>Ga0153994_1000036_pt1 | contig 100929 bp, 90 predicted proteins | sample TSNC078MetaG_FD_104735 | JGI IMG/M metagenome (GOLD analysis project Ga0153994, IMG submission 104735) | Attine ant fungus gardens microbial communities from North Carolina, USA - TSNC078 MetaG | ecosystem: Host-associated > Fungi > Mycelium > Unclassified | place: USA: North Carolina, Lumber...
CTGACCGCTGGCGGTCAGGATCTCGAAATAGTCGCTCGGCGAGCTGACGGACGCGATCGCGTCGAAGATCCCCCACTGACGGAAGCGGTGCATCGTGGCCGGCCGCAGTCCGATGCCTGCTCCCACCTCGCGGATCCGGCTCGCCTGCTCATACACGGTGACGTCGGCGCCGAGCAGGCTCAGCGCCTTGGCGGCTGCCGCTCCCGCGTATCCGGCTCCGACGATGACGATCTTCCGGTCTGTGATGTCCATGATTACGGCTCTTTCGACTCTGGGCGGTTCAGTTCTGGATGGCCAGGAAGCCGGCGGGGTTGCCGACGAAGATGGTGGTGATCGTCTCCTCGTCCACACCGGCAGCGCGGAGGTCGGGGAGGAGATCCTCGAACAGATAGTTGACGGTGTGGCCTTTGACGCCGGGCCAGCCGAGTGGGCTGCAGTTTGCGTCCGCCGATGCGAGCACCTTGCTCAGGTGGCCCTGGCGGATGAAACGAAGGAAGTGGTCGAGTCGCTCTTTCCTCGGCCGCGCCCAGAACGGCGGATCAGGCAGCTCCGTCTCGTAGCCGAAGGTGTCGAAACCGATCCGGCCTCCCTGCTCCGCGATCCAGACATCTCTGGTCTTGTCGGCGTTGACGCCGTCGTCCACGTGACCGAACAGCACACGATCGAGGTCGAGGCCCTCCTCGGCGAAGATCGCGATCGCGTTCTCCGCATCGATCGCCAGGTGGGTCAGGATCGGCACGCCCGTGGCGATGGAGGCGCGAGCCGCGGCCCGGTAGATGCGCTTGTCCAGGTCGGTCATCCGGCCTCCGCGACTCACCCCGACCTTGATGACTCCTGCTTTGCCTCCCGTGCCGCCGATGCCGACCGTGATCTCGTGCACGAACTGCTCGGCCAGGTAGCCGACGCTCGCCTGCGCGAAGAACGGCAGCGCCGTGTCTCCTCCGACGAAGCCGGTGCTCGCGACGATGTGCACACCGGTCTTCTCCGACAGCGACCGGTAGTAGTCCACATCGCGTCCGTTGCAGATGCCCGTCGCGTCGACGAACGTCCCCCCACCGTGCTCGTGGAAGGCACGCAGCTTCGGCACTGTGTCCTCATAGCGCTGCTCCGGGGTCTTCCACCAGGTGGTGTCCAGCTCCGATCCCGGCATTCCATAGCCGATGTGTTCGTGGATGGCCACGAATCCCAGCTCTTCGGCGGGGATCGCCCCGAGCACCGTGTTCACTCTCGACACCGTTCTCACCTCACTGTCAGCAGGTCGCGCGGATTGTCCAGCAGGATGCGCTGGATGGTCACGTCGTCGAGCCCGTGCGCGGAGAGCGCCGGTACGAACGACGACAGAACGTGGCCGAGGGGCACCAAGTCGTTCTGGATGCCCTTCGCGACGCCGATGCTGCTGCTCGACAGCAGGATGCGGTCGGCGTGTCCGGCATCGACGAGCTCGGCGACGATGGCGACGCGCTCTCTGTCCGTGATGTGCTCTGCGTCATTGCGGCCGACGTTGTCGATGCCGACGAAGGAGCCGAAGCGTGCCACGGCGATGGGCGCTCCCGAGCGGATGGCGTCCGTCCTGTCGAGTCCACCGACGACGACGCGCTCGGCTGGCAGCCCTTCGGCCAGGATGCAGCCGAGTTCGGCCTCCGCGTCCGCTCCGTAGCGGAGACTGACGGCCACGCCGGTGGAACGGGCGGCTCGCGCCGCTCCGCGCAGCAGGCTCTGGTCGGTCGGCGTCGCGCCCGTCCTGGTCGCGACGGTCGCGATGAGGCCCGCAGCCGCGCGTCGCTCGACCCGGGGAACCACCATCCCGTCGTCGACCTCGGCAGTGAACAGGGCGGCGAACCTCTCGGCAGGCCACGGGGTCGGCGGGTTGGTCTGCGGTGTGAGGAAATAGCCGCCGAGCAGCTCCTCAGGGCCGAGCCCAGTCGACGCGACGATGTGCACGCCGGTCGCACGTGAGAGGGTTTCGTAGAGACGGAGGTCACGTCCGTGGAACATCCCCGTGCTGTCGACGACCGTTCCGCCTCCTGCTGCACGGAATGCGGTGAGCGAGGCAGCGAGCGTCTCGAAGACCTCCGCCCTGTCGATCGTGACGTCGTAGCCGAACTGAGCACCTGGGAGCACCGAGAGCAACGCTTCGTGCACCGCGACCACCCCCAGCTGTTCCGCCTGGATGGGACCGAGGACGGTGTTGACGGTGCCGTTCACGTTCTTCCTCTCCGTTGAGTGCGCCGCGCTCGACGTCGCGGCGGATGCCATCTTGACATTCGCTTTACATGCTGTCAAGTCGACTGACGCGCCGTCAGCCGGGCAATCGTCCCGCGATCCGGCACGCCCCCTTGCGCGATCATCCTCAACTCGCTTTACTACGTGTAAGCCAAATTGTCGGCATGTCAGTCAACCACTCAATGAGGAGACACCATGGCCATTCCGCCGCCGACCGCACCCGTCGACCTGTTCGCCGACGACATCCTGGTCGACCCGTACCCCACGTACGCCGCGCTCAGGGACACCGGAGCCGTCGTGCATCTGCCGGACAACGACGTGTACGCGCTCACCCGCTACGACGCCATCCGGGATGCGCTCGGCGACCCGGAGACGTTCTCGTCCGTGCGGGCCATCGGCTTCAACGATGGCGTCAACGACGCCCTGAACGGCACCTCCCTCGCCTCCGACCCGCCGAACCACACCCAGTTGCGCGCCACTCTCTCCGCCAACCTGACCCCGCGCGCGCTCCGCGGTCTCGAGGCCCAGATCGACCGGAAGGCGGACGATCTCGTCGCCCTTCTTGCGGCAGGAGGAGGGTTCGACGCCATTGACGCGCTCGCCAGAGTGTTCCCCCTGGAGATCGTCGCCGACCTCATCGGCTTCACCAGTGACGTCAAGGCGAACATGCTGCGCTGGGGCGAGGCGGCCATGCAGGTCATCGGCCCGATGAATCAGCGCACGATGGAGAGCTTCCCCATCGCCGGCGAGCTCTACGCCTGGTGCAGCACCGTCACCGCCGCCGACCTCGCGCCAGGCTCGATCGGCCGCGGCATCTTCGACGCGGAGGCGCGCGGCGACATCCCTGAGGGATCGGCAGGCAACATCATCCACCAGTATCTCGGCGCCGGCGTCGACACGACGGTGGCCGCCATCGGCAACATCATCGCGCTCTTCGGCAGACACCAGGAGCAGTTCGCGCTCGTCCGCGACGACCCGTCGCTCGTTCCCGCCACGTTCGCGGAAGTGCTGCGGTACTGGACGCCGGTGCACGCCTGGGGCAGGAGAACCACCAGGGAGGTGGAGATCGACGGCGCACGCATCCCGTCCGGCGCGCACGTCGCCGTCCTGTTCGGTGCCGGAAACAGGGATGGCCGTCATTACGCGGACGCCGACACGTTCGACATCGCCAGGAACCCCGTCGACCATCTCGCGTTCGGCTATGGCCCCCACGGCTGCGCCGGGCAGGGGCTGGCGCGAATGGAAGGCCACGCCGTCATCCGCGCACTGGCGACGCACGTCGGCTCGTTCCGGCTCGGCGACGAACGGCGCGAGCCGAGCAACATCACCAGGAGCATCGCGCGGCTCGACGTGGTCGACATCGTCCCCGCCTAGCTCGCCGGCATCCGTCAGAAGGGATCACCATGAGGATCGAACTCGACCGCCCGCGCTGCGAAGGCCACGGCCTGTGCGAGGAGGCGGCGCCCGACCTGCTGCATCTCGACGACGACGGGGAGGTCGTCATCGACGTGCCAGAGGTCGGCGACGATGCGCTCGAACGAGCGCGCGCCGCCGTACGGGTCTGTCCCGTCGCCGCGCTGCGGCTCGCTTGAGCGCCTGCATGACACCGCTCAGGCGCATCGTCATCGTCGGCAACGGCGTGGCGGGACTCACCGCGGCAGACACGCTGCGCGCGGACGGCTTCGATGGAGAACTGACGATCGTCGGAGAGGAGGTCACTCCCGCGTACAGCAGGCCGGCACTCTCCAAGGCACTGCTGCGCAGCGACGCCGACCTGACCGCGCACGAGCTGCCCGCGCCCGATCACGGCGCGGCGGAACTCCTCGGCCGGTCCGCCGCCTCCGTCGACGCGGCCCGTAGGCTGCTGGCGCTCGACGACGGCTCCGTCCTGTCATACGACGGCCTGGTGATCGCGAGCGGTTCGCGGGCCAGGCGACTCGGCATGGCTGCGGACGAGCTGGTGCTTCGCACGCTCGGCGACGCGCTGGCCCTGCGGTCGCGGATCGCCACGCGACCCGCTGTCGTGATCGTCGGTGGAGGGCCGCTCGGGATGGAGGTCGCATCCGGCGCCATCGAGGCGGGATGCTCTGTGACGCTCGTGACGAAGGAGCAGCCGATGCTGCGCCACCTCGGCGAACACCTGGCGGCGACGATCGTCGCAGCTGCCACCGCTCGCGGCCTGCGCATCGTACTGACACCGGAGGCGCGGGTCGTCGAGAGCCACGGCCGGTCGTCGGTCGTCCTGGCCGACGGGAGCGCCGTGGCAGGCGACCTCGTGCTGACCGCGGCAGGAGACATCCCGAACACGGAGTGGCTCCGCGGCGGCGCAGCCTGGTTGACACCCGGCGGAGCCGTCGCCGTCGACACGCGCGGCCGGGTGAGCAGCAGCATCGTCGCCGCGGGCGATGTCGCCGCCGTGCCCACCGGATCCTGGCACGCGCGCAGCCCGCTCTGGAACAGCGCCATCGACCAGGCACGGGCCGCAGCGTCCGCTCTGCTGCGAGGCGACGAAGCTCCGGAGCTGACCGCGCGGCCGTATTTCTGGACGGAGCAGTTCGACCTCACCATCCGCATCGCCGGACGCACTCCGCTGCGCGGCACGCCAGAGGTCGTCGACGGCGACAGCTCCGGCGCCGCCCTGCTGCGCTGGCGGCACGACGACGGCACGGCCACCGCCGTCTCGGTGAACTACCGCATCCCGATCCCCCGACTGCGTCGTCTCTGCGAGCCGGACCACGCGGAGTAGCGCGCACGGCACGGCGCGACGAGCACCGAGGAGTCGAGCACAGAGGAGGAGTCGAGCACAGAGAAGGAGCCAGACGCTGTGCGCCTGGCTCCTTCTCGTCGTACGGGCTAGACGCCCACGCCGTCTTCCACCGTCTTCCCGAGCTCCACCTCCGTCAGCGGTTCGTCCGTGCGACGACTGCGAATGAAGAGCGTCAGCACGGCGGAGACGGTCGCCGCGATGCCTGCCGTGAGGTAGACGACCTGGAATCCCGAGCCGAGCGACGCCCCGGCCGCGCCCTGGATCGCGGTCTGCGAGCTGCTCAGCGCCGACACGGCGCCGTCCACCGCCTGCTGCGTCGCACCGCTCGCGAGCGTCTCAGCCGAGAACTGCGCGATGATGCCGTCCCAGCCGGAGAGGAACCCGAGGGGCGGGATGTGCGACAGCCCGGCAACCGCTTCCGCCGGGAGGCCTGCGCCGCCAAGGATGCCGCCGAGGTGCGGCGCGAAGATGGCAGCGCCGAGGTTGAACGCGATCGCAGAGCCCACCACTGGCCCGAGAGCGAACCCGAGGTCGCGCAGCAGGTTCGTGGTGGCCGATGCCATGCCGATGTAGCTCGGCTCGACCGTGTTGATCGCCACAGCGGTGATCGAGCCGACGGTGAGCGCGAAACCGATGCCGAGCAGGAAGAGCGGCGGGATGAACGCCGTCCACGGCGTTCCGCCGACCTGCTCCGGCGTTCCAAGAGGCAGACCCGCGATCCAGTACCCGCAGACAGCCATCAGCAGGAAGCCCGCTGTGAGCATCCACCGGGGAGACACACGGTGGATCAGCCAACCGACCACCGGGATGAGCAGGAACGCGGGGCCCTGGATGAAGACGAAGAGCACGCCCATCTGCCAGGTCGCCGCTCCACCGAGAGCGCCGACGGCGACGCTGGTCGAGAACGCGATCGCGAGGAATGCGAACATTCCGGTGACGGCGACGATGCTGGTGATCGCGTACGCCGAGTTCCTGAACAGGGAGAGGTGGATGAGCGGAGACGCGGTCTTCAGCTCGATGATCACGAACGCGATCAGCAGCGCGCCGCCGATGACGTAGCCGGCGATCACCTCCGGGGCACCGAATCCGGCGTCGACCGCCTGCACCGTCGCGCAGAGTGCGGCGAGCAGGCCGAGAGCGAGAGTGATCTGCCCTGGGAGGTCGAGCTTGCGTCCCTCCGGCGCCGACGAGTCCTTCGATCGCAGGGCGAACAGGAACATCACCACGGCGACGGCGGCGGCGAAGTAGTAGACGATCCGCCACCCGCTGAAGACGTTGGGAGCGCCGGGCGTCGTGCCTGGTACCGTGAACAGCTCCACCGCGATTCCGGCGACGACCGGGGAGATCACGGCGCCGAGCGAGAGGAACCCGGCCCAGGTGGCGATGATGCGAGCCCTGGAGCGGAGGTCGGGCGTGATGGCAGCGATCATCGAGAGCGAGATCGGGAACAGGATGCCCGCCCCGATGCCGCCGATCGCCTGGCCTGTGATCATGACGCCGGTCGACGTCGCGAAGCCGGCGACGAGCGTTCCGACGAAGATGAACGCCGCGCCGGCGAAGAGCAGCTTCTTGCGGCCGAACAGGTCGCCGAGCACGCCGAAGGTGAGCTCGAACACGACGATGGCGATCACGAAGACGGAGGAGATCCAGGTCAGGCCGGCGCCCGACGTGTGGAATTCGGCGGCGAACTGGCCGTTGAGGGCTCCGGGGAAAGCGTTCGTGATCTGGGCGAGGGTCACCGCGATGTACGCGGCGATGAAGGTTGCTTTTGCCGATCCGGCGGCGGTAGCGCCAGTGCTACTCATTGCAGAGAACTCCTTCGTTCTGGTGCGGGTTGGCATACAGAGTGACATCTAGATTTACACACTGTCAAGTAAATGTTCAGCCACGACGGCGAGCAGGCACGTTGCTAAGCTGACCGGATGGCGAACCTGCGGGCGGAACAGAAGGAACGGACGCGGCAGCGCCTCCTCGATACGGCACTCGACCTCTTCGAGAAACAGGGATACGCGGCCACCACGATCGACGACATCGCGGCCGCCGCCGGCACCACCCGCGTCACGTTCTACGCATACTTCCCGTCGCGCCGGGCGATCATGGCGGCACTCATCGAGCGCCTGAACCTCATCCTGGAGCGCCACGAGTCCGCGACCCACGGATCCACCGCCTCGGCCCTGGTCGACGTGGTGCGCACCGGTTCTGCGGACGCCATCGGAGCCTGGCTGCGTACGCAGTCCACGCGCTGGCCCATCATCCGCCCGTACATCGTCGCGGCGACGGTCGCCGCTGCGGTCGAGCCGGAGATCAGGGAGCTGCTCGACGAATGGTCGGAGGAGGTCGTCGGCGACATCCAGGAGGGCCTCGATCTGGCCGACCGGTTCGATGAGGAGTCCAGGCACTTCCGCGGCGTCCTCGCGTTCGCCATGCTCGACCAGACGACACTGCACTGGTTCCGGAACCAGTGGGACCTGGAGTCCGATCCAGCGCTCGTCGTGCTGACCGCCGCCTGGGTCGAGCTGGTCGGCGCGCACTGAAGCCGCATTTGCAATCGTTGGGGTACTGACAATATGGTGGGCACACCTGAGCGAAGGAGCCCGCGTGCAGTTCTACCTCGACGGCTATCGACCCGGCGACCCCGCCGTCCAGCCCGCAGCGCAAGGAGCCCTCTCCCCCGGTGAGCCGATCCAGGACGAGGTCGATGTGCTCATCGTCGGTTCCGGTCCCGCCGGCTGCCTGCTCGCCGCCCAGCTCGCCGCCTTCCCCGGTATCCGCACGCGCATCGTCGAGCGGAGGGACGGACCGCTGGAGCGCGGTCAGGCCGACGGCGTCGCCTGTCGCACGGTCGAGATGTTCCAGGCGTTCGGACTCGCCAACCGGATGCTGGCCGAGGCGTACTGGGTCAACGAGAGCGTGTTCTGGGGCCCCGACGAGACCGACCGGTCCCTGATCGTGCACGCCGGCCGGGTGCGAGACACGGAGGACGGCCTTTCCGAGATGCCGCATCTCATCGTGAATCAGGCGCGCCTGCAGGACTACCTGCTCGACGCGATGCGATCGTCGCCGACCAGGCTCGAACCCGACTACGGCGTCGAATTCGTCGGTCTCCGAGTGGAGCAGGACGGCGAGCATCCCGTCTCCGTCGCCCTGCGCAGAGGGGACGAGGACATCGCCGTGCGGGCGAAGTACGTGGTCGGAGCGGACGGCGCGCGCAGCGCCGTACGCGCAGCCATCGGTCGCACCCTCGACGGCGACGTCGCAAACCATGCCTGGGGCGTGCTCGATGTGCTGGCTGTCAGCGACTTTCCCGACTGGCGCGTCAAATCGCTCATCCAGTCGGCCGACGCCGGCAACATCCTGCTCATCCCCCGTGAGGGCGGGAACCTTGTCCGCCTCTACGTCGACCTCGGCGAGGTGGTTGAGCGCGGCGCCTCCCGGCGGATCACGGAGGATGATGTGATCGCCACGGCACGACGCGTGCTGAGCCCCTACGTTCTCGACGTGCGGGAGGTCGTCTGGTTCTCGGTGTACGAGGTGGGTCAACGGCTCGCTCGGCGCTTCGACGACCTGCCGGACGACGCCGCGGCGGACGGCCTGCCACGCGTGTTCATCGCCGGTGACGCCTGCCACACGCACAGCGCTAAGGCGGGCCAGGGAATGAACGTATCGATGCAGGACGCCTTCAACCTCGGCTGGAAGCTCGCCGCTGTGCTCGAGGGGCGCAGCGGTCCCGCTCTGCTGCGCACGTACTCGGAGGAGCGTCAGATCATCGCTCAGGACCTCATCGACTTCGACAGACGCTGGTCGTCTGCCATCGCCGCGCGCCCGGACGACGCCGAGCGGCAGGGGACGGGCGCCCTGCAGGCCGCGTTCGTCGAGTCCGGTCGATACACCGCCGGGCTCGCGACGTGCTACCAGCCGTCGCCCATCACGGCGGCACGGACCCACCAGGCGCTCGCGACGGGATTCCCCGTCGGGATGCGGTTCCACTCCGCGGAGGTGACGCGCGTCGCCGATGCCAAGGACGTGCACCTCGGCCACACCCACGAAGCGGACGGCCGCTGGCGGCTCTACGCTTTCGCCGACGCCGCAGGCACGCGCGCCACGGCCCTGTTCGATCGGCTGGAACGCGTCGTGGTCCCGCGCCACACTCCCCCTGACGCCGACCGGGATGCGGTGCTCGATGTGCGCGCCGTGTTCCCTGCGCGCCACACGGACATCGACATCATGCAGCTGCCACCCCTGCTGCGCCCGCAGAAGGGCAGGCTCGGCCTGCGCGACTACGAGAAGGCGTTCTGCGCCGATCCGCGATCCGGCGTCGACGTGTTCGACGCACGCGGCATCGGCTTCGCCGGCGCTCTGGTGATCGTGCGGCCCGACCAGTACGTCGCGAACGTCCTCCCGCTGGACGCGTTCGACGAGCTCGAGACGTTCCTCGGCGCGATCCTGGAGGAGGCACGATGATCGAGCAGGAGCCGCTCCGTCACACCGGCCACCTCATCCGGAGGGCACAGCAGTTGCACGCGGCGCTGTGGCAGGAGCACGTGTCCGCACAGGTCTCGAGCGTGCAGTACGCCGCCCTCGCCGTACTGGAGCGCCGGCCGGGCGCGAGCCAGAGCGAACTCGGTGCAGAACTCGACCTCGACCGTTCGACCATCGCCGACATCGTCACCCGGCTGGAGAGACGCGGCGTGATCGAGCGCACGCCGCACGAGACCGATCGTCGCCGCTATGCGCTCGGCCTCACCGACGCGGGTCACGAGGAGCTCGAGCGGTTGCGCCCCCTCGTCCTCACCGCCAACGAGACGTTGACGGCGACGCTGGATACGGGTGAGGTGGCGACGCTGCGGGCCCTTCTGACGCGACTCCTGGACTGATCAGGACTCTGCTTCGCGCATCGGCGCGCAGCGGCCCAGGGCTACGATGCACGCCATGAGACGTCGCCCACTGACCAGCAGTGTCCTCGCGTCTGCGGGATACGACGCGGAGGCGCGCATCCTGGAGCTGCAGTTCGTGAGTGGCGACGTCTACCGCTACTGGATCGTCCCGGAGCGCGTGTGGAAGGGATTGCTGGCGGCGGAGAGCGCCGGCCGTTATTTCGCCGATGAGATCCGGGACAGGTACCCGACGGAGAAGAGCAACTGAAAAAGCCCGGATGTCAGTGAAACACTGACATCCGGGCTGTTGTGACCCCAGCGGGATTTGAACCCGCGTTACCGCCGTGAGAGGGCGACGTCCTAGGCCGCTAAACGATGGGGCCGTTTTTGCAACTCAATGAGTATGCCACACCCTTCGCCGCTGTTCCAAAACGGGCGGTGCATCCCGGGCGTGGCGCATCCCATCCCGCGGCCGAGCTGGTCAGGCGAGCACGAGCAGCGCGCCAGGGGCGACGGACACCTCGACCGGCAGAGGACCGATCCGCTCCCCGTCCGCGTACGCAACGACGCCCGGAGCGTCGATGGTGACCGTACGAACCGGCTCGAACGAGACCTCGGCAAGGTCAGTATGCGTTCCGGAGAATACTTTGGGGAACATCTGCAGGAAGCGCCACTTCGGCATCTCCTTCACGATGAAGAGGTCGAGCATCCCGTCATCGAGGCTGGCGTGCGGGACCACGCGCATCCCGCCCCCGATGGACCGGTTGTTGGCGACGGCGATCAGTAAAGCCTCCCGCTCGACCGGGACGCCGTCGGCCACGACGCGATACGGGATGGGGCGGAGAGTCGCGAGTTCGCGCAGCAGGGCGAACACGTAGCGGCTGCGTCCGCGCGGTCTGGTCATCAGATTGGCGCGCTCGTTGACGGTCGCGTCGAAGCCGGCGGAGAGCACGCAGCCGAACCAGGTGTTCAGGCCGCCGTGCGTGACCACGCCTGCGTCGATCCTGCGCGGCGGGCGCTGCAGCGCGGCGAGCAGCGCGTCGATGGCCGCCTCGGTGTCCGCGACAGGGATGCCGAGACCGTCCGCCATGTCGTTGCCCGTTCCGCTCGGCACGATGCCGAGCGGAGTGCCGGTCTGCGCGACGATGTTGACGCCGAGGTTCACCATGCCGTCGCCGCCGACCACCACGAGCGCGTCGACACCGGCCGCAACGGCCGCCTTCGCCTCGCGCCGCAGCAGCTCGATGTTCGCCTCGTCCAGGGCGACCACCGTGTGTCCTGCCGCGCGAAGCCGCTCGATCGCGCGCGGCCCTACGTCCCTCCGCTTGCCGAACGACGCCATCGGGTTCACCGCGACGACGACGGTACGGGATGCGGTCATAGTGCACGATTATGGCCGAACTTCCGCGCACCTTCCGCGCGGGCCCGGTGCGCCGCCCTGTCCGCCCAGCGAGTTCCGTCCGAACGGAGGCAGCGCTCGACACGCCGCCAGAAACTCCGTCCGAACGGAGCACACCCATCCAGCGAAGGCGAACTCCGTCCGAACGGAGCACACCCATCCAGCGATGACGAACTCCGTCCGAACGGAGCACACCCATCCAGCGAAGACGAACTCCGTCCGAACGGAGCACACCCATCCAGCGAAGACGAACTCCGTCCGGAGTGAGAAGCGGCGTGAGGCTCACGGGCACCGTTGTGCAGGAGGAAACCGTTGCGCAGGAGGAATCGGGGCGTTTCCGCGCGAATTCCGTTCGGAAGGAGAAACTGACGGGTGCGGTGGCGGAATCTCCGTCCGGACGGAGACCACGCACGCGGGCTCAGCGACGCCGCCTCCGGCGACGCGGCTGCGCCAGCACGCAGCGCGGCTACAGCCGCACGCGCCGAAGGAGCTGCGCGTTCAGCGCGACCACGATCGTCGACACGCTCATCAGCACGGCGCCGAACGCCGGGGACACCACGATGCCGATGCCCTTCGCCACCCCCGCCGCGAGCGGCAGCGCGATCACGTTGTAGCCGGCTGCCCAGGCGAGGTTCTGCAGCATCTTGCGGTACGTGGCCCGCGACAGCGTGATCACCTTGGCGACGCCGCGGGGATCGCTGGAAGCGAGCACGATGCCCGCCGACTCGATCGCCACATCCGTGCCTGCGCCGATCGCGATGCCGACGTCCGCCTGCGCGAGCGCCGGAGCGTCGTTGACGCCGTCGCCGACCATCGCCACCCGCGCGCCGCCTTGCTGCAGGTGCGACACCGTGCCTGCCTTGTCACCGGGCAGCACCTCGGCGAACACCTCGTCGATCCCGAGTTTCGCGGCGACGGCCTCACCGACGGCCCGCGAGTCTCCTGTCAGCATCGCGACGCGCACGCCTCTGCTGTGCAGGATGCGCACGGCCTCCTCCGACTCAGGGCGCACCACGTCGGCCAGCGCGATCATGCCTGCCACCTGGTCGCCGCTCAGGACGTAGACGACGGTCTGCCCCTCGGCCTCAGCGGCCGCGGCAGCGCGAGAAACGTCCGCGCTCGGCGCGAGGCTCCGTTCGGCGAGCAGGCGCGGCGCGCCCACCGTCACGACGGCGCCTCCGACGCGCGCCGTCGCTCCGCGGCCGCCGAGCGCCTCGAAGTCCGCAGCGGCTGCGACGGAGAGCCCGCGGTCCGCGGCCTCGGCGACGATCGCCCTGGCGATGGGATGCTCGGCAGGCTCCTCGACGGAGGCGGCGAGCGCGAGCAGCGCATCCGCATCCCCGTCGGTGGCGGTGACGGCGGCGACGCCCTGGCGACCCTCGGTGAGGGTGCCGGTCTTGTCGAAGAGGACGACATCGATGAGGCGGGCGTCCTCCATCGCGTGCCTGTCGCGGATCAGCAGCCCGTTCTTCGCGCCGATGGCGGTGGAGATCTGGGCCACGAGCGGGATGGCGAGGCCGAGGGCGTGCGGGCAGGCGATCACGAGCACGGTCACCACGCGTTCGAGCACGAACGACGGATCCCCCGGTCGCAGGATCACCCACACGACAAGAGTGAGGGATGCGGCGGCGAGCGCGACGTAGAACAGGAGCGCGGCCGCGCGATCGGCGAGGATCTGCGTTCCGGACTTGCTGGCCTGCGCGTCGGAGACGAGCCGCATGATCCCGGCGAGCGCCGTGTCGCCGCCCGTTTTCGTCACCCTGACCACGAGCGAGCCGCTGCCGGAGATGGAGCCGGCGACCACCTGCTCCCCCGCGCCGCGGGTGACCGGCTTGGACTCGCCGGTGAGCAGCGACTCGTCGAGGTCGGAGCGGCCGTCGACGATCTCCCCGTCCACGGGCACTGCCGCGCCTGGACGCACACGCACCAGGTCGCCGACCGCGAGCGCGCTGACCGGTACGAGCTCGGCGGTGGATGCGCCTGCTGCGTCGGTCCCCACCCGCTCCGCCTCGTCCGGCAGCAGCTTGGCCAGCTGGCCGAGCGCATCCTGGGCACCCATCACCGCCGACATCTCGATCCAGTGGCCGAGCAGCATGATCAGGATGAGGGTGGCGAGCTCCCACCAGAAGTCCATGCCGGGCAGCCCGAACGTGACGGCCAGGCTGTATCCGAACGCGACGACGATCGCGAGGGAGATGAGCGTCATCATCCCCGGCTGACGGCTGCGGAGCTCGTCGACGGCGCCGCGGAGGAACACCAGACCGCCGTAGAAGAAGATCGCGATGCCGAACACGGCGGGGATGAACTGGCTGCCGGGGAACCGGGGACCGCCGACGCCCAGGATGTCCTGCAGGCCGTGCGAGAACACCAGGGTCGGGATGGTCAGCACCAGCGTCAGCCAGAACTTTCGCCGGAAGATGGCGGGGTCGTGACCGGCGTGGCCGGAGTGATCGTGCGCGGAATGGTCATCGCCGGCGCGATCGTGCGCCGCGTGTTCGTCGGTGGCATGGCCGGAGTGGTCGTGCCCCGAGTGGTCATGGCCGGAGTGGTCGTGCGCCGCGTGTTCGTGCGCCCCCTGCTCCACGGCAGCGTGGTCGTGGCTGGACTCGTGCGTCTGGTTTCTCGCCGTCTCGTTCATCTCCACACCAGAACAGTACCCCCAGGGGGTATATTCCTCAACCCTTTCTCAGCCAAGTTGCACCGGCACCCTTTTGGGTATTTCCTGATGTCATGAGACTGACGAAGTTCGAACACGCCGCCCTGCTCCTCGAAGAATCGGGAAAGAAGCTGTTCGTCGACCCGGGAAGCCTGACCTCCCCGCTCACCGACACCGCCAACACCGTCGCCGTGGTCATCACGCACGAGCACGCCGATCACTGGACCCCGGAGCAGCTGAACCGCATCCTGGACCTCAACCCCGACGTGCAGATCTTCGCCCCGGAGGGCGTCGCGGCCGCCGCAACCGACTTCAACGTCACCGTCGTCCACGCCGGGGACACCGTCGAGGCCGCTCCGTTCACCCTCCGCTTCTTCGGCGGCCGCCACGCGGTCATCCACGAGAGCATCCCGGTGGTGGACAACCTCGGCGTGCTCATCAACGACGAGCTCTACTACCCCGGCGACTCGTTCACCGTCCCCGAGGGCGTCGACGTGGATGTGCTGGCCACCCCGGCAGGCGCGCCGTGGCTGAAGATCGGCGAGACCATCGACTTCGTGCTCGCCGTCAAGCCCAAGCGCAGCTTCCCCACGCACGAGATGGTGCTCTCCCGCGGTGGCAAGGACATGTCCAACGGCCGCATCAAGTGGGCGACGGAGCAGAACGGCGGCGAGTTCTTCGCGCTGGAACCGAACGACACGCTCGACATCTAGGCCCAGGTGAGCACACAGCACGCAGAGCAGGCGGACCGCCCTGCCGTCGTCTGGTTCCGCGACGACCTCAGGGTCGCGGACAACCCGGCGCTGACGGCGGCGGCAGACAGCGGGATGCCCGTGCTCTGCGTGTACGTGCTCGACGAGGAGTCTCCAGGCGTGCGGCCGCTCGGCGGCGCATCCCGGTGGTGGCTGCACCACAGCCTCGTGTCGCTCTCGGCGGCACTGGATGCGCTCGGCGGCTCCCTCACCATCCTGCGCGGCCCCGCAGAGCGCGTGATCGGCGACCTGCTGCGCGAGACGGACGCTGCGGCCGTGTTCTGGAACCGGCGCTACGGGCTCGCCGAACGCACGGTCGACGAAGCGGTGAAGTCCGCTGCGCGGGCGGACGGCAGGGAGGCATCGAGCTTCGGCGCGAACCTCCTGTTCGAGCCGTGGACGATCCGCACCGGCTCCGGCACACCGTTCTCCGTCTACACCCCGTTCTGGCGGGCCTGCCTCGCCGCTCCCGCACCGCGCAGGCCACTGGATGCGCCCACCTCCATCACCGGAGCCCCACCGCATCCCGGACTCGGCGTCTCCGACCTCGAGCTGCTGCCGACGCATCCCGACTGGACGGACGGCCTCCGGGAGTCCTGGCAGCCCGGCGAGGATCCGGCACTCGAGGCCCTCGACCGTTTCCTCGCCGAGGACGTCGCCGCATACACGGCGGACAGGGACACCCCGGGCATCGACGCGACATCGCGACTGTCCCCTCGCCTGCGCTGGGGAGAGCTCAGCCCGCACCAGGTCTGGCACGCGACGGCTGCGGCCAGGGACCGCAGCAACGCTGAGGGCGCTGCGACGTTCCTCTCCGAGCTCGGCTGGCGCGAGTTCGCGTACCACACGCTATTCCAGCGTCCCGCACTGGCCACGGAGAACATCCGCAGCGAGTTCGACGCCTTCCCCTGGCCGCGCCTGCACCCCGCCGCGCTGCGGGCCTGGCAGCAGGGCAGCACGGGCGTTCCGCTGGTGGATGCGGGGATGCGCGAACTCTGGCGCACGGGGACGATGCACAACAGGGTGCGCATGGTCGTCGCGTCGTTCCTGATCAAGAACCTGCTGATCGACTGGCGGCTCGGAGAGCAGTGGTTCTGGGACACGCTGGTGGATGCGGACCCGGCGAGCAACCCGTTCAACTGGCAGTGGGTCGCTGGCAGTGGGGCGGATGCCGCACCGTACTTCCGCGTCTTCAACCCCGAGCTGCAGCGCGAGAAGTTCGACAGGCACGGCGACTACATCCGCCGCTGGGTGCCGGAGTGGCAGACGGAGGCGTACCAGGAGCCCATCGTCGACCTCGCGGAGACGCGGAGGGCTGCGCTGGCCGCCTACGACGTCGTGAAGGGAAGGAAGACGTCCTGACCGGCGTCAGCCGCCCCGCAGGGTCAGCGGCCGTGCTCGGCGAGGATCTGGTCCACGTCGATGCGCTTGAGCAGCGCGTTCCAGTCGATCCTGCGTGCCTCATCGGCCCTGTCCTCGTCGGCGAAGACCTTGCCGCTGCGCTCCACGACGATGCCGGAGGGGAGCATCCTGTTCAGTTCGGCGAGGATCGCGTCGTCGACGGCCTCGGTGTCGAAGTCGGCTCCGACGCCGGCGTAGTAGTCGCCGGAGAGGGTGTACGACACGATTCCGGTTTCGATTCGGCTCATGGGCGGCAGTGTAGTCCCGGCATCCGACGGGAGCGTAGAGTGCGCGGCATGAGCGATCAGAACACGCCGAAGCCCAGGCCGCCGCGCGACGCAGCACAGCACGCCGCCTCTCAGCCCAGCGACGCCAAGCCCAGCGACGCCCAGCCCAGCGACGCCCAGCCGCGCGACGCCGACGAGTTGACCGACGCCGTCACCGGCCTCGGCGCAGACGACGAGGAACGCCTCGACACCGTCGCCGAGCGCAACGCGTCCCTCGAGGAGCGTCTGCCAGGCGACGACGACCTGCCCCTCACCAAGGGGTAGGCCCGCGGATCGCGCCCTGGTTGGGGGCCTGGATGGTCGCGCATCCACTCGGTACGGTTGCGCGGTGGAGAACAGCCAACGGATGCGCGACAGGGTCGCCGGGTACGCGGTGATGGAGCAGGTCGTCCGGTTGCACGACGACGTTCCTCCCCGCTCGGCCGTCGCCCGCGCGTTCGGCGTGCGACCGGTGACGCCGGACGCCCGGCCGTGGTTCGCCGGCGCACTCGGCGAGCGCGAGGTCGGCGCCACGCTCGACAGGCTCCCCGACGGCTGGACGGCGTTCCACGCGCTCCCCGTCGGCTCCGGCGACGCGGACATCGACCACCTCGTCGTCGGTCCAGGCGGCGTGTTCGCCGTCAGCACGAAGAACCACTCCGGCGCCGAGGTGTGGGTGGGCGAACGAGCTGTCCTGGTGAACGGCGCGAAGAAGCCGTACCTGCGCAACTCGGAGTTCGAGGCGTCGCGGATCAGGAAGGTGCTCGCGACGGCCGGCCTGGTCGCTCCGGTGAACGCGGTCGTCGCCGTCGTCGGTGCGAAGAAGCTGACCGTGCGTCAGCAGCCGGCCCGCGTGGCCGTCCTGAGCGCTGACGGTCTGAACCGCTGGCTCACCAGGCGTCCCTCGGTGATCGACGCGGCGACCGTCGCCGCGATCGTGCGCGTCGTGGACGACCCGGCCACCTGGCGGAGCACCCAGCAGAGCCCGCCGCCCGAGCGCCGCGACCTGACCAGCGCCGACACGGTCGAACGCTTCGACGCCATCGCCCGCGAGGACCGCTCTGCCCGCGTCGTGCGGCTGGGCTGGCTGGTCGCGATCGCGCTGAGCGCGCTCGCGGTGAGCCTGCCTCTCCTGCCAGGCGGGCTGCTCGGGCACTGAGCCCGCAGCGGCGCCGCACCGACTACGGCACCACCGGAGTCGCCTCTGTGCGCATCCGCAGTTCGAGCGCGCCGTCAGCTTCCTCCAGCGTGAGCGACACCACGACCGACTGCAGCTCGGCCAGGGAGCGCAGGTGCGTTCCCCCGCACGGGATCTCGACCGTGCCGTCCGGCAGGGCGCAGCGCCAGGTGCGCCGCTCCCCCAGGCCGTCGCCGTCGCGGACGATCGACACCGCGGCTCCGCTGGACAGCCACTCCGCGAGCTGCGCGTTCGCCGCCGTCTCCACACCTGCCAGCGCTTCGGCGAGCTCCACGGCCTGGAAGCCCTTCTTCCGCAGGCTCTTGCCGATCCGGTAGGTGTCGAGCGATCCGTCCGGCAGGATGCGCGACTCGGTGATCGCGAGCTGGTCGAAGTTGGGGTTGCCCCGCCCGTCCACCGCGACCTCTTTGCTCCACAGCGACGCGAGAGCGCCGTTGAGCGCGAGCGACGCCAGGTGGCAACCGGTGTGCCCTGCCGAGAGCGCGCGGCGCACCGCAGGGTCCACCGTCACGGTGACGGGCGTTCCCGGCTCCAGCCCTGCCGCGTCCTCCACCAGGTGGCAGACGACGAACGCCCAGCCCTCCGTGCCCGTGCGCACAGGCGCATCCCCGACGAACAGGCTCTCGCCGTCGATCGCTCCCACCACCGCTCCGGCCACGGGATGCACGACCCCGTCCACCGACAGCGTCCCCTGGTCGGCCGGCTGGTCCGGCCAGACCGGGTCGACAGCGTGGAACGCTGTCCGGTCGAGCACGATCGCCGTGCGGCCGCCCTCGACCGGCTGTGCGATGAGCACGGTGCCGGTCGAGGTGACGTCGCCGTCCGGATAGGTGACGATGGTGTCCGCGTCGATGCTGGTGGTGTCCACGGGATGGGCGAGAGGGAAGCTCATCCGTCCAGGGTACGAGACAGGTCGCCCCTACTTCGTGAGCGAGGCGACGTAGTCCTGGTGCTCGTTCATCCACTTCGTCACGATCGGGTCGTAGTTGCTCGTCTTCTCGCCGTTGAACATGTCGTTCTCCAGCGAGTAAAGGAGCTTCGAGTCGAGGTGGAACGACTTCACCCAGGCTGCCGCCTCTGGGAACTTCTTCTCGAAGTCCGCGCTGCCGATCGAGTGGATGGACTCCGCCGTTCCGAGCGTGTTCTTCGGGTCCTTGAGGTCCTTCAGATCGAACTGGTCGTACGCCCAGTGCGGGCGCCACAGCGTGACGGCGATATTGTCCTTGCTCTTCATCGCACTGGTCAGCTCCGCGAGCATGGCCGGCGTCGACGACGTCATGAAGTCGAGCTTCCCGAGGCCGTACTGCGGAATGACCTTGTTCTGCGTCGCCTCGGTGAGGCCTGCGCCAGGCTCGATGCCGACCAGGCGGTTGCCGAACTCGTCGGCGTGCGCCGCAAGCTGGTCGAGCGAGTCGATCGGGGCGTCCTTGTTCACCGCGATGGTGAGTTTGGCCTCGTCGTTCCAGGCGCCGAGATCCACCAGCGAGTCGCCGTACTTCTTCAGGTACGCCTCGTGCGTCGTCGGCAGCCAGCCGTCGAACGCCACGTCGTAGTCGCCCGTGCTGAGGCCGGCGAAGGCCGGCCCTGCGTCTGCGTACTCGAACTTCACGCTGTAGCCCTTCTCCTCCAGCACGTGCTTCCAGAGATAGGACGCTGCCTCGCCCTCCGGCCAGCCGTTGAAGACAGCGACCTTGATCTCGCCCTTGGACGAGTCGGCCTGCGAGACGGCCGCGATGCTGGTGCCTGCGACGGCCACCAGCGCAACGGCGCCGAGCGCGGCCAGCGCCCGCTTCGGCATCCGCGTGCGGGCGGCGCCGACCGAGGCGGTGAGGCGGTCGAGGATGATGGCGATGATGACGACGGAGAGTCCGGCCTCGAAGCCGAGTCCCACATCCACCCTGCTGAGCGCCTGGACGATGTCGCGGCCGAGACCGCCCGCACCGACCATTCCGGCGATGACCACCATCGAGAGCGACAGCATGATCACCTGGTTCACCCCGGCGAGGATCGACGGCATGGCCAGGGGCAGCTGGATCTGGCGAAGGATGCGCCGCGGCGAGGATCCGAACGCCCGCCCCGCCTCGACGATCTCGCTGTCGACCCCGCGGATGCCGAGCTCTGTCAGCCGCACGCCCGGCGCCATCGCGAAGATGATCGTGGCGACGATGCCGGGGACGACGCCCACCCTGAACAGGATGAGGGCGGGGATGAGGTACACGAACGCCGGCATCGTCTGCATGAAGTCGAGCACGGGCCGGATGATGGCGGACGCGGTCTTCGACCGGGCGGCGAGGATGCCGAGCGGGACGCTCAGCGCGACAGCGATGGCCGCGGCGACGATCACCAGGGCGAGCGTGTCCATCGCGTTCGACCACTGGTCGATGCCCGCGATCACGAGAAGGCCGACCACCGTGCCTGCCCCGAACACCCAGCCACGCAGCCAGACGCCGAGCACGGCGAAGATCAGGATGATGCCCCAGAACGGCGGGGTCTGGAGCACCCAGTCCATGCCGTCGTAGAGGCCGGTGAACACCGTGCGGATCACGTCGAACACGGGGCCGAAGAACTCGGTGACGAAGTCGACGACGCTGGTCGCCCAGTCGCCGAGAGGGAGCCGGACGTCCATCAGCGCACCTCCTCGAGCTCTGGTTCTCCGCCGTCTCGCGCAGCAGCCCCCTCAGCCGTGTCGAGGAGAGTCTGGTTCATGACGTCCGCCGGGATGGTCGCCGGGGGCTCCACGATGATCGGGATCTCCGTGGTCTCACTCGTCACGTTGCCGAGCGCCGCCAGGAGCGTGACGCGCGGAATCACCCCGAGGAGACGGTGATTGTCGTCCACGACGGCGAGCGGAAGGTCGCTGCCGACGGACAGCTCCACCAGCTCGCTCAGCACCTCGTCGCGGGAGACGGAGGCGATGCCGTCGTCGATCACGGACGACAGGTCGGACTGGCCGTCGCGCACCTGGCGCATCACGTCCCTGTCGCGCACGGCGCCGAGCAGACGCCGCCCGTGCCCGACGACGAACGCAGCGGAGGTCTGCAGGTCGCGCATCGTGCGCACGGCGGCGCGCGGACCTGCGGCGACGGTGACGAGCGCGCGAACCGGCTCCATCACGCTCGCTGCGGTAAGCACGCGGGCGCGGTCGACGTCCTGCACGAAGCTCTCGACGTAGTCGTTGGCCGGGTCGGTGAGGATCTCCTCCGGCGTCCCGATCTGCACGACGCGGCCGTCGCGCATCACGGCGATCCTGTCGCCGAGGAACATGGCCTCGTTGAGGTCGTGGGTGATGAAGACGATGGTCTTGCCGAGCTGGCTCTGCAGTTCGAGCAACTGCTCCTGCATCTCACGCCGGATGAGCGGGTCGAGAGCCGAGAACGCCTCGTCCATCAGCAGCACATCGGTGTCGGCGGCGAGGGCGCGACCGAGGCCGACGCGCTGCTGCATCCCGCCGGAGAGCTCGCCTGGCAGCTTGTCGCCCCAGCCGGACAGTCCGACCAGCTCGAGGACGGTCTCCGCCTTCGCGCGACGCTCGGCGATCGGCACGCCCTGCACTTCGAGACCGTATGCGAGGTTGTCGAGCACGGTGCGGTGCGGGAGGAGGGCGAAGTGCTGGAACACCATCGAGATGTGCTTCTGGCGCACATCCCGCAGCTTCTTGGACGGCAGGCCGGTGATGGTGGTGCCCATCACGGCCACGTCGCCGGCGGTCGGCTCGAGGAGGCCGTTCAGCAGGCGGATGAGGGTGGATTTGCCCGAGCCGGACAGCCCCATGACCACGAAGATCTCCCCGGCCTTCACCGTGAAGCTCGCGTCGATGACCGCCGCCGTGCCCGAGGCGGTCACGTCGTCGCGGGTCGCCCCGCTCTTCAGCCGGCGGACGACGTCGCCGGGTTTACGTCCGAACACTTTGTACAGATTCCGCGCTTCGACGGCGGCGATTTCGCTCACGTGATCTCCGTGGCACGCGCTCTACTGCTCGGCGTGCTCCTGGTTGCGCCCGGGTAGGCAGCGTGAGCAGCGGGCGACTCAAGCGGGTCGTGCGACGCGCGAATCACCGGCTGCCGACGCGCCATCGGGGCACGCCCACACCGCCCGACCGTACGCTCCGACCTGCAGGGCCGGTGTACACGGCGGCCCCTGTTCCCGGAACGCGGGCTGGGTTGTTGCGGCCCCGTCTCAGCCGGTCGCGGTTCAACCGTGGCGGCGAACGGGGCGACTCGACGCTATCAATGTGTTTGTACAGAAAGCCAATCGAGATTCTGCATTTCACTGTGCATTCCGCTTCCGGAATGTCAGCACATCCGCGTCAGGGTGCGGATCGCTCGGGTCCTGGCATCGTTACCTTTCCGTTACCTGAGTGCGCCGCCAGACGAGCCCTCTTCCACCGACCGTGGGATGTGCGGCAGACTCTCCCCATGACCTCCGACACCGGCGATCACGCCTGGCAGCGCGTCCCGATCGAAGCCCAGAGCATCGACGCTCCTCTGTCCCGTTCCGCTGTCTTCCTCGTCGTCTCCGTTGCGGACAACGACGAGGCGTTCGCCATCGTGAAGGACGTCCTCTCCGGTCTCTCCGACCTGGTGAAGACGGTCGGCTTCCGCGACCTGAACGCGCACCTCTCTTGCAATGTCGCGGTCGGCGCGGCGATCTGGACCAGACTGACCGGTCGCGGCCTCCCCCGCGAGCTGCATCCGTTCGCCGAGATCCGCGGACCGGTGCACACCGCCGTGTCGACGCCGGGCGACCTGCTGTTCCACATCAGGGCGGAGCGGGGCGACTTCACGTTCGAGTTCGAGCGCCTGCTGCTGTCGGCTCTCGGCGACGCTGTCGAGGTGGTGGACGAGGTGACGGGTTTCCGCTACTTCGACTCCCGCGACCTGCTCGGCTTCGTCGACGGCACGGCCAACCCCACCGCGGGCGAGATGGCGTCGTCCACCCTCGTCGGCGACGAGGACCCTGAGTTCGCGGGCGGCAGCTACGTCGTCGTGCAGAAGTACCTGCACGACCTCGGGAAGTGGGGCTCGCTTCCGACGCCGTCGCAGGAGGGCGTGATCGGGCGGACCAAGATCGACAATGTCGAGCTGGACGACGCGGAGCACGGCCAGAAGTCGCACAAGACCCTCGCCACGATCACCGATGAGTCCGGCGTCGAGCACGACATCCTCCGCGACAACATGCCGTTCGGCCGCGTCGGCCACGGCGAGTTCGGCACGTACTTCATCGGATACTCGCGGGCGCTCTGGGTGATCGAGCGGATGCTGCAACGGATGTTCGTCGGCGATCCGGAGGGCAGCTACGACCGCATCCTCGACTTCTCCACCGCCGCGACGGGCACCACGTTCTTCGCCCCGTCCCGCGCCATCCTGGATTCGCTCGGCGACTGAGCTGCGCGGCGACTGACCTGACCGCGTGCCCCGCAGGTCTCCTTTCCGACGGAGAACCTCGCCACGTCCGCCCCTGCCATCCGTTCGGACGGAGAATCCATCGGCGTGTCGGCCGCGATCTCCTGCGTTGGCGCTCCCCGCCCGTAACACTGTGACCCGCGCATTGCCCGCGCCACGACGGATGCGCCATGCTGAAAGACCCCCGCACTCAGCACCAGCACCAGCACCAGCACCTAGCTCACCGCCCTCTCTCACAGCCCGGAGTCGCCATGTCCCGCCGTCGCATCCTCACCGTCGCAGCCGTCGTCGCTGCCGCAGCTCTCGCCCTCACGGGATGCGCATCGGGCTCAGGCTCGGCCGGCACCGGCAGCGCGAAGGCGGACGACGCGTACATCACGCCGGGCAAGCTCACCATCGGCACCGCGGAGCCCGCGTACTCCCCGTGGGTGATCGACGACAAGCCGGAGTCAGGAAAGGGCTTCGAGTCTGCCGTCGCGTACGCGGTGGCAGACAAGCTCGGCTTCGCCAAGGGCGACGTCACCTGGGTGCGCACCACGTTCGACCAGGCCATCGCGCCAGGGCCGAAGACGTTCGACTTCAACCTGCAGCAGTTCTCCATCACCGACGAGCGCAAGAAGGCCGTGGACTTCTCCTCGCCGTACTACGAGACGACGCAGGTCGTCGTCACCATCGGCTCCTCCCCCGCGGCCAAGGCGACATCGCTGGCCGACCTGAAGAAGCTCGCCATCGGCGCCCAGTCGGCGACCACGAGCTTCACCGCTGCGGAGAAGGAGATCGCGCCGGCGGGCGGCGTGCAGGCGTTCAACTCGAACGACGACGCCAAGCTCGCCCTGGAGAACAAGCAGGTGGATGCGATCGTCGTCGACCTGCCGACCGCGTTCTACCTGCGCGACGCCGAGCTGAAGGACGGGAAGATCGTCGGCCAGCTCCCGAAGGCGTCCGGTCAGGACGGCGACCAGTTCGGTCTGGTGCTCGCCAAGGGCAGCGCCCTCACCGCCAAGGTCACCGCGGCGGTCGACGCGCTCCGCACCGACGGCACCCTGGACAAGCTCGCCGCGAAGTGGCTCGCCACGGACGGCAACGCCCCGGTGCTCAAGTAGCGGCGGAAGCGCTAGCGTTCATCGGGTGAGCACCATCCAGCAGCCGGGCGCAGCCCAGCCCAGCCCTGTCGAGACTGGCCAGGTCGAGCCCAGCGCCGTCGAGCTCGGCCGCCGCGCCTTCCGCAAGAAGCAGACCACCCGGTCGGTGCTGATCAGTCTCGCCAGCACCATCGTCGTCGCCGTCCTCGCCTGGTTCTTCGTGATCAACACGCCGGGCTGGGCGGCGGTGCAGCAGACCTTCTTCGATCCCGCCGTCGCCGTGCAGGCCTGGCCGAGGGTGTTCGACGGGCTGCTGCTGAACATCCGGGTGCTGGTCGTGGCGGCGATCGGCGTGCTGATCGTGAGCATCCTGATCGCCACCACGCGCACCCTGCGCGGGCCGATCTTCTTCCCGCTGCGCGCTCTGGCCGCCGGATACACGGACCTGTTCCGCGGGATGCCGCTCATCATCGTGCTCTACCTGGTCGGCTTCGGCCTGCCAGGCCTCGGCGTCTTCCCGCGGATGCCCGCCGAGTTCTGGGGCACGATCGCACTCGTGCTCGTCTACTCCGCCTACGTCTCCGAGGTGTTCCGAGCCGGGATCGAGGCCGTGCATCCATCGCAGCGGCTCGCCGCCCGCGGTCTCGGCCTCAGCCACTACCAGACGCTGCGCCTGGTGATCCTCCCGCAGGCCATCCGCAAGGTCACGCCGGCGCTGATGAACGACTTCGTCGCCATGCAGAAGGATGTCGGCCTGATCTCCATCCTGGGGGCAGTGGATGCGGTCCGTGCCGCCCAGATCGAGACCGCCGCCACATACAACTTCACCCCCTACGTGCTGGCCGGCCTGCTGTTCGTGGTGCTGGCGCTGCCCATGATCCGGCTCACCGACTGGTATTCGGCCAGGGTGCGCAAGCGCGAGCAGGTCGGGAGCATCGTATGAGCGAGCAGACGGTCACCCCGGTGCCCGGCACCGCCCCCGAGCCTGGCCCTGCCCCCGTCCTCCGGCTGACCGGAGTCCGCAAGCGGTTCGGAGACACCGAGGTGCTGCGCGGCATCGACCTGGACGTGCAGCGCCACGAGGTGGTCGCCCTGATCGGCGCGAGCGGGTCTGGCAAGTCGACCCTGCTGCGGACCATCAATCTGCTGGAGCGCATCGACGACGGCCAGATCTTCCTGGGCGACGACGACATCAGCGACCCGCGCACCAGGACGGACGCCGTCCGCGGCCGGATCGGCGTGGTGTTCCAGCACTACAACCTGTTCCCGCACCTGTCGGTGCTCGACAACGTGACGCTCGCCAGCCGCAGGGTGCACCGCATCCCGAGGAAGGCTGCCGAGGCGAAGGCGCACGAGCTGCTGGGGGCGATCGGCCTCGGCGACAAGGCGAAGGAGTTCCCCGACCGGCTCTCCGGCGGCCAGCAGCAGCGCGCCGCGATCGTGCGCGCCATCGCGACGGATCCGGAGCTGCTGCTGCTCGACGAGGTCACCAGCGCCCTCGATCCTGAGCTCGTCGGCGAGGTCCTCGAACTCGTGCGCGACCTCAAGGCGTCCGGCACGACCATCGTCATGGCCACGCACGAAATGGCGTTCGCGCGGGATGTGGCCGACCGGATCGTCTTCCTCGACGCCGGTGTCATCGCCGAGCAGGGACCGCCGGCGCAGCTCTTCGGCGCACCCCGGGAGCAGCGCACGCGCGCGTTCCTCTCCCGCTTCTCCGGCTGGGTCGCCTAGCGCGAGAGTCAAGCCGGCGACGGGCGTGTTACGACGGCGCCGCAACAAAAGAAACAGGCTGTCATCTTCGTGGCAGGGGATCCGCGTACCGGGATACAACTATCCGATCATGTCGCGCATCTTCACAAGCAGATTCAACCCTGGCAAGGCCCGCTGGGAGCTGGTCGTCAGTCCGAAAGGCGACGTGTATGCGTTCCCGCTGACGCTCGCCATCGCGCAGCGCCAGGTGCTCGACGGCCACCGCCGGTACCTCGTCGGCCACGTGGCGAAGGGGGCGCAGACCTGGACGGCGAGCGGGCCGTCCGGCCTCGTCTTCGGCACGACGTTCCCGTCCCTGCCCTCCGCTCTCGAAGCGATCGCCGACGAGGTCGACCTGGCGCCGGTGCCGTAGCCGTCCGCCGGTGCCCGAACCAGGAGGGGACGCTACGCGGCCGACTTCGCCAGCGCGTCCTCCAGAGCGACCCAGGGCAGCATCGCGCACTTGATGCGGGTGACGTACTTCGAGACGCCGGCGAGGGCGACGGCGTCGCCGAGCAGCTCCTCGTCGCCGTCGATCGCGCCCTTCGACTGCATCAGCTCGCGGAACGCGGCGACCGCCTCCGTGAGCTGCTCGCGCGAAACGTCGTGCACGATGTCGCTGAGCAGCGACGCCGACGCGGTGGAGATGGAGCAGCCGTGTCCCTCCCAGCTGATCGAGGCGACACCGCCTGCGGCCGATGGATGCACGTTCAGCGTCACCTCGTCGCCACACGTCGGGTTGAGCTGGTGCGAACTGCCCGCCGCATCCGGCTGGAGGCCGTAGCCGTGCTTCTCCTTGGCGTGGTCGAGGATGACCTGCTGGTAGAGGTTCTGAAGGTCGGACGAGCTCATCGGTCGACTCCGAAGAAGGCGCGGGCGTCGGCGACAGCGGCGACGGCCGCATCCACCTCGTCCGCTGTGTTGTAAAGGTAGGTGCTGATGCGCGTGCTGGCCGTCGCCCCGAACCGGCGGTGCACCGGCTGCGCGCAGTGGTGGCCGACGCGCACGGCGATGCCGCGGTCGTCGAGGAACTGGCCGACGTCGTGCGAGTGGATGCCGTCGACGACGAAGCTCGCGAGGCCGACGCGGGAAACTCCGCGGCCGGGGCCGAGCACGCGCACGCCGGGGATCTCCGCCAGCCCGTCCAGGATGCGCGCCCCCAGTGCTTCCTCGTGCGCTTCGATGGCGCGCATCCCGACCGCGTCGAGGTAGTCGACGGCCGCGGCGAGCGCGACAGCCTGCGAGACCCGCTGGGTGCCGGCCTCGAAGCGCTGCGGGGCCGGCAGGTATTCGGCTCCCGTGAGGGTGACGGTGGTGATCATCGAGCCGCCGGTGAGGAACGGCGGGAGCGCGTTGAGGAGATCGCGGCGTCCGTAGAGCGCGCCGACCCCGGTGGGGCCGAGCATCTTGTGCCCGGAGAACACGGCGAAGTCCACGTCGAGCGCGTGCAGGTCGAGCGCGAGGTGCGGCGCGGACTGGCAGGCGTCGAGCACGGTGAGCGCGCCGACTTCGCGGGCGAGGGCGACGAGCGTCTCGACCGGGTTGATCGCACCGAGCACGTTCGACACGTGCGTGAACGCGACGATCTTCGTGCGCGCGCCGATGATGCTGGCGGCTTCGTCGAGGCGCAGCTGACCGTCGTCGTGCAGGCCGATCACCCGGAGCGTCGCACCCGTGCGGGCGGCGAGTTCCTGCCACGGCACCAGGTTGGCGTGGTGCTCAGACTCGGTGACGACGATCTCGTCGCCATCGCCGATCCGGAATCGCGCCGCCTCGTCTCCCCCGCGCCCGAGCGACGCGTTCGAGATGCTGTACGCGAGCAGGTTGATGCCCTCGGTGGCGTTGGAGGTCCAGACCAGTTCGTCAGCGTCGACGCCGACGAACGCCGCGACTCGCGCTCTGGCGTCCTCGAACAGCTCGGTCGCCTCGCCTGCCGTGGTGTGCGCGCCGCGGTGGACGGCGGAGGTGTATCGCTCGACGAACGCGCGTTCGGCGTCGAGCACCTGGCGCGGTTTCTGCGACGTGGCGCCGGAGTCGAGATAGACGAACGGATGCCCGTTGACCTCGCGCGCGAGGATCGGGAAATCCGCACGGATGCGGGCGATGTCGATGGTGTCGGTGTACATGCGTTGAAAACCTTACTTCCTCTGACTGCAATGCAGTCGAGGGTTACGGCATTCCCGCGCACCGTCCCGGATGCGCGTTTCCGGCGCCCCGTCGCGCGCGGTCGCGCAGCGCTACGAGTCGCGACCGACCGGCGGCTCTCCGACGAACTGGTGCGCCTCGGAAGCGAGTTCGGGCCAGTCCTCGAGGTCGGAGATGCCGACCCAGGAGCCCCGCGCATCCACCACCCCTCCGGATGCGGGAGCCGCGACTCCGCGGTCCACCAGGTCGAGCGCGCGGGAGGCCGGCAGGTCGAGCACCAGCCTGTCGCCGTCGAGGAAGGCGAAGAGCTTCCCGTGCACGTGCAGGCCCTTCTCCGTGGCGACCACGTCGTCGTCCGGGTCTTCGAGCAGACGGGTGGCGAGCAGGTCGAAGGCGACGTTCGGTGATGCGTCTGTCATGGCGCGATGCTAGGCCAGGGCGAGCGGGCGGACAAGAGGCGTCCGCTCATCCGCGCGGAGACGGCCGCGAACTCTGGCGCGACCGGCCGCATCCCGCTATCGTGCTCGCAGGCCCCCATTCGGGGGTGGACCCCCTCGACCGATTGGTGTTGCGATGTTGCTCCGGTCCTCTGTGAAAACCTCTCGTCCCCGCGGCCGTCTCGCGGCCGGTGCGGCGGGCGTGCTCGCGCTCGTCGTCGGCTTCGGCGTCGTGAACGCGTCCGCGGCGTCCGCCTGGGATCCGGGGCCGGGCCACGGACAGCAGCAGCAGCTCGCGCCGCGCACGTCGTTCACGATGGCGGCGGACGGGTCGAGTGGCGCGACGGCGGGAGGCGAGGGCATCCCGAACATCGACTCGGTGAAGAAGACCATCGCCACCTACTACGGCGACCCCGGCACCGGCATCGCCGACAAGACCGCGTCGCCGTACATCAGCGAGATGTCCACGATCATCGCGGGCGAGACCACCAAACTGCAGGCGGAGTACGCGGCTGCGAAGGCCAAGGGCCAGAAGCCGGCGATCGTCTTCGACGCCGACGACACCACGCTCTGGACGTACGACATGGAGGTGGCGGACATGCACTTCACCTTCAACCCAGCGGAGCAGGACGTCTGGGTGCAGGACCAGCGGTTCCCCGCCACCCCGGCGATGGTCGCGTTCGTGAACAAGGCGGCGGCCATCGGCTTCACCGTCTTCGGCCTCACCGGGCGCAACGACAACCAGAAGGCGGCCACCCTCGGCAACCTCAGCAAGGTCGGATACACCCCGTTCACCGCCGCGAACTTCTACACCAAGTGGACCGGCGTCGGCGCATCCCAGCAGCCGTCGTACATCACCTGCGCCGCCGCGGCGTGCACGACGGTCGAGTACAAGGCCCTCACCAGGAAGCACATCCAGGATCTGGGTTACACGATCGACCTCAACGTCGGCGACCAGTGGTCCGACCTGCAGGGCGGCTACGCCGAGCGCGCGCTGAAGCTGCCGAACCCGACCTACTACCTGCCGTCGCCCGATCTGCCGGGCGTGAACGAGCCGACGCTGGCCCCGCGCACGCACTTCAGCATGGCGCCGGACGGCACCAGCGGCGCGACGGCCGGAGGCGAGGGCATCCCGAACATCGACTCGGTGAAGAAGACGATCGCCACATACTACGGAGACCCTGGCACCGGCATCGCGAACAAGACGGACTCCCCGTACATCCGCGAGATGCGCAGCCTGGTGCTGCGGCAGCTGCCCGTGCTGGCCGCGACCTGCTTCGTCGAGAAGAAGCTGCACAAGAACCCGGCGATCGTCCTCGACGCCGACGACACCACGCTCTGGACGTACGACATGGAGGTGGCGGACATGCACTTCACCTTCAACCCGGCAGAGCAGGACGTCTGGGTGCAGGACCAGCGGTTCCCCGCCACGCCGTCGATGACCACGCTCGCCACAGTCGCCCAGAAATCCGGATGCACGCTCATCGGCCTCACCGGACGCAACGACGACCAGAAGGCCGCCACGCTCGGCAACCTGGCGAAGGTCGGATACACCGGCTTCACCGCGCCGAACTACTACACCAAGTGGACCGGCGTCGGCGCATCCCAGCAGCCGTCGTACATCACCTGCGCGACCGCGAAGTGCACGACCATCGAGTACAAGTCGCAGACCCGCAAGCACGTCGAGTCGGCTGCCGGCGGGAAGTACGACATCGTCGCCAACTACGGCGACCAGTTCAGCGACCTGATCGGCGGCTCGGCCGACCGCGCCGTGAAGCTGCCGAACCCGACGTACTACCTGCCGTAGGGAGCGTTCCGCTCGTGCGGAAGGTGCGGTCGCGCGCGTCGCGACCGCACCTTCCGCACGAGGCGCCGGCGTTTGGATACGCTGACTCCGGCAAGGAGACGTGGATGCGGAAGCCGTTCAGGATCACGACGTGGTGGGGCAAGCTGCTGTACGCGGTCGGGGCGTGGTGCGCCGCGGGGCTGTTCAATCGCGCTATCCGCGCCGTTGGGGGCGACTCCGTCGTGTTAGCCGTGTTGTCCGGCGTCCTGCTCGTCGCGATCGTCGTCGTGGGCGCGCGGCTGTTCCGCGGCGCCGACGAGCTCCGCGATCCGCCGCGTCCACGGTGGCAGATGACATCGCGCGCCAAGCTGAGTCGTCGTCTCGGCATCCTCTTCATCGCGCTCACCGTGTGGGCGGCCCTCGGACTTCTCGCTTGGCTCCTTCCCCTGACGTCACGCGAGTTCCCGCATACTCCGGTGGCGTTCGCCAACAGCAGTGCCACGGGAGCGGTGTTCCTGATTCTTGCCGTCCTGTACGTTCGCTCAGGGCGCCGCCTCCGCCGGCTGGAGCCCACTCCGAAACGCGAGCGCACCGACCCGGCGCTCTCCGCCCCGTTCGACGACGGCTGGCCGCGGGCGCGCTAGGCGCACCGGTATTCTTTCCCCATGGTCGAACGCACGAACGGGTCCCCCTGGTATTTGATCGGCGGGATCGTCCTCGTGGCGGTCGGGCTCGGCGTCCCCCTGCTGATCGACGCGGCGAGCGGGTCGACGCAGTGGATCGTGCGCGGCGTCGGCGTCCTGGTCGCCGTCGGCGGCGGCGCGCTGATCGGGTTCTGGGTGCGTCACCGGCAGGGTCGCTGACCGCGATGAGGCTCGGAGTCCTCGACGTCGGTTCGAACACCATCCACCTGCTCGTCGTCGACGCGCATCCCGGTGCCCGGCCGATCCCCGCCGCCACCCACAAGTCGGTGCTGCGGCTGATGCGCTACATCGACGCGGACGGCGCGATCAGCGACGAAGGCTGCCAGGCCATCCTCGACGCCATCGCGTCAGCCATGCGCGTCGCAGAGGCGGAGGGCATCGAGGAGCTGCTGCCGTTCGCCACGTCCGCCATCCGCGAGGCAAGCAACGGGCCGGCGCTGCTCGCGCGCATCACCGCGGAGACCGGTGTCGACCTGCAGGTACTGTCCGGGGAGGACGAGGCGAAGCTGACCTTCCTGGCCGTGCGCCGCTGGTCCGGCTGGTCGGCCGGCGACCTCCTGCTGCTCGACATCGGCGGAGGATCGCTGGAGATCGCCTCCGGGCGCGACGAGTACCCCGACATCGCCGTCTCCGTGCCGCTCGGCGCCGGGCGCAGCACCATCGGCTTCCTGCACGACGACCCGCCGACCGAACCGCAGGTCGACGCGCTCAGGATGCACGCCCGCTCCGTCCTGCAGGATGCGGTCGGCAGCTTCTCCGGACGCGCAGCCGGCGGCCACGTGGTCGGCACCTCCAAGACGATCCGCTCCCTCGCTCGCCTCGCCGGGTCGACAGCTCCTGGGCCGGGAGGCAGCGAGCGCAGCCTGCTGCGGCGGTCGGAGCTCTCCGACTGGGTGCCGCGCCTCGCGCAGCTTCCGGCGGAGGCGCGCACCGCACTGCCGGGGATCACGGCCGACCGCACGTTCCAGATCGTCGCGGGCGGCATCGTGCTGCGCGAGGCGATGCGCGCGTTCGGGGTGGACGAGCTGGAAGTCTGCCCGTGGGCGCTGCGCGAGGGAATCATCCTGCGCTACCTCGACCACCTCGCCTGACGCGGCGGCACCTCGCGGCGGCACCTGCGCTGGCACCCGCGCCGGCAACTCGCGGCGGCACCTCGCGGCGGCTCCTGCGCTGACACCCGCGCCGGCAGCACCCGGTCACGCCCCGTGCGGCACCGAGTCGATCAGCAGCCTGGTGTACGGATGCTGCGGCCGCTCCAGCAGCTCCGTCGTCGTGCCGCGCTCGACGATCTCCCCCGCGCGCATCACCACCGTGCTCTCGCACACCCGGCGCACCACGGCGAGGTCGTGGCTGATGAACAAGACGGTCAGCCGGCGTGCCTCGCGGATCGCGCTGACGACGTCGAGCACCTGCGCCTGCACGGACACGTCGAGCGCGCTCGTCGCCTCGTCCATCACGAGCACGTCCGGTTCGATCGCGAGCGCCCTGGCGATGGCCACCCGCTGCCTCTGACCGCCGGAGAGGGTGCGCGGGCGCGCGTCCGCGTGGGTCTCGTCGAGGCCCACCTGGGCGAGGAGCGCGAGCACCCTGCTGCGCGCATCCCGATCGGTGAGCGCGGTGTGCAGCCGCAGCGAGTCCTCGATCGCGCGCCCGGCCGGGATGCGAGGGTCGAGGGAGAGGTACGGGTCCTGGAAGACCATCTGCACGCTGCGGGCGTGCGCGAGCCGCTCTGCGTGGGTGCGCGGCGTGGTCGCGCGCTCCCGGCCGTCTACGCGGATGTCCCCGGTGTCCGCCCGTTCGAGGCCGACGATCATGCGCGCCAGGGTCGACTTGCCCGAGCCGGACTCGCCGACCACGCCGAGCGCTTCGCCTGGCGCGACGGCGATCGACGTGTCGACGACGGCCCGCACATCCTCCTTGCCCCGTCGGTGGTACGTCTTCGCGAGCGACCGCGCCTCGAGCATCGGAGCGGAAGCCCCCGTGGATGCGACGTCTCCCGTGGATGCGGAGCTGCCCCCGTCCTCGTCCCCGTCCCGGCCCGCGTCCCTCCGCAGTGTCGGCGTCGCCGCCACCAGCCGCCGGGTGTACGCCGCCGCCGGGTGCCGGAGAACCTGCGCAGCGTCGCCCTCCTCCTCGATCCTGCCTCCGCTCATCACGTAGACCCTGTCGCACAGCGACGCGGCGAGGTTGAGGTCGTGGGTGATGAAGAGCATCCCCATCCCCCGCGCCGCCCGCTGCTCGGTGAGCACGGAGACGATCTCCGCCTGGGTGGTCACGTCGAGGGCCGTGGTCGGCTCGTCGCAGACCAGGAGTTGCGGGGACCCGGCCAGCGCGCCTGCGATCATGACGCGCTGCAGCATCCCACCCGAGAACTCGTGCGGATACTGCCGCAGGTGCTCCTCCGGGCGCGGCAGGCGCACGGCGTGCAGCAGCTCGATGGCGCGGTCGCGCGCTGCGGCAGCCGACCAGCCGTCGCCGAGCCTGAGCGCTTCTGTGAGGTGGTCTCCGATCGTCCGCATCGGGTTGATCCCCGCGCGCGGGTCCTGGAAGATCATCGCCGCCCGCGTCCGGCGCAGGCGCAGGAGTTCCGCACGCGACGCGCCGAGCACGTCGGAGCCTTCGAGGAGGACGGAACCGCCCGTGGCCGCGCCGCCGGGCAGCAGCCCGAGCACGGCGCGGGCGGTGAGCGACTTGCCAGAGCCGGACTCGCCGACCAGGCCGACCGTCTCTCCGTCGGCGACGTGCAGCGAGACGGCATGCAGCAGGCGCGCGCCGGTCGGGAGGTCGATGGCGAGCTGGGAGATGTCGAGGAGTGTCATGCGCCCGACCCGCCTCCGATCCTGTCCGAGAGTTCTTCGCCGACGATGTTGACGGCGACCACCACGATCACCACGGCGACCGCCGGCACGATGGCGGGAAGCAGGCGGCCGCCGACGATCCCGGCCTGCGCGTCGTTGATCATCGCGCCCCAGTCCGCCGTCGGCGCCTGCACGCCGAGCCCGAGGAAGGAGAGCCCGGCGAGTTCGGCGAGCACATAGCCGAAGTTGAGGGTGGACTGCGCCCCGACGATCGGCGACACGTTCGGGAGCACGCGGCGCAGTGCGATCCACCCTCCAGAGAAGCCCTGCACCCGGTACGCGGCCACGTACGGCCTGGTGCGCTCCGCGAGCACGAGCGACCTGGTCAGCCTGGCGACGAACGGCGCGTACGCGATGCTCATGGCGATCACCGGGGCGACGAGCCCCTTCCCGAAGAGCGCCACCGCCATGATCGCGATGAGCAGCGACGGGAACGCGAACAACACGTCGAACACCCGGCCGAGCACGGCGTCGATCCAGCCGCCGCGCCAGGCGGCGAGCAGGCCGAGCAGGATGCCGACGATCGTGGAGGCGATCACCACGATGAGCGGCCCGAGCAGCGCCGTCCTCGCGCCGAAGATGAGGCGGCTCAGCGTGTCTCGCCCCAGCGCGTCCGCGCCGAGCCAGTGCGCTGGACTCGGCAGCGCATAGATCGCGGCGAAGTCGATGTGGTCCGGATCGTACGGCGCGACCAGCGGCGCGAAGATCGCGGCGATGGTCATCGCGGCGAGCACGACCAGGCTGATCGTCCAGCTCACGGTCGGCCGAGCGACCCTGGATGCGCGGAGCACCTTCACGGCCATGGTTGGTGTGGTCATCGTGCTCCAGCTCCTGCTGCCGATCGGGGGTCGATCACGGGTTCGAGGACGTCGACCACCGCGTTGACGACCACGAAGGCCGTGACGACGAGAAGGACGATCGCCTGCACGACGGGGAAGTCGAGCCTGTCGACGGACTGGACGAGCAGCGAGCCGATCCCCGCCAGCCCGAACGCGGACTCGACGATGGTGCTCGCGACGAGCAGCCCGGCCACGAGCACGCCACTCACCGTGACGATCGGGCCGATGGCGTTGCGCAGCACGTGACGGCGGATCACGGTCGCTCTGGTGAGGCCCCTGCTGGTCGCGACCTCGACGTGCTCCCTGCCGAGCTGTTCGACCATGGATGTGCGGGTCACCTTGCCGATGAGCACGATGAACACGATGGCGAGCGCGATCGACGGCAGGATCAGGTGGTACAGCGTGTCAGGCAGTCCGTCGCCCGAGCCGAACGACGGGAACCAGCCGAGCTGCACGGAGAACACCGAGATCAGCACGATCGAGCCCACGAACGAGGGGATCGCGGCGAGGACGGTGAGCAGGATCAGGATGGCTCTGTCGAGCATCCTGCCCCTGTTGAGAGCGGCCACGATCCCGGCGGCGAGGCCGACGACCGTGATGATGAGCCCGGCGAGCACGACGAGACCGAAGGTCACGGGGAGCCGCTCCCCGATGACGGTGGACACCGCCTGCCGGTACTGCAGCGACCGGCCGAAATCGCCGTGCAGCATCCCGGCCACCCAGTTGAGGTACTGCTGCCACGGCGGAAGGTTCAGCCCGTACTGCGCGGTGAGCTCGGCGACCGTCTCCGGATTCGGCTTGCGGCCGCGGAGGAGGAAGCTGATCGGGTTGCCAGGCACGAGGAACCGCGAGAAGAACACGAGCAGCGAGGCGAGGAACAGGGTGAGCAGGAGCGACCCGAGCTTGCCGAGCACCCGGCGGGCGGCGGTCACCTGACCGTCCTCCCGCCGCGGCTCGCGGCGATGCCGCCGCTACCGGGCGCCAATGGTGGCCGCCCACGGGTAGTAGAGGAACGCGACGGACGGGGCGACGCCAGTGATGCGCTTGCCGAGGTAGACCGTCATCGGCCCCTCGAACAACGGCAGCCACGGTAGCTGCTCGTTGGCGATGCGCTGCGCCTCCGCCGACTTCTCCGACCGTGCTGCCTGGTCGTCGATGCCCACCGCGCCGTTCACGATGTCGTCGAACGCCGGGTCCGACCAGTTGCCGTAGTTGCTGTAGTCCCCCGTCCGGAGCACGGAGTACATCTCCAGCGGGTCGGGAGACGAGAGGTACCACGAGGTGTAGAAGAGATCCGCCCCTGCGCGCGCACTCGGATCGGTGAACAGCGTCGTGTACGTGTCCGGCGTCATCGTCTCGATCTTCGCCTTCAACCCGATCGCCTGGGCGGCGGCGGCGGTCGCCTGCGCCACCACGCTGAAGTCGCTGCCGAGCGGCGCCGTCTTGATGACGATCTGCTTGCCCGTCGCTCCCGCCTTCTCGACGAGCGCTTTCGCGGCCTTCACGTCGTACGGGTACGCCTTCAAACCGTCGAAAGCGGCGGCCAGCGCCTCCTTGCTCGCGCCGGACCACACCGACCGCGTCGTGAGCGCGTTCGTCACCGAGCCGTATCCCTTCGCGGCCGCGTCGACGATGCCCTGCCTGTCGAGCGCCATCAGGAGCGCCTTGCGCACGTTCAGGTCACCGAGCGGTCCTTTCAGGTTGCCGACGATCAGACTGTTGACGGCGGTGTTGAGGCCGAAGTACAGGCCACCGGAACCGGACGCTTTGAGCTTGTCGATCGCATCCACCGGGATCATCCAGCTCCCGTCGACCTGGCCGGAGGAGAGCGCGTTGGCGCGGGAGGTCGGGTCGTTCATGAAGAGGATGGTGACCTTGCCGGCCTTGGCCTTCAGCTTCGGGTCCCAATAGTGGTCGTAGCGGGTGAGCGTGATGCTCTCCCCCGACTTCCACGAGGTGAACTCGAACGGCCCCGTGCAGTTGACGCCGCCCGTCGAGTTGCCGTAGTCCGCGCCCTTCGCCGCGAGCGTCGCCGCCGACTCGATCACGCCGGCCGCTCCGCCCATCGCGAGGTTGAACTGCGAGTCCGGTTTCGTGGTGGTGACCGTCACCTCCATCTGCCCGGTCTGGTCGATGGATGCGACGTTCTGGTACACGGAGAACCAGGACGAGCCGACCGCCGGGTCGAGGTGCCTGCGCATGGAGGCGACCGCATCCGCTGCCGTCAGCGGCGTGCCGTCGTGGAAGGTGACGCCGTCGCGGAGCTCGTAGACCCAGGTCAGCGGCGTCGGGTGGCTGAACGAGGTGGCGAGGCTCGGTGAGAGGGTCCAGTCCGGGTTGAGCCTGAGCAGGGACTCGCAGACGTTCGCCAGCACCTGGTTGTCCGGATAGTCGAACGCGTGCGTGTAGTCGAGCGAGAACGGCTCGGCGTAGAGCGCCCAGGTGAACGCGTCGATGTCGCCGGACGGCTTCGGAGTCTGCGCTGTCAGGGTGTACGACGGCTTAGCGGTGTTCGCTGCGGGGGTCTGCGCTGTGCAAGCGGCGAGGACGAGCGCGGCGCTGACGGCGCCTGCCACGGCGACGGCGATGCGCCTGCGCCTGCTCGGGCGGGATGGGGACATGATGCGCTCCTTGGCTGGGCGGTGCTGGGCTGTGCGTGGGGGGTGCTGGGGGGTGCTGAGGGGTGTTCGGCTGTGCGTGGCTGTGCTGCTGTCACTCGGCGCGGGCATATACCCGCTCGCCGTTCACCCAGGTGGACACAACGGCCGACAGGTGGATGTCCTCCTCCTTCCCCGCGAACGGGTCGGGCTCGATGACGACGAGATCGGCCAGGTAACCGGGTGCGATGCGCCCTGTGTCGTGGTCGCGGTGGTTCACGTACGCGCTCCCCGACGTGTATGCGGCGAACGCCGTTGCGAGGTCGAGTCGCTGCTCCCCTCCGCCGAGCGGCTCGGCGTCCGACCCGGGAGACACCCGGTTGACGGCGATGTGGATGGCCTCGATCGGGTTCGCGCTCGATACCGGCCAGTCGCTTCCCGCCGCCAGGCGCGTGCCGTGCTTCGCCAGATCGCCGAACGGATACTGCCTGGTCGCCTGGTCGTCCTGCAGGAACGGCAGGGTGAGCTGGTCGAGCTGCGGCTCGTGGCAGGCCCAGAGCGCCTGCAGGTTCGCCACAGCGTCGAGGTCGGCGAAGCGCGGGACGTCCTCGACCGCGACCACCTGCAGGTGCGCGAGGTGGTGGCGTCCGTCCGTCGCCCCGTTCGCCGCCCTGGCGGCATCCAGCGCGTCGAGCGCTTCCTGAACGGCCCGGTCGCCCAGCGCGTGGAAGTGCACCTGGAAGCCGGAGCTGTCGAGCTCTGTGACGTACGCGCGCAGCAGCGCAGGGTCGATGAACGACAGGCCGGAGTTGTCGGTGTCGTGCCCGTGCGCATCCCGGTACGGGGCCTTCATCGCGGCCGTGTGGTTCTCCGCGACCCCGTCGACCATGATCTTCACCGTGCCGAGTGAGAGCCGGTCGGAGCCGAGGGCGGCGACGGCGTCGCGGCGGGCGATCATCGAGGCGACCTGCTCCGCCCCGTCCGACCGTGACCACCACTGCGCGCCGACGACGTGCGCGACCAGCCTGCCGTCGTCGACAGCGCGCCGGTATGCGCCGAGGTTCTCCGCCATGCCCGCCGCCGTGCCGATCATCGCGTCCTGCCACCCGGTGACGCCGAGCGCCAGGAGCTCGTCCTGCGCCCGGAGCAGCCCCGCGTAGACCAGGTCGTCGTCTGTCGCAGGGCGCACAGCATCGAACAGGTCGCCTGCGCCCTCGTGGAACGTCCCCGCCGGGAAGCCGTCGTCCTCGCGTACGATCCTGCCGTCTGCCGGGTCCTGCGTCGTGCCGTCGAGACCGGCGAGGCGGATGGCGGCCGAACTCGCCCACACGCTGTGGTGGTCGCGGCTGCTGACGAGCACCGGACGGTCGCCGACCACCGCATCCAGGGCCTGCCTGGTCGGTGCTCCTCCGGCGAAGTGATCCATCGACCAGCCGCCGCCGAGGATCCAGCCGTCGGGGTTCGCCGCGGCGTACTCTGCGACGCGGCGCAGGGCGTCCTCCGCGTCTGCACTGTCGCTCAGGTTGCACTGGAGCAGTTCGATGCCACCGCCGGCCGGGTGGATGTGCGCATCCTGGAAACCGGGCGCGACCAGTGCACCGCCCAGCTCGACGACCATGGTCGCGTCCCCGCGGTACGCGGCGAGGTCGGCCTCGGGCACGACGCCCAGGATGCGCCCGTCGCGCACGACGACGGCGTGTCCCTCGATGGGCCGTCCGGTCCCGGTGAACACCGAGCCCCCGGTGAAGATGGTGTCGCCTGCCGTCACGGAATCGCTCCCTTTCGTCGTCGAATGCGGATGGGGAGGATGCTATGGCGCGAATCCATCCAATGTCAACAGTGTTGACAACATCTCTGTCCCACCTAGAGTGGTACCGATGACCGACGCGCACGACACCAGTGGAGCACCGCGCTCGCGCCTGACCAGGGAACGCATCGTCCAGGCAGGGCTCGACCTCGCGGCGCACGGCGACGCCTCAGCAGTCTCGGTCAGGAACATCGGCGCGGCGCTCGGCGTCGACCCCACGGCGGCGTACCGCTACTTCCCCAGCAAGCAGGCGCTCATGCAGGCGCTCCTCGACGAGTTGTTCGCCCGCATCCTCACGGACGTCGACCGCTCGGCCGACTGGCGCGGCAGACTCAGGCAGCTCGCCGCACGGACCCTCGCGGTCTTCACCGAGTACCCGGCGATCGCCTCCGAGGCGACGGTCCTCACGACGAACGGCCCGGCGGAGACCGAGACCATCGAACTGGTCCTCGGCGCCTTCGCAGAGGCCGGCGTCCACGGGGCGGCGCAGGTCAGGCACTACGCCCTGTTCTCGTCGTTCACCCTGTCGGAGGCCGCGGGGATCGCGCACGCGCGCAGCACCCAGCCGGGCACGCCTCCCGAGGAGAACCGCTGGTTCGAGGGCCCGCTGCTCGTCGACCCGACCAAGCACCCGCAGCTGGCGGCGGCCGCTGCCGAGCTGCTCGCGCTGCGCGACCACGACATCTTCAGCCTGGGCGTGGAGTCGGTCATCGAGTCGGCGGAGCGGCACGTCGGAAGCTGACCCCGGTCACGACCTGACCCGGCAGCACGGACGGCCAGCGCGAAACCGCTTTCGCGAAACCGCTTTCACGGTAAGGTGGACACATCCACAACCGATCGGGCGCAGGAGCACGATGAGCGAGCACGGCACGGGCCGCACGGCAACGACCACACCCACCGCACCACCGACCACACGCACAGCCACCCCCGCCGAGTTCGCGACCAAGCTCGGCCGCGTTCGCGAACTGCTGGCCACCAGGGGCGAGCACGCCATCGCGCTCGCGACGCGCGAATCACTCTCCTGGCTGCTGTGCGGAGCGCGCGTGACCGTCCCGACGAACGGCGACCCTGTGCTCAGCGTGCTGGTCGACGCCCACGAGGTCACCGTGCACGTGCTCGCGAACGAGACCGACCGCATCGTGTCGGAGGAGCTCACCGGACTCGGCGGGTTCGCACTGGTCGAGCATCCCTGGTTCGAACCTCTCCCCGGCACAGCCTCGCGGCCCGTGCCCGGCGCGATCGCAGAGCACAGCGTCGCGCCGGAACTACGTGCCATGCGCGCCACTTTGCTCGCCGTCGAGGTGGCGCGCTACCGCTCGCTCGGCGCCGACGTCGCAGCGGCCGTCACCGCCGTCGCCCGCGCCGCCAGACGGGCCGACACCGAACGCCGGCTCGCTTCCGAGCTCTCGCGCGCCGTGGTCGCCACCGGCGCGGAGCCGATCGTCACCCTCGTCTCCGGGCAGAGCAGGCTCGACCTGCGGCACCCGCTGCCGACCGGCGCCCCCATCGGGGATCGCCTCATGCTGGTCGTCGGCGCCCGGAGGGACGGTCTCATCGTCAACCTCACCAGGTGGGTCGGCGACGAGCCAGGCGCCGCGGGGGCCGACGCCCGCCTGCGCGAGGTCGAGGCCACCGCGTTCGCCGCGACCACCCCCGGCAGGCCGCTCTCCGCCGTGCTGGCCGACATCGCCGCCTCGTACGAAGCGCACGGCTTCTCCCCCGACGAGTGGATGCGCCACCACCAGGGCGGTCCCACCGGCTACGCGGGCAGAGACCCTCGGGCGACCCCGGCCACCGCCGACCGGGTGCGCGACGGTCAGGCGTTCGCCTGGAACCCCAGCGTCCCGCGCGGCAAGGTCGAGGACACCGTCGTCATCACCGGCGGCGTCACGGACGTGCTGACCGCCGACCCCGCCTGGCCGACCGTCGTGGTCGGCGGCCTCGCCAGACCGATCGCGCTCCCCTTCTCCTGACCATGCTCGACGACCGACTCACCCCGGAACGGATCACCGTGAACGACCTCACCTTCCTCACCGTCCGCGACAGCGACATCGTCGACGAGACCGGCAGCATCGTCCGCCTGTCCGGCGTCGGCCTCGGCGGCTGGATGAACATGGAGAACTTCATCAGCGGCTACCCAGGCAACGAGGAGCGCATCCGCCGCCTGCTGCTCGACCGGCTCGGCAGGGAGGCGTACGACGCGTTCTTCGACGAGTACCTCGACGGCTTCCTCGACGAGCCGGATGCCGCGTTCCTCGCGTCCATCGGGATCGACAGCGTCCGCATCCCGTTCAATTACCGCCACTTCGAGGACGACGCCCGGCCGTTCCGCCTGCGAGAGGAGGGCTTCGCGCGACTGGACAGAGCGGTCACCACGCTCGGCAGACACGGCATCCGGTCCATCCTCGATCTGCACGCCGTGCCAGGAAGACAGAACCAGCACTGGCACAGCGACAACCCGACGCACGTCGCCGAGTTCTGGAACCACCCGCACTTCCAGGACCGCGTCGTGCACCTCTGGGAGGCGATCGCCGAACGGTTCAAAGACCGGCCGGAGGTCGCGGGCTACAACCCGATCAACGAACCGGCCGATCCGAGCGGCGACGTGATCCTGCCCTTCTACGAGCGGCTGGAGAAGGCGATCCGTGCCATCGACCACCGGCACATCCTGTTCCTCGACGGCAACAAGTACTCCACCGACTTCAGCGCGTTCGACCGCCGCTCCGACCCGCTGCCGAACACGGTGTACACGGCGCACGACTACGCGCTCCCCGGTATCACCAGCGCGTCGGAGTACCCGGGGTGGACCCGCGGAGAGTATTTCGACCGGGCCGTGGTCGAACAGACCTTCCTGCGGCGCACCGAATACATGAGGCGGACAGGCACGCCGATCTGGATCGGCGAGTTCGGGCCCGTGTACACCGCCGACCGGACCCAGGATGCGTTCCGCCTGCAGTTGCTGCGCGACCAGTTGGACATCTACCGCGAGCACGGCGCGAGCTGGGCGCTCTGGACGTACAAGGACATCGGCCTGCAGGGCCTGGTGCACGTGCGCGAGGACAGCGAGTATCTGCAGACGATCAGGCCGGAACTCGAGACCAAGGCCAGGCTCGGCGTGGACTCCTGGGGCGGTTCGGACGCGGGAGTGCGCGACATCCTCGACCCGATCGACGCCGTGTTCGCCAGAGAGTTCCCCGACTTCGCGCCGTACCCGTGGGGGCGTCAGCCGCACGTCGCGGTCCTGGTGCGGCACATCCTGCTGGCCGAGCCGCTCGCCGAGCGGTTCGCCGACCGGTTCCGCGGATTGAACCCCGACGACGCCAGGCGGCTCGCCGGCGCGTTCCGGTTCGGGAACAGCGTCGAGCGCACCCCGCTGGTGGAACTGCTACGGGAGCACATCGCCGCAGGCCGCTGAGCCGCCGCGCCCCAGGGCCGCCGCGCAGCCGAGGCACCGGAGCGGCTACGGCAGGGGCGCGATGCCCTCGTGCCGTACGCGCCAGCCGGTTCCGAATCCCGGCGCATCCGCTGCTCCATCGAACCCGGCCGCCATGATCCCGGCCGCTAACAGCAGGCCCCCGTTGCCGGGGAGGTAGATCGGCAGCGACTCGTTCTGCCGGTTGTGCCCGTTGACGAGATAGGTGTTCTTCGGGCGGTCCATCAGCAGGCAGTCCACCGCCAGCTCGGGGGCGCCGAGCCTGGTCGCCGTCATCGCGGCCATCGGGAAGTCCCAGCCCCACGCTGAGTCCCAGTCCCAGTCGGCCAGCACGTCGTCCAGCGTCGCGCGCATCGTCTCTGGATGCACGAGCGGGGTGCCGGGAACGACGCCCAGTGCGGCGAGCATGCTCGGGTGGTCGTCGCGGACCAGGGAGGGCGGGGTCGCCAAAGCCACGTAACGGCCATCGCGCCGCGGTAGTGGAGCCATTCCGGCCGCGACCGTGCGCCACCGCGACGGCACCGTCAGTCCGAGGCGTTCGCGCCAGCGACAGGCGACGTCGAGCGCCCACGCCCAGTACGCCAGCTCGAACGCCGGGTCCTTCGCCGTCGCCCTCGTGTCCGCGTACGACTCCTGCGCCGGCACCAGCGGCGGACCGAGGTGAAAAGCTCCGCCGTCGGCCGCGGCGAAGGCCGCCATGAACTCCGCCGTCTCGAACACGACGGTCGCCCAGCGCTCCAGCGTCTCCCGTGACGGGTCCGCCCGGAAGAGCAGCTCCGCCAGGTGGATGGGGTGCGGCTGCTGCCAGACCAGGAACGGCCCGATCGGGCTCGGCGCCTCGCGGCCGTCCGGTCCCACCTGCTTGGGCCAGCGCGCTCCGGGCAGGCCCTGCGATCGCGCCGTCTCCCGCGCCAGGTCGATCACCGTCTCGTACCACGGCATCGAGCGCAGCAGCAGCTCCGTCCTCCCCCACGGCGCCTGCCAGGCCTGGTGCCACCAGTGCATCTCCAGGTGGAACTTCCCGCGCCACGAGTTGAGCATCAGACCGGTCTCCGCCGGCGGCTGACTTCCCGAATTGATCGCGGAGAGGTACTGCGAGAGCACGATCCGCCGCTCGAGCTCCTGCGCGCGCGAGTCGTCGCTGTCGGCCAGCTCGATCGCTCCGCCGCTCTCCCAGAACCGCGCCCAGTGCGCGTCGCTCGCTGCGAAAACCGCGTGCGCATCGAGCGTCGCGCCGTCCCGGCCGTGCGGCAGGAACTCGAGCACCACCTCCAGCGGCCGACCCCCGTCCGTCGCGCGCAGCACGAACGCGTGCGGTCCGACGCTTGCCAGCTCCGCTCCGTTCACCGTGAGCTGCACGGCGTACCGCATTCGGTCCAGGATGCGCTCGATCCGCCACCCGTTCTGGATGGCCGTGGCGCGACTGGTGTGCGCGTCCTCGCGCATCCAGTCGGCCGCGTTGCCCCACGCCTCCGAGCCGTATGGGAACGCGAGCCGCAGGCCCCGCTCACCGGTGCCGTGGATGCGGACGGCCACAGCATCCCGCTCCGGGTGCACCGCTGTCTCGGTGCGGAACGGACGCCCGGCGATCCGGAACGAGCTGTTGATCCGCCCTCCGGTCAGGGACAGCCGCTGGTCGACGTGCGTCAGGTCCAAGGCTGTGGCGGCGCTGTCCCCCGTCCACAGGCCGATCCTGCCGAGGTCGAGCCTGTGCGGGTTGTTCCTCAGCCATTCCTCGTCCACGGACTGGCCGCTCGCGCTGTCCGCGCTGAGAGCGCCGCCGAGGTCGGCGTAGAGCGCCGGCCCGTGTGGACTGTCGTATGCGTGCAGCGGCAGCGCCAGGCCATCTCCTCCCGGCGTCGAGTGCCACCCCCAGGTGCTCATCGTGCCGAGCATGGTGCCCGGCTGCTCGCCGTAGCGCGCCGCCACGGGATACGCCCCCGGAAACGTCTGCAGCCCGGTCGGATCGACCGTGAAACCGAATTCGCCGTTCCCGACGCTCAGCGGCGAAGACGGGTCGATGCTGTCGACGTGCACGTCGTGGCGGGCGACGAGCCGCGCGCGGTCGATCTGGGGCATCTGATCACTCTCTCGGAGGGAAAGGGGCGGAACGGAAAAGCCAGGCGGCCGGCTCAGCTGAGCCGCCCGCCTGGACTTCATGTGTCGATCAGCCGTCGGTGTCGAGCGACTGCTGGAGCTGGCTGATCCAGCTCTCCGCCCCCTTCGCCGCCGTCGTCTTGCCGAACAGGATGTCGGACTCCGTGCGCTGCGAGAGGTCGTTCATGATCGCACCGCCGGCCGGTTGCGGCGGAGAGACGACGCCGACCTTCAGGATGTCCTCCAGATAGCTCGCCGACTGCGCATCGGTCTCGCTGAGCAGCGGCTTGACCACCGGCAAGATCGTGCTGTTGAACGGCAGGCCGCGGTCGGCCAGGATCACCTTCGCCGAGTCCTTGTCGTTGAGCAGATAGTTCACGAGGAGCGCCGACTGGGCCGGGTACTTCGTGGTGGCCGCGATGGCCCAGAACTGAGAGGGGAGCACGGAGACGCCGGTGGTCGACGTGTTCGTCGGCGGCTTCACGATCTCGACCTTCGCTCCGTTCGTGCCGGCCGTGTACGCGCTGAGCTGGTTGCTGTACGCGAAGCTCATCGCCGCCTTGCCGGTGCCGAACAGGGTCTGGTCAGGAGTCACGTTCCAGTGCTGCACGATCACGGACGGGTCGGGCAGGCCGCCGCCCTTCACGAGCTTCTGCTCCATCTCGTACCACTTCTGGATGTCGGCGGCCTTGACCGCGATCTTGCCCTTGTCGGTGTAGATGCCCACTTTGTTGAGCTGTGCCGCGTACGTGCCGAGGACATCCTGCACGCGGAGGTCGAGTCCGACCACGCCGTCGCCCGCCTTCTTGCTGATCGTGTCAGCGGCGGTGATGAAGTCGTCCCAGCTCCAGTCGTCCTTGGGAAGCGCGACTCCGGCTTTCGCGAACAGATCCTCGTTGACGAGGAGCCCGATCGCGTTTCCGCCGGTGGGGAGGCCGTAGAGCGCGCCGTCGACCTTCGCGGCGGTGAGCGCGCTCTCCGGGTAGTCTGCGGTGGACAGGTACGGCTTCACGGTCGAGAGGTCGAGGAGCGATCCCGCCGCCCCGTAGTCCTGCGGCTTCGAGCCGCCGAGCGCGAAGACGTCCGGCGCCGTCCCCGACGCGAAGTCGGTGGAGAGCCGGTTGAAGAGATCGTCGGGAGCGCCGACGGGCTCCGCAACGACGGAGATGTTCGGATACTTCTTCTCGAACATCCCGATGACCTTGGTCATGATCGCCGCGCGGGCGTCGTTCCCCCACCAGGAGACGTGCAGGGTGACCTTCTCCTTCGCGTCGTACGACGCCGTCGGAGCGGACGATCCACCGTCGCCCGGTGAGCCGGAGCAGCCGCTCAACAGGAGCGAAGCCGCCACGATGCTGCTGAGTGCTGCCCCTGTGAGCAGCCGATTCCTACGCGTCATTGCGCCTCATTTCGTGAAAGTGTTTCCAGAACGCTCGGCCTCGATCTCGTCGGGAGGACTGTTTTCGAGAAACCGGTTTCACGCACGGTAGCAGCCATTGGCACGACGTGTCAACGCTCGGTCAGCTCCGCACCGGACCTGCGGAACCGCGCACCTCGACCCTCGGCTGGAACACCAGATTGTGCGACGGCCGCTCCTCCTGGATGAGCGAGTGCAGCCGCTGCCACGCCTCCACCCCCAGGTCCTCGTGGGGCACGGATGCAGTGGTCAGCGGCGGCGCGCAGAACCGGGCGAACGGGATGTCGTCGAACCCGGTCACCGAGATCTCGCCAGGAACATCCACCCCCAGCTCCTGCAGCCCGTTGATGAGTCCGATGGCCACGAGGTCGTTGAATGCCAGCACAGCGGTGGCGCCGGTCTCCCGCACGGCCTGGGCAGCGGACGACCCGTCGTCGAGCCCGGCGCCGCCTCGGACATTGCTGACCGTCACCCCGTCCGCGGCCTGCCGGAACTCCTCGAAGCCGCGGAGCCTCGCCGCGTTCGACACGCTCTGCTCCGGCCCCATCACCAGGGCGAACCTGCGGTGCCCGAGGTTGTACAGGTGCCGCGCGAGCGCCTGGATGCCCGACTGGTAGTCGACGGACAGCGACGGAGCGGAGACCAGCGCGCTCGGCCGGTTGATCAGCACGAGCGGCTGCAGGGCTTCCGCGAGGGCGACGAGCTCCTTCTCCGGCATACGTGGCGCGCACAGCACGATGGCATCGCTCCTGCGACGGATCTCGGTGGCGAGCAGCGCCTCGTCGTCCGGCGACTCGGCGGAGTCGGCGACCAGGGCGCGGTAGCCGTCGCGCGCCGCCGTCTTGCTGAACCCGGAGAGCACCGCCTGGAAGGTGGGGTTCGCGAGGTCGGGAACGAGGAAGGCGACGGCTTTCGTCTGGCCGAGCGCCAGGGCGCGGGCGAGCTGGTTCGGCTGGTACTCCAGAGTGTGGGCAGACGCCAGAACGCGCTCCGCCACCTCCGGCTCTCCGGCGAACCGACCGTTCATCACCCTGGACACGGTCGCGGGCGACACCCCGGCGTGCCTCGCCACCTCCGAGATCGTCGAAGACCCTGATCGTCGCACCATTTCCGTCCCTTCTCCGAACGATTCTTCCGTGCTCACAGTAACGCTCTTGTGAAACGTTGCGTTTGACTTTGCCCGCAGACCCCGGCATTATTCCGTACGACGCGAGAAATCGCTTTCACGGCCCACATCGTGGGCGCGGCAGACGAGGAGGTCTTCGTGAGTAGTCTTGGCGAACTGAGAACCGTGGCGTTGAACGCCCGCCGAGGCGGGGCGAAGGTCAAACCTCGCTTCACCGACAACAAAGCGGGGTACGCCTTCCTCGCCCCCTGGCTGATCGGCGTCGCCGTCTTCACCATCGGCCCGATGCTGTACTCGCTGTACCTGTCGTTCACCAAGTACAACCTGCTGCAGTCGCCGAAGTGGATCGGCTTCGACAACTTCACCCAGATGTTCGCCGACGAGCGCCTGTGGAACTCGCTCCGGGTCACCTTCATCTACGTGATCGTCGGCGTTCCGCTGCAGCTCGTCATCGCGCTCGCCATCGCCATCCTCCTCGACCGGGGGATGCGCGGCCTCTCCATCTACCGCTCGATCTTCTACCTGCCGAGCCTCCTCGGCGGCTCCGTGGCCATCGCCATCCTGTGGACCCAGGTGTTCGGCAAAGAGGGCATCGTCAACGGGTTCCTGTCCTGGTTCGGCATCCAGGGGCCCGGCTGGATCTCCGACCCGAACACGGCGCTCGGGACGCTGATCGTGCTCCACATCTGGACCTTCGGCTCCCCCATGGTCATCTTCCTCGCCGGCCTCCGCCAGATCCCTGACATGTACTACGAGGCAGCGTCGATGGACGGCGCAGGCAGGGTGCGCCAGTTCTTCTCGATCACGTTCCCTCTCCTCACGCCGATCATCTTCTTCAACCTCGTGCTGCAGGTGATCTTCGCGTTCCAATCGTTCACGCAGGCGTACATCGTCTCCGGCGGGAGCGGAGGACCGTCCGACTCCACGATGTTCTTCACGCTGTACCTCTACCAGCAGGCGTTCACGCAACTGCACATGGGGTATGCCTCCGCGATGGCGTGGTTCCTGCTCGTCATCATCGCGGCTCTCACCGCGCTCAACTTCTGGCTCTCCCGGTTCTGGGTCTTCTATGACGACTGATCCCGCCTCCAGCACCCAGACGATGAGACCCGCAGAAAGGCACAGCGCATGACCGCAGCCGCAGACACCAGGCCGAACGGACAGCCCCGTCCGAACCCAGAGCCCCGCCCGACCGTAGAGCGGCCGGGAACGGGCGCCCCTCCCCGGCAGGACCGCCGGAAGCGCGGCACACGCCGACCCGTTCGCTCGATCCTCAAGCACTCCGGACTGATCTTGCTGTCGATCATCATGATCTACCCGCTGATCTGGCTGGTCGTCTCGTCGTTCAAGCCCAACGACCAGATCTTCACCAACCTCAGCATCTTCACGAACGAGCTGACCCTCGACAACTACGTGAAGGGCTGGAGCTCGCAGGGCCTGCCGTTCAGCGTCTTCCTCGGCAACTCGTCGATCATCGTCATCGGGGCCATCATCGGCAACCTGGTCTCCTGCTCGCTCGCCGCATACGCGTTCGCCCGGTTGAACTTCCGCTTCAAGACGCTGTTCTTCGTCATCATGCTCGGCACGATCATGCTGCCGATCCACGTCGTGCTCGTTCCGCAGTTCATCATCTTCAAGCAGCTCGGCTGGCTGGGCACCTTCCTCCCGCTGATCATCCCGAAGTTCGTCGCCACCGACGCGTTCTTCGTGTTCCTGATGGTGCAGTTCATCCGGGCACTGCCGAAGGAGATCTTCGAGGCCGCCCGCATCGACGGCGCCGGTCACCTCCGCACGTTCGTGCAGGTCACCCTCCCGCTCATGGTCCCCGCCCTCGCGACGACAGCGATCTTCACGTTCATCTGGACCTGGGGCGACTTCTTCGGCCCGCTCATCTACCTGCGGACGACCAGCGTCTTCCCGGTCTCCGTAGCGTTGAAGGGCTTCGTCGACCAGCAGTCGACGTCCGACTACGGAGGGATGTTCGCCATGTCGGTCATCTCACTCGTCCCCCTGTTCATCGCCTTCCTCCTCGGCCAGCGCTACCTGGTCAAGGGCATCGCCACCACCGGCATCAAGTAGATCGAAAGAGAGCAATGACACACCAGACCCGCTACGCGCTCATCGGCACCGGCTCGCGCGCCCAACTGCATCTGGATGCGATCGTCGGCCCGCACGCGGACACGGCAGAGCTGGTCGCCTGGTCGGACACGAACCAGGGACGATTGGACTGGTACGAGCGGCGCCTCGCCGCCTCGGGGGTCGCCGCGCCGGCGCGGTTCGAGCCGTCCGAGCTCGGCGCGACCGTCGCATCCCTCGGCATCGAGCGCGTCATCGTGACCTCGCCGGACGTCACCCACGCCGGCTACGTCGTCGCCGCTCTCGAGGCCGGCGCGGACGCGGTGGTGGAGAAGCCGCTGACGACGAGCGAGGAGGGCGTGCGCAGGATCGCGGACGCCGCGGAGCGCACCGGCCACTCGGTGATCGTCACGTTCAACTACCGGTATTCCCCCCGCAACACCGCTCTGAAGCGCGTCGTCGCCTCCGGGGCGATCGGCGATGTCACCTCCGTGCACTTCGAGTGGGTGCTCGACACCGCGCACGGCGCCGACTACTTCCGCAGGTGGCACAGAGACAAGGCGAACTCCGGTGGACTCCTCATCCACAAGTCGTCGCACCACTTCGACCTCGTCAACTGGTGGCTCTCCGACAGCCCTGCCCGCGTGTTCGCCAGCGGCGGCCTGCGGTTCTACGGCGCGGAGAACGCTGCACGGCGTGGGCTCGGGATGCGCCCGGAGCGCGGCTCCGTCGACTCGCCGCTGCGGGATGCGTTCAGCCTCGACCTGCGCGAGGATCCTCACCTGCGCGAACTCTATTTCGATCAGGAGGCATATGACGGCTACCTGCGCGACCGCGACGTCTTCGACCCAGGCATCACCATCGAGGACAACCTCTCACTCGTCGTCGACTATGCCAGCGGCGCATCCATGTCGTACTCGCTGAACGCGCACTCGCCCTGGGAGGGGTACACGGTCGCGGTCAACGGCACGGCGGGCAGAGCGGAGCTGACGGTCGTCGAGCGCGGTGCTGTGCTGCTCGGCGACGACGGTCGCCCTGCCGTCGACCCGTCCGCCCATCCGGAGGCCGTCGCCGACGAGCGCACCCGGCCTGTCGGCGAGCGCCTGCTGGTGCAGAACCACTTCGGCGTCGCACAGGAGGTCCCGATCCCGGTCGCGGAGGGCGGCCACGGCGGTGGCGACGCAGAGCTCCTGCGCGAGCTGTACGGGAACGCCCCCGCCGATCCTCTCGCACGGGCAGCGTCGTGGGCGGACGGCGTCCGCTCCGTCGCCGTCGGCCTCGCCGGAAACCGGTCGCTCAGCACAGGGCAGGCCGTCCGCACGTCGGAGCTCTCGCTCGGCGCGGGGGCCGCGGCGCTGGAGGGAGAGCGCCGATGAGCCGCTATCTCGTCACGGGCGGCGCGGGCCGACTCGGCCGCAGTGTCGTCGCCGTGCTCGCGGAGGCCGGTCACGACGTGGTCTCCGTCGACAGGACGGAGGTCGCAGGGTCTCCGGCGACGCAGGTCGTCCGCGACCTCACCGACGCCGCCTCGGTGCGGGACATGCTCGCCGAGCACCGGCCGGATGCGGTGGTCCATCTGGCCGGGATCGCCGTGCCGTTCAGCGCTCCGGACGACGTGATCTTCCAGACCAACACCTCGCTCGCGTTCGCGGTGATCGCCGCCGCCCGCGACACAGGGGTGGCCGCCGTCCTTCTGTCGAGCAGCCCGACCGTCGTCGGCTACAACGCGCCGACGGGCTGGGCTCCGACGACCCTCCCCATCGACGAGTCGCACCCCGTCGCACCGTGGAACGCGTACGCGCTCGCCAAGGTCGCCATCGAGGAGCTGGTGGCCACCGAGATCCGGTCAGGCACGCCGACCCGCCTCGGGGTCTTCCGCCCCTGCTACGTCGTCTCGCCGGAGGAGTGGAACGGCGCGCCGACGCAGCAGGGGCACACGATCGCCGACCGGCTCGACGACCCGAGCCTCGCCGCCGTCTCCCTGTTCAACTATGTGGATGCGCGCGACGCTGGCGAGTTCGTCCTCGCCTGGCTCACACAGCAGAATGCAGCACCGAACGGCTCCGTGTTCTTCGTCGGCGCAGCGGACTCGCTCGTGCGCGAACCCGTTGGAGAGGCCATCGCCCGGCTGGTGCCGGCCGCGGCACCGCTGTCCGGTGCGCTCGGCCCCGAGGACGCGGTGTTCTCGAGCGCTCTCGCTGAGCGCCTGCTCGGCTGGCGGGCACGTCGCACCTGGCGAACCGAGCTCGCGACAGAGGAGGTGGCCAGGTGAGCCGGCTCGCTTTCCGTGACGGCGTCCTGTTCTTCCCCGTCACGCCGTTCGACGCAGCCGACCGGGTCGACCAGGCCGTCCTCGCCCAGCACATCTCCTCCGGGGTGGATGCGGGTGCCGCAGGGGTCTTCGCGGCCTGCGGCACCGGCGAGTTCCACGCCCTGTCGATCTCCGAGTTCGGCGCGGTGCTCAGCACCGCCGTCGCCGCCGCGGCTGGCAGAGTCCCTGTCGTCGCCGGCGCCGGCGGACCGCTCGGACACGCCCGCGAGTGCGCGCGGGTCGCGGAGGAGGCCGGCGCCGACGGCCTCCTCGTCCTCCCGCCGTACCTGGTCTCCGGCCCGCAGGCGGGACTCGTCGCATACGTCGAGGCCATCGCGGCCGCGACCACGCTTCCGCTCATCGTCTATCACCGCGCGAACGCCGCACTCGGCGAGGACACGGTCAGGCGGCTCGCCGAGATCGAGCAGGTCGTCGGCATCAAGGACGGGGTGGGCGACATCGCGCTGATGCAGCGCTTCGTGCTCGCTGCAGCCGCAGAGGGCAGGGACCTATTGTTCTTCAACGGCCTGCTCACCGCCGAGCTCTCGCAGGCGGCGTACCGTGCCATCGGCGTTCCGCTGTACTCGTCCGCCGTGTTCGCGATGGCTCCCGACCTCGCCGTGGCGTTCTTCGATGCGTACCTGGCCGGGGACGACGCCGCGCAGCGCCGGCTTCTCGACCGGTTCTACGTGCCGCTGGTGCGGCTGCGCGACGAGACACCGGGGTTCGCGGTGTCGCTCGTGAAGGCGGGGCTGCGCATCCAGGGGCTGCCTGTCGGGCCTGTGCGTGCTCCGCTGGTCGACCCGACGCCCGAGCAGGAGGACAGGCTGCGCGCCATCCTCGACGCTGGGCGGGCGCTGCTGTGACGACCAGGGCGATCCGCGCGGTCGACACCAGGCTCGTCCGCATCCCGCTGGCCAGACCGTGGGGTCCGGACGTGCGCGACATCCGGGTGGTGCAGGTCACGGTCACGGACGATGCGGGAGAGCAGAGCGTGGGATTCTCCTGGACCCCGTCGATCGGCGGATCGGCGGTGCAGGCGCTGATCGACACCGACCTCGCACCGTTCGCCATCGGCCGTCCGGCCGAGCCCACCTGGTGGGACGACGCCTGGCTGCACCTGCACGAGGCGGGAGGGGGCGGCATCACGACCATCGCCATCGCCGGCCTCGACCTCGCTCTCTGGGATCTGCAGGCGCGCCGGCGCGGGCTCCCCGTCGCCGATCTCCTGGACCGCCGCCACTCCCAGCTCACCGCATACGGCAGCGGGGTGAACCTGCACTACACGCTCGACGAACTGACGCAGCAGGCGAAGCGCTGGGTGGATGCGGGCTTCGACGCCGTCAAGGTCAAGGTGGGCAAGCCGGACATCGCCGAGGACGTCGACCGCATCCGCACCGTCCGGGAGACCATCGGCCCCGGTCGCGCCCTGATGCTCGACGCCAACCAGCGATGGAGCCTCGACACGGCCGTCTCCGCCGTCGAAGCGCTCTCCCCGTTCGGCATCGAGTGGTTCGAGGAGCCGCTGATCGCCGAAGACCTCCGCGGCCACGCCGAGTTGAAGCGCCGGACGGGCGCCACCATCGCCGTCGGAGAGAATCTGCACACCGAGTCGCGGTTCGCGGAGTTCATCGACGCGGGCGCCGCCGACGTCTTCCAACCCAACGTGATCAGGGTCGGCGGCATCACCCCTGCCAGGCGCATCGCCGACCGCGTGCAGTCCGCAGGCGCCCGTCTCGCCTTCCACCTGCTGCCGGAGCTGTCGTCGCAGCTGGCCTTCGCGGTGGAGCAACCGACCTGGGTGGAGATCGTCGAGGACGCCGGTTTCGCCGAGCTCGGCGCCCTCACGTCGCCCACCGGGCTGGTCGTGCACGACGGCGTGGTGTCCGGCGGTCCCCTGCTCGGGCTCGGCTTCCGGTTCCGCTGACGTCGCTCTCCTCCCCTCCCGTCTCGTTCTCGTTCTCGTTTCGACTTTCCGCACCTCTCCGATCGGAGCATCCATGACCAGCTCGGCCACCACGACGTCGACCACCTCCGGCACGTCGTCCCCCTCGTCCACCGCTGCGGAGGTCGACGCCGTCGTCCGCCAGGCCGCGGATGCCTTCCACCGCATCGGCCGCCTCCCCGACTCCGACAGAGCGCACTGGCTGCGCGCCGTGGCCGACCGCCTCGACGCGGCGACGGACGAGCTCGTGGCCATCGCCGCTCGCGAGACAGGGCTCGGCGACTCCCGGCTGCGTGGAGAGGTCGCACGCACCACCGGGCAGCTCCGGATGTTCGCCTCCGTGGTCGAGGAGGGCTCATACCTCGAGGCGATCATCGACCACGCCGCTCCGGATGCGAACCCTCCTCGCCCCGACCTCCGCCGGCTGCTGCGCCCACTCGGCCCCGTCGCCGTGTTCGCGGCATCGAACTTCCCGTTCGCGTTCTCCGTGGCGGGCGGCGACACCGCCTCTGCCATCGCGGTCGGGGCGCCGGTGATCGTCAAGGCGCACTCCGGGCATCCTGCACTGTCGGAACGAACCGCCGGCCTCGTCACGGCCGCGCTGACGGAGGCGGGCGCGCCGGCGGGGACGTTCGCGCTCGTCGCCGGGCGGCAGGCGGGGGTGGAGCTCATCGAGCATCCACTGGTCGCAGCCGGCTCGTTCACCGGGTCAGTGGCCGGCGGGCGCGCTCTGGCCGACCGGGCAGCCGCGCGGCCGGCGCCCATCCCGTTCTTCGGCGAGCTGGGCAGCATCAACCCCGTCGTGGTGACGGCCGAGGCGGACGCCGCCCGCGGAGCCCAGCTCGCCGAGGGCCTCGCCGCCTCGTTCCAGGGCAGCGCCGGCCAGCTGTGCACGAAACCCGGCCTGGTCTTCGTACCGGAGGACTCCGCTGTCGAGGCGGCACTCGCCGCCCACGTCGGCGCCGCCCAGCACCGGCTCCTCACCGACGCCATCGACGCCGGCTTCCGTCACGGTGTCGCCGCTCTCGCCGCGGTGCCCGGCGTCGAGCTGGTGGCAGAGGGCGCATCCGGTGCTGACGCGCCCGCCCCCGTCGTGTACGCGGTCGCCCTGGCAACCTTCGCGGACGAGCGCTACCGCGAGCTGCTGACGACCGAGGTGTTCGGCCCGGCGACCCTGCTCGTGCGCTACCCGGGCGCCGAGCCGCTCGCGCCGCATCTCGGCGCGCTCGCTGGCTCGCTCACGGCCACCATCCACGCCGAACCGGGCGACGACATCGCCGACCTGGTCGAGATCCTCGCCGACCGCGCAGGACGCCTCCTCTTCGGCGGGTGGCCGACCGGCGTCGCCGTCACCTGGTCGCAGCACCACGGCGGTCCCTGGCCTGCCACCACGTCCCAGCACACCTCGGTCGGAGCCACGGCCACCCGCCGCTTCCAGCGCCCCATCGTGTTCCAGGACGCGCCGGAGCGGCTGCTCCCCGCAGCGCTCGTGGAGAAGAACCCGCTCGGCATCCCGCGCAGGGTGGACGGGGTGCTGCGCGCCTGAGCCTTCGCACCCATCGCCCCATAGCGCTCGCCCCTCCGGAGGACTATCTTTCTGAGCAATACTCAGTAAGTCCCTTGTGAAGCGGAGGACGGCATGCTGCGGCTGACCCTGCCCTTCCTCGCGAGAGCCCTTCGCACCGCCTGGCGCGCCACTCTGATCGTCATCGTCGGCGCGGTCGCTACCGGGACGATCGCGACGGTCAAGTCGCTCATCGAGTCGAACATCATCACCGACGTCGCGAACGCCATCGACAGCAAACACGCGGGCGACATCTGGACCCGACCACTCGGTGGTGCGACCACGAGCGGGGAGGACTTCGTCGTCGACACCGTCATGAAGCCGATCGCCGAGCTGCCGTTCGGGGTCGCGATCGCGGTGTACCTGATCGTGAGCGTCCTCGGCGCCGTGCTCGTCGTGGTCACGACGAATTCGCGCGAAGCCATCTCGAGAGGGCTGTTCACCGACCTGTTCCAGTCCGGACTGCGGAAATCGTTCACGGACGGCGCCGTCCCCACGGACGAGGAGAGCGAGCCTGGGGGTGAGGCTGGAGCCCTGCAACAGGGCGCCCGAGCCGTCTCCAACGCATACGCGCTCCTCGTGCAGGCCGTGCAGTACGTCATCGGCCTCGGCGCGATCCTCCTGATCCTGTCCCGGATGGACCCGCGCTTCGCCTTTCTGTGCCTGGCTGTGACGGTGGTGCTCGGCCTGCTGAGCTGGGCGCAGGGCCGTCATCTCGCCAAGCGCAGGGAGGACTTCGACCGCGAGCGGCGCAGTCTGTTCGCCTCCACCAGCGATGTGCTCGCAAACCGCGACGTCCTGGTCGCCCACGAGCGAAAGCCGTTCTACCTCGACAAGCTGGAGCGGTCGAGTCATCGACTCGGCACCATCGACAAACACCTGTCCACCCGCGAGAGCGCGTATGCGGGCGCCGTGAACCTGATCCAGGACCTCGGCCAGCTGGCGATCCTGCTCGTCGCCCTCGGGTTCGCTGTGGCGGGTACGGACCTGGTCGGCGTCGGCGGCGCGTACTTCTACGTCTCGCTGTTCGCGCGGATCATGGGCCCGGTCCGCGGTCTGCTCTCCGGTTACGACGACGTGCGGAGGTCGATGTCGACGTCGCACACACTGATCACCCTCCTCAGACAGCCGGATGCGATCGACAGCGACACCGAGCCCCGTGACTCGGACACCCCTCAGATCGCCGCACAGTTCGCCGGAGTGGAGTTCGCATACGACCAGGGCGATCCCGTGCTCGACGGCTGCACCTTCACGGTGCCGCGCGGAGGAGTGACACTCATCGTCGGCCGCTCCGGAGCGGGCAAGACGACCATCGCGCGGCTGCTTCTCGGATTCTTGCACCCGACGGGAGGCGATGTCACGGTGCTCGGCAGGCGCATCCAGGACTGGAATCACGAGGAGCTGCTCTTGCAGATGAGCTACCTCGCCCAGACCGGCCACGTGCTCGATGAGAGCGTGAAGGAGAACCTGTTCGCCCCGGAGGACGCACAGGAGGACCGTCTCATCGGCGCTCTCACCTCGGCCGGGCTCGCCTCCGGCGAGCAGGCGGCCCACGATCTGCTCGATCGGGATGCGAAGGACCTCTCCGAGGGGCAGAAGCAGCGCCTCGCACTCGCCCGCATCTTCGTCGATACCGCGCCCATCGTCATCCTGGACGAGCCGCTGGCCGGCGTCGACGCCTTCACCTTCGGTGACGTGCGTCAGCCGCTCACCGCCTGGCTGAACGATCAGGCACGGACGGTGGTACTGGTGAGCCACCGACTCGCGTTCGCCGCGGCAGCCACCCACGTCGTCGTCCTCGGCGCTGGAGGCGTCGTGATCGAGGAGGGGCCGCCGAGTACACTCCTGGCCGACCGGGACGGCGCCTTCCGGTCGCTCATGGACACCGCGCGCTCGGAACTCGTCACCCCGGACAGCGAGACAGAGCCACCGTAGCGAACAGACGAGCCTCCAAAAACAAAAAAGACCCGGATGACCGGGCCTTTCTCACTGCTGGGGTACCTGGACTCGAACCAAGAACAACGGTACCAGAAACCGCCGTGTTGCCAATTACACCATACCCCACCGTTCCGAACCGAAGCCCGGGCACGAGAGTCAACTTTATCCTACGCCGACCCTCAATTACAAAACGGCGATCCCGGGCGCGCCGTCGATCGCGAGGCCGATCAGGTCGCGATTGATCGCGGCCGCCGCCACGGCGCCAGAACCGGCCGCGACGATGAGCTGCTGGGGGCCGGGCGGCGTCGTCTCGCCGACCGCGTAGACCCCCGGCACCGAGGAGCGGCCGTGCGCGTCCGTGAGCAGGTAGCCGTCGTCGTCCGTCTCGAGGTCCAGGCCGGACGCGAACGCGAGCGACGGGGTCCAGAGCGGGCGCACGAACCCTCCTGCTCGCTCGACGACCGTGCCGTCGACGAGACGCACGCCCGTCATGGTGCCGCGCTCCCCCACCACATCGTCGATCGCCCGGCGTTCGACGCGAACGCCGAGCCTGGCGAGCACGCGCTCGTCGTCATCGCTCACCGTGCCTGCCGCGTTGGTGAAGACGATCAGGTCGTCCGTCCACTGAGTGAGCAGCATGGCCCGCTCCGCGAGGTCGTTCGTCTCGCCGATCAGCGCGAGGGGCGCATCCGCCTTCTCGTAGCCGTCGCACTCCACACAACTGTGCAGCTGGGTGCCGTAGTACGCCCGGATGCTCGGCACGGCAGGCAGCGTCTCCTGCAGCCCCGTGGCGAGCACCACTGTCTGCGCGACCACGTCGATGTCCGCCGCACCGCGCACGCCGGTCGCGCGTACCCGGAATCCGGCGCCGGAGACCTCGATGCTCTGCGCGAGCGCGAACGCCACCTCGCCGTTGTCGTACGCTTCGACCTCCTCGCGGCCGATCCGGCGCAGTTCGAGGGGGGCGATGCCGTCGCGGGTCAAGTAGCCGCGCGCCACCAGCGTCGCGGCGTGCCGCGGTCGATTGCTGTCGACCACGAGCACGTCACGGCGCGCACGCACCAGGTTGAGCGCGGTGGACAACCCTGCAGGGCCGCCGCCGATGACGACGACCTCGTGTGACTCGCGTGGCACGACCGGCGCCTATCCGAGGCTGGCGGAGAGTGCGTCGAGCCGTGCGATGGTCTCGGCCTTGCCCAGGATCTCCATCGACTCGAACAGCGGAGGCGAGATGCGGCGACCGGAGATCGCGACGCGCAACGGCCCGAAGGCCACGCGTGGCTTGAGTCCGAGGCCCTCGATCAGCGCGTCCCGCAGCGCGGACTCGATGGCGTCGTGCGTCCACTCGTCCTGCGGCACCAGTTCGAGCGCACCGATGGATGCGACGAGCACCTCACCGGCGTCGGCCGGCAGCGAGGCGCGTGCGTCGTCCTCCACCGTCAGCGATGCGGCATCGGTGAACAGGAAGCCGAGCATCCCCGGCGTCTCGCCGAGCAGCTGCACGCGCTCCTGCACGAGCGGCGCGGCCTCGGCGAGGATCGCGCGCTGCGCGTCGCTCAGCGGCTCGGTGAGGATGCCGGCGGCCACCAGGTACGGGATGGTCCGCTCCGCGAAGTCGGAGACCTCCAGCAGCCGGATGTGGTCGCCGTTGATCGACTCGGCCTTCTTCAGGTCGAATCTCGCCGGGTTCGGGTTGACGTCGACCACATCGAACGCCGCGACCATCTCGTCGATGGAGAACACGTCGCGGTCGTGCGTGAGCGACCAGCCGAGCAGCGCCAGGTAGTTGACGAGCCCCTCCGGGACGAACCCGCGGTCGCGGTGGTGGAACAGGTTGGACTCCGGGTCGCGCTTGGAGAGCTTCTTGTTGCCATCGCCCATCACGTACGGCAAGTGGCCGAAGCGCGGAACGAACGTGGTGATGCCCGCCTCGATCAGCGCGTGGTACAGCGCGATCTGGCGCGGCGTCGACGACAGCAGGTCCTCTCCGCGCAGCACGTGGGTGACGCCCATGAGCGCGTCGTCCACCGGGTTCACGAACGGGTACAGCGGGTGGCCGTTGGGGCGCACGACGACGAAGTCGCTGAACGATCCGGCCGGGAAGGTGATCTCGCCTCGCACCAGGTCGTCGAAGCTGAGGTCGGTGTCCGGCACGCGCAGACGCAGCGCAGGCTCGCGGCCCTCCGCGCGGTACGCGTCCTTCTGCGCATCCGTGAGCTCGCGCTCGAAGTTGTCGTAGCCGAGCTTGGGGTCGCGGCCGAGCGAGACGTTGCGCGCCTCGATCTCCTCGCCGGTGGCGAAGCTCTCGTAGATGTGGCCTGACGCCTTCAGCTTCTCGATCACGTCGCGGTAGATGTCGTAGCGCTCCGACTGCCGGTACGGCCCGTCCGGACCGCCGACGTTCACGCCCTCGTCCCAGTCGAGCCTCAGCCAGGTGAGCGCCTCGATGATCTGGCCGTAGCTCTCCTCGCTGTCGCGGGCCGCATCCGTGTCTTCGATGCGGAAGATGAGCTTGCCGCCGGTGTGCCGCGCGTACGCCCAGTTGAACAGGGCGGTGCGGATGAGGCCGACGTGCGGCGTGCCGGTCGGCGACGGGCAGAACCGGACGCGGACGTCGGAGCCGGTGGCCGTGGAGAACGGGTGCGAGATGGAGTCAGACATACTCCCCCAATCCTACTTGGCGGCACGCACCGGATTCACGAGGGAGCCGACGCCTTCGATCTCCACCTCGACTGTGTCTCCCGCGACGATCGGCCCGATCCCCGCGGGGGTGCCGGTGAGGATCACATCCCCCGGCAGCAACGTGAACACGCTCGACGCGTACTCGACGATCGACGGGATGTCGTGCACCATGTCCGCGATCGTGGCGTCCTGCTTGAGCTCGCCGTTCACGCGCGTGCGCAGGTAGGCGTCCGGCTTCAGCTCTGTCTCGATCACCGGGCCGAGCGGGCAGAAGGTGTCGAAGCCTTTGGCGCGGGTCCACTGGCCGTCGCTCTTCTGCAGGTCGCGGGCGGTCACGTCGTTGGCGACCGTGTAGCCGAAGATGTACTCGTGTGCGTCCTCGGCGGACACGTTGCGCGCGATCTTCCCGATCACCACGGCGAGTTCGCCCTCGAAGTCGACCTGCTGGGACTGCGGCGGCAGCACGATGGCGTCGCCCAGCCCGATCACGGCCGTGTTCGGCTTGAGGAACAGCAGTGGCTCCTCCGGAGCGTCACCGCCCATCTCCGCGGCATGGTCGCGGTAGTTCTTGCCGACGGCGACCACCTTGGAGCGCGGGATGACAGGGGCGAGCAGTGCGCCCACCTTGCTGAGCGGCACGCGCTCCCCTGTCGTGTCGAACCCGGCGAACATCGGGTCCCCAGCGAGAACGACGAGTGCGTCCTCGTCGACGATTCCGTAGTCGATGGCGCCCTCGTGGCTGAAGCGTGCGATTTTCACGCTTCCGAGCCTACTGCGGTCAGGCGACGGTCAGCGCGCTGACGATCCGCTCGACCGCCGGCGTCCGGATGCCGTTGGCCGCGCCGATCCGCAGCAGCGCTCCGCCGAGGGCATCCAGTTCGTTGGGCGCTCCGACCGCCAGATCCTCCTGAAGCGAGGTGCGCATCCCGCCTGGCACACCGCCGAGGACCTCGACGAGCTGCAGTGTGGATGCCGGCGCCCCTGCCGCGTTCGAGCACGCGACGACCTCGGTCAGCAACGCTTCCGTCAGCTCCGGGTCCTCGCTGATCGCCGCCCCGACCGGCTGTCGCCAGTACGACGTGAGCAACGCGATCGAGGCGAGCATCCGGTACTTGGCCCAGAGCACATCGACCTCCGTCCCTCGCACGCGCACGGCGGGCCCTGCGTCCGTCAGCGCCGCCACTGAGGAGAACCCTGCCGCCGCCTCCGGCGCCTCGATCCGCACCCACGGGCTCCGCAGCTCGATCACCGACCTGGATGCGCGCAGCGCGGACACCGCGATGGCCGCGCCGGCGACGGGCACCCCGGGCAGCGCATCCCGGAGCGGCGCCATGTGCTCGACGCCGTTCAGCAGCGACAGCACCTCGATCGGACGGGAGGCGGCGATGCCGGGCAGCACGTCGTCGAGCCCGTAGGTCTTGGTGGCCAGGATGATGCTCGCGCCCTCCGGCACGTCGACGCTCGCCCGCACGCGCTCGACGCCGGTGCCGAATCGTTCGGCGGCGAAGGCGGCCGCTGCGCCGTCGCCGCGCACCTCGATGCCGTGCTCCTCGAAGGCGGCGACGGTCGCTGGTCGTCCGACCGCCACCACGTCGTGGCCTGCGCGGTGCAGCAGCCAGGCGAGGAGACCGCCGACGGCCCCCGGTCCGACGACGGCGATGGTGGGGCGTTGCTCGGTGCTCATGACACCGATGCTAGCGACCACGCCGCCCCGTCCAGCCCGAGCATCGCGGACGCCGTGGTCGCGATGGCGGGGACAGCATCCGCCCCTGCCGACCCGACGAGATTGATGGTGCGGTGGTCGTGGTTGACCGTCGGGCGGACCACGACGCCGTCGTTCCGCCCTGCCGAGCCGACCGCGAGCGACGGGATGAGCGCGACGCCCACCCCCTCGGCGACCATGCTCACCACGGCCACGAAGTTGTCGGTCTCGTATGCGATCCTCGGCACGAAGTCGCGCGCGTCCGTCAGCTCCAGCAGGTGGCCGCGGCAGCGAGGACAGCCGGCGATCCAGGACTCGTCCGCGAGGTCGGCGAGGTCGACCTCCTCCGCGTCGGCGAGCCGATGCCCTGCGGGGAGGACGAGCAGCATCTCGTCGCGCCAGACAGGGACCACCGCGAGCCCTCTGGCGCTCTCCCGATGCGGGTCGACCCTGTCACCCGGATAGCTGAACGTGATCGCGAGATCGGCGGTCTGCGCCCGCACGGCCGCGACGGCCTCCGGCGGCTCCGCCTCCGTGTAGGTGATCGTCACTCCAGGATGCGCCGCCCCCATCGTGCGCAGCAGCCGGGGCACGATGGTCGAGGACGCGGACGGGAACGCCGCCAGCCGCACCCGCCCAGAGCGTAGGCCGTGCAGGTCGGCGAGTTCACCCGCCGCCGCATCCAGGGCCGTCGTCACCGTCGTCGCGTGCCTGGCGAGCACCCGCCCCGCCTCCGTCAGCCGCACGCCGCGACCCGCCCTGGTGACCACGGGCATCCCGAGCCTGGCCTCCAGCCGTTTCAGGTGCTGGCTGATCGCGGGCTGGCTGTAGCCGAGCGCGTCGGCCGCGCGGGTGATGGACCCGTGGTCTGCGATGGCGCGGACCACGCGCAGGCTGTGGGAGTCGAGGTCGTCGAGGGACACAGCCATACATAACCACAGATGATGGATGGGATTCAACACCTGTTCTTCTCGAATGGATGCGCGACCGTCACGCTGGTCTCATGCCCGCACCCGTCACGATCACAGCGACCGGCACAGCCGCAACCGCAGCCACGGCCACAGACAGGCACGCCGCCGCGCGTGCCGCGTTCGTGCCGGGCGACGGCTACCTGGCGGCCTGCACGCAGGGGCTCCCGCTGCACGCGACGCTCAGCGCATCCCTGGCGGAGCTGAACGTCTGGGAACGCGGAGAGGCGACGCCTGCGGCTTACGGAGCTGCGGTGGAGCAGGCGCGCGCGTCGTTCGGCCGCATCGTCGGCGTCGCCGCCGACCGCGTGGCGATCGGCTCGCAGGTCTCCGTGCTCGCCGCCCTGGTCGCGGCCTCCGTCCCCGACGGAGCGGAGGTGGTCTGCGTCGACGGTGACTTCAGCTCGATGGTCTTCCCGTTCCTCGCGCAGGCGCACCGCGGGGTCAGCGTCGTGCACGCTCCGCTCGACCGGCTCGCCGACGCGATCGGGCAGCGCACCTGGCTGGTCGCGTTCTCGCTCGTCCAGTCGGCGACGGGCGCCATCGCAGACGCGGACGCCGTCATCGACGCCGCCGCCCGCCACGGCGCCCGCACCTTCGCGGACCTGACCCAGGCTGCGGGATGGCTGCCCGTCGACGCCTCCCGCTTCGACGTCACCGCCTGTCACGCGTACAAGTGGCTCTGCGCCCCGCGCGGCTCCGCGTTCCTCACCGTCGGCGACCGGATGCTCGGAGACCTCCGCCCCGCACAGGCCGGCTGGTTCGCCGGCGACGATCCGTGGTCGTCCTGCTACGGTCCCGCGATGCAGCTGGCAGGGGATGCGCGCCGCTTCGACGTCTCCCCCGCCTGGCCGGTCTGGCCCGGCACGGCGGCCGCGCTCGGGTTCTTCGCGGACCTCGACCTGCACGAGGTGCGCGCGCACACGGCCGGCCTGGGCGACCGGCTCAGCGAGCGACTGGGCATTCCGGCGCTCGGACAGTCGATCGTCACCTGGCCGGACGCCGACGGCTCTGCACTCGCAGCGCTCGCCTCGTCCGGTCTCCGTGTCTCCGGACGCGCCGGACGTGTCAGGGTGGCGTTCCACCTCTGGAACACGTCCGACGACATCGAGAGGGTCGTCGGCGCACTCGGCAGGGGCTGACCCTGCCGGAGGGTCAGCCGTCCAGCCGCACCATCCAGTTGTGACGGTCGCGCACGCGGCCGTACTGGATGTCCGTGAGCTCCTGGCGCAGCGCCATCGTGAGCTCGCCGGGAGGGGCGGTGATGTCGCCGACCGTGAAGGTGTCCGACTTGAGCTCGCCGATCGGAGTGATCACCGCGGCCGTGCCGCACGCGAACACCTCGACGATGTCCCCGGACTCCACGCCGACGCGCCACTCGTCGATCGTCACCTTTCGCTGCTCCACCGTGTGGCCGCGGTCGCGGGCGAGCTGCAGCACCGACTCGAGCGTGATGCCCTCCAGGATGCTGTCCGACTCCGGGGTGACGAGCGTGCCGTCCTTGTAGACCAGCACCACGTTCATCCCGCCGAGCTCTTCGAGGTACTTGCCCTCCACGGAGTCGAGGAACAGCACCTGCGCGCAGCCGTGCTCAGCGGCCTCGGCCTGGGGCAGCAGGCTGGATGCGTAGTTGCCGCCGGTCTTCGCAGCTCCCGTTCCGCCCTTGCCTGCGCGGGACCAGTGGTCGGAGAGCCAGATCGAGACCGGGTTCACTCCGCCGGAGAAGTATGCGCCCGCCGGGCTCGCGATCAGGTAGTACGCGACCTTGTTGGCCGGTCGCACGCCGAGGAACGCCTCCTTGGCGAACATGAACGGCCGCAGGTACAGGCTCGTCTCCGGCGCGCTCGGCACCCAGTCGCCGTCGAGGGCGATGAGCTGCTTGAGCGAGTCGATGAAGTACTCGACCGGCAGCTGAGGCAGTGCGAGGCGGTACGCGGAGCGCTGCATCCTGGCGGCGTTGGCCTCCGGGCGGAAGGTCCAGATCGACCCGTCCTCGTGGCGGTACGCCTTCAGCCCCTCGAAGATCTCCTGCGCGTAGTGCAGGACGGCCGCGGACGGCTCGAGCTGGATCGGGCCGTACGGCGAGACCCTCGGCCGGTGCCAGCCGCCCTTGACCGACCAGCACAGGTCGACCATGTGGTCGGTGAAGTAGTTGCCGAAGCCCGGGTTCGCGAGGATCTCCTCACGCTCGGCTGCGCTGCGCGCCTCCTCGTTGCGAGTGACGGCGAACGCGAGTCCGCTGGGGGTCGGGGCGCCCGTGAGGGTGATGCTGGTCGGAGATGTCATGAGAATCCTTTGCGCTGCGCTCGTTCGAAGCGGATGAACTAATTCTGCGCCACGGCGGCGGCGATCGCGTCGCCGATTTCGGCGGTGGCGCGGGATGCTGTGCCGCGGCTGGCGAGGTCGGCGGTCACCGCCTGCTCGACGCGCTCCGCGAGCTCCGTCCGTCCGAGGTGACGGAGCAGGAGTGCAACGGAGAGGATCGCAGCGGTGGGGTCGGCCTTCTGCTGGCCTGCGATGTCGGGGGCCGATCCGTGAACCGGTTCGAACATGCTGGGGAATTCGCCTGCAGGGTTGATGTTGCCCGAGGCCGCCAGTCCGATGCCGCCGCTGATTGCGGCCGCGAGATCGGTGAGGATGTCGCCGAAGAGGTTGTCTGTGACGATCACGTCAAATCTAGCAGGATTCGTGACGAGGAAGATCGTGGCGGCGTCGACGTGCAGGTAGTCGACGGCGACCTCCGGATGCTCGGCGGCGACCGCATCCACGATCCGCTTCCACAGCGATCCTGCGAACGTGAGCACGTTGGTCTTGTGCACGAGGGTGAGCTTCTTGCTGCGCTGCTCCGCCTGCTCGAACGCGTAGCGGACGACGCGCTCGACGCCGTATGCGGTGTTCACGGAGACCTCGTTGGCGATCTCGTGGGGCGTTCCCTGGCGGATGGCGCCTCCGTTGCCGACGTACGGTCCCTCCGTTCCCTCGCGGACGACGACGAAGTCGACCTCTCCCGGGTCGGCGAGCGGGCTGGCGATGCCGGGGAACAGCGTGGTCGGGCGAAGGTTGACGTAGTGGTCGAGCGTGAAGCGGAGCTTCAGCAGCAGCCCGCGTTCGATGTTCGCACCGGCGAGGCGCGGGTCGCCAGGCACGCCGCCGACCGCTCCGAGCAGGATCGCGTCGTGCTCCTTGATCGCGTCGAGGTCCGCGTCGGTGAGCACGTCACCCGTCTCCAGGTAGCGCTGCGCGCCCAGAGAGAACGGCGTCTTCTCGAACGTCAGATCGGTGCCCGCTGTGACGGCGTCCAGCACCTTGACCGCCTCGGCGACGACCTCCGGCCCGATGCCGTCTCCTGGGATGACGGCGAGCTTGACGACGGACGGGGCGGACTCGGACATGGCACTCCTGCTGTTCGTTGCGGGCGGACCATCACCACATTACCGGCGGTCAGCCACGCACCGTGCGCAGGGAGACGACGGCGAGCACGGCGGCGGCGACCATGAGGGCTACGCCGATCCCCGCGGTGAGCGCCACGCCGGAGTCGAACGCCGCCCTGGCGGAGGCGAGCAGCTGCTCACCGAGGGCCGAAGGAAGCTGACCCGCCACGGTGGTCGCGCCACCGAGGGTCTCCCCCGCGGCGTGCGCCTGCGCGGCCGTCAGGCCGTCGGGGAGCACCACGCCCGTGCGGTACGACACGGTGAGGATCGTGCCGAGCGTCGCCGTACCGAGCACGGCGCCCAGCTCGTACGCCGTCTCCGACACCGCAGAGGCCGCCCCAGCCTTCTCAGCGGGCGCGCTCGACAGGATCAGCTCGTTCGACACGGTCTCCGCGGCGCCGATGCCGAGCCCCAGCATCACGAACGACAGGATGAGCACCCCGGTCTGGGCGCCGCCGCCTGTCAATGCGACCAGGAGGTAGCCGCCAGCCGAGATGAGGAGCGCGACAGGCACCACGATGCCTGGACGCACGCGCCGCGCGATCGGCACGACCACGAGGCCGGCGACGATCATGGTCGCGAGCCCGGGGATGAGCACCAGCCCGGCGTCGATCGGGCTCAGCCCGAGCACGAGCTGCAGGTGCTGCGACACGAAGAACAGGTAGCCGACGAGCGACACCACGCTGAGCAGGTTGATCAGCACCGCCCCGCTGAACGAGCCGCGGCGGAACAGCCGCATGTCGAGCATCGGGATGGGCCGGCGCAGCTGCCTGCGCACGAACAGCCAGCCGGAGACCAGTCCGACCAGGATCGCGAGCACCCCGGCGACGGAGGCCCCGTCGGAGGCGAGCGTCTTGATGCCGTAGACGATGGGGGCCATCGTCAGCAGCGAGAGCAGGATGCTCGGCACGTCGATCGGTCCGGGGTTCGGGTCGCGCGACTCGCGCACGAGCAGCGGCGTGAGCACCAGCAGCGGGATGAGCACCGGCACGGCCAGCAGGAACACGGAGCCCCACCAGAAGTGCTGGATCAGGATGCCGCCGACGATCGGCCCGAGGGCGGAGCCTGCGGCGAACCCGGAGGCCCACACGGCGATGGCCAGGCGGCGCTGCTCGCGGTCGACGAAGGTGCTCCGCAGCAGCGACAGCGTGGACGGCATGAGCATGGCGCCGAAGAAGCCGAGGCTCGCGCGGGCGGCGATGAGGAGTTCCGTGGTGGGCGCGAACGCAGCACCGACGGACACGAGCGCGAAGCCGGTGGCACCGATCATGAGCAGTCTGCGGCGGCCGATGCGGTCGCCGAGGCTGCCCATCGACACGAGAAGGCCCGCGAGCACGAGCGGGTACGCGTCGATGATCCAGAGCATCCCCGTTCCGCTCGGTTCGAGCGCCTGGGAGATGGCGGGAAGCGCGAAGCTGAGCACCGTGTTGTCGACGGAGACGAGCAGCACGGGAAGCATGAGGACCGCGAGCGCCACCCATTGGCGCGCACCGGCGCGCGGGGCGGCGGTGGGCGTCGGTGTAGTGGGAGTCGTGGTGGACATGCGTCTACTGTACCGTCTGGACGGTACAGTTTTCAACCCCGACGGGCTACGATGGCGTCATGGCAGACACCCCCTCCGCCCGCGATCGCATCCTCGACGCCTTCGAAGAACTGCTCGGAGAGCAGAGCGAGCGCGCAGCGACCCTCGACGCCGTCGCCGCGCGCGCCGGCGTCTCCAAAGGCGGCCTGCTCTATCACTTCGCCTCCAAGGACGCGATGGTCGACGGCGTCCTCGACCGGCTGCGCTCCCAGGTCGACGCCGACCTCGAGCGGATGCGGGTGGCTCCGGAGGGCCCCGTCGCCTACTTCATCCGCACCTCCGTCCCCACCGACAACGACCTGGAACGCTCCATCGTGGCCGTCGCCCGGCTCGCCCAGAGCGCCGACAGCCGGGCACGGGACGCGCTGTCCGCCATGCAGCGCTCCTGGCTGGAGATCCTGGAGTCGACGGTTGGAGACCCACTGGTGGCCCGCGTCATCATGCTGATCGGCGACGGGATGTACTACAACACCGCCCTGCTCCCCGACACGAACGCCGTGCTCCGCAGCGAGACCGACATGGACAGGGTGATCGAGCTGGTGAAGCGCCTGGCTGACTCCCCCGCCGGCTGACAGGCGCCGGCCGACAAGCGCCGGCCAGACAAGTCAGCCGCCGAGCGCGTCGCGCCGCTTCTCCAGGAACCGCCGCACCCGCGCATCCTGGGCTGCGTCGACCGCGAGCTCGTACGCCGCCCCGGCCCGCGCATCCATGGCCAGCCGCAGCAGGTCTGCGCGCACGGCGAGGGCCTGAGCGGCGACCACCCCGGCGAACAGCTCGGGATGCGCGTCCAGCTCCGCCAGCGCCGCCTCCGGCCCGACATCGGGGCTGTATCCGCGCGCCACGGCGCGGCCGAGCTGCGCTGCTGCGGACGGCCAGCGCAGCACCAGTCCGTCGTAGAGTCGCGCGATGGCCGGCCAGTCCGTGCTCTCCCAGGTGGGCGACAGCCCGTGCAGCCCGGCGATACCCGCCTGCAGCGCGAACCGGCCGGGCCCATCGGCCGCGGCCGTGGTCAGCGCGACCGTGGCGAGCCGCTCCCCCTCTGCCAGCATCGCCGCGTTCCAGAGCGAGCGGTCTGCCTCGGCGAGGGTGACGAACTCGTCGGCGTCGGACAGGCGGGTGGTCTGCCTCGCCTCGGTGAGCAGCAGCAGCGCGAGCAGTCCGGCCGCTTCGTCGTCCTGCTGGCGGAGGCGGTACGCATCCCTGGCCAGTTCGATGCCAGCGGTGCGCAGGCTGCCGTCTGCACGGGCGTGACCGACCGTGTACAGCAGGTAGATGGTGGTGAGCGCATCCGGGAGCCTGGCGGCGAGGTCGGCGTCGTCGCCGGCCCTGAACCGCAGCCGCGAGTCGTGGATGCGCTTCTTCGCGCGGGTGAGCCGCGCGGCCATCGTCGCCTCCTGCACGAGGAACACCTCGGCCACCTGCGCGGTCGGCACGTCGCAGACGAACCGCAGGGCGAGCGCGACGCGCGTCTCCTCCGCCACCTCGGGGTGACAGACCAGCAGGATGAGCTCCAGGCGCTCGTCCCCGGTGAACACCTCGTTCGCCTGCATGTCGATCTCCGCCTGCCGGTCGGCCGCGCGGGCCGCCTCGGCGGCGAGCATAGGTGCGGCACGCGCCGCCGTGCTCTCCCTGCGTCGCGCGTCGACGGCGATCCGCTTGGCGACCGTCGTGATCCAGGCGGCGGGGTTCGCCGGTTCGCGCCCGGCCGCCGCCTCGGCGACAGCGCGGGCGAACGCCTCCTGCACGGCGTCCTCCGCGATCAGGAGGTCGCCGACGGTGCGGGCGACCGCGCCAAGGATGCGCGGGGCGTCCGTGCGGAAGGCGCGCTCGATGGCGGTGGTCACAGCCCATTCAAACAAGCTGCGACCACCGGCACAATCAGTTGACCCTGTCGAGCACCAGCACGGGGTACAGCTCGATCCAGCCGTCCGTCGGCACGAGCGCGGCCAGCTGCTTCGCCTGCTCGGGGGTGGCGGCGGTGAAGCCGTAGAACCCGGTGACCACCTCGCGGGTCTCCCCGAACGGGCCGTCCGTGAACAGCGGGGCGCCGCCGTCCTGCGGGGTGATCTTGGTGGCGGCGCTGACCGGCTGCAGAGCGTTCGAGGCGAGGATCTTCTCCCCGGCCGCGACCACCGCATCCTGGAACGCCCGGTGGCCGGCCATCCCGGCCTCCCACTGCTCCTCTGTCATCGAGGTCGGGTCCCAGTTCGGTTCCCTGATGAGCAGGACGTATTCCTCCGACATGATGTCTCCTTGCTTCTCGCGCTCGCGCGCAGCGGATGTGAACACCACTACGACGTCAGTCAACCGCGGAAATCGACAGCCCGCCGAATTTGTTCTGGCCGCATGCTCCGTCCGCACGGAGGATGCGGCCGACCCGCCGCCGTTTTCTCCGTCCGAACGAAGAAATGGTTCACGGCACGCGACGACTCCGTCCGAACGGAGACGCGCGCAGCCGGCCACGAACCCCGTTCAGAAGGAGATTCCGGCTCCGGATGCACGAAACTCCGTCCGGACGGAGAATCCCGCGGCGTGGCGCGCGGGTTCTCCGTCCGAACGGAGTGCAGCGTTCGGGTCCGGTCAGGACTCGGTGATGTCGATCTCCTGCATCAGGTCGGCGTTGATCGCGACCTTGACCTTCTCGAGCAGCCCCTCCGGGATGCGCGAGTCGACCGTGAGCACGCTGAGCGCCTTGCCTCCGGCCGACGTGCGGGCGATCTGCATCCCTGCGATGTTGATCTCGGCCTCGCCGAACTCGTGGCCGTAGACCGCGACGATGCCGGGGCGGTCGTCGTAGACCATGACGATGAGGTGTTCTGCGATCGGGACCTCGACGTCGTAGCCGTTGATCTCGACGACCTTCTCGATCTGCTTCGTGCCGGTGAGCGTGCCGGACACCGACACCTGCGAGCCGTCGCTGAGCGCGCCGCGCAGGGTGATCAGGTTGCGGTACTCCTCGCTGACAGAGTCGGTGATGAGACGCACCTCGATGCCGCGCTGGTCGGCGAGCAGGGGGGCGTTCACGTAGGAGACGGTCTCGCTGACGACGTTGGTGAAGATGCCCTTCAGCGCCGCGAGCTTGAGGACGCTGACGTCGTAGTCGACGAGCTCTCCGCGCACCTCGACGTCCACGCTGGTGAGCGGGCTGTGCGCGAGACCGGAGAACACCTGGCCGAGCTTCTCGACCAGCGGGATGCCGGGGCGCACGTACGGGTCGATGACGCCGCCTGCGACGTTGACCGCATCAGGGACCAGCTCGCCGGACAGCGCGAGCCGCACCGACTTGGCCACGGAGACGCCTGCCTTCTCCTGCGCCTCGTCGGTGGATGCTCCGAGGTGCGGGGTGACGACGACGTTCTCGAGCGCGAGCAGCGGCGAATCGGTGGGCGGCTCGGTGACGAACACGTCGAGCCCCGCGCCGGCGATGGACTTGGTGGAGAGGGCGCGGTAGAGCGCGTCCTCGTCGATCAGACCGCCGCGGGCCACGTTGACGATGAACGCGGTCGGCTTCATCAGCGCGAGCTGGTCGTCACTGATCATGCCGGTGGTCTCCGGCGTCTTCGGCATGTGGATGGTGATGAAGTCGGCCTCGGCGAGGAGCTCGTCGAGCGTGACGAGCTGCACGCCGAGCTGCTGGGCGCGCGCGGACGTGACATACGGGTCGAAGGCGATCACCTTGGTGCCGAACGCCTGCAGGCGGGCCGTGATGAGCGCGCCGATGCGGCCGAGCCCGATGATGCCGACGGTCTTCTCGTAGACCTCGGTCCCGGTGTACTTCGATCGCTTCCACTGCCCCTGGGCGAGCGCGTTGTGCGCGGCGGGGATGTGGCGGGCGAGGCTCAGGATGTGGCCGACGGTGAGCTCGGCAGCCGAGATGATGTTGGAGGTCGGGGCGTTCACGACCATGACGCCGGCGTTGGTCGCCGACTTGATGTCGACGTTGTCGAGCCCGACGCCAGCGCGGGCGACGACCCGCAGCTTGGGGGCTGCGCCGATGACCTCGGCGTCGACCTTGGTCGCTGAACGCACCAGGATGGCGTCGGCGTCCGCCACGGCGGAGAGCAGCGCTGGACGGTCGGTGCCGTCCACGGTGCGGATGTCGAAGTCCGGCCCGAGGGCGTCGACGGTGGCGGGCGAAAGTTCTTCGGCGATCAGCACGACCGGCTTTGTCACGTGGCAGTTCCTTACAGAGTTGCAGAGGCTGGCTTGGGAGAAAGCGCCACAGGTCATCGGGGCGCGGATCGCCTCAACTCTACCGGCTGCGTGGGAGCTCCTTTCGCCGCGTTACGCATACTGTCTCCGTTGCTATATATCGACAATCGTACTATGTTCGTCGGCATGACGAACGAACTGCGCGAGCCGACCTTCTTCGTGCTCGCCGCCCTGGCGGGCGGACGCAAACACGGCTACGGGATCATCAAGGACGCCCGCGACCTCTCCGCAGGCAGGGTCACCCTCAACGTCGGCACGCTCTACTCCGCGCTCGAGCGCCTGAGCGGAGACGGATTGGTCGCCCGCGACAGCGAAGAGGTCGTCGACGGCCGGCTCCGCCGATACTTCCGGCTGACCGACGACGGCGCAGCGCTGTTGGCCGAGGAGGCCGACCGCCTGGAGGCGCGAGCGGCGAGCGCACGCGAACGCCTGGCGAGCCGGCACCAGGCGGCCCTGTCGTGAGCAGCGAGACGACACTGGAGGCGCGCTACCGCAACGCACTCCGCTGGTATCCGCCTGTCTGGCGAGCGGCAAACGGCGACGCGATGCTCGGCACGCTGCTGGAGCAGGCGGCGGACGAGCAGCGCGCGCACCCGGCACCCGGAGAGCTGGCCGACCTGCGCATCCACGGGATGCGGGAGCGCGCCCGCGCGACGGTCACGATCGTCCCGGTCGACGGCAGAAGGACGGCCAGCGCTGCGGTGGTGGGGCTCGGCGCGGGTTTCTCGCTGTTCTTCCTCGCCGCGTACGAGTTCGGGCCGTTCGACCGCCCCAATCCGGCGGAGTACGGCCTGCCCACTTTCGGGGCGGCGCTGTCGCCCGGGGCCGTCGTGTACGCCGTCTGGCTGGTCGCGTTCGTGCTCGCGGCCTTCCGTTGGGATCGCACCGCCAGAGTGGCGCTCGGCGCGGCGGCGCTGGCCTCCGCGCTCCTGTATCCCGTGACGGTCTCGGCGTACAGCACCCAGGTGGACGGACCGCGTGCAGGGGAGACGATTGCAATCGCCTTCCTGCCGACACCCGCAACGCTGGTTTTCCTCGGCGCCCTCGCAATTATCGGCACCATCGGCAGGGCTCCGTTGGAGTCGCGCTCAGCGGGGCTCACGGCCTTCGGGCTGACGGTCGTCGCGCTCGTCGGCACCGCGGTGCAGAACCTGGTGAGGACCGGATCCGGCGCGCTGTCCGACTCGTCGCTGTGGCATGACGAGCGCAGTCTCGGCGTCGTGATAGCCGCACTGGCGGTCGTCGCGATGATCCTCCGCCGACGAGCGCCCTCTGGCGCGACAACGTGCGGCGCCGTTGCTTGCCTGCTGTTCGCGATGCTCGCTGGAACCCTGCTAGTCGCGAAGGCGGATGCACCGGGCCTCAACGCGCTGATCTCCTTCGGCGGCGCGGCCGTCGTGGTGGTGATCGTCGCGAGTGCTGCAATGCTGGCCTACCGCCGCCGCCTGCGCGCGGCCCGCGCATCCAGCAGGTCGCTGGACAGTGCAGACTGGGAGGCGTGACCGCCTTCGACATCGCCCAGCTCGTCGTGCGGATCGCACTGGCCTGCGTCTTCATCGGGATGGGTGTGCTGCACTTCATCCCTGGACCGGCACGCGGGATGGCGGCGATGATCCCGCCCAGGATGCGCTGGAACGGCGCGCTCTCCCCGAAAGTGCTTGTCGCGTTCACCGGGGTGTGCGAACTGGCGGGCGGCATCGGGCTGCTGCTGCCGGCGACCCGTGTCGCAGCGGCGATCTGCCTGGTGATCTTCCTGGTGGCGGTGTTCCCCGCGAACGCGTACGCAGCGCGCCACCCCGACCGGTTCGGGGCGTTCGGCACGCCGCTCGTGCCGCGCCTGCTGCTGCAGCTGCTGCTCATCGCGCTGTGCGTGTTCTGCGCGCTCTGATCAGCGCGAGGCGAAGCGCCCAGGGCCGCGGCCTCAGCGCGCTGCGAGCCGCCCCTCGACCGCAGCGACGACAGTGGATGCGCGGCTGACGTCGCCCGCCACCGCCGCGCGCAGGCGAGCGGCGGGCGTCCCCAGCGCGAGTTCTCGGCGCAGCGCGAGCGCCTGGATCTCGACCAGGCCGATCAGCGCCACCGCCGCGATCCGCGGCTCAGGGTCGTCGGCGGCATAGCCGTAGCGGCGCGCGAGCAGTCCGCTCGCCTGGACGACCAGAGTGTCGAGCTGTTCGCGCTGGTGCGCGCGCAGCGACGCGGTCTCGGCGATCAGGTCGCCGAACCTGGCGGTCTTCCTGTACGCCTCGCGCGCATCCGGCTGAGCGTCGATCCAGGCCGTGAGGCGTCCGAGCTCGCCGTCGAGCATGGCAGCGACCGCTGCGGAGGCGGGTGCCGTCTGGTCCTCCAGGGCACGCTGGAGACCGGCGCTGGTGGCATCGCCGCGGTCGAGCAGCAGCGCCTCCTTGCTCGGGAAGTAGTTGAAGACGGTCTTCTCCGAGACGCCGCAGACCCGGGCGATCTCCGCGACCTGGACCGCGTCGAAGCCCCGCTCGACGAACAGCTCGGTGGCCGTATCGGAGAGCAGGCGGCGCATCCTGCGCTTCTTCTGCTCGCGCAGGCCGAGCTTCTTCCCTGCGTCGTCCTGCTCCCAGACCACCGTTCGATCGCTCACCCGACGATTTTACAGCAACGCGATTTATACTGTGACTGTAATTATGTGAAGGAGTGCCATGTCCATCCTCATCGTGGTCAGCATCGTGCTCGTCTCCCTGGTGGTCGGCGTCTACTGGGGGCCGTGGATCGCGCTGACCCGCACGATCGCGACCTTCGAGCCCGCCGTGCTGCTGCCGCTCGTCCGTCGGCTGAGCGCCAACCTGGCGCCCGTGATGACGCTGCTCATGCCGCTCGCGCTGCTGTCCACCATCGCGGTCGTCGTGGTGGCGGTGTTCGGACAGCCGGCGACCCTGATCCTGGCCGGCAGCGCGTTCGTGCTCCTCGCGCTCACCCTCGTCGTCACGATGACGGTCGAGGTGCCGATCGTGAAGACCATCGAGACCTGGACGGTCGACACGCTGCCCGCCGACTGGCAGGAGCGCCGCGACCGGTGGGTCTCGTTCCACCTGCTGCGCGTGGTGCCGGGCGTCGCAGCCCTGGCGCTGCTCGCCGTGGCCGCGGTGGTCTCCCCGGCCTGACGCGCGGGCTCAGCCCGCGGCCGCGATCGCTTCGCGCACGACCGCCGCGTCAGTGACGTCGTACGCCGCGTCACCCCCGCCTGGGCCGGACGGCGACCCCGTGACGGTGGTGCGCGCCGACAGGTGGACCGCATCCACGCCCGTGACCGCGATGGCGGCGATGTCGGCGACGCTCACTCCCCCACCCGCCATGATCTGCACACGACCGGCCGACTCCGCGCTGAGGGCGGCGAGCATCCCGACGCCGTCGACGCTGCGCGATGCTCCGCCCGAGGTCAGGATGCGCCGGACGCCCAGCGAGGCGAGGGCGTCGAGCGCGGCGAGCGGGTCGGGAACGATGTCGATGGCGCGGTGGAAGGTCACGTCGAGGTCGCCTGCGGCCTCGACGAAGCGTGCGACGGCGTCTGTGTCGACAGCGCCGATGCCGTCGAGCGCGCCCACCACGACCCCGGATGCGCCCGCCTCCCTGGCGAACCGGATGTCGGCCACCGCGAGCTCCACCTCGTCAGCGTCGTAGACGAAGCCACCGGCGCGCGGCCGGATCAGGACGTGCACGAAACCGTCGCGTCCCGTCGATGCGGCCTCCTCGACCGCCGCCTGGATGAGGGCGGCCGACGGAGTGAGGCCGCCGACGCCGAGCGCGGAGCACAGCTCGATGCGGTCGGCTCCCGCCTCGAGGGCGACGCGTACGCCCGCCCTGTCCTGGACGGCGATCTCGACGGCGAGTCGACGGGACACGGAACCTCCGAAATGATCAAGCCGACGCGGACCGGCGGCCGGGAAAGACAGAAGAGGTGCCGACCTCCGCGCGGGCAGAAGCGGCACCTCTCCAGACTAGCCAGTCGGTCGCTCAGGCGACGATCAGCGGGCGACCTCGCCGTCCACGTAGTCGTCGTCGTTCGACGCGTTCCAGGCGAACAGCTTGCGCAGCTCGCGGCCGGTGGCCTCGATCGGGTGCTGCTCGCCCTTCTTGCGGAGTGCGAGGAACTCGGGAGCCCCTGCGTCCTGGTCGGCGATGAAACGCTCGGCGAACGCGCCGGACTGGATGTCGGCGAGAACGGCCTGCATGTTCTCCTTGACGTGCGGGTCGATGACGCGCGGGCCGGAGACGTAGTCGCCGTACTCAGCGGTGTCGGACACGCTCCAGCGCTGCTTGGCGATGCCGCCCTCCCACATCAGGTCCACGATGAGCTTGAGCTCGTGCAGCACCTCGAAGTATGCGACCTGCGGCTGGTAGCCGGCCTCGGTCAGGGTCTCGAAGCCGTACTGGACGAGCTGCGAGACGCCACCGCAGAGAACGGCCTGCTCACCGAACAGGTCGGTCTCGGTCTCCTCGGTGAAGGTGGTCTTGATGCCGCCTGCGCGAAGGCCGCCGATGCCCTTGGCGTAGCTGAGGACGAGGGGCCACGCGTTGCCCGTGGCGTCCTTCTCGACGGCGACGATCACGGGAACGCCACGGCCGGCCTCGTACTCGCGACGCACGGTGTGGCCTGGGCCCTTGGGTGCGACCATGATCACGTCGACGCCCTCAGGCGCCTCGATGTAGCCGAAGCGGATGTTGAAGCCGTGGCCGAAGACGAGCGCGTTGCCATCTTCGAGATTCGGCTGGATGTCGTCGGCGTACAGGTGACGCTGCACCTGGTCGGGCGCGAGGATGACGATGACGTCCGCCCACTTCGCCGCGTCCGCGGCGCTCAGGACCTGGAAGCCTGCCTCTTCGGCCTTGGGCTTCGACTTCGAGCCCTCCTTGAGGCCGATGACGACCTCGACGCCGGAGTCGCGGAGGTTCTGCGCGTGCGCGTGACCCTGCGAGCCGTAGCCGATGACGGCGACCTTCTTGCCCTGGATGATCGACAGGTCTGCATCGTTGTCGTAGTAGATCTCAGCCACTGGTGGATTCTCCTTGTTCGTGTGGTTCTGCAGTGAGTCGTTCGTCGCCCGGACAGGCGAGTTGAATCTCTCGTCGCCCGGACAGACGAGTTAGTTCTTGAAGACGCGCTCTGTGATGGACTTCGAGCCGCGCCCGATCGCGAGGAGGCCGGACTGCGCCATCTCCTTGATCCCGTACGGTTCGAGCACCTTGAGCAGCGCCTGGGTCTTTCCGCTGTCGCCCGTGACCTCGATGACAAGGGCGTCCGTCGCCACGTCGACGACGCGGGCGCGGAACAGGTTGACGGCTTCGAGCACCTGCGAACGGGTGGTGTTGTCGACGCGCACCTTGATCAGCAGGTGCTCGCGCTGCACGGACTGCGCAGGGTCGAGCTCCACGATCTTGATGACGTTGATCAGCTTGTTGAGCTGCTTGGTGACCTGCTCGAGCGGAAGGTCTTCCACATCCACCACGACGGTGATGCGGGAGAGGCCGTCGACCTCGCTCGTACCGACCGCCAGGGACTCGATGTTGAAGCCGCGGCGGGCGAACAGGCCTGCCACGCGGGTCAGCAGACCCGGCTTGTCCTCGACGAGGAGGCTCAGAACGTGCGTGCTCATGGTTACTCCTCTCCGAAGGCCGGGCTGTGGTCGCGGGCGTACTGGACGTAGCTGTTGCTGACGCCCTGCGGGACCATCGGCCACACCATGGCGTCCGCGCTCACGACGAAGTCGATGACCACGGGGCGGTCGTTGGTTTCCAGCGCGAGCTTGATCGCCGCATCCACCTCTTCCTCCTTGGTGACGCGGATGCCGAGAGCGCCGTACGCCTCTGCCAGCTTCACGAAGTCGGGGACGCGCACGGTGTCGTGGCCCGTGTTCAGGTCGGTGTTGGAGTACCGGCCGTCGTAGAACAGCGTCTGCCACTGCCGCACCATGCCGAGCGACGAGTTGTTGATGATCGCGACCTTGATCGGGATGTTGTTGATCGTGCAGGTGGCGAGCTCCTGATTGGTCATCTGGAAGCAGCCGTCGCCGTCGATCGACCACACGACGCGGTCGGGCTGGGCGACCTTGGCGCCCATCGCGGCCGGCACGGAGTATCCCATCGTGCCGGCGCCGCCGGAGTTGAGCCAGGCGTTGGGGCGCTCGTACTTGATGAACTGCGCCGCCCACATCTGGTGCTGGCCGACTCCCGCGACGTAGACGCCCTCCGGCCCTGTCAGCTCGCCGATCCGCTTGATGATGTGCTGCGGGGCGAGAAGGCCGTCCGTCGTCGGGGCGAAGCCGAGCGGGAACTCCTCGCGGAGCCCGTTCAGGTACGTCCACCACTCGACCGTGTCCGGCGCGTGCTCTTTCGTTGCCTCCGTGAAGGCGGCGGTCAGATCGACGATGACGTCTTTGGCATCGCCGACGATGGGCACGTCTGCGATCCGGATCTTGGAGATCTCAGCCGGGTCGACATCGACGTGGACGACTTTCGCGTTCGGGGCGAACAGCGAGGTGTTGCCAGTGACGCGGTCGTCGAACCGCGCTCCGAGCGACACGATGAGGTCCGCCTCCTGCAGCGCGAGCACGGCGGGAACCGTGCCGTGCATCCCCGGCATCCCGAGGTGCTGCTTGTGCGAGTCGGGGAAGGCGCCACGAGCCATCAGCGTCGTGGTCACCGGCGCACCGGTCACCTCGGCGAGCTCGAGCAGCTCCTGGGATGCGCGGGACCGGATGACGCCGCCGCCCACGTACAGGATGGGCTTCTTGGCCTCGGCGAGCAGCTGTGCGGCCGCGAGGATCTGCTTGCCGTGCGCCTTGGTGATCGGCCGGTAGCCCGGCAGGTCCAGCTTGGGCGGCCAGACGAACGGCACCGTGTTCTGCTGCGCGTCCTTGGTGATGTCGACGAGCACGGGACCTGGGCGGCCCGTTCCTGCGATGTGGTACGCCGCGGCGATGGTCGCCGGGATGTCCTCCGCGCTCTTCACCAGGAACGAGTGCTTGGTGATCGGCATGGTGATGCCGACGATGTCGGCCTCCTGGAAGGCGTCCGTCCCCATCAGCGTGGAGAAGACCTGGCCGGTGATGAACACCACGGGGACGGAGTCCATGTGCGCGTCCATGATGGCCGTGACGAGGTTGGTCGCGCCAGGGCCGGAGGTGGCCATCGCCACGCCGACCTTGTTGCTCGACGATGCGTAGCCCTCTGCGGCGTGGCCCGCTCCCTGCTCGTGCCTGACCAGGATGTGACGGATCTTGGTGGAGTCCATGATCGCGTCGTAGATGGGGAGGATGGCCCCACCTGGGAGCCCGAAGACGTCGGTGACGCCCAGGAGCTCCAGGGTGCGGACGACGGACTGCGAGCCCGTCAGCGATTCGGGCGACGCCTTTCCAGGCGTCGCGGATGGCAACACGGTACTGGGAGAACTAGGTTCCGAGGACATGTGTGGGCGAGTCCCTTACGTACGAAACGGATGATGCGAGGAAGCGGAGCTACCCCGTGACCGCGCCCTCCGCTGCGGAGTGCACGAGCTTGGAGTACTTCGCGAGGACGCCACGGGTATAGCGCGGGGGAAGAGGCGCCCAGCCTTCACGGCGGGCGGTCAGCTCTGACTCGTCGACAAGTAGGTCGAGGGAGCGAGCCGCGATATCGACCCGTATCAGATCACCATCGCGCACGAAGGCGATGGGACCTGCGTCCACCGCTTCGGGTGCTATGTGGCCGATGCACAGGCCGGTTGTGCCGCCTGAGAATCGTCCGTCCGTCAATAGTAGTACATCCTTGCCGAGGCCCGCGCCCTTGATGGCCGCGGTGATGGCGAGCATCTCGCGCATCCCCGGCCCGCCCTTGGGGCCCTCGTAGCGGATGATGACGACATCGCCCGCCTTGATCGTTCCCTCGGTGAGCGCATCCATGGCTCCGCGTTCGCGCTCGAACACGCGAGCAGGACCCTCGAACACCTCGGCGTCGAAGCCGGCCGTCTTGACGACAGCGCCCTCCGGGGCGAGAGAGCCCTTGAGGATGGTGATGCCGCCGGTGGCGTGGATGGGGTTGTCGAGCGAGCGCATGACCTCCCCGTCCGGAGCAGGCGGGTTGATCTCGGCCAGGTTCTCCGCGACGGTCTTGCCGGTGACGGTGAGGCAGTCGCCGTGCAGCAGGCCGGCGTCGAGCAGAGCCTTCATGACAACGGGGACGCCGCCGTGGCGGTCGACGTCGTTCATGACGTACTTGCCGAACGGCTTGAGGTCGCCGATGTGCGGGACCTTGTCTCCGATGCGGTTGAAGTCGTCGATCGTGAGGTCGACCTCTGCCTCGCGGGCGATGGCGAGCAGGTGGAGCACGACGTTGGTCGAGCCGCCGAACGCCATCGCGACGGCGATGGCGTTCTCGAACGCCTTCTTGGTGAGGATGTCGCGCGCCGTGATCCCGAGCTTCAGCAGGTTGACGACGGCCTCGCCGGAGCGGTGGGCGAAGTAGTCGCGGCGACGGTCGGCCGACGGCGGCGCCGCGGAGCCGGGAAGGCTCATGCCGAGCGCCTCGGCGACGGAGGCCATGGTGTTCGCGGTGTACATCCCGCCGCAGGCGCCCTCGCCAGGGGCGATGGCGCACTCGATGCGCTTGAGGTCTTCCTCGCTCATCTTGCCCGCCTTGCAGGCGCCGACCGCCTCGAAGGAGTCGATGATCGTGACGTCCTTCTCCGTGCCGTCCGAGAGCTTGACCCAGCCGGGCGCGATGGAACCGGCGTAGAGGAACACCGCAGAGAGGTCGAGGCGCGCTGCGGCCATGAGCATGCCGGGCAGCGACTTGTCGCATCCGGCGAGCAGCACGGTGCCGTCGAGACGCTCCGCCATCATGACGGTCTCGACGGAGTCGGCGATGACCTCACGCGAGACGAGCGAGAAGTGCATGCCCTCGTGGCCCATCGAAATGCCGTCGGAGACGGAGATGGTGCCGAACTGCAGCGGGTATCCCCCGCCGGAGTGCACACCCTCTTTCGCCCCCTGCGCGAGGCGGTCGAGGGACAGGTTGCACGGGGTGATCTCGTTCCAGGAGCTCGCGATTCCGATCTGCGGCTTCTCCCAGTCGGCGTCGCCCATTCCGACAGCCCGAAGCATCCCGCGGCTCGTGGTTGCTTCGATTCCGTCGGTGACGACGCGCGAACGCGGTTTCCAATCGATGTCAGGCATGGATCAACTCTAGGACGTCCCAGATGCTGCTCTGAACATATGTCCCAGGTCTGTGGAGAAGCCGCTGAACGGTCAGGCTGCGGAGGAACTGCGTGCGTCGGCGAGCAGCGTCAGCATGGTCGCGACGGCGTTCTCGTCGGACAGGCGGAACTGCGCGGCGGTCTCCCCCTCGCCCACCTTGATGCCGACGTCGCCTGCACCCGGCCGGAGCACGGCGAAGCCGTCCTCGTCCGTCACGTCGTCTCCGGCGAACAGCACGGCCGTCGCCTTCGTGTACTCGCGCAGTCGCTCGATGCCGTCGCCCTTGTTGGCGCCGCGCACCGAGAACTCGATGATGTCCTTGCCGTCGCGGATGGTGAGGTCGTCGCTGACGGACGCCGCGGCAGCGTACGCAGCCTCGACGGCCTTCGCGCCTTCGTCACCGTCGAGCAGCCGGTAGTGCACCCCGAATCCGACCGGCTTCGTCTCCAGTCTCGTGCCTGGAATGGATTCGACGAGCGCGCCGAGCACGTCCCCGAGCTTCTGCAGGGTCTCCTGCTCCGTGACGCTGAGGTCGAGGGAGACGCCGTCGCGGCCGAACCGGATCTCGACGCCGTGCGAACCGATCAGGAGCGCGTCGGCGTCGGCCTCCGTCACGATCTCGAGGCTGGAGAGCGGCCGGCCGGAGATGTACGCGACCCAGGTGTTCGGCAGCGCCTCCAGGCGGTCGAGCGCCTCCTTGGCCTGCGGGAGCATCCTGGCCGCCTTCGGCCGGTCGACGAACGGGGCGAGCGTGCCGTCGAAGTCGAGCGCGAGGAGCATCCGCTCCGTCGAGGCGAACGCGCGGAGGGCGTCGACGAGGGCGACGGCGGAGGCGGACGGTGTTGCGGGGGCGGTGTCTGTCATGCTGCTTTCTCTGGTCGTGCGTGTCGCCCTGCACGGGCGTGAGGTGGTGGATGCGGCTCAGCGCCGGTTCACGGGCGGGTTCTGCAGCGGGTGGTCGCCGTGGGCGCTGCGGGTGAGCGCGTCGAGGAACGACGCAGACCACTTGGCGACGTCGTTGGTGAGGACGCGCTTGCGCAGGGCGCGCATCCGCCTGGTCCTCTCGCGCTTCGGCATCGCGATGGCCTGCTGGATGGTCTCCTTCAGCCCTTCGATGTCGTGCGGGTTGATGAGGAGGGCCTGGCGGAGTTCGTCGGATGCCCCGGCGAACTCGCTGAGCACGAGCACGCCGTCGTCGTCCGCTCTGGTGGCGACGTACTCCTTGGCGACCAGGTTCATCCCGTCGCGGAGGGCGGTCACGAGCATCACGTCCGCTGCGAGGTAGAGGGCGACCATCTCCTCGCGCGGGTAGCCGTGGTGGAGGTATGCGATGGCGGTGTGGCCGAGCGTGGAGTAGTCGCCGTTGATGCGGCCGACCGTCAGCTCGATCTCGTCGCGGAGCTGCATGTACGTCTCGACGCGCTCCCTGCTGGGGCTCGCGACCTGCACGAGGGTGACGTGCTCCGAGTCGAGCTTCCCCTCCGCCAGGAGCTCGCCGAACGCCTTCAACCGGTGCCCGATGCCCTTGGTGTAGTCGAGCCTGTCGACGCCGAGCAGGATCTTCTCCGGGTTGCCGAGCTCTTCCCTGATCTGGCGGGCGCGCTCCTGGATCTCCGGCCGCTTGGCCATCTCCTGGTAGCGCTCGGCGTCGATCGAGATCGGGAACTGCCTGGCGAGGACGGTGCGCGCCAGCCCGCCGTGCTTGTTCGTGGTGACGTGACGGTGCGACCCTGCATCCGGATCGTCCGTGTCGATCGGCACCTCGATGATCGGGCCGCGCGTCTCGTAGCCCTTGAGCCGCCGGACGGCGCGGGAGAAGTTGCCAGCGTCTGCGACGCGCTGGAAACCGATCACGTCCGCTCCCAGCAGCCCGTCGATGATCTGCCTGCGCCACGGGAGCTGCGAGTAGATCCCGTACGGCGGGAACGGGATGTGGTTGAAGAAGCCGATCACCAGGTCGGGTCGCTGCGCACGCAGCATGGCGGGCACGAGCTGGAGCTGATAGTCGTGCACCCAGACCACCGCACCCTTGGCCGACACCTCGGCGGCCGCATCCGCGAACCGCTGGTTGACCTTGACGTAGGTGTCCCACCACTCGCGGTGGAAGCTCGGCTGAGCGATCACGTCGTGATAGAGCGGCCAGAGGGTGTCGTTCGAGAAGCCCTCGTAGTACTCCTGCAGGTCCTGCTCGCTGAGCCGGACGGGAAGGATATTGATCCCGTCGGCCTCGAACGGGTCGATGTCCTCGTCCGCGACGCCAGCCCAGCCGATCCAGATGCCGTCCTCCGCCCGCATCACGGGCTCCAGTGCGGCGACGAGTCCCCCGGGCGACGGCCGCCAGCTCGCGGTGCCGTCGTCGTCGGTGACCCGGTCGACGGGGAGCCTGTTTGAGACGATCACGAGTTCGTACGTCTCGGACTCCGCGGTGGATTCGGTGGTCGTGGAGGAGCTTGGGTGGGGTGTGATGGTGTGTCCAATCCGTCTGGGTCGCGGCCATTGCGCACTGTATGCCAGGGTACCAGCGTGTTCTAGCCCCACCCAGGGCGCCTGTGCGCCGCTGGCGTTCTCCGGGCGGTCATGCGGCGTTCAGGCCCCGTGGGTACAGTGACGCGCGTGATGCGAATCGGCATGAGCACGTCGTGCGTCTACCCGCTCGGGGTCGAGGACGGCTTCCGCTACGCGGCGGAGGCCGGTTTCGACGGGGTCGAGGTGATGGTCACCCGCGACGAGACCACCCAGTCGCCGGATGCGCTGCTCACCCTGTCCGGCCGCTACGGGATGCCCATCCTCTCCGTCCACGCGCCCGTGCTGCTGCTGACGCACTTCGTATGGGGGCGCGACCCGCAGGTGAAGCTGGAGCGGTCGGCGGAGCTGGCGGCGTCGGTCGGCGCAGGCACGGTGGTCGTGCATCCTCCGTTCCGTTGGCAGTCGGGATACGCGGAGGACTTCCTGGCGATCGTGCGCGAGACCGCGGCGGCGAGCGGCACGGAGATCGCCGTAGAGAACATGTTCCCGTGGAAGCTCGCAGGGAGGGCGCTCGGGGCGTACTCCCCCGGCTGGAATCCGGCGGCCATGGACTGCGACGCCGTCACTCTCGACTTCTCCCACGCCGCCCTCAGCAACGTCGACTCTCTCGCGCTGGCCACGCAACTCGGCGACCGCCTGCGGCACGTGCATCTCTGCGACGGCTCTGGCCCCCTGGACGAGAACCGCGTCTTCGACGAGCATCTGCTGCCTGGTCACGGCGGCGAGCCGGTCGCCGAGGTGCTCAGGATGCTCGCCGACCGCCGCTGGTCAGGCAGCATCGTCGCCGAGGTCAACACCCGCAAGGCACGCACGGACGACGAACGGCTCGGGATGCTCGGGGAGACGCTCGAGTTCGCCAGAGCGCACACCGGGTCGACTACTGCGCCTTCCCCAGCGTCCTGATCAGCGCGCTCGCGTACTCGCGGTAGCCGGCCGCGGTGGGGTGGAACGCGGCGAAGCCCGTCGTGTTGACCCACGGGGTCTTGTTGCCGATGCCGTGTCCGTCGAAGTTCACGCCGAGGAACATCATCGGCACGCCCTTCGCCCGCTGCTCGTCCACCGCCGTGCGGATGACCTCGTTGAGGCCGACGGTCGCGGCGTTGATGGCGGCCGCCAGCCCGAAGTCCGGCGCGTTCGGGTCGGAAGCGTCGTACATGAGGGCGTAACCGGTGACGACGATGCGCGCGTTCGGCGCCGCCTTCGCGACGGCGGTGTAGACCGCATCCAATCGGTCGGGCAGCACGTTGAGCAGCGACAGGGCGGAGGACAGCTCGTTCCGGCACGGGATGGCCTTGCCTGCTGCGCAGTCGCTGGCGATGTCGGCGACGCCGAGGTCGTTGCCGCCGATGCTGAGGGTGACCAGGTCGGTGCGGTCGTCGAGGGCGATGAGCTGACGCTTCAGCAGGTCGGAGGTGGTCGCGCCGCTGCACGATGCGTTCGCGATCAGGTCGACACCGGACTCCTCCGCGAAGACGTCCGGATAGCTCTTCGGACTGCTGACGCACCGGCCGGTCTCGTCCCCTGCGCCCATTCCGGCGGCGAACGAGTCACCGAGTGCGACATAGCGCGTGTCCGGCGTCAGCGGCTCGTCGGGGAACGGATCGACGGTGGGCGTGGGTGTCGGCGTCGTCTCCTGGCGGAGAGGCGCCCCCGCACGGATGCCGTCGTCGCCGCCGGCGTTCGCCGACCAGGCGATGGCGGCTCCCCCGGCGAGCGCGCAGACAGCGACCACGGCGATGATCGGGATGACGATGGCTCTGCGTCGCATCCGGTCTACGTTACCTGCGCATTCTGGGGGCGGGCTCGATGCTCGCCGTGCTGCGGCTCAACGCGCGGTGTGCGAACTGCGGCAGCGCTCAGACGCGCTCCGTCAGCGCGAGCAGCACCGCCGGCACGCTCGCGGAGAGCCGTTCGGGGAAGGTGCGCTCGTCACCGGAGAGCAGCGCGCGGGCCTCGCCGTTCGCGCAGAGCTCTGCGATCACGCGGACCGCTTCCTCCGGGGCGATGGTGAAGCGGCGGTGGGCGGTCTCGAGCGCTTCCACGACGATGTCGGTGAGCTGGGCGAAGAACGCATCCTGCGAGTGGAGGAAGTCGGCGGAGATCGCGGGAGCGCGGAGCGCGAGCAGCAGGAACTCGGTCTGCACGAGCCACCAGCGGCGGTCGTCTGACTGGAGTTCGAGCACCTTGGTGATGATCTCGACGACCTCGTCGTCTCCGAGGGCCGCGGTGTCGTCCTCGGTCGGCACCACGTATTGCGCGACGCCGGCCCTCAGCTGCTGGATGCGCATCGACATCTCGCGCTCCATCAGGGCGAAGAACAGCTCCTCCTTGGTGGAGAAGTTGGAGTAGAAGGCGCCGCGGGTGAAGCCGGCGGCCTCCGTGATCATCTCGACGCTGGCGGCGTGGACGCCGTGCTCGGCGAAGATGTCGAACGCGGCGTCGAGCAGGCGGGACCTGGTCTTCTGGCGGCGCGCGGACTCGGCCGGCGCTTCCTCTCTGAGAGCTGTCGTTTCCAAGCTGAAACCTTCCTGAACTGAGTTCCGGATACACCAGTGTATCCGATACATTCGGGTATCGGATACGACGGTGTATCGAACCCCACTGCCTCACTCTTCACCCGATTATCTAGGAGAACGCGTGTCCTCGATTCTGTATTCGATCGGCCGCTGGGCGTTTCGCGCCCGCAAGCTGGTCGTCTCCCTCTGGATCGTGCTCCTCGTCGCCCTCGGCGGTGGCGCTGTGCTGTTCAACCAGGGCACGGACAACTCGTTCAGCATCCCCGGCACAGAGTCGCAGGAGGCGCTCGACACGCTCAGCCGCACCTTCCCGCAGGTCAGCGGCACCTCGGCGCAGGTCGTGGTCGTCGCACCGAAGGGCGATTCCGTCACGGACGCGGCGGTCAAACAGCCGGTCGAGGACACCGTCGCGCAGCTGAAGAAGCTCGATGGCGTCTCCGGCGTCACCGATCCGTACAGCGACCAGGTCAAGGGCTCCATCTCCGACGACGGCTCCGCCGCCATCGTCACCGTGCAGCTGAAGGGCCAGATCACCACGGTCCCCTCCGACACCAAGACCGACCTGCAGGATGCGGGCACCGCGCTCCAGAAGCAGCTTCCGGCCGGGTCGCAGGTCGCCGTCGGCGGGCAGCTCTTCTCTCAGAGCCTGCCCACCCTCAGCCTCACAGAGCTGCTCGGCGTCGGCATCGCGCTCGTCGTGCTGGTGCTCACCTTCGGCTCGTTCCTGGCCGCAGGGATGCCGCTGCTGACCGCTCTGCTCGGGGTCGGGCTGTCGATGGCGCTCATCTTCATCGCCACCCTGTTCGGGCCCATCTCGTCCACGACGCCGCTGCTCGCGCTGATGCTGGGGCTCGCGGTCGGGATCGACTACTCGCTGTTCATCATCTCCAGGCATCAGAGCCAGTTGAAGGCAGGGGTCGATCCGGAGGAGTCCGCCGCGCGTTCCACAGCGACGGCGGGGTCGGCCGTGCTGTTCGCAGGGATCACGGTGATCATCGCGCTGCTCGGGCTGTCGGTGGCGAACATCCCGTTCCTGACGACGATGGGCGTCGCCGCAGCAGCAGCGGTCGCCGTCGCCGTGCTCATCTCGCTGTCGCTGACGCCTGCGCTGCTGGGGTTCGCGGGGGCGAGGATCACGCCGGGCCGTCGAGCGGCCAAGCGGGCGGCGCGGCGCGCGGCGAAGGCGGCAGGCGCATCCGGAGCCGACGTCGACACGACCGTGGCCGCAGCAGAGCCCGCGGCCGGCGTATCCGCGCCGACGCTCGCGCACGCGGCCAAGGCCGACGTTCCTCCTGGGTTCTTCCGCGGCTGGGTGCGCACCGTGACCAGGTTCCCGATCGTCACGATCGTGGCCGTCGTCGCCGTGCTCGGCATCGCCGCCATCCCTGCCGCGCAGCTCAGGCTCGCCCTGCCGGACGCCGGCTCGCACGCCGAGGACGACCCTGCCCGCATCGCGTACGACCTCATCTCCGAGCACTTCGGCCCCGGATACAACGGTCCGCTGATCGTCACAGGCTCGATCATCTCCAGCACGGACCCTGTCGGCCTCATGACGAAGATCGGCGACGAGCTCGCGGACATGCCCGGCGTGGCGGCCGTGCCCCTCGCCACGCCCAACCAGACGGCGGACACCGGCATCGTGCAGGTCATCCCGACCACCGGCCCTGACTCGGAGAAGACGGCGCAGCTCGTCTCCGACATCCGCGCCAAGCACCAGCACTTCCTCGACGAGTACGGCGTCGACCTCAAGGTCACCGGCAACACCGCGGCGCAGATCGATGTCTCCGACCGGCTGGGCGGCGCCCTGCTGCCGTTCGGCATCCTCGTCGTGGGACTGTCGCTCGTGCTGCTGACGATGGTGTTCCGTTCGATCGCTGTTCCGATCAAGGCAGCGCTCGGCTACCTGCTGTCGGTCGGTGCCGCCTTCGGAGCGGTGACGGTCGTCTTCGAGTGGGGCTGGCTGTCGGATGCGCTCAACGTCGCCAAGACCGGCCCGGTGATCAGCTTCATGCCGATCATCCTGATGGGCGTGCTGTTCGGGCTGGCGATGGACTATGAAGTGTTCCTGGTCAGCCGCATCCGGGAGGACTACGTGCACGGCGGGAACGCCAGGCGCGCCGTCGAGAGCGGGTTCGTCGGCTCCGCGAAGGTCGTGACGGCCGCCGCGATCATCATGATCTCGGTCTTCGCAGCGTTCGTGCCGGAGGGCGACACCTCTATCAAACCGATCGCCCTGGGGCTCGCCGTCGGCGTCTTCGTCGACGCGTTCATCGTGCGGATGACCCTGGTGCCCGCCGTTCTCAAGCTGCTCGGCGACAAGGCGTGGTGGATGCCGCGCTGGCTCGACCGCATCCTGCCGTCGTTCGACGTGGAGGGCGACGGTCTGCAGAAGGAGCTCGACCTGGCCGACTGGCCGGAGCCGGGCGGGCGCTACATCGCCGCTGCGGACGGCCTGGCGATCAGTGCGAAGAGGCGTCGCCTGTTCTCCGATGTCTCGTTCCGGATCTCGGACGGCGACGTGCTCGTCGTGCACGGCGACGACCGCACGGCGTCCCTCGCGCTGCTCATGGCGATCACCGGGCGCACGAAGCCGGACGCCGGCACGATCAAGGTCGCAGGCCTCGCCCTGCCGACCAGGGCGGCCGGGGTGCGTTCCCGCACCGCCGTCGTCCGACTCGGCGCGACGGAGACCCCCGTCGACGATGTGAGGAGAGCCTTGGCCGGCCACCCGCAGGTGCTGGCGATCGACTCCGTCGACGCGATCACCGATCCGGTGGAGCGCAGGCGCATCCGGTACGAGCTCTCCGACGCCGTGAACCGCGCGCGGATCGAGGAGCGCCCGTTCGCGCTCGTCGTGAGCGTGGTCGACCCCGCCGGTCTCGACGACGTGCTGCCCGACAGCGTCGACCCCACCTCGATCGTCGTGACGGACCAGCTCGACCACGATGGCGAGCACACCGTCCGCCAGCACACGGCGCCTGTGCGCACCGCGGCAAGCATCACAGACAGCACGACAGACAGCACCACTGAGAAGGCGATCGTCCGATGACCACCCCGACCTCCCAGCTCCGCCGCCCGCGCTCCCTGTTCTCCCTCGAACGGATGCGCACCGATCGGCGCGTCACCTGGCTCACCATCGCCGGACTGCTGCTCGTCCCGCTCGTCATCGGCGGCCTGCTCGTCTGGGCGCTGTGGAACCCGACAGACCGGCTCAGCGACGTGAAGGCCGCCGTCGTCAACCTCGACCAGCCCGTGCAGATCAACGGCCAGACCGTGCCGCTCGGCCGCCAGCTCTCCGCCGGCCTGCTCAACGGCAAGAGCGACAACTACAGCTGGGTGCTCACCGACCAGAAGGATGCGGACGCCGGGCTCGCCGACGGAACGTACGTCTCGGTCGTCACCATCCCCAAAGACTTCTCGAAGGCCGCCACCTCCCCGTCGGGTTCCGCCGCCGACGCCGAGCAGGCGACCATCGACGTGCAGACCAGCGAGAAGTCCAAGCTGGTCGACCCCGCCATCAGTCAGGCGGTCACAACGACGGCGACCTCCGTGCTGAACAAGCAGCTGACCTCCACCTACCTGGAGAACGTCTACGTCGGTTTCAACACCCTGCACGACCAGATCGCGAAGGCGGCCAGCGGAGCGACGGAGCTGTCGGGAGGGGTGTCGCAGCTCGCGGCGGGTGCGCACCAGCTCGGCGACGCATCCACGCAGCTGGCATCGGGCGCATCCTCGCTGTCGAGCGGCGTCGGCCAGCTCTCGGACGGCGTCTCGTCGCTCGCGGGAGGTCTGACGACGCTGCAGCAGCAGACGGCCGCCCTTCCCGCCCAGACTCAGCAGCTCGCCGCAGGCACCTCCGGCGTGGCCGGCGGTGTGAACGCGACCGTCGCCGGGCTGCAGAAGCTCGCGGCAGGGTGCACGGCCGTGCACGGCGCGGCAGACCCGATCTGCGCCGGGCTCCAGCAGACCATCGCAGGAATGACCACCGGCCAGGGCGGCAACCCGAGCCTGGTGGATGCGGCCGGTTCCGTCGCCACTGGGACGCAGCAGCTCGCGGCGGGGATGCCGGCGCTCACAGCAGGGATCGGACAGAGCGCGTCCGGCGCGAACCAGCTCGCCTCCGGCGCAGCGCAGTCGGCGTCGGGCGCGTCGCAGCTCGCCGGCGGAGCGCAGCAGCTCGCCACCGGCGTGACCGGGCTGGCGACAGGGGCGGACCAGACGAGCGCAGGCACCGCGTCCCTCGCCTCAGGGCTCACCGAGGCGGCGGCCAAGCTGCCGAGCTACTCCAGCGACGAGCGCTCCAACCTCGCCACCGTCGCGTCGCAGCCGGTGACGCAGAAGTCCACGGACACCAGCGGGTTCGGCCAGTCGAGCATCCCGCTGTTCGGCGCTGTCGCCCTGTGGCTCGGTGCTCTCGCGACCTTCCTAGTACTGCAGGCGGTGTCCCGCAGGGCGATCCTCACCACCAGGGCGTCCGGCAGGATCGCCCTCGACGGCTTCCTTCCCGCTGCCGCGATCGGCGCCGTCCAGGGCGTTTTCGTGGCGGGCATCATGCAGTTCGCGCTGTCGCTCGACGTCGGTCACTGGTTCGGTTTCGCCGGCGTCGCGATGGCCGTCGGGGTGGCCTTCGCTGCGGTGAACCACGGGCTCGTGGCGCTGCTCGGCGGCATCGGCCGGTTCGTGTCGATGCTCGTCGTCGTGGTGACGCTCGCGGCGGGGATCGTGTCGACCGTGCCAGGGTTCTTCACCAGCGCGACGCAGTGGTTCCCGACGTCGGCGGCGATCACGGCGTTCCGCGGTGTGGTCGAGTCGACGGACGGGGTCTGGCGTGGCCTCGGCGGCCTGCTGCTCTGGGCGGCCCTCGGCTTCGCGCTCTCCCTCATCGCCGTCGCCCGCAAACGCATCGTCCGCGTCGCCCAGCTCCTCCCCGCCGAGTAGCCCCCTCAGAGGGTGGCTGCGAGGGCGAGGGTGGCGAGGACGACGGTGACGGGGGCGACGATCATGCCGAGGAGCATGTAGCGGCTCCAGCGGATCTGCACGTCGAACGACGTGAGGCGCTGGTGCCAGAGCAGGGTAGCGAGCGAGGCCCACGGCGTGATGAGCGGCCCGACGTTCACGCCGATCAGCAGGGCGACCAGCCGCACGGGAGAGTCGGCCGACGGCTCGAGGGCGAGGTAGGCGGGCAGGTTGTCGATCGCGTTCGCTCCGACCATCCCGGTCAGCGACAGGCGCAGCAGCGCGAGCGGCGACTCCCCAGTGCCGGAGACGACAGCGAGCAGATGGCCGAGCCCCACCGCGTGCAGCGCCTCGATGAACAGGAACAGGCCGGACGCCAGCACCACGAGCTGCCACGGCACCAGCCCGAACCGCAGCACAGCGCGGCGGCGCACCAGGAACACGGCGCCGAGCAGCACGGCAGCTGCCGACGCGGGCAGCCACACCGGGATGCCTGACACCAGCAGCGGGATGAGGGCGACCACCACGGCGGCGCTCCACCAGAACAGCACAGGGTCCTCGATGCCGTCCTCCTCCCCCGTCTCGTACCTGGTGAGCAGGCGACGGCGGTAGATCAGGAAGATCGCGACCACCGGCACGACGATGGCCACGAGGGCAGGAACGACCGTGAGCGCGGCGAATTGCAGCGGGCTCGGGTCGCCCATCGCGTGCTGCGCGAGCAGGTTGGTCAGGTTCGAGACCGGGAGCAGCAGGGATCCGGTGTTCGCCAGCCACACGGTGGTCAGCGCGAACGGCAGCGGGTCGAGTCCAGCGTGCCTGGCGAGCACGATCACCACGGGGGTGAGCAGCACGGCGGTCGTGTCGAGCGAGAGGAAGATCGTGCTGAGCGCTGCGACGGCGGCGACCAGCAGCCAGAGCACCCAGGCTCGCCCGCGACCCCAGCGCGCGGTCTGCTGCGCGACCGCGGTGAAGAGGCCGGCCTCCGCGGCCAGTTCGGTGACCACGGTGACCGCGACCACGAACAGCAGGATGGGCCACACTCTGTCCCAGAGCTGCGCCACCTCCGGCACGGGCAGGATTCCGGTCGCGACCGCGACGACTCCGAGCACGAGGAGCACAGCGCCGACGATCGCGGTGCGCATCCATCCTCCTTCGAGCCATCGGCCGCCATCCGGCGCCGCCGCCTTCTCGGCGCGCCTCTGCGAGCGTACGCTACGGACAGCACCCGGTAGCGTTGACCGGAAGCGAAAGGATGCGGATGCGCAAGTTCATCTTCAATGGAGCGATCATCAGTGCGGCCTTCGGGCTCTGGACGACCATCCAGACCACCCGCTCAGGGGCGAGGGACTGGCGGGTTCCCCTGCTGTGGATCAGCGCGGCCCTCTCGCTCGTTATCGCGGTCGGCACTGTGCTCGAAGAGTCGAAAGAAGCCGAGATCAGCGAGAAATCCCGCTGATCGCACGGCGTGTCCGCGCCGAATCTGAGATTTCTTCCAGGACACTTGTATTCAAGTGCAAGAACAGCCTGGAAGGGGTTGGACCATGTTTGGTCGTAGGCGGCACGCCGCCGCGGTTCCGGCGGCCCTGGCACCGGTTCCTCCGGTCCCGCAGTTGACGGACGCGCAGATCCTCGAACTCGTGCACACCAAGGTGGCCGAGCTGATCGGCGAGCACGGTGAATGGACCGTGTCCCGCCGCGCCGCAGACGACACAGACACGATCTTCCACTCCGTGCTCGCGCAATCGGTCAGCCTCAGCATCACGACCGCCCTGGTGGACGCACGCCAGCGCGTCGCCGCGGGCGAGATCATCGCGACCGTGGAGCCGCAGCATCTCGCGTCCGTGGCGGAAACCACCGCCGATTCCGCCGACGCTGCCGCCTCCGAAGCCGCTGCACCGGACGCAGACGCGACAGCACCGGCAGAAGCCGCATCCCCCGCCAACGACGAGCCGGCAGCGTTCGGCTGGGAGCCAGCCCCGATCACCGTCTGGACCGACCTGCGCAAGCCGGTCACCGGCGAGATCCCCACGCTGGCAGAGCGCTCCGCCGCGTAAGCCCCGCACGCATCCATCGAGCCCAGGCTCTCTCCCCCGACACGCCGTGTCGAACGGTGAGGGGTCCTGGGCTCGATCGCGTCGTCGCCCGTGCTCGGTCAGCCGAGGGGGTGCCAGGCGGAGGGGCCGCGCGAGCCTGCCCGGTAGGTGGTGAGCGGGACCTCGTCCTTCTGCCACTCGGCGATCACCGGTCCGACGATGCGCCAGCACTCGACGGCGGTGTCCCCGCGGACGGAGAGCGACGGGTCGCCGTCGAGGATTCCCTCCAGGACCTCGCCGTATGCCAGAAGCTGGCCGGGGCCGAACTCGACGGAGAGGGAGGCGCGCTCGATCTCGGTCGGGTCGCCAGGGCCGTTGATGTTGAGGTCGAGCGACATCTCGTCCGGCGCGAGCATGATGCGCAGCTTGGTCGGCTCCTTGACGCCCTTCAACCCGGTCGGGATGTGCGGGGCCGGTTTGAACGTGACGACGATCTCGCGCCTGCGCTCCCCCAGCGCCTTGCCGGAGCGCAGCGTGAACGGCACTCCCGCCCAGCGCCAGGTGTCGATCTGGAAGGCGACCTCGGCGAGCGTCTCCGTCTCGCGGGCTGGGTCGACGCCCGGCTCCTTGGCGTACGACGGCACCTTCTCGCCTTCGACGGTGCCCGCCGTGTACCTGGCGCGCCTGCTCGACTCCAGGGGGCTGTCGTTCCAGACCCGTGTCGCGCGCAGCACGGCGCCCTTCGCATCCCGGATGTCCTGGGCGCCCATCGTGGACGGCGGCTCCATCGCGAGCACGGCGAGGACCTGCAGCAGGTGGCTCTGGATCATGTCGATCATCGCGCCCGCCTTGTCGTAGTAGCGCGCCCTGCCCTCCAGCCCGAGGGTCTCGTCGTAGATCACGTCGACCCTCTCGATGTGCTGGCTGCTCCACAGCGGCTCGAAGATGCGGTTGGCGAAGCGCAGCCCCACCAGGTTGAACACGGTCGACCGGCCGAGGAAGTGGTCGACCCGGTGGATCTGGTCCTCTGGGACGAGCTTCGCGAGCTGTTTGTTGAGCGCGATGGCGCTGCGGCGGTCGGTGCCGAACGGCTTCTCCAGAGCGAGCGTCGTGCCGGCGGGGAGCGTCAGCTTCTCCAGGGCCGTGCACGCCTGGGCAGCGATGGCGGGCGGCAGCGCGAAGTAGAGCGCGGGCACGCCGTCCGCCGCATCGAGGATGCGCTGCAGGTCTTTCGGGTCTGTGACATCGGCCGGGACGTACGTCGTGCCGGCGAGCAGCGCATCCACCGCAGGGCCCGAGCACTTCATGGTCTTGAACGCGGCGCGGACGACGGAGCGCCAGTGCGCGTTGGTCCAGTCCTCGACGCCGGAGCCCACCAGCTTCACCGACCGTTCCGGGTGATCCGTCAGCAACTGGCCGAGAGCGGGGAGGAGGAGTCTGGACGAAAGATCGCCGCTCGCTCCGAGAATCACGAGAGTGGTCACCTGCTGCGTCATGTCCATCACAGTACGGCCATACTGGAACACATGTCGCTCCCCGTCGAGGATTACGCCCTGATCAGTGACTGCTTCACCGGGGCACTCGTCGGACGGGACGGCAGCATCGACTGGCTCTGCCTCCCCCGCTACGACGCGCAGTCCATGTTCGGCGCCCTCCTCGGCACGGAGGACCACGGTCGCTGGCTGCTCGCACCCTCCGACCCCGCTGCGCACTCGGAGCGCCGTTACGAGGGCGACACGATGATCCTCGTCACCACCTGGACCACCGACGACGGCGAGGTCGAGGTCACAGACGCGATGCCGATGGGCGACGGACGCGCCGACCTCGTGCGGCGCGTGCGCGGCATCCGCGGCACCGTCAGGATGCGGCAGGACCTGCGCATCCGGTTCGGCTACGCCTCCGCGATGCCCTGGGTGCGCAAAGACGAGACGGAGCACCCTCCAGCGCTGATCGCGGTCGCCGGCCCGGACGCCATCGTCGTGCGCGGCTCTGCGCTGCGTGCGACGGACCACTCGCACTCCGGCGAGTTCACCATCGCAGCAGGCGAGACCATCGACCTCAGCCTCACCTGGTTCCGCTCGCACCGGCACACCCCCTCGGCGCCGAACGTGGAGAAGGCCCTCGCCCGCACGCGCGACTGGTGGACCAGGTGGGCGGAGGGCTGCGAGCACGACGGCCCATACCGGGCGGAGGTGGTGCGCTCCCTGCTGCTCCTGCGCGCGCTCACGCACCTGCAGACCGGCGGTATCGTCGCCGCGGCCACCACCTCGCTGCCGGAGAGCTTCGGCGGCGAACGCAACTGGGACTACCGCTACGTCTGGCTGCGGGACGCGTCGCTCACCATCTCCGTGCTGCTCGCCCACGGCTACGACGACTATGTCGACCACTGGCGCGACTGGCTGCTGCGCGCCGTCGCCGGCGACCCGAGCGACGTGCAGATCATGTACGGGCTCTCCGGCGAGCGGGATCTCACGGAGCGCGAGATCACCACCCTGCCCGGCTACCAGGGCGCGTCTCCCGTGCGGATCGGCAACGACGCATCCACCCAGTTCCAGGCCGACGTGATCGGCGAGGTGATGCTCGCACTCGACCACGGCCGCCGCAACGGGGTCGCGGAGACCCGTCTGTCCTGGGCGCTGCAGCGGGCGCTGATGGGCTATCTGGAGGAGCACTGGCACGAACCGGACCACGGCATCTGGGAGATCCGCGGCGTCCCGCGGTACTTCACGCACTCACGGGCACTGGTCTGGGCAGCGTTCGACTGCGCCATCCGTGCCGTCGAGGACCACGCTCTCGACGGCCCCGTCGACCGGTGGCGTGCACGCAGGGACGAGGTGCGGGCGGACATCGAAGCGCACGGGTTCGATCCTGAGCGCGGCACATACGTGCAGACCTTCGGCTCGACCGACGTCGACGCCTCGCTGCTGCAGCTCGCCCAGGTGGGCTACTGCGACTGGAACGACCCCAGGATGCTCGGCACGGTGCGCGCGCTGGAGACCGATCTGATGCGCGACGGACTGCTGCTGCGCTACCACACCGAGAACGGCGTGGACGGCCTGCCGCCCGGCGAGCATCCCTTCCTGGCGTGCTCGTTCTGGCTGGTCGAGCAGTACGCGCGCTCCGGCAGGATCGACGACGCCACCGCACTGATGGACAGGCTGGTCGCGCTCGCCAACGACGTCGGGATGCTGTCGGAGGAATACGACGTCTCCGGCAGGTCGCAGGTGGGCAACACGCCGCAGGCGCTCACACATCTGACCCTGGTGCGCGCTGCGGACGCGATCTCGGATGCGCTGGGGGTCGGGCACGCACCGACCAGGAGCGCCGTGCACCAGCGACGGTAGACTCGATGACCGTGTTCCCCCTTCACCCGGATGCGTCCAGCCTGGATGCGGTATGACCGACGCGTCGACCGTCGAAGAGACCGGGCTCGGAGAACGCCTCGAGCTCGGCTCTCCGTGGGTGACGATCGTCTGGAACGACCCCGTCAACCTGATGTCGTACGTCAGCTACGTCTTCCAGAGCTATTTCGGCTTCCCTCGCGCGGAGGCGGAGCGACTGATGCTGCTCGTGCACAACGCGGGTCGCGCTGTCGTGGCGACGGGCACGCGTGAGGAGATGGAGCGGCACGTGGAGGCCATGCACGACTTCGGACTGTGGGCGACGCTCACCAAGGCGGACGCGTGAGGCCGTTCCGGCGCGCGAGGGACGGCGCGATCGTCGCCGTCTTCGAGCGTGAGGAGGCCGAGGTGATCGCGCGGCTGGCCGGAGAGGCCGCCGAGCTGGTCGAGTCCGTGCGGTCGGGCGTCGATCCGGCGAGCGATCCAGCCCTGCTGCGGCTGCTCCCTGATGCATACCCGGAGGACGCAGAGGCGTCGGCGGAGTTCCGCCGGTTCACGGCCGACGGCCTCGCAGAGCGGAAGGCGCTCAACGCCGTCACGGTGGTGGAGTCGCTGAGCGCGGCAGGGCGGCCGGCCGGCTCGCGCGGCCGCGTCGAGGTGCGGCTGGACGCCCACGACGCGACGGCGTGGATGCGCGCCATCGGCGACATCCGCCTGGTGCTGGCCTCCCGGCTCGGCATCGTCGAGGACGGTGACGACGGCGACGTCCACGATGATGAGACCGCGCTGCTGCGCGCGATCTACGACTGGCTGGCGTTCGTGCAGGACACGCTCGTCAACGCGCTGTGGAAGGGCGACCGGTAGCCACCGACCCGCCCCAGACCCGCCGCCGATCAGACGGGGAAGCGCACGGCGGCCGCCGCGGCTGCTCCCCCGGGAATCTCCTCCGCACGCAGAGCGTAGACGGTCGCCTTGGACGCCAGCGCACGCCGCAGGATCTCGTCCACCACGCCATAGTTCCCCGGCTCGTCGTCGTCCGCGTATGTGATCGCGCCGCTCTCCTCGTCGAGGGTTCCAGGCACGCGCCTGTCGATGTCGACGATGAGCGATTCGACCGCGCCGTACGTGGCCGCCCTCGCGATGTCGCTCAGGTCGGTGGTGGCCGTGCCTGCCGCCATGCGCGCCTCCATGTCGGACTTCAGTCGTTCCGCCTTGGCCGCATACACCTGGTCGAGCACCAAGCGCGCCTCTGCTGCGAGGTCTTCGTCCGTCTTCTCCTCCGGGTTGCCTGTGATGGTCTCCGAGACGAGCTTCGGATACGTGTTGGCGTTGCGGAAGATTCCGACCAGCGGCTCGGCCGCCGCGAGGATGAGCGGGTCGGTCGAGTTCGCCAGGATCGGGTGCAGCGCCCGCTCGATCGCCTGGACGTATTCGAGCATCCTGACCTTCTGGCCCTCTGAGCCCTGGATGCGTCCGTCCGGCGCCCTGCCGCTGATCGAGGCGAGCCCCGCGGCAGAGGCGACGTCCTTCGGCAGGCCGGGAACGTCGATGGTCGCCGCCGGCGCCTGGGGCGAGACCTGGATGAGTCGCACCGAGTTCTGAGCGAGGGCGAGGATCAGCGCCGTCTGCGGGAAGGTCACCGTGCGCAGCAGCGGCTTGACGTAGAAGCGGTCGGAGATGTCGCAGGACGAGCCGAGCCGGTTGGGAAGGCGGAAGGTCTCGCTGAGGTCGCCGTCGAGGAACACGGCGAGCGACCGTGACTGGTACCGCCAGAAGTCCCTGTCTTCGAGGATGGCCTCTCCCTCACGCTGGATCGCGGCGATCCGCGGTTTCGGGATGCCGTCCTCCTCGAGTTTTCTGACCGCCTGCGCCAGATGGTTCTTGAGCTCGATCCTGGCGCGGTCCGCGTCGGCTGGGACGGTTCCGGTCGGCAGGTAGATGGTCACGCATCCCGGCTGCCGCAGGGCTGCGATCCTCTCGATGTCGGCCTTCGTGGGAATGTCTTTGTATTCCATTTCCGACTCCCTCGGTCGCGCACTGTCCGGTCTCGCCAGTCTGGTCTCGCCCCTCCCCGTTGACAAGCCCTGAAAACGCGCCTACCGTCGTCTAAACCGGTTTAGAGACAAAGGACGCAACGATGCGACACCTCGGAAATCACAGCGCGAAGCGACGTTCGGCAGCGGCCGTCGCTCTCATTCTCGGCACGGCGGTGGCGGCGACGATGGGCGCGATTCCGGCACAGGCCGCCACCATCGCACCCGCCGCATCCACGGCCGCGACAGCAGCGGCGCCGGCCAAACTGACAAATCTCACGCATCTCGACTGGCTGCAGGCCGATGTGCCTCTGCTGGCCGGCGTCGCGGGCCACACCACCTATCGACAGACGGAGGAGCCGACGGCTCGCGCACCGTGGGTCTACGCCGACCGCAACGCGGACGGCAGCTTCACGCGCGTCGGCGGCGGCCCCATCACGGATGCGGCCAAGGGCTGGTATGCGCAGGGCGCGTTCGACGCTGACGACATCTCCCGCGCCGCCGTCGTCTACCTGCGCGACTGGGCGCAGAACGGCACGGCGAGCAGCAAGCAGTCGGCGTACCAGCTGCTGCGCTCCCTCACCTACCTGCAGACCACGACAGGCCCGAACGCGGGCGGCGTCGTGCTGTGGCAGCAGTCGGACGGAACGCTGAACCCGTCCGCGATCCCGGTCGAGCTCCCCGACCCGAGCGATTCGGCCGAGTCCTTCTGGCTCGCCCGCACGGTCTGGGCGCTCGGCGAGGGCTACGCGGGCTTCCGCACAGCCGACCCGGCGTTCGCGTCCTTCCTGAAAGACAGGATGGATCTCTCCATCGCAGCGCTCCAGCGTCAGTCGCTGGCGAAGTACGGCAGCACGGCGCAGGCCAACGGCGTCACCGTGCCCGCCTGGCTGATCGTCGGCAGCGCGAGCGCGACCTCCGAGGCCGTGCTCGGCCTGAGCGCGTACGTGAAGGCCGCCCCCGGCGACGCCGCGGCGACCTCCGCCCTCTCCCGCTACTCGGAGGGGATCGCGAAGCTCGCGAGCGGCGGCATCGGTCAATGGCCGTTCGGCGCCATCCTGCCGGAGGCCAACTCCCCCACCTTCTGGCACGCCTGGGGCGGCATGGAGCCCGCAGCGCTCTCCCGCGCAGCGACGGTGCTCGGCCGCAGTGACCTGCAGACGACCGCTGCGACGGACGCCGCGCAGTTCACCGCTCAGCTCCTCGCTTCCGGCGGCCCGGACAACGGCTGGACCCCGACCCCGGCGGACACCACGCAGATCGCGTACGGCGTCGACTCGCGCCTCGAAGGGCTGCTCGCCGTCGCCGACGCCACCGGCGCCTCCGGGCTCACCCAGCTCGCCGCCGCGCAGGCCGCCTGGTACTTCGGCGCCAACCCGGCAGGAGTCCCCGTCTACGATCCAGCCACCGGCGTCTGCGTCGACGGGATCGGGGCGGACACGACGGTGAACCGCAACTGCGGCGCCGAGTCCGTCATCCACACCGAGCTGTCGATGCTGGCACTGGATGCGCATCCCGCCGTCGCAGCGCAGGCAACCGCCCTCACCCGCACCACCGCTACGGACGGCATCACGGTCATCGAAGCGGAGAACGGCACGCTGACCGGCTCGGCCAGCGTCGTCACGCCTCCCTCGGCGTGGACGGGGTCGGCCAACTGGTCTGGCGGAAAGTACGTGGCAGCGAAGGCCGGTGACACGATCACCATCTCCCTTCCCGCCGAACACGCCACGGCGCGCATCCTGCCGATCGCCGACCTCGGCTCCGGAGGCTCTGGCACGACGCGCTGGACGGCGACGGCCGGAAAGCTCACCCTGCCGATCGGCACGAGCGCGAACGCCGCCGCGGGAGCGCAAGGCATCGCGCCGACGACGGTGTACCTCAAGCCGCAGACGCTGCCCATCCCTGTGCTCCCGTCCGTGACGAAGATCACGGCGCGGGTCGGCGGACAGGTGAGTCTCGACGCCGTGCTCGTGCAGCCGGTGGTCTCGCACCTCGGACTGGCCGGAGCATCCACCGGCCTGGACGTGTACGTGAACGGCACGAAGCTGCCGACGCTGAAGAAGCTCGACAGCACAGGCCCCGTCACCGTGACCAGGTTCGACAAGACCGGTCACCAGGTCGGCTCCCCCGCCAGGCTCGGCGGCCGCGCCATCGTCGCCGTCGAGGCCGGCGGCTTCACCACGGTGGTGCCGCGATGAGTTCCGGCACCGTCACGATCAACGACGTCGCCCGCGCGGCCGGGGTCAGCAAGGGGCTCGTCTCCCTCGCCCTCAACGACCGCCGCGGGGTGGCGCCGGAGACGAGGGACCGCATCCTGGAGGCGGCACGCGAGCTCGGCTGGAGTCCCAATCCGAGCGCCCGCGGGCTCAGCACGAAGCGGGCGTACGCGCTCGGGCTGATCGTGCGGCGCGACCCGCACACCATCGAGGTCGACCCGTTCTTCGCGGCGTTCATCGCCGGCGTCGAGACGGTGCTCTCCGAGCGTGGACTCGTGCTCGTCCTCACGGTCGTCCCCGACGAGGAAGCCGAACGCAGGGCGTACACCCGCCTCGCCGCAGACAAGCGCGTCGACGGCTTCCTGCTCACCGACCTGCTCGCCGACGACGCCCGCATCCCGCTCATCGACGGGCTCGGGATGCAGGCGGTCTCGTTGGGAGAGCCGACCAACCGCACGCCGTTCCCCGTCATCAGCCGCGACTACGACACGGGCATCGACGAGCTCGTCGCGCACTTGGTCGGCCTCGGGCACACGAAGATCGTGCACGTCTCCGGCGACGAGCGCATGCTGCACGGCCGCAAACGCCGCGAGCGCTACGAGCACGCGATGATCGCCGCCGGTCTCGACCCCGTCGTCGTGCCGACGGACTTCTCCCCGGAGCAGGGCGCCGAGGCCACGAA
>Ga0153994_1000037_pt1 | contig 100588 bp, 97 predicted proteins | sample TSNC078MetaG_FD_104735 | JGI IMG/M metagenome (GOLD analysis project Ga0153994, IMG submission 104735) | Attine ant fungus gardens microbial communities from North Carolina, USA - TSNC078 MetaG | ecosystem: Host-associated > Fungi > Mycelium > Unclassified | place: USA: North Carolina, Lumber...
AACCGGAACCCCGTCGAAATCGAACTGGATTGTGTTCGCCAGGCACTTCGTACAACCTCGTGTCACTCACCCTCGCAGGTGGGAGTCGGTGTCCGTGTCGCTCTGACCTGGACAAAGTTACGCCAAGATCAACACAACACCAAATCGCCAGGTCAGAGCACTGCGGTCGGTAAACTTCACGGAACCCAGTACCTCTCGGCCAGTTCTTCGACGATCGGATCGCCTTCCTCGGCCTGCTCCAACGCTTCGAGGTCGTCGTTGATAGACACCAACCGGGGATCGTCACCCTCAGCTTCCTGGATCGGGTGCCGACCGTCCTCGGCGAGTTGCCTCAGCAGCTTTTCCTTAACGCGGGCTTTCAACGAATCAGCCATACCGTCAGCATGTGCCGCTCGTGCCCAGTTGTCGAGACCTACTCGTCGTCCTTCTTGCCGAAGACACGTCGTGCCGTCGGAATCAGGATGATCAGCGCGCCGAGCAGAACGATGAGCGAAAAAACCTGCAGTGCCATGTCGACCTCTTACCGTCACGCCGGCGCGAGCCAGCTCCCCCACGGGGTGTTTCGAACAACCGTAAATGCAACGAGAACTCCGAGCACCACGATCGTCACAGTCGGCCGAAGCACGATCATGCGATCCCGCGTGCCTTTCCAACGGCGCACTGTCCAACCGATCCACGCGATCACCAAGACCGCGATAAACGGCACGATCAAGACATTGCTGGACACTGCGGCGCCAAGATCCAGATTAGTCAGGTCGTTGACCGCACGAAGGCCACCACACGCCGGGCACCACAATCCCGTCAACGCGTACATCGGACAAACGCCGTAACTACCCGCGCTATGGGGATCACGGAAGTGGAGTACCGCGGCGGCCGTCACCGCCACTGCAGCGACTCCGACGGGTGCGGCCAGCGCGCGTCGTCGACGTGCGACCGCTTCCAACTCCATGACACCCACTGTATGAGACCTCGGCAGCGACTAGCACGCGCGAACGACTACCGACCGGACCACCATGTCGTGCCAGCACTGGTGCTTCGAGTCCCAGAGCGGCCAGAGGTAGTTGAGGAAGCAGGCGCCACCCAGGATCGCCATCATGATCCAACGAAGCAGCGCCATCACCGGGCCGAGAGGTACACCGTCGGACTCCCGAATCACCGAAATTCCCAGCCACTTCTTGCCGAGCGTCTGTCCGGTGTTCCCTTGCCTGAAGACGAGATTCCACACCTCGATCAAGAAGATCGCCAGTATTCCGACGACCATGACGATCACGCCGACCGGATTGCCGCCTTCCGCGCTCACGCTGCCGTCGTCATATGTGGTCACTTCGGATCCGGAGAACGCGATCACCGCCCCGATGATCGCGAGGATGACACCCGGGAGCGGAACGACAAAGCCGTCGAGGATTGACGCGAGCACGCGAGAGATCCAGGTTGCGTACGGATAGGCGGGCGTCGGCGGCTGATAACCCTGCGGCGGCATCGGCGGCATCTGCCCGTACGGCGGCTGATTCTGCGATGGTTGGCCCGGTCCCCAGTTCTGATCCGACATCGAGGTCTCCCCTGTTCAGGCACGTGTTCGCCGAACTCAGGATAAACCGCACATACGCAAGAATTGAGAACTAACGACAAGAGCCCCACATCCGGATTTCCGGGTGTGGGGCTCTTGGCCGAGCTGCCTGAGAGAATCGAACTCTCGACCTTTTCATTACGAGTGAAATGCTCTACCGACTGAGCTAAGGCAGCGTGCCTTTCGGCGGTGGCGAGTCTATCTGGTCAACCCCCGGATCGCGAAAACGGGGGTCGGAAAGCGGCTCCGATGGAGGCAACCATCGCATCGAGCGCCCACTGCAACTTGACGTTGAAGTCGACTGCTTCGCGGCATTCGAGCACCGCTTCGATGCACTTGAGCAACCCCTCCGGGGACGTTCGGGCAGCGAGCTCGGCGGCCTGACGGGCCATGTCGGGATGGGTCGCCGTCGACGTCGAACCCAGTGAGTACGAAAGTGCATCCCTGTACATGCCGGCCAGATCGATCAGCGTCCGGTCGAGAAGATCACGGCGGGCCCGGGTGTCGCGCGATTTCTGACGCGCTTCGAGGTCCTTGATCAGACCAGCAGATCCGCGCAGAGTCCCTGCCGTTCCTTTGCCGGTACCACCGCCGCCCAAGGCGACCTTGAGTTCTTCGAGTTCCTGTTCCTTGAGCTCGGCGTAGAACGCCTTGGTGTCGGCCTCGATCGACTTCACCAAATTCTCTGCGGCCTTGTACGCCGTCGACGCCCCGATGGCGTCGGCAGCTAGCCGCAGCGAACGCTGACGCTCGTCCCGTGCGCTCTCGTCAGTGGCGAGACGCCGAGCCCGCCCGACATGTCCACCGCTGATCGATGCGGCGATTCTCGCCCGCTCGGGATCCAGCCCGTCGCGGTCGATCAATACCTGAGCGATCGATTCGACGGACGGCGTCACCAACGGCATGTGCCGGCACCGCGAGCGCAAGGTGACAGACATGTCTTCGGGATCGGTCGTGGGCGCGCAGAGCAGGATGACCGTGCGGTCCGGCGGCTCCTCGACAACCTTCAGGAGGGCGTTGGCCGCGCCTTCGGTCAAACGATCGGCATCCTCGACCACGATGACCTGCCATCGCCCTGTCGTCGGCCGCCGCGAAGCGATGTTGACTATCTCGCGCATGCCTTTGACGCTGATGCTCAGTCCGTCGGGGATGATCCGTCGTACGTCACCGTGGGTGCCGCCCATCGTGGTCGTACACGCATGGCACTCGCCGCACCCTGGTGCACCGTCGGAGGTGCACTGCAGGGCCGCGGCGAAGCAGAGAGCGGCCACCGAACGACCTGAGCCGGGTGGCCCGGTGAAGAGCCACGCGTGAGTCATCTCCGAGCCGCTGGAATCGCCACGAGCCGACAGTGCGGCATCGCGCAGGCTCTGCTCGACGTCGTGCTGACCCACCAGCCGACCGAACACACCTCGTTCGGCCACTTCAGTACTCATGCAAAAACCCTAACCGTCGGCACCGACGAAGCCTTACGAGTCCTTCTTCGCCGGAGCCTTCTTGGCTGCTGCCTTCTTTGCCGGCGCCTTCTTGGCTGCAGTCTTCTTCGCAGCTGCCTTCTTTGCCGGGGCCTTCTTGGCCGCTGCCTTCTTCTTGACCGGGCCGCGCGCACGACGATCAGCCAGCAACTCCGACGCACGAGCATCGGAAATGGATTCGACGTCGTCGTCCTTACGGAGGCTGGCGTTGGTCTCGCCGTCGGTGACGTAGGGACCGAAACGGCCGTCCTTGATCACCATCGGCTTTTCGCTGACCGGATCTACACCCAGCTCACGCAACGGAGGCGTTGCCGACGCCTGACGCCCACGACGCTTCGGCTCGGCGTAGATCTTGAGTGCCTCGTCGAGCGTGACGGTGAACATCTGCTCTTCGTTGGCGAGCGAGCGCGAGTCCGTGCCCTTCTTCAGGTACGGACCGTATCGGCCGTTCTGCGCCGTGATCTCTTCCTTCGATTCGGGGTCGACACCGACGACGCGAGGAAGCGAGAGCAAACGGAGCGCATCTTCCAAGGTGATCGTCGCCAAGTCCATGGACTTGAGCAGCGATCCGGTCCGCGGCTTGGGACCCGCGACCTTCTTGGCAGCCTTCTTCGCCGGCGCCTTCTTGGCCGCGGCCTTCTTCACCGCAGTCTTGGTGCTGCCCGAACTGATTTCCTCCGGCTCGGGAGCGGAGACGGGAACGATGTCCGGTTCCGGCTCGGCCGGCGGTTCGGGCAGGATTTCGGTCACGTAGGGGCCGAAGCGGCCTTCCTTCGCGACGATCTCGTGGCCCGTCAGGGGGTCGACGCCCAGCTTGCGACCCTCTTGAGGCGTCGAGAACAACTTCTCGGCGTACTCGGGAGTGAGCTCGTCCGGCGGCAGGTCGTCGGGAAGATTTGCCCGCTGCGAGATCAGATCGCCTTCGGGATCGTCCGGATTCTGAACCATGCGCTCGAGGTAGGGGCCGAAGCGGCCGACACGCACGTGAACCTCGCGGCCCTCGGCGTCGTCGAAGAGACGGATGGAGTTGACCTCGCGAGCGTCGATCTCCTCGAGGTTGACGCCGACCATCTTCTTCAGCCCGCCCTCGCGGGCAACCGAACCTTCAGCGCCTGTCTCGCCACCGAAGTAGAAGCTGCTCAGCCAGTTGCCACGCTGCTCACGGCCGCCGGCGATCGCGTCGAGGTCGTCTTCCATTCCGGCGGTGAAGTCGAAGTCGACCAGCCGGCCGAAGTGCACCTCGAGCAGTCCGATGACGGCAAACGCCACCCAGGACGGAACCAGCGCGCTGCCACGTTTGTAGACGTATCCGCGATCGAGGATGGTCTTGATGATCGACGAGTACGTCGAAGGACGGCCGATGCCGAGTTCTTCGAGCGTCTTGATCAGGCTGGCTTCTGTGTAGCGGGCGGGCGGGTTGGTGCTGTGCCCGTCCGGATCAAGCTTGGTGGCCGTGACTTCCTGGCCCTTGACCAGTACCGGAAGCCTGGATTCGGCGTCGTCGGACTGACCGCCGGCCTCTTCGTCGACACTTTCGACGTAAGCCTTGAGGAAGCCGGCGAACACGATGGTGCGACCCGAAGCGGAGAACGTGCAGTCCTCGCCGGTACCTGCCGTGCCGGAGATGCGGAGCGTCAGCGTCGTACCGCGGGCGTCGGCCATCTGCGAAGCGACGGTCCGCTGCCAGATCAGTTCGTACAGCTTGAACTCGTCGGAATCGAGCTTGGAGTGCAGCTGACCCGGGGTCTGGAACACGTCGCCGGCGGGGCGGATCGCCTCGTGCGCTTCCTGCGCGTTCTTGACCTTGCGGGTGTACTGACGCGGCGTCGGATGCACGTATTCCGGACCGTACAACTCGGTGGCCTGCGCACGAGCGGCTGCGATCGCCGACTCCGAGAGCGTCGTCGAGTCGGTACGCATGTAGGTGATGTAGCCGTTTTCGTACAGACGCTGTGCGATGCGCATGGCGCGTTCGGACGTGAAACGAAGTTTGCGTCCGGCTTCCTGCTGGAGCGTCGACGTCATGAACGGCGGGTAAGGCTTGCGCGTGTACGGCTTGTCCTCGGCGGAGGAAACCGTGAGGTCGACGCCCTGCAACGCTTCCGCGAGACGACGGGCGTACGCCTCGTCGAGCACGGTGACCGCGCTGCCCTTGAGCTTTCCGTCAGCTCCGAAATCGCGACCGGAGGCGACACGCGAACCGTCGACGGAGACCAGGCGAGCACCGAAACTACGCGGGCTGGCCTCTGCACCGGCGTCGAGCGTCGCGGAAATGTCCCAGTACGACGCCGACTTGAACGCCATGCGCTCGCGTTCACGCTGGACGATGACGCGAGTGGCCACCGACTGGACGCGTCCGGCCGACAGCTTCGGCATGACCTTCTTCCAGAGAACCGGGCTGACCTCGTAACCGTAGAGACGGTCGAGGATGCGGCGGGTTTCCTGAGCGTCGACGAGGTCGGTGTCGAGTTCGCGGGTGTCTTCGGCAGCGGCACGGATTGCCGGCTCGGTGATCTCGTGGAAGACCATTCGACGAACCGGAATCTTGGGCTTGAGAGTCTCGAGGAGATGCCAGGCGATTGCCTCGCCCTCGCGGTCGGGGTCAGTTGCGAGGAAGAGCTCGTCGGCGTCCTTCAACAGAGACTTGAGTTCGGCGACCTTGCCCTTCTTTTCCGGGCTCACGACATAGAGCGGCTCGAAGTCGTGATCGACGTTGACGCCGAGACGGGCCCACGACTCGCCCTTGTACTTGGCCGGAACATCCGCTGCGCCGCGCGGCAGGTCGCGAATGTGACCGACCGATGCCTCGACGACGTAGTCCTTACCGAGGTAGGGAGCGATTTTGCGCGCCTTGGTCGGTGACTCGACGATCACGAGGCGACGAGGGTTACCGGACGCTCCCTGACCGCTGCCGTTGTCCGCTTTAGCCACCTGCTGCCCGAGCCTTCCTTTGGACGTTCACTGCCGTCGGCAGATCTTCAGAACTAGACGTGTGGAGCAAGTTATACCCCGTGTCTCTCTTTACAGAGTGACATACCCGCAAGACATTCGTGCAGATCAGTACAGTATGGGCTCCGTCGGACACGCGGCCTGATCACCGTCGGACACGCGGCATGAGCACCGTCAGACGTGTGGCCAGGCGACCGAAGTGTCGACGTGTTTCGGCGCCTCACCGAGGTATTCGACGAGCTTTGTCAGTCTCTTCTTTCCCGACACACGGAGCCCCGGGCCCGGTGTCCGGTTACCCAGTTGGGTCGGCGCGATACCCACTCGCATCAAGGCCTGAGCGAGCGGTGCGTGCGTCTCCTTGGCATGGGGGTCGAGGCCGAACACGAATCGCTCGCCCCCTTCTTCGAGCCGGCCGGCCGCGACGGCCCACACCCGGAGTTGGCGGGAGTTCGGTACCCAACCGACCGGCACCGCCTTCACTGCTCCCTTGGTCCACTGCACGGACAGCGGAAGGAGCGCGGGGGTCGACTGAGTGCGGACGAGTGGGCTGCCTTCTTCGCTGCGCGTCACCTCGGCCCCGAGTCCGCACTGCGCGATCAACTCCGCAACGGCCTGCGCCCTCCAGTCCCGATCCACGACGATCGAGATCCGGGCGCGGTCCTCCGAGGTCACGACCTGACCTGGTCCGGCCAGCATTCCGGCGAGGTCCGTCACGGCAGGTGGAATCGACTCGGCAGAGAAAAAGGACAGTTGGCTCACAGAGTGAAACGTAAGCCACGAAGGCAGTGACGGCATAGACGACCGGCCGACGACCGGCCGTGGTCGAACCGCTGCGTGTATTACACCGGACAGAGAAAGTACTGAATCAGCCCGAAAAGATTTGTCCCCCACCGCACGGGTGCGATGGGGGACAAATACTGTCCGAACTAATCGCTCAGCGAGTGAGCGGAAAAATCAGACCGCGCGAACGCCGGTAGCCTGGGGACCCTTGGTGCCCTGGCCGACCTCGAACTCCACACGCTGGTTCTCCTCGAGGGTACGGAAGCCGTTGCCCTGAATTTCGGAGTAGTGAACGAAGACGTCTGCGGAACCGTCTTCGGGAGCGATGAAGCCGAAGCCCTTTTCAGCGTTGAACCACTTCACAGTGCCCTGTGCCATGCTTTTCCTTCTCTTTCTAACACCGGATTCGGTGAACAGCCCTTACAGTCCACCGGGCCGGTTCCGACCGCTGTACGTCTTTATTTCCCCCTCAGGAAAGGCAGAGCACCGCGCCCGCAACAACGATCCTGCGAGCGTGCACTTTCTCAAGCCTACGAACACAGAAGCTGCGACCGATTGTCAGTCAACCATGTTCTCCGCGTGCACAACAGTCGAAAAGGGAACTAAAAACGTTAAAAGTTCGCTACGAGAAAAACAGCCCACGATCGTGGTTTCCCGCTTGCGCGCCGACCACCCGGTTCCACCAAGACCATCGGCCGTTGCGTATCATCAAAACTGCAGGTAGCGACAGTTTCCGATTGCCGCCACACCCCAACGCCGAGCCCGGAGAGTCACGTGAACGCACCTTCCCCGATCCCCGCCCCGGGAGGGAAGCCTGGCGAGACCTACGGGCAGATGCTGCTCGATCGCGTCGTCGCCGGGGTCAGTGGAAGCGAAAAACCACTGATGTTCACCGCGCAGTTACCTGCTCGCGTAGCCGAGTTCACCGAATGGCCGGAGTGGGTGCACCCCAGCGTCGTCCGCGCGCTCGCCGAGCACAGCGTGCGGTCCCCGTGGATCCACCAGAGTGAGGCCGCCGACCTCGCGTACGAGGGAAAACACGTGGTCGTGGCCACCGGAACGGCGTCGGGTAAGTCACTGGCATACCAACTCCCGGTGCTGACGGCCATGGCGACCGATCCGCTCGCAACTGCCCTGTACCTCTCCCCCACCAAAGCGCTGGGCTCGGATCAACTGCGAGCAGTGCTGTCCCTCACCGACTTCGACGTCGAACTTCGCAGCACGAACGCCAGTGCGTACGACGGCGACACCTCACAGGAACTCCGCACCTGGGCACGCGAGAACTCACGCTGGCTCTTCACCAACCCCGACATGATCCACATTTCGCTGCTCCGCACCCATCAGCGATGGGCGCACTTCTTCCGCAACCTGAAATACGTGATCATCGACGAATGCCACTCCTACAGGGGAGTCTTCGGTTCCAACGTCGCGCTCGTGATCCGGCGACTACGCAGAATTGCAGCCCGTTACGGCGCCGAACCTACCTTCATCCTGGCCAGCGCGACCACAGCAGATCCCGGCGCGGCGGCCTCGCGGCTCATAGGCGCACACTGCACCGAGGTCACGGAAGACGGATCGCCGCACGGCCCACGCACCGTCGCACTGTGGGAGCCGCCGCTACTCGAGGCATTGACCGGCGAAAACGGTAGTCCGGTACGACGTCCCGCGGGCGCGGAAGCAGCCCGGATCATGGCGGACCTCATGATCGAAGGCGCTCGTACTCTCACCTTCGTCCGCTCCCGCCGCGGCGCCGAACTGACCGCGATGGCCACCAAACGTCTACTCGCCGAGGTGGACCCGGACCTCGCCGAGCGAGTCGCGTCGTATCGCGCCGGATATCTGGCCGAGGACCGTCGCGAACTGGAAGCTGCACTCGCCGACGGCACACTGCTGGGCGCAGCCACCACCAACGCACTGGAGCTCGGCGTCGACATCGCGGGCCTCGACGCCGTTGTCGTGGCGGGCTTCCCGGGCACCGTCGCCTCGTTCTGGCAGCAAGCCGGTCGCTCGGGGCGACGCGGCGAGGGTTCACTCGTCGTGTTGATCGCACGCGACGATCCACTCGACACCTACCTCGTTCACCATCCGTCGGCGGTACTGGACAAACCCGTCGAGGCGACGGTGACAGATCCCGGAAATCCGTACGTCCTGGGCCCACAACTGCTCTGTGCTGCAATGGAACTCCCACTCTCCGATGCCGAGGTGGACGCGTTCGGCGCTCTCGAGGTTCTCACCAGACTGTCGGAGGAAGGCAAGATCCGGCGCCGAAAGCACGGATGGTTCGTCACCGCCGATTCGAACCCCCACGGCTCTCTGGACATTCGCGGCGGTATCGGAACTCAAGTGGCCATTGTCGACGGTGAATCCGGCCGGATGCTGGGCACTGTCGACGCGGGCCGCGCACCGGCAACAGTCCATCCCGGCGCCGTGCACATCCATCAAGGCGAGACCTACGTCGTCGACGAACTGGACCTCGACGTCGGACTCGCATTGGTACACACCGAGAATCCGGACTGGACCACCTCGGCTCGCGAGACCACCGAAATCACGATCACCGAACAACTCGAGCACAAGAACTACGGCGACATCGCCGTCGCTCTCGTTCAGGTCGAGGTGACACATCAAGTCGTCGGGTACCTACGACGGTTGACTTCGGGTGAAGTCCTCGACTCGATCGAACTCGACATGCCTGCACACACTTTGCCCACCAGGGCAGTGATGTACACGGTCACACCGGAACTGCTCGAATCCATCGGGGTGCCGCCCGAGCGGTTCCCCGGATCATTACATGCCGCCGAACATGCCGCGATCGGTCTGCTGCCGCTGGTGGCGATCTGCGACCGCGGAGACATCGGCGGAGTATCGACGGCGATGCACGCGGACACCGGACTCCCGACGGTCTTCGTCTACGACGGTCATGCCGGCGGCGCCGGGTTCGCCGACCGGGGGCACAGCGAACTGTCACGATGGCTCACCGCGACGCGCGACGCAATACTGTCCTGCGAGTGCGCTCACGGATGCCCGTCCTGCGTCTATTCACCCAAGTGCGGCAACGGAAACGATCCGCTGGACAAGGACGGCGCGGTCAAGGTTCTGACCGCCGTCATCGACACGATCAGCTGACCGGACCCGCACGGGCGTAAGCCTGCGCATCACTGATCCCGAAGCCCGACAACAACACCGGTGCGCGTATCTCGACCACTACATCCCACCCCTGCACCTCACACTCCGCGAGCACCGTACGCATACGCTCCGCGATCGCCGCGGACATCTCACACGCCGCCTCGTCACCTCCGTCCAAGGCGCCCGCGCCGCCGAGAGCCGACAGATCAGCGGCCGATTGCGCCGTGTGCCGGGCCACCACCGCGGACCCGACATGCAACATCCCACCAGTCACCATCACGATCGCTGCCAGAACGCAGCACGCCAGAACCGTGGCAACACCTTCGTCCTCACGTAGGTTCACCCCTCTTCCACCCCTGACTCCACAGCTGCCACCGCCTCGGAAGAAATGTCGACCAACGGCAGCAACGTACTCTCGGCGCTGACAACGGCAACGGCAAAGCCGTCCACGATCTCCACCGAGATCGACGCATCTTCGGGTGCGATCCGACGGGCCGTGGCAACCGCAGACTCACGATCACCACGTGCCACCAACCGCGCGGCCTCACGAGCGGCGTCGACACACCGAACCTGCATCGACACCGCGAGGACACCACCGATACACAGCACGACCACCGTGACGATGGAAGCCAGAGCAATCGCGGCCTCCACCGTCACGGCGCCGTCGTCGGCGTGCCGAATACCTCTCGTGGACAACATCACACAGCTGTCTTGAGCGCCTTGTCGATGATGCCTGTCAGCGCCGAGACAATGGAGTCGCCGGTGACAACGGTGTACAGGACGGCTCCGAACGCCGCGGCCGCAATCGTGCCGATCGCGTACTCGGCGGTGGACATGCCGTCGTCCTCCGTTATCAACAGCGCAAATCTAGCCGACACCGTCCTGAGCGTCTTCGAAATCATTTCTCCCCCTTCAATCGAAACCTGCGGCAGCACCTCTGCCGCAGGAGCTTTCACACGGATCCGGCTCACAGCAGGCCGTTACCGAGCACAGTCGTGGCAAGCCCGATCACCACCGGAACAATGCCCAAGGCGATGAAGGCCGGCAGGAAACACAGTCCGAGTGGACCGCTGATCAGCACTCCCGCACGTTCGGCCGCGGCAGCAGCCAGATCCTCGGCGTCACCTCGACTGCGCTCGGCGAGTTCTGCCATGGACGAGGACAGCGACGAACCCGAACGGGCGGAACGCCGAGCCATTCTGGCGAGCGCCTCGGTATCGGGATCGAGCGCGGCTTCGCTCCACGCGGCGTCAGGGTCGGCACCGAGCGCGAGGAGGTCGGCGACGCGACTGAGCGAGTCGGCCATCGGTTTCGGTGCCGTCGACGCCATCGCTGTGATCGCGGCGGAGACGGGAAGCCCCGCTCGCAGGCAGGCCCCGAGAAGGTCGAGACTTGCGGCAACTGCGAGTGGATCCGGCTTGTCCGGGGCTGAAACCGAATTTTCTGTTGTTGTGTCCGCGAACAGAATTTCTGCCGCCCTCGCCGAAGCGCCGCGGCGAGCGGGAATGATCGCGAGCGCCAACGCGATCATCGCCACGGATGCCCAACTCACGACGTGACCTTCGCAGTTATCCGGTCGGTCCAGAGCAAACCAGCTGAGACACAAGCAGTTCCGATCACAAGCAGCACGCCGCCGAGCCCACCGCCGAACAGCACGCGCAGAGGCGACGCCCCCATCAACTGTCCGAGGCCGACCCCCAGTAGCGGTAGAAAAGCCAGCACCGCAGCCGTCGCCCGAGCGCCCGCCAACCCGGCCTCGGTGCGCTGACGAAAGCGTCTACGCCCCAACATGTCCGTCCGGACCGCGCCGAGTAGTTCAGCCAGAGCCAGACCGTGTTGGTCTGCGACCCGCCAGACGGATCCGATACGCGAGAACTCACGCTCGATGCACGAATCCGGTACCGCGAAGGCCGCTGCGGCAGAACCACCGAGACGCGCCCTGGCCCCAGCGGACCGGAACACCGCGCTCACTTCGCCGGTACATTCCTCACCTGCAACAGAACTGGCCGCTGCAGGATGCGCACCGACGCTCAGCTCGGCGATCAGCACCTCCAGACCGGAGAGCAGCATCTTCTGTGAGAGGTCCCGGTTTTCGGCCGCCTTCGCGCGTCGCCTACGAAAGATCAGAGTTCCGCCGAGGACGACCGCCGCGAACCCTGCCGGAAGACCTCCGAGAACCCACGTTGCCGAAATCGCGAGAAATGCGGCGACGAACTGCCACGGAATCTGCCGGGAGGGCTTGCGGACGCTCGGGGCGTACGTAGCGAGCCGAGCACGTGAATCCCGCGCCGGCGCAATCGAGACCGCCAACGCGAAGGCCAAGAGGGAAACTGTCACGTCCCGACCTCCCGATTGCGAAGCCGGAACATCCGCTCGAGCCGCTCACGACCCGAACCACCGTCCGGCCATGCCTGCATGATTTGTACGTATCCGTCCGCACCACGGTCGATGACGCCAATCTGTTCGAGACGCCTCGATCCGTCGGCCAACCGGTGCACGTGCAGGATCACTTGAACCGCCGCGGCAAGTTGACTGTGCAACGCGTGGCGATCCATACCGCCGAGTGCAGCCAACGCCTCGAGTCTGGCCGGCACCTCTTCGGGCGAATTGGCGTGAACGGTGCCGGCGCCGCCGTCGTGGCCGGTGTTCATCGCCGTGAGCAGATCCGTCACCTCTGCGCCGCGGACCTCACCGACGACGATGCGATCGGGACGCATTCGTAGCGCCTGCCGAACCAGATCGCGCACCGTCACCTCTCCGACACCCTCGACGTTGGGAGCTCTGGCGACGAGGCGGACGACGTGCGGGTGCGGCGGCGCTAGTTCGGCCGCGTCCTCGACACAGACGATTCGCTCGCGAGGGTCGACCGCGCCGAGCATGGCGGACAACAACGTGGTCTTTCCCGCGCCGGTCCCGCCGATCACCAGGAAGGCCAAGCGAGAAGAGATGATGTCATCGAGGAGTTCGCGGGCGTCCGGTTCCACGGCGCCGTGAGCACACAGCGCGTCGAGACCCTGGGTTGCGGGCCGCAGCACTCTCAGTGACACGCAGGTTCCGCCCTGGGCCACCGGTGCGAGCACGGCATGAAGTCGTACCCCGAAGTGCCCGTCGCCGACGCCCCGCAGGCGGCCGTCGACCCACGGTTGGGCGTCGTCGAGGCGTCGGCCTGCCGACAGTGCCAACCGCTGCGCCAGCCGACGCACAGCTGCCTCGTCGGCGAACCGGACCCCCGACCTTTCGAGGCCGACCCCGCGGTCCACCCAGACCTGATCCGGCGCTGTCACCAGTACGTCGGCGACACCGGGTTCGTGCAGCAGTGGTTCGAGCGGCCCTGCGCCTGTCAGTTCCGTCTGGAGCACCCTGACGACCTCCAACAGATCCGTGTCCGCCAGAACGCCGGAGGACTCGGCTCGCACGGCGTCGGCAACGGTGGCCGCCGTCGGCTCGGCGACCGACGACGCCGTCAGCCGCTCGCGAACTCGGTCGAGCAGTTCCGTCGTGACCAACGCACTCATGCTGCAGCCCTGCGCGGGCGTGCGCCGGATTCGACGGCGTCGAGTACCGCTGTTGCCACCGCACTCAGCGGACAACCACGGGCCAATTCGAGGCCACCACGCTCGAGCATCGGTGCCAGCGATCGGTGGCCGCGCATCACGGCCGTCAGGGGCAGCCCGAGCATGTCTGCCACATCGGCACCGCGTAAGCCTCCCGGCGCCGGCCCACGCACGACGAGCCCGACGTTGGAGTTGTGTCGGACCACCCAGGCTCCGACCTTCTCGGCAGCGACGCACGCAGCCACGGTGGCCGGAACCACCACGAGGACCGAATCCGACATCTCCAACACGGCCTGACCTACCTCGCTGGGATGACGTGGCACGTCGCACACCACCAGTCCGCCGGAACTGCGGCCTGCGTCCAGCACAGCGCGAACGGCGGTCACCGACGGACCGTCGATCTCGCGGCGACTGCTCGCCAGAACCCTCAGGAACTTCCCCTTTGCGGGCAGTGCATCGCGCAGCGCATCCGGGGCCAGCCGCCCGCCCTCGACGGTCAGTGCACCCCAACGTAATCCGGGGGTCGTCTCGATACCCAACAGCACGTCGGCGCCCGAGCCGAGCGCGTCGACGTCCACCAGTAGCGTCGGGACGTGACGTGCCGCCGACGTCAACGCGACAGCCGCAGCTGTTGCCGAGGCTCCTCCGCCACCACAACCACCCACCACGCTCACGACGGTGCCGTCACCACTCACGTCGACGTGGTCGGCCAGAACTGCGACCAGCGCGTTCTCTTCTTCCGGCAAGGACAGAACGCTGTCGGCTCCGATCGCGGTGGCGCTCTTCCAGTCGTCGACGGTCGGTGTGCCGTCGCAGACGAGGAACACTCGCGTCCGTTTGGGGGAACGAGCCACAGCATCCCGCGCAGCCGACGCGTCCAATACGACCGCCGAGGCCCGGTTCCACTGTTGTCGGGACACGGGATGCTCGGCCTCGTCGAGACGGCGGTCCACCGCCGCAGCGACCCGTCGCACGCTCGCGAGGACCTTCGCGTCCTCGACGAGAACCAGAATGTGAGCCCCGGTTTCCGGAGAGTTGATCGTCGTGTTCATGACTGCAGAGCCTGAACGAGCGCGAGTACCGAAAACAGTGGGTCGAGAGAGCCTGTGGACAACTACGAAGTTGTGGAGAAGGGCCTGAGACAGAGAACGACCCCCGCCAATGGGGGGAGGAGGCGGGGGTCGTCTGAGTTCAGCCCCGGGGGGTCGGGCTGAACTAGTTCGAACGAATCGAACAGCAACGATCTTACACCCGCCATTGGCGAGAAACGCAAGCCTGAGCTGCACTGAACTGCTGTTTTTCGCCGCAAGAGGACGCTTGCCGAGGAGCACACGAACCGCCTGTCGGACTATCCTCGTTCCTGTGACCGACAAGCCTGCGAACGGACTGAATACCGGGCGGACAGCCGCTTTCTTCGATTTGGACAAAACGATCATCGCGAAGTCGAGCACCCTGGCGTTCAGTAAGCCCTTCTTCGCCCAGGGTCTGATCAATCGACGCTCGGTTCTCAAGAGCAGCTATGCACAATTCCTGTTTCTGCTGTCCGGCGCCGATCACGATCAGATGGAGCGCATGCGCGAGCACCTGACGGCAATGTGCGCGGGCTGGGACGTGGAACAGGTCAAGGCCATCGTCGCGGAGACTCTGCACGACATCGTCGACCCACTCGTCTTCGCCGAGGCGGCCGATCTGATCGCAGATCACAAGCTGCGTGGGCACGACGTCATCGTGGTGTCGGCGTCGGGCGAGGAAATCGTCGCGCCGATCGCCCGAGCCCTCGGCGCCACCCATTCCGTGGCAACGTCGATGAGGGAAGAAGACGGCCATTACACCGGCGAGGTCGACTTCTACTGCTACGGCCCGGGCAAGGTCGAGGCGATGGAAAAACTCGCCGCGGAATACGGCTACGACCTCGCCGCCAGTTACGCCTACTCCGACTCGGTGACCGATTTGCCCATGCTCGAGGCAGTCGGACATCCCACCGCAGTCAACCCCGATCGTGCATTACGCAAGGAAGCGGCCGTAAACGGTTGGCCCATACTGACTTTCTCGAACCCAGTCTCGCTTCGCGCGCGATTGTCGGCGCAGTCCACGACGACGGTGGCCACAACTGCAGCGGTGGGAATCGCAGCTTTGGTGGCCGGCGCCATGACCTTCGGGCTACTGCGCCGGAAACGCTGAAATCCAATGCCCACAAACAAAAATTGGTACTTGCTGTGAGCCCGGACACAGGGTACAAAGGAGTTACGGAAGAACGGAAGGCCAGGAACGGCTCGGAAGAGAAGGACCGTTTCCCCAACCGAAATTCCTAGCACGGGCACTAGGGCACCCACGCGGAGCACAAGCCACTATAAGGGCAGAAGCGTTGTGGGCCTGCGAGATTCGTTCAATTTGAGCGAGGACCCCGCACCGGTTGCGGGGACGACCTCAGAAAGTGCGATCCCTCGCCGAGGCCACCCACACAACCCACCGAGCACGCTTGGTAACGAGTAGTCCGTGCTGACGGGCGGCGAAGTCGATTTATCGGCAGCGCCGCCCGTTCGTTATGTTCCAGCCTCGCTCTGGTGCAGATTATCCAGTCGCCGCGTCGGCGATCGAAGTCGCTTCTCGCGCACCGGCTTCGAGAGCGCCGCAGCACAGAATCACCCAGCTGCCGACGCCCGCCGGATTTCCCGAAGCGAATCCAGCCGCGCCGTCCGTGTACGCCTGCGGCCGCCGAAGCCAACTGACCTCGGGTACTCCTAGATTGTGCGGATCCAACCCGGACGAGACCGCAACCAGACGCGAAGCCGCACGGGCGACGATGCCGTCAGCCGTGCCGAACGGGCTCAGCGCCAAGAGTTCTCCGTGTACAACGGCCGCCAGAACCGGCGCCGGCGCACTGGTTCCGCCGGTCACGAGTTGTGCGAGAGCGTCCAACCGCTCCCCCACTCCGCGATCCGACCGTGGCCGTCCCAGTTGATCCGCGTCCTCGACGAGGTCTGCCGCGGCCAGCAGGTGCAGCCGGGCCAAAGCCTGCAGCGGGGCGCGCTTCCACGTCGACTCCATGAGGGGAAGACTGTCGCCGTCCAGAGCCTGAGCCACGCGCAGAGCACCCGCGAGAATCGGATCACCGGCCATGCCCTCGGCCGGCAATTCGGTGGTGCCACCGGCCAGCGATGCGGAAGCTCGCGCAGCGCGAACCGCGGCTTCGGCGGCAGTGGTGGGCCAACCGCGACGGTTGGTCTTGTGCCGATGAACCTCACCCAGAGCGTCGCGCGCATGATCGGCGGCGGCGCGTACGCCTGGAAGATCGACGAGGGGCTGCAAGGGGTCCGTCACGATCAACGACGGTACCCTTGCAGCCCCTCTGCGGACTTGCCTACCTACCTGTTGCGTCAGCTTCCCAGCGTGATGGACCCGCCGGGAATCGCGTCGAGCAACTTGCGGGTGTAGTCCTGTTGCGGATTGCCGAACACGTCGTCGATCGGTGCCGATTCGACGATCGAGCCACGCGACATCACCAACACGTTGTCCGCGATCTGGCGAACCACCGCCAGGTCGTGCGTGATGAAGAGGTACGTCAACCCGAACTCTGCTTGCAGGTCGTTGAGCAGGGTCAAGATCTGATCCTGCACGAGCACGTCGAGAGCGGAGACCGCCTCGTCGCAGATCACGACCTCCGGTTGCAGTGCCAACGCTCGCGCAATTGCGACGCGCTGACGCTGTCCGCCGGAGAGTTCGTTCGGGAACCGTCGCATGACCGACTGGGGCAGACCGACCTTGTCGAGAAGTTCGCGGACGCGAGCCTCACGTTCGGCTTTTGTCCCGACCTTGTGGGTACGTAGCGGCTCTTCGATCGTGCGGTAGATCGAGTACATCGGGTCGAGCGTGCCGTAAGGGTTCTGGAAGATCGGCTGCACTCGGCGACGGAACGCAAAGGTTTCCTTCGCGCCGAGTTTCGCCACGTCCTGACCGTCGAAGACGACGTTGCCTGCGGTGGGCTCGAGCAAGCCGAGAACCATCTGCGCGACCGTCGACTTACCGGAACCCGATTCGCCGACGATCGCCGTCGTGGTTCCGCGGCGGACCTTGAAGGACACGTCGTTCACGGCTGTGAAGTCGGTGGTCTTGCGGAAACCCTTGCGCAGCTTGAACACCTTGGTCAGATGATCGACGACAAGAACGTCGTCGGTCGCCTTGCCGAAGGACTCTCCCGCACTTTCCTCGGCCTTGACCGCTTCGGCTACCTCTTCCGCCTGTTCGCGAATCTCGGCGCGCGCCACCGACGAGCTGAGGCGCTTCGACGCCAACGACGGCGCAGCGGCAACCAGCTTCTGTGTGTACGGATGCTGCGGACGCTTCAGGATCTCCAGTGCCGGACCGGATTCGACGATACGACCCTTGCTCATCACGATCAGATGCTCGGCACGCTCGGCAGCCAAGCCCAGATCGTGCGTGATGAGCAGAACCGCGGTGCCGAGTTCCGTTGTCAGACCGTCGAGGTGGTCGAGGATCTGACGCTGGACGGTGACGTCGAGCGCCGACGTCGGCTCGTCCGCGATCAGGAGCTTCGGGCGAGCGGACAACCCGATCGCGATGAGTGCGCGCTGACGCATACCGCCCGAGAACTCGTGCGGGTACTGCCCCAACCGGCTCTCGGCTTCGGCGAGACCTGCCTCCTCGAGCAGTTCGGCGGCGCGAACCTTGGCGGCCTTGCCCTTGGCGATCCCGTTGGCAGCCAGTGCTTCCTCGATCTGGAAGCCCACTTTCCACACGGGATTCAGATTCGACATCGGGTCCTGCGGAACCAAACCGATCTGGCTGCCCCGGATGTGGACGAAGTCCTTCTCCGAAACCTTCGAGATGTCCTTGCCGTCGAAGATGATCTCGCCTGCCGTCACCTTGCCGGTGCCGGGAAGCAGATTGATGATCGAGTGTGCGGTGGTGGACTTGCCCGAGCCCGATTCGCCGACGATGGCAACCGTCTGTCCCGGGTACACGGTCAGGCTGACGCCTCGAACTGCCGGAACCGGACCGGAATTGGACTGGAACGACACCTCGAGATCACGAATCTCGAGCAACGGAGTTTCCTCCGGGGTGAGAGTTTCCTTGGTGGTCATCGTGCTCACCGCTTCCGCGACTTGGGATCGAGGGCGTCGCGCAGAGCGTCACCCATCATGATGAATCCGAGAACGGTGATCGCCAGAGCCGTTGCCGGGTAGAACAGAATGGTCGAACCCTGACGCAGCGTCACCTGAGCGTTACTGATGTCTCCACCCCACGAAACCTCGGTGGACGGAAGACCGATACCGAGGAAGGACAGCGTCGCCTCGGCAACGATGTACGTACCGAGCGAGATGGTGGCCACCACGATGATGGGCGCCAACGAATTCGGGATGACGTGGCGGATCAGTGTCTTGAGCTTCGAGACACCCAACGCTTCCGAAGCCATGACGTAATCGTTGTTCTTCGCCGAGATCACCGCGCCGCGAGCAATTCTTGCCATCTGCGGCCAGCCGAAGAGCGCCAGGACGCCGACGACGGTCCAGATCGTGCGATCGGTGAAGAGCTGCATCAGGACGATGGCAGCGAGGATCAGCGGAATACCGAAGAAGATGTCTGCGACACGGGAGAGGATCGAATCGGTCCATCCGCCGTAGAAACCGGACAGCGCACCGAAGATCACACCGATCACCAGCACCGACGCAGTGACTCCGACACCCACGAGTACGGAGGCGCGAGCACCGTAGATGGTGCGCGAGTACACGTCACAGCCCTGGCGGTCGAAACCGAACCAGTGCCCTGAGGTCGGCCCCTGCATGCTGTAGGTCAGGTCGCAGAACCGCGGATCGGTGCTCGTGAACAAGCTCGGAAACGCTGCGATGACGATGACCGCGAGGATGATGATCGTCGAGATGATGAACAGGGGACGCTTGCGTAGGTCGCGCCACGCGTCGGTCCACATGCTCGTCGGCGCCTGATCGAGTTTGACGGCGTCCGTCTCCCCCGGTGCCGCAACTTCGGGCGGCGCCACGAAATGGCTTTGCCGGACGACGCGTCCGGTCTTCACGGTCTCAGACATAGCGGATCCTCGGATCGAGCGCGGCGTACAAGAGGTCGACGAGCAGATTCGCGATCAGGTAGATCACGATCAGGATGGTGACGAACGAAACCACCGTCGGCGCTTCACCTCTGGTCACCGCCTGGTAGATCGTGCCGCCGACGCCGTTGATGTTGAAGATGCCCTCGGTGACGATGGCGCCGCCCATCAACGTCGCGAGGTCGGCACCCAGGAACGTGACCACGGGGATCAGCGAGTTGCGCAACACGTGCACGCGAACCACTCGTCCGCGGGAAAGTCCCTTGGCGGTAGCGGTGCGCACGTAATCGGCAGTCAGATTCTCCGCCACGGACGTTCGGGTCAGTCGCAGAACGTACGCGAACGAGACCGAGCCGAGAACCAGTGCCGGGAGAAGGAGATTCGTGAAACTGGTGTTGCCACCGACCGTCGGCGGGACGATGCCCCATTTGACGCCGATGAAGAACTGAGCCAGGAAGCCGATCACGAAGATCGGGATGGCGATGAGAACGAGGCTGAACAGCAGGACGGTGCTGTCGAAGAATCCGCCCTTACGCAGGCCGGCGATGAGGCCGAAGCCGACACCGAAGACCGTCTCGACGATCAGTGCCATGAAGGCAAGTTTCATCGTGATCGGAAATGCCTGTGCCAGAACTTCACTGACAGGTCGTCCGGAGAACGACGTGCCGAAGTCCAGCGTGAAGATGCCCTTCAGGTACAGCAGGTACTGCTGATAGAAGGGGAGGTCGAGGTGGTAGCGCTCCCGAAGCTGTTGTGCAACAGCCGGACTGAGCGCCTTGTCGCCCGCCAACGCGGCAATCGGATCACCGGGAAGCAGGAAGACCATGGCGTAGATCAGAAGAGTGGCCCCGAGAAAAACCGGGATCATTTGAAGCACTCGGCGACCGATGTACCAGAGCATCGGATCACCTCCTTGTCGATGATCGTGTACGTCAGCGGACAGTCCGGTGTGAGCACGAGTTCGGGACGGCAGGCAGGGCGCCTGCCGCCCCGAACTCACGTTTCAGATGCGGATCGTTCTACGCGTCAGTTCTTTTCGATGTCTTCGTAGACCGGAACACCGTTCCAGCTGATGGTCACGTTGGAGACGTTCTCCGACCATCCACTGGCAGCGTTGCGGTACCACGTCGGAACTGCGGGCAGGTCCTTGAGCAGGACTTCCTGAGCCTGATCGAGCAGTTCCTGAGCCTTGGCCTGATCGGTCTGGCCGGCCGATTCGCGCAGGAGGCGGTCGAACTCGGGGTTGGAGTACTCACCGTCGTTGGAGCTACCGCCGGTCTGGTAGTTCTGCGCCAGGAAGCCGTACTGCTGCGGGTAGTCACCCTGCCAGCCGGAGCGGAAGGAGCTCTGGATGGTGCGGTTGGTGGCTTCGGTGCGGATCTGAGCGAAGGTGGCGTACTGCTTGCCCTTCGCGTCGATGCCGAGGGTGTTGCGGATGCTGTTCGCCGTGGCGTCGACCCATTCCTGGTGTCCGCCGTCCGAGTTGTACGCGATCTCGAAGCTACCGGTCCACGGAGCGATCGCGTCGGCCTTCGCCCAAGCGGCCTTGGCTGCCTCGGGATCGAACTTCAGGTTGCCGTTGCCGGTCAGCGAGTCGTTCCAGCCCTTGATTGCGGGGCTGGTGAAGTCGAGGGCAGGCGTCCTGGTCTTGTTGAAGATCTGCTGGGTGATCTGATCGCGGTTGATCGCCATCGAGATCGCCTGACGGCGGAGCATGCCCTCTTCGCCGCTGAAGTGCGGCAGGCGACCCGGGATCGTGAACGTCTCGATGGTTGCCGACGGCTGGTTGACGGTGCGTCCGGGCAGGTCCGACTCGAAGGTCGTGACGGCGCTCGGCGGAACCTGGTCGAGAACGTCGACGTTGTTGGCCAGGAGATCGGTGTACGCCGTGTCCAGGCTGTTGTACATGATGAAGTCGACGCCGGCGTTCTTCGGCTTACGGTTGCCGTTGTAGTCCGGGTTCACGACGGTGTCGATGCGGACGTTGTGCTGCCACGCGCCGGTTCCGTCGAGCTTGTACGGGCCGTTGCCGATCGGGTTCTCACCGAAGGCGGTCATGTCCTTGAACGCGACCTCGGGCAGCGGGTAGTACGCCGTGAAGCCGAGGCGATCGGGGAACGCCGACTCGGGCTGCTTGAGTTCGATGGTGAAGGTGGAATCGTCCACGACCTTCAGACCCGACATGGTCTGTGCCGTCGGAACCTCGGCGGCAACTTCGTCGTAGCCCTTGATCGGGTCGAAGAACGAAGCCTGGAGCTGAGCGTTGGTGGAGAGGGCGCCGTAGTTCCACGCGTCGACGAACGACTTCGCGGTGACGGGGGTGCCGTCCGTGAAGGTCCAGCCGTCCTTGAGCTTGACGGTGAAGTTCTGACCGTCGGTGCTCTCGATGGACTCGGCAACCTCGTTCTCCGTACCGCCGTCAGCGGTGTACGAAACGAGACCGGAGAACAGCGAGTCGAGGACGCGGCCGCCCATGTTCTCACTCGTGTTCGTGGGGATCAACGGGTTCTGAGGCTCGCCCGCCCAGGCGTTGACGACGCCACTGGACGATCCGCCCGACGAATCGCCGGACGAACATGCCGTGATCAGCACTGCCGTCATTCCGAGCGCGACCGCGCCGGTCGCTATGCGTGAGATACGCAAAGGAATTCCTTCCACATCTAAGTGACCCCGAGCATGCTCGCGGCCTGCCGACAGCCGTAACTGCCGGCGTCGTGTCGCCTACAACTGAAAGTGAACGTGACTTCGAGTTGCGGTCGAATAATGGTTTGACAATAGACACATCGAGCTCGAAGCGCGCACCGCACCCATTGTTGGAAAATTGGGGGTAATTGAATTCGGGCACATTCATTCGTCGGCGGAAGCGACCACCCGTCGCATCGATTCGACCGATCGTCGCAGGACAACGGGTTGCAACGTGATGCAACGGTGCGTTTGAGCGAGCTTGTGACTACCCTCACACGGAGTCAGAAAAGTGTCGATCAATGTGGAAAGAAGGCCGTCAGCCATGACAAGCGCAGCCGAAACAGACGTCCCCCAGGCATATCCGCCGAGCGCAGAGTTCGCTGCGGCCGCCAACGCGGGACCGGAGTTGCAGGCTGCCGCAGATACCGACCGCCTCGCTTTCTGGGCGAATCAGGCTGAGCGCCTTCACTGGCACGAGAAATGGACCGACGTCCTCGACTGGACCGACGCCCCCGTCGCCAAGTGGTTCGTCGGCGGAAAACTCAACGTCGCCTACAACTGCGTCGACCGCCACGTCCTCGCCGGCAACGGCGACCGCGTCGCCATTCACTTCGAAGGCGAACCCGGCGATTCCCGCGATCTGACCTACAACGACCTCCTCGCCGAAGTCAGCCGCGCCGCAAACACTTTCACCGACCTCGGCCTCGTCGCCGGTGACCGCGTCGCGATCTACATGCCGATGATCCCCGAAGCGATCGTCACCATGCTCGCCTGCGCCCGCCTCGGACTGACCCACTCGGTCGTCTTCGCCGGATTCTCCGCCACCGCCCTACGCTCACGCATCGACGACGCCCAAGCCAAACTCGTCGTCACCGTCGACGGCCAGTGGCGACGCGGCGCCGCAGCACCCATCAAAACAGCGGTCGACGAATCCGTCGACGGCGCCGACTCCGTCCAGAACGTGTTGGTGGTCAACCGGACCGGCATCGACGTCGACTGGACCGACGGCCGCGACCTGTGGTGGCACGAAACCGTCGCACAGGCCTCACCCGAGCACGAGGCGCAGGCCTTCGACGCCGAACATCCCCTATTCATTCTCTACACCTCCGGCACCACCGGTAAGCCCAAGGGCATCATCCACACCTCCGGCGGCTACCTCACCCAGGCGTCGTACACCCACCACAACGTCTTCGATCACAAAGCCGGACAAGACGTCTACTGGTGCACCGCCGACATCGGCTGGGTCACCGGACACTCCTACATCGTCTACGGCCCCCTCTCCAACGGCGTCACCCAAGTCGTCTACGAAGGCACCCCCAACTCCCCGAACGAGCACCGCCACTTCGACATCATCGAGAAGTACGGCGTCTCCATCTACTACACCGCACCCACCCTCGTGCGCACGTTCATGAAGTGGGGCCGCGAGATCCCCGACGCCCACGACCTGACCTCGATCCGCCTCCTCGGCTCCGTCGGCGAGCCCATCAACCCCGAAGCGTGGCGCTGGTTCCGCGAGGTCATCGGCGGCAACAAAGCACCCATCGTCGACACCTGGTGGCAGACCGAAACCGGAGCGATCATGATCTCCCCGCTCCCCGGTATCACCGCCACCAAGCCCGGATCCGCCATGGCACCCCTGCCCGGCATCTCCGCGAAGATCGTCGACGACGACGCCAAACCCCTCGGCCCCGGCGGCAACGGCTACCTCGTCCTCGACGAGCCGTGGCCGGCGATGCTGCGTGGCATCTGGGGCGACATGGACCGCTACCGCGACACCTACTGGTCCCGCTACGCCGAAGAAGGCTGGTACTTCGCCGGTGACGGCGCCAAATACGACGACGACGGCGCACTCTGGGTCCTCGGCCGCGTCGACGACGTCATGAACGTCTCCGGCCACCGCATCTCCACCTCCGAAGTGGAATCAGCCCTGGTCAACCACCACGGCGTCGCAGAAGCCGCCGTCGTCGGCGCCGCCGACGAGACCACCGGACAGGGCATCGTCGCGTTCGTGATCCTGCGCGAAGGCGTCGAGAACACCGGCGACGTCCTCATCGCCGAACTCAAGGCTCAGGTCTCCACCGACATCAGCCCCATCGCCAAACCACGTCAAATCACCATCGTGCCGGAACTGCCCAAAACCCGATCCGGCAAAATCATGCGCCGCCTCCTGCGCGACGTCGCCGAAGGCCGAGACCTCGGAGACACCTCAACCCTGGTCGACCCCAAGGTATTCGACGCAATACGCGGCAAATAAGGCCTTCGGCCCCCGTGCGCCTTTCTGGTAGTCCCCCTACCAGGAAGGCGTGCAGGGGCGGAGCCCCTCTCGCAGCTTCACTTCCTCTTTCGACGTCAGCCAGGACTCCTCGGCCACGCGAATATCTGCAGCAACCCGCTTGTGCAAGGACTTTCCACGCGAGGAGAGAAACACGCGCACTTTCCGGCGGTCGTCCTCGCCGACTTCGCGATAGATGAGCGCGAGCGAGACCAGCTTGTCCGCGACCCGCGTCAGCGTGGGAGCCGGTGTTCCCGTTCGATCGCGCAGCTCAGCCATCGTCAGCCCCTCGGTCGACGCCAAGGCTTCGAGCGTCATCCAGTGATCGAGAGTGAGATTCTCTGCGGCCAGCGTCTTCTCCGCCGCCGCTGCGGCCATTCGGGCTGCTCGGACCAGCGCGGTCGTCAGCGACGCATCAAGAATTCCGGAGTCACTTTTTCCCACTGATCGCTCCCCCGCTGTTGCGTAGTTCACACTTCTCGGGCAATACTTTCAAATGAAATGATAGTAACCCAGGCCAGGCCGCTGACTTCCGATTCCGGCTGCGACGCATGAGCGCTACGAGCGCGCTCGAACGCGCGCGCAGCGCGGTATGGCGCCTGGGCATGGTGGTTCCCCTCCAAGGGCCGGCCGGACTGTTCGGCCCCTCCTGCGAAGCAATCAGCGAGCTGGCCGCCCTCGACCTCAACAACTCCGGTGGCGTACTGGGACGCGAAGTGCAGATCGAAGTGATCGACGGCGGCGCGACGCCGAACGCCGTCGCCGCCCGCGTGCAACAGCTACTGGACGCAGGCGCCATCGACGCCGTCAGCGGTTGGCACATCTCCTCCGTCCGCCACGCACTCGCTCCAGTGGTCGCGGGCCGCATTCCGTACTCGTACACCTCGCTCTACGAGGGCGGCGAGGAAAGGTCCGGCATCTACTGTTCGGGCGAAACCCCGAGACAGCAGATCGCACCGGCACTGAAGTGGCTGCGCGACAACGTCGGAGCGCGCAAGTGGTTCGTCGTGGGTGACGACTACATCTGGCCCCACAGCTCACTCGGGGCCGTGAGGCAATTCGCCACCGAACTCGATCTCACCCTGGTCGGCGGTTCGTTCGTCGATCTGGGGCGCGGCAACATGAAACAGTTGGTCGAGACCGTCTCCAACTCCGGGTGCGACGGCGTGATCATGCTCCTTGTCGGGCAGGACGCCGTCGACTTCAACCGCGCCTTCGCCCGCCGCGGCCTCGACGAGTCGATGATTCGGTTCAGCCCGTTGATGGAAGAGAACATGCTGCTCGCGAGCGGGCCGAGAGCGACCCGCAACCTGTTTTCCTCCGCCGCCTACTTCCGCTCGATGATCGACGGCAACTCGATGGATCTACTCGGGCGCTACGTGGCGCTGCACGGCGCGCATGCCCCAGCATTGAACAACGCCGCCGAGTCGTGTTACGAAGGGATACACACCCTTTCGGCCCTGGTTCGACGCGCCGACAGCACACATCCACACGACCTCGACGCCGTCGTCGAAGGCGCCGCATACGACGGGCCTCGCGGAACCGTCGAGTTTCGCGATCGTGTTGCACGACAGAAGATTCAGCTCGCCGTCGCCGACGGACTCGACTTCTCGATCATCGCAACGCTCTGAAATCTCCTCTCGAGATCCACCTCTTGACTTCTGTGGCGCGCATCACTTAGTTTCATTTGGAATCATTTCATTTGAAAGTAACCCGTCCCGAAGTAACCGGAGGTGCCCGATGGGCAGTGTTGGTTTGCTTTACGTGGGAGCCGTCCTCTTCGTCAACGGACTGATGCTGCTCGGCACGGTTCCCGTTCGATCCGCCTCGGTCCTCAACCTCTTCGTCGGCGCACTTCAATGCGTCGTCCCCACCGTCATGTTGATTCAGGCGCAGGGAGATTCGAGCGCCGTCCTGGCGGCCTCGGGGCTCTACCTGTTCGGCTTCACCTATCTCTACGTGGGAATCAGCAATCTCGCCGGCTTCGAACCGGAAGGAATCGGGTGGTTCTCGCTGTTCGTCGCGTGCGCCGCACTCGTGTATTCCTTCCTTTCGTTCACGGTGAGCAACGACCCGGTGTTCGGAGTCATCTGGCTCGCCTGGGCTGCGCTGTGGACGCTGTTCTTCCTGGTACTCGGCCTCGGCCGCGAAAACCTCAGCCGTTTCACCGGCTGGGCCGCGATCCTTCTGAGCCAGCCCACCTGCACGGTTCCTGCCTTCCTGATCCTGACCGACAACTTCCACACCACGCCAGCGGTCGCCGCCGGCTGGGCCGGAGCACTTCTGGTTCTCCTGGGGCTTGCCAAGATCCTTGCCGCACCCAAAGCTGCAGTACCCCAACCCCGTCCAGTCTTCAACTGATCCACACAACCAAGGAGTGAAAGACAATGCGACACGGTGACATCTCCTCGAGCAACGACACAGTCGGCGTAGCGGTCGTCAACTACAAGATGCCCCGCCTGCACGATCGCGCCGGCGTCCTCGAGAACGCCCGCAAGATCGCCGACATGATGATCGGCATGAAGACCGGCCTCCCCGGAATGGACCTGGTGGTCTTTCCCGAATACTCCACGCAGGGAATCATGTACAACGAGGAGGAGATGTACGCGACTGCGGCCACCATCCCGGGCGACGAGACCGCGATCTTCTCCGCCGCGTGCCGCGAAGCCGACACGTGGGGGATCTTCTCCATCACCGGTGAACAGCACGAGGACCATCCGAACAAGCCCCCGTACAACACGTTGATCCTCATCGACAACAAGGGTGAAATCGTTCAGAGGTACCGAAAGATCCTGCCCTGGTGCCCCATCGAAGGGTGGTACCCGGGAGACACGACGTATGTCACGGAAGGACCGAAGGGTCTGAAGATCTCGCTCATCATCTGCGACGACGGCAACTACCCGGAGATCTGGCGCGACTGCGCAATGAAGGGCGCCGAGCTGATCGTCCGCTGCCAGGGATACATGTACCCGGCCAAGGACCAGCAGGTGATGATGTCCAAGGCAATGGCCTGGGCCAACAATTGTTATGTGGCAGTTGCCAATGCGGCCGGATTCGACGGCGTCTACTCCTACTTCGGGCACTCCGCGATCATCGGATTCGACGGTCGGACGCTGGGTGAGACCGGCGAGGAGGAATACGGAATCCAGTACGCGCAGCTGTCCGTCTCGGCCATTCGTGATGCACGCGAGAACGACCAATCCCAGAACCACATCTTCAAGCTCCTCCACCGGGGCTACTCCGGAGTCCACGCAGCCGGTGACGGAGACAAGGGTGTTGCGGACTGCCCGTTCGAGTTCTACAAGCTGTGGGTCACCGATGCGCAGAAGGCTCAGGAACGCGTCGAGGCCATCACACGAGACACCGTGGGCGTCGCGGATTGCCGCGTCGGAAATCTCCCGGTCGAGAAGACCATCGAAGCGTAAGGATCCTGCTGTGCCGTATATCACCGACATGCTCCACGACCGGAACAGTGCAGCAACACCACCGGCCGAGGAACGATCCGAACCCGTACCGGTCGGGGCCTTCGACGCGCGGAGGCTCTCGAAAGCCCTGAGTTCCAAGATCGTCGGACAACAGGCCGCCGTCGACGCCGTGGTTCGTGCGATTTCGATCGCGCATGTCGGTGCCACGGATCCGACGCGTCCACTCGCCAACATCCTTCTGGTCGGCCCCACCGGCGTCGGCAAGACGGAGTTGGTGCGGCGTGTGGCCGCGGAACTGCGGTCGGGGCCCGACGATCTGTGCCGCATCGACATGAATGCTCTGGCGCAAGAGCATTATGCGGCGTCGTTTTCCGGGGCCCCGCCCGGATACGCCGGCAGCAAGGAGTCCTTCACACTGTTCGACAAGAACACCGTCGAGGGCGATCCGTACACCCCCGGAATCGTCCTGTTCGACGAAGTGGAGAAGGCGGACCCCACCGTGCTGCGTGCGCTACTGCAGGTCCTCGACAACGGCGAACTCAGGTTGGCGAACGGTCAGCAGAAGATCTCGTTCCGCAACAGCTACGTGTTCCTGACCTCGAATCTCGGTTCGGCTGCGGTGGCGGAACGTCGACGGTCACACCTGCGGCAGCTCGCCGATCGCGTCCGGATCGATCGACCACGCCATGGCCATCACCTGGTCCAACGCGCGTTGGAGAAGTTCTTCGACCCCGAGTTCTTCAACCGCATCGACGAAACCGTGATCCTCGACGAGTTCGACGACCAGACCGCGGAACAGGTGACTCGGCTCGAGATCGAACTGATCACGACTCGGTTGGCCCGGAGAGGCATCGACGTCGAGGTGGACGACAGCGCCGTCGCTCTCCTGCAGCGACGCGGATTCGATCCGGTGTACGGCGCACGCGGTCTGCGTCGGACCATCCGGAACGTCCTGGCCGACCCGGTGGCCGGCGCCGTTCTCGACCTGCGACCGGTCGGGACACAGCCACTCGCCTTGCAGGCCCGGGCAGTTGGTGATCAGATACAGGTAAAGAAAGCCCCATGAGTGCTCGCTCACGTTGCGGATCGAATCCGCAACGTGGGCGACACATTTCAAACATGTCCGCGTAACGCCACCTCCCTAGGTTGGGTGCCTGCACCACAAAGTGCACATGCACAGGCACCCAGGGGAAGTGACGTCATGACAGCAGTGAACGAGCAGGTGTCCGCAGTCGCACCGGACCAGGCGAATCCCGGTCAGAACACCGCACTGAAGGAGACGCTGGAGGACTACACCCTCCGATTCGCGCCACGCAGCTACCGCAAATGGGGAACCGGAGTCGTCGCGACGTCCGCACTCGGTGGAATCGCGTATCTCGCGGACTTCTCGATCGGCGCCAACATCGGCATCTCGTACGGTACCGGCAACGCACTTCTGGGCATTGCAGTCTTTGCCGTGGTCATCATGGCCACCGGCTTCCCGCTCGCCTACTACGCTGCGCGATACAACATCGACCTCGATTTGATCACGCGCGGAAGCGGTTTCGGCTACTACGGCTCGGTCGTCACCAACGTCATCTTTGCGACGTTCACCTTCATCTTCTTCGCCCTCGAAGGTTCCATCATGGCCCAGGGTTTGAAACTGGGGCTCGGGATTCCACTGTCGATCGGATACGCGGTCTCGACGCTGATGGTCATCCCACTGGTCATCTACGGCATGAAGGCCCTGGCAAAACTCCAAGTGTGGACGACGCCGTTGTGGCTCGTCATGATGGTGCTGCCGTTCCTGTATCTGCTGTTCAAGCACCCTGATTCGGTGAGCGCGTTCTTCGCCTTCGGCGGTGAGGACGGCGCAAACGGCAAGGGTGTCAACTTCGGTTCGGTGATGTTGGCCGCGGGTGTCTGCCTGTCGCTGATCGCGCAGATCGCCGAGCAGATCGATTACTTGCGCTTCATGCCGCCCAAGACACCGGAGAACACCCGTCGTTGGTGGGCTGCAGTAATTCTCGCCGGGCCCGGCTGGGTCATCTTCGGCGCGTTCAAGCAGATCGTCGGACTGTTCCTCGCCGTGTACATCATCGCGAACGTCGTCGACGGTTCCTCGATCGCCAACCAACCCGTGCACCAGTTCCTCGAGATCTACCAGGACATGATGCCGCACTGGCTGGCCATGACCCTTGCCGTGATCCTCGTGGTCATCAGCCAGATCAAGATCAACGTCACCAACGCGTACTCCGGCTCACTGGCTTGGACCAACTCGTACACCCGCGTCACCAAGACCTACCCGGGACGCATGATCTTCGTACTGGTCAACCTGGCGATCGCACTGATCTTGATGGAAGCCAACATGTTCGACTTCCTCAACACGATCCTGGGCTTCTACGCCAACTGCGGTATCGCCTGGGTCGTGGTCGTCGCCTCTGACATCGCGATCAACAAGTACTGGTTGAAGCTCTCCCCGAAGGTCCCCGAGTTCCGACGCGGGATGCTCTACGACGTCAACCCCGTCGGCTTCGTGTCGATGCTGCTGGCTGCAGGAGTTTCGATCCTGGTGTTCTTCGGTGCTTTCGGTTCGACGATCAAGCCGTTCTCCCCGATCGTCGCGATCGTCATCGCGCTGGTGATGCCGCCGGTCCTCGCCGTCGCCACCAAGGGCAAGTACTACCTACGACGCACCGACGACGGCATCGATCTGCCGATGTTCGACGAGTACGGAAACCCCTCCGGTGAAACGCTTTTGTGCTGCGTCAGCGGAATCGAGTTCGAGCGTCCCGACATGCTCGCGTCGAATGTTCCCGGCCCGAACGGCGAGAAGCAGTACATCAGCTCCTTGGCCTTGAGCACCGACAAGACCGGTGAGCACGTCCTGCCGGCTCAGCCCTGACCACTGCTGTGCGCCTTTATTAACCGCCGGGGGTTAATAAAGGCGCACAGCAGGTTATGCCCCTACATCGTCGAGCGACTCACCCTTCGTCTCACGCATGACCAGCAGCGCGACAAAAGTCAGCGTCGCAGCTACGAGGAGATAGATGCCGACCCAGCCGACGCCGTAGTTCTTCGCGAGGTAGACGGCGATGAACGGCGCCACCGCTGCGCCCAGAATGCTGGCGGTGTTGTACGCGATTCCCGAGCCCGTGTAGCGGACGTTGGTCGGGAAGAGTTCCGGGAGAACGGCACTCATCGGGCCGAAGGTCAGGCCCATGAGCAGCATGCCCACGATGAGGAACGCCAACATGCGGCCGTCGTTCATTCCGTCCGGTTCGAGGAAGACACCGAAGGTCAAGCCGAACACCATGATCAGACCGGTGATGATCAGCAGTGTGATACGACGCCCGTACCGGTCGGCGAGCCAACCCGAGACCGGCACGGCGGCAGCGAAGAACACGACTGCGATCAGCTGCAGGACAAGGAAATCGGTGTACTTGAAGCCTGCGCCCGTTCCGCCGTCGGCCGGCGTCTTGCCGGTTCCGTGGCTGAGAACCCAGGTGGTCATGATGTAGAACAGCGTGTACGTCGCGAGCATCACGAACGTACCGATGATCAGCTGACGCCAGCTGGTCTTGAACACCTCGGCAACCGGAGTCTTGACCTTCTCGCCGCGCTCGACTGCACGCGCGAACACCGGAGTTTCCTCGAGCTTGAGCCGAACGTACAGGCCGATCATCACCATGATTGCGCTGAGCAGGAACGGAATTCGCCATCCCCAGCTCAGGAAGGCACCTTCGAGGTCCGGGCTGGAATTGTCGTGGTTCATGAACAACGTGATGATCAGGAACAGGCCGTTGGCCATGAAGAAGCCGATGGGCGCTCCGAGTTGCGGCCACATCGCCGCCCAGGCCCGCTTGCCTTCCTTGGCCGTCTCGGTCGCGAGTAGAGCCGCACCCGACCATTCACCGCCGAGCCCGAGACCCTGGCAGAAACGCATGAGCGCCAACAACGCCGGGGCCAGCAGACCGATCTGGTGATAGGTGGGCAACAGACCGATGAGGAAGGTCGCGATGCCCATCGTCAGCAACGAGCCGACCAGAGTTGCCTTGCGCCCGACGCGGTCACCGAAGTGCCCGAAGAGGATCGAGCCGAGGGGACGAGCGACGAACGCGAGTCCGAACGTCGCCAACGAGGCGAGAAGCGCGGTGGTGTCGTTGCCCTTCGGGAAGAACAGGTGCGGGAACACCGATACCGCCGCTGTTGCATAGATGTAGAAGTCGTAGAACTCGATGGACGTACCCACCATGCTGGCGACCACGATGCGGCTACGCGGCACTCCGGCGACGGTATCTGCGTCGCCGCCCTCGGGCTTGGGTGGGTTCTCACTGACTGACGTGCTCAAAGCATGCTCCTGCGCCGATATACGAAAGATGTCCAATTGGTGGGATCCTGTCCCAATCAGTAGGAATTGAACACCCGCGGGGTTTTCCGGCGCAAATTCGGTTCGCGGATTCGGCTCAGCGGGCGATCCGCGATAAAATCCCGTAAAGGTGAGCCGGGAAGTCTGGTCGGCACGTGCATTCGATGCTTTACAACGTCGATCACGTTCATGTCTGTTGCATCCGAACTCGGGTGCACGAACAAAGGTCGTCCCCACGCGTGATCTCCACTTTGCGTTCCGAACTGTCCCGCTATCTCCGCACCGAAACGGTGGGCGGATCGATACTCCTCATCGCCGCTGCTGTCGCTCTGATCTGGGTGAACTCACCTTTCGGTGAGAGCTACATCGCTCTGCGCGACTTCCAGATCGGCCCGTCTGCACTCCATCTGGACCTCAGCCTGGGCACCTGGGCGCAAGACGGACTGCTTGCCGTCTTCTTCTTCGTCGCCGGCCTCGAACTCAAACGCGAACTGGTGGTCGGCGAACTCGCGGACCGCAAAGCCGCGATGCTCCCGATCATCGCGGCGTGCGGCGGCGTCCTGGTCCCCGCGATCATCGCGGCGTCCATCGGTTTCGGCACACCAGGCATGGACAAGGGATGGGCCATTCCCGTAGCGACGGACATCGCTTTCGCCCTCGGCGTGCTCGCACTTACCGGCTCGAAGATCCCCGCGAGCGCCCGAGTCTTCCTGCTCAGCCTGGCCGTCGTCGACGATCTGCTCGCCATCATCCTCATCGCCGTACTGTTCACCGGTTCCCTCGCGATGTTGTGGCTGTTGACCGCGGCCGCAGCCCTCGCTGTCTACGCCTACGCCCAACACAAACGCATCACGACGCCGTTCCTCTACGTTCCACTGGCACTTCTGACCTGGTACGCGATGCACGAAGCGGGGATACACGCCACACTCGCGGGCGTCGCGCTCGGCTTACTCACCCGGGTCAGGCGTGATCCGGACGAGGAATACGCGCCCGGTAGCCGTCTCGAGCACCGCATTCAGCCTTACTCCGCAGGCTTCTGCGTCCCCGTCTTCGCACTGTTCGCCTCCGGTGTTCCGATCAACGCGGCTGTACTCGGCGACATCTTCACCGACCCCGTCGGGCAATCGGTTGTCGTCGGCCTTCTCGTCGGCAAAACCGTCGGAATCTTCGGAATTTCCCTGCTCGCGATCAAATTGGGGATAGCAACCAAACCCAAGACACTGGAATTGAGAGACATGTTTGCCCTCTCAGTTCTCGGTGGCATCGGGTTCACCGTTAGCCTGCTTGTAGCAGACCTCGCATTGGACGGGGTCGGCGATGGCAGCGAGGCCGAGATAGCGAAGGCCGCAGTTCTCGTGACATCGTTGGTGGCATCGCTGATCGGATCAGCGCTGCTGTGGCGACGTGGACGGGTCCATGCGGCTCGAGACGACGCTTCCACCGCCATTGCCACGGACGCGAGAGAACTACCTGGAGAGGTCGACAAGTGAGCTTGACCAACGGAGAGAGCCAGCGCTTCACCGGAGATGGAGTACCGAACACGGTCTCGTCCATCCCTCTCACCGATGTGGACGCCCGCACGCCGGGCGAGGCCACCATCGGGGCCCTCGTCAAGGACGCGACCGCACAGGTCTCCACCCTCGTGCGCGCCGAGGTCGAACTTGCCAAGGCCGAGGTGACAGGCGAGGTCAAGAAGGGTCTGCAGGGCAGCGTCTTCTTCATCCTGGCCTTCACGGTTCTGCTGTTCAGCTCGTTCTTCTTCTTTTTCTTCCTGGCCGAGATGCTCGACACCTGGGTGCCGCGCTGGCTGGCGTTCCTCATCGTCTTCCTGATCATGGTGGTGACCACCGCGATTCTGGCGCTGCTCGGTTATCTGCGAGTACGCAAGCTGAGGGCTCCGGAGAAGACGATCGAATCGCTCAAGCAGGCCAAGAACGTCATCCCCGGCAGCCATGACGACGCAAAGCCGTCTGTCGATTTCAACGCGCGCCGGTAGCGAGTCTGATCGAAAGTGGCAGCCCCAGATCCATCCACCGTCAGGTTCGACGGCCCCTGGATTCACCGGGACATTCACGCCAACGGCATCCGGTTTCACGTCGTCGAGGTAGGCGACGCGGAGCCGGATGCTCCGTTGGTGGTGCTTCTGCACGGATTCGCTGATTTCTGGTGGTCCTGGCGCCATCAGTTGACGGCACTGTCCGAGCAGGGCTTCCGCGTCGTCGCGATGGACCTTCGTGGGTACGGCGATTCCGACAAGCCCCCTCGTGGCTACGACGGTTGGACTCTCGCCGGCGACGTAGCCGGTCTCATTCGTGCGATGGGGTACGGCAAGGCCACGCTGATCGGTCATGCCGACGGCGGGTTGGTGTGCTGGGCGACCGCGCTCCTGCATCCACGCCTGGTGCGATCGATCGCGCTGATCTCGTCACCACACCCGATGGCGCTCAAGAAAGCCGTCGTGCGCGACCCGTATCAGCGTCGCGCGCTGTTGCCTTCGTTCCTGGCCTACCAGGTGCCGCTGCGCCCCGAGCGACGGCTGACGGCCGACAACGGCGCCGAAGTGGAGCGCCTGGTTCGCTCGCGGTCCGGCCCCACCTGGCCGCAACAACCCGAATTCGCGGACGCCATGAGCAAGATGCGGTCCGCGATCCGGATTCCGGGCGTCGCACATTCCACGCTGGAGTACCAGCGTTGGGCCTTCCGCAGCCAGCTCCGCCCCGAGGGCCGTCGTTTCATGCGTTTGATGGATCAGGTTCTTCGCATTCCGATCGTCCAGATTCACGGCGAGCTCGACCCGTACGTGCTCACCCGTACCGTGCGACGCGACAAGCACTGGGCTCCCGGTGAGAAACTGCGCACCATTGCCGGAGTCGGCCATTACGCGCATCAGGAAGCCCCCGAGCGCGTCAACCGCGAACTCGGGGACTTCCTTCTCGACGAGAACTGACAGCTACGAGAACTGATCGCTACAGAATGCAGGCGCCTGTCGGCACTGGCGTCGAGGCCGACGCAGCTGCATTCAACTGGCGCGAGACTTCCTGGGCGGTGAGGACGAATCCGGTGTCGCTGTCGTCGACGGCAGCACCGAACACGACGCCGAGGACCCGCCCCTGATCGTCGACCATCGGCCCACCGGAGTTGCCCTGCCTGATGGATCCGCGGACGGTGTAGACCTCACGCTGAGTGGTTCCGGCCTTGTAGATGTCCGGCCCGTTCAGGTTCAGAACCTCACGAACGCGGGCTGCGCTGGCCGTGTACGGACCGCCGCCGGGGTAACCGAGCACCAACGCGTTGTCTCCGGTCTGAGCCTGCTCCGGAGCAAACGGCAGCACCGGTGCGTCCAATCCCGGAACCGCCAGAATCGCGATGTCGACGGCGGAGTCGAAGAGAACCACCTGCGCGGGCAGTGCGCCCTCCATGGTGTCCACCGTGATGCTCTCGGTTCCGGCCACCACGTGGGCGTTGGTCATGACGCGTTCGGGGGCGACGATGAATCCGGATCCCTCGAGCGCGCGCTGGCAACTCGGTGCGACGCCGTTGATGCGTAGAACACTCGGGCGCAGCTGCGCAGCCAACGGACTGGCCAGAACGCTCGCGTCGGGTGCTTCGACCTCGGTGATGGGCGTGCGCCCGAACGGGCCGATGACGTCCGGCAGGCCGGAGGTGTCGAGCAACGCCGAGAACTCGGTCGGGATGCGGCGCAGCCACTGCGGCGCCAGTTCGTCCACGCTGGCGAGAACGTCCGAACCACGAACAGCGGCGGCAATATTCGGCTGAGATGAGGAAGTAAGCGGAATCGCGAGCAACCACGCCGCGACCACGACGGCCACCGCCTGTAGACCCGCACCGATGACGCTGTCGACGGATCGCGCCGTCGGACTGTGCATTCCGCTGCGCGCCGCGCGTCCGAGCACCATGCCGGCGACCTCGCCGATGATGACCAACACCACGATCAGCGAGATGCCCGCGAGGATGCGCAGCTTGCCTTCGGTGACGTGTACGAGCAGATGTGGCGCCAACAGAATTCCGGCGACGGCGCCGAGTATCACGCCGACGAACGCCAACGCCGACGCCACCGCGCCCTGACGCCATCCGGACGTGGCCGCGATGAGGGCGACCAGAACGATGGCGATGTCCACCCAACGAGAACCTGTCATCGCGGCACCGCCGAATCCTCGACACCTTCACCGAACTCGGACAGCGCTGTGTCCAGGTCTCTCACGTCCTCGTAGTTCCACGGAATCTCCCAGCCCGACACCGTGAACAGCGCCGCGAGGATTCCTGCTGTGAACCCCCAGACCAGCATGCCGTCGGCGCGGAACGCCGGGCCCTGGTATCCGAGGGGGTGGCGAACCTGAAACCGGTTGTCGGGGTCGAGCAACGTGCGCAGCGGCACCCTGGCCACCCGTCCGACCTCGCCTTCGTCCTGAATGCCCACCGCCGTCGGCTGCTCCCAGTAGCCGAGCACCGGCGTCACGTCGAAACCCGACGGCGGGATGAAGATCTCCGGCAGCACGGTGAGCGGCTGAACTCCGCTCGGATCGAGCCCGGTCTCCTCCTGCGCTTCACGCAGCGCGGTGCCGATGGGGCCGTCGTCGCCCGGATCGGCGGCGCCGCCCGGGAATGCGACCTGTCCGCTGTGCTGACGCATCGTCGACGCACGTTGGGTCAGCAACACGTCTGCGCCCTCGGGCAATCCGCCGACGGCAAGAGGGTCGGCCTCGCGAGGTCCGCCGAAGAGCACGAGCACCGCGGCCGGACGCGTCACGGTGCCGCGCGGCGCGCGACGCTCGAGGACGGGGTTGATCCGGTGGGGATCGGTGGGTTGATTGCCGGCGACAGCACGCAACCACTCGGGAACCGGTGTACTCATACGACGACTCCCAGATATTGCGCCGCAGCGGCGGCGATTTCGTCCGCACTGCGGAAGGGTTGGGGCAAGACCTTGGCGACCGTTCCATCCGCGCGCACGAGCACCGAGACAGGCAGCACCGGCGGCGCGCCCACCGCGATCCGCACCTTGCCGTCACCGTCCTGGACGCCGGGCAAACGCACCGAGTAGTCGATGAGTCGCGTCAAAGCGTTCTCCTGATTCGGATCCGAGTGCACAGTCAGCACGTTGATGCTGCCGTCGGCGCGCTCCGCGAATTCCTGAAGGTACGGAAGCTCTTCGGCACACGGCGCGCACCAGTACGCCCACAGGTTGAGAAGAGTCGGTTTTCCGCCCACCGCTGCGGCAAGGTCGACTGGCGCTCCGTCGGACACGCAGTCGAGGGTGATTCCGGCGAGAGCGGAGCCGGCAGGCGCTTCACCGGTCGGAGTCGGGCAGGGGGCCAGAGCCGCCTGGCTACGGAGTTGATCGAGCGATTCCGACGACGGAGTGAACGTCGGCGGCTGATACGCGGACGACGACGGACCCGTCGAGGTGGGCGTCGTGTCGTCTCCCCCACGCGGCCAGATCGCCACGACGAGAGCCGCGACGACCACGAGCGCAGCGAGAGACCATCTTCCAGCACTTGTCATCGGCGATCACAACCCTGCCAGGGCGAGCAGATGATCGGTCTCGGGGCCTTTCACCAGGGCGGCGGCCTCGGTTTTGTCGGTCGGGCCGAGCCCGTACGACGGGCAGTCCTTGGCCAGTACGCACACACCGCACGCGGGCTTGCGCGCATGGCAGACCCGTCGGCCGTGAAAGATCACGCGATGCGAGAGCAGTGTCCATTCCTTACGTTCGATCAGTGCCCCGACGGCGTGTTCCACCTTGACGGCATCTTCTTCCTCGGTCCACTTCCACCGCCGCACGAGCCGGCCGAAGTGGGTGTCGACGGTGATTCCCGGAATGTCGAAGGCATTGCCCAGCACGACGTTCGCGGTCTTGCGTCCGATGCCTGGGAGTTTCACGAGATCTTCGAGCTTGTTCGGGACCTGACCGTCGTGGCGTTCGAGTAGTGCCTGACCGAGTCCGATCAACGACGTCGTCTTGTTCCGGTAGAAGCCGGTGGAGCGGATGTACTCCTCGAGTTCCGTCCGATCGGCTTCCGCGTATGCCTTCGCGTCGGGATAACGCGCGAAGAGCGCGGGGGTGACCATGTTGACGCGGACGTCCGTGCACTGCGCCGACAGGATTGTCGCCACTGCCAGTTCCAACGGAGTCGTGAAGTCGAGTTCGCAGTACACGTGCGGGAAAGCTACCGCGAGCTCACGATTCATCCGACGCGCCCGGCGTACCAATCCAAGGTGTGATTCTTCCTTCCGCGCACCCCCCGAACGCGGTTTCTTCCGCTGCTCTGAACTGCCTGTCGGGGTGGTCTGCACTCAGACAACTGTACGGATACGACATGAGTGGAGACTCCGTCGTGTCGATTCTGAGACCTTCGACGTGTTTACTTCCCCCTATGCAAGGACTCGCAGTAATTCTCTTTCCGCTACTGCTGATGCTCTTTGCCCTGGCGATGGAACGAGTCGAAGGGCGATTGCGTCGGCTCTCGGTTCAAGAGCACGAAGTAGAAGACTTCCTCGATCAGGCAAGTCACGACGATGTCGCCCGCCTGGCAAGCGATGGGTTTCCCCATGCTTTCGCCCGCTTCCACCGGAAGCGGAAGGGCCGTCAGTCGGAGGCTCCCGAGAGCGCCAGCCTGGGCGAAATCCGGACACAACGGGCAAGTTGACGGCCATACAAAGTAGTCACCGCAGCGGATTCCGGAAGAATTTTCGGCTCTTACGTGGCATCAATCACTCGCCGCGAGCTATCGGGACGTAGACTTCGATGCCGTACCTGTTGCATTGAACACAGATTGCATTGGACACAGTGTCTCACTCAGGAGGGCTGAGCCTGTGTACGACGGTTTGTGCGCAGCACGGGTACAAAGATAGATAGCGCAAAAATGACACCACAAACGAACAAATCCCAACAAGGAGCGCACGTGGACGACGTCCTGGCAAGAGCCGGCATCTTCCAAGGAGTCGAGCCCTCAGCGGTAGCGGCGCTGACAAAGCAGCTGCAGCCCGTCGACTTCCCCCGTGGACATGTCATCTTCAACGAAGGTGAGCCCGGTGACCGCCTGTACATCATCGTGTCCGGCAAGGTGAAGATCGGTCGACGCTCACCCGACGGTCGCGAGAACCTGCTGACGATCATGGGCCCGTCCGACATGTTCGGCGAACTGTCCATCTTCGACCCCGGCCCCCGCACCTCGACGGCGACGACCGTCACCGAGGTTCGCGCCGTGAGCATGGATCGCGACGCTCTCAAGGCATGGATCCAGCAGCGTCCCGAGATCGCCGAGCAGCTGCTGCGCGTTCTCGCCCGCCGACTGCGTCGTACCAACAACACCCTGGCCGACCTGATCTTCACGGACGTTCCCGGCCGTGTCGCCAAGGCGCTCCTGCAGCTCGCGCAGCGCTTCGGCACTCAGGAAGGTGGCGCACTGCGCGTCACTCACGACCTCACGCAAGAAGAGATCGCCCAGCTCGTCGGCGCTTCCCGCGAGACCGTCAACAAGGCGCTCGCCGATTTCGCACACCGCGGATGGCTGCGCCTCGAAGGCAAGAGCGTCCTGATCTCGGATTCCGAGCGTCTGGCTCGTCGCGCGCGCTAGTTTCTTCCTTCTCGACTCTTTCGGCCGCTCCCACTTCGGTGGGGGCGGCCGAAGTCATTCCCTGGACTCTCGTTGTACCTATCGGTAAAGTATGTACCGATAGGTACACATCTGATTGAGAGGCCACGTAATGACCGTCCGAGCACCGATTCCGCCCTTCACCCACGAAACCGCCGTCCAGAAGGTCCGCCTCGCCGAGGACGGATGGAACTCACGCGATCCACACAAGGTGTCACTCGCCTACACGCCGGACAGTTGGTGGCGTAATCGGTCGACGTTCGTCACCGGCCGATCCGAAATCGTCGAACTTCTGACCGAGAAGTGGACCCGCGAGCTGGACTACCGCCTGATCAAAGAACTGTGGGCCCACGACGGCGACCGCATCGCGGTTCGATTTGCCTACGAGTGGCACGATCACGACGGGCAGTGGTTCCGCTCCTACGGCAACGAGAACTGGGAGTTCGACGCCGACGGCCTCATGCACCACCGTCATGCCTGCATCAACGACGTCGCCATCGCGGAGAACGACCGAAAGTTCTTCTGGGATTCGACAGGACCACGCCCGCAGGATCATCCAGGCCTGAGCGAGCTGGGCCTGTAATGGAATGGGCCTGTAATGGAAGGATGAATCCATGGTCAGACAGGTAGCTGAACGCTCCGACACGATTCCCGCGCTCGCGAACGTGTTCCGCACCTACGGGTTCGACGGAGCAAGCCTGGCCGTCATCACCGAACACACCGGGTTGGGCAAAGGCAGTCTCTACAACTTCTTTCCGCGCGGGAAGGAAGAGATGGCCGAGGCGGTGCTCGACGAGGTCGCCGGATGGTTTCGCGCCGAAGTCTTCGAACCGCTTCGAGCAGAGTCGGTTCCACCGAGTCAGCGTGTCCAGAGCATGTTCGTTACCGTGGCCGACTACTTTCGGTCCGGGCAACGCATTTGCTTGTTCGGCGCATTTGCACTCGGTGAAGAGCGAAGCCGCTTCGGCGCCAAGGTGCGAGCCTACTTCGACGAGTGGACAGTCGCTCTCGCGGCGACACTCGCCGGCGCCGAAGATTCCATCGGACTCGCCGAAGAAGCCGTGGCCGGGATCCAAGGCGCAATCGTGATGTCTCGAGCGCTGGACGACAGCGCCGTATACAGCCGAGTGACGACGAAACTCGAAGATCGACTGGTGCAGGCACTCACGCCGTAACGCATACCGCACGACCACAAAGGCATTTGTGCCACGGCATCCACCTGGCATGCTCGAAAAGGCACGCACAAGACGAAAGGAACCCATGCTCTCGTCCGAGACGGTGATCGCATCCACGGCTTCGGGGAAGATCCGCGGCCGAAAGCGTGACGGTTCCTACTACTTCGGTGCGATCCCCTATGCCCGCGCGGGGCGTTTCGAGAAACCTCGCCCGGTGGAACCGTTCTCCGACGCCTTCGACGCCACGGCTCTCGGAACGGTGTTCCCCCAACCACCTTCACGTCTCGAACGGATCATGGGACCGCCGCTCCCCGAACCGGAGCTCAGCGAGGACAGCTTCACCGTCACGGTCACAACCCCGTCGCTGAACGGTCGCCGCCCGGTGATGGTGTGGCTGCACGGCGGCGGATACTCCAGTGGCGGCGGCTCCCTCCCCTGGTACGACGGCGGGGCTTTGTCAGCCGAGGGCGACGTCGTCGTGGTATCGGTCAACTATCGCGTCGGCGTGCTCGGATACCTCCTCCTCGACGGCGTCAGCGAAGGCAATCTCGGGGTCCACGATCAGATCGCGGCGCTCGAGTGGGTACGCGAGAACATCGAGGCATTCGGTGGCGACCCCGATTCGGTCACCGTATTCGGGCAGTCGGCCGGCGCTCATTCCATTGTGAATCTGTTGGGCAGTAACAACTCTCGAACTCTGTTCCGTCGAGCAATTCTGCAGAGCACCCCGCGGCCGGACCTCAACTTCACACAGGCTGCCGCGATCGAGAACGGTGAAACGTTTGCCCGACTGCTCGACGGAGATCCTCGGACCGCGCCACTTTCCCACATCCTCGACGCATTCCGCGGCACGGCAATCGAGTTCAGCCGGCGGTCCCCCAATGTCGTGCAACCGCCCTTCGCACCGATTTCCGAACTGGAACCCGTGACCCGGACCTTCGACGCAGCGCCTGACATCATCGTGGGATACACCCGCGACGAGGGATCCGCTTTCCTGCGCGACGTGGCGGGAGCACCCGATCCCGAACGCGTCGCCGAAAAAGCACTGACACAGAACATGTTTGCCGAGCCGGCGATGGAGCTGGCCGATGCCTTCACCGCGGCCGGCGCGTCGGTGTACACGTATCGCTTCGACTGGGCACCGACGGAAGACGTCTTCGGAGCAACCCACTGCATCGAACTACCCTTCGTGTTGGGAACCGAGCAGTCCTGGCAGGGCTCACCGATGCTCGGCAGCAGCGACTGGCAGAGCATCGACGCACTGGGCCGACGGATACGCCGACACTGGACGTCGTTTGCGCACACGGGAAGTCCGGACAACAGCGAAACGTGGGAGAAGTACACCTCGGCCCAACCGATCGGAATCACCTTCTCCTGAGCAACTTCGGGCGCCTACCCACTCGCCGCAATCCCGTCTAGGATTGCTCCATGGACATGCCCAAGCTCCTCGACGGGCGACTCAAGCTCCGCCATCTACTGCTCGTCGACGCGTTGAGCCGTCAGGGCAGTGTGGTCGGTGCCGCTGCTGCACTTCACATCACGCAACCCGTTGCGACTCGTAGTCTGCACGACATCGAGTCCATTCTCGGTGTCTCGCTCTTCGATCGCGGCCCACGCGGAATCACTCCGACCATTTTCGGCGAGGCCTTCACAACTCATGCGCGGGCCGTGATCGCGCAGCTGACCGAAGCCGGGCGGCACGTCGTCGAACTTGCCGACGCCAATCGCGGAACGGTCATCGTGGGAACACATCTCGCCGGATCCAACGTGCTGCTTCCCGGCGCCATCGCACGCCTGAAGGTTCACCACCCGCTGCTCACCGTCGTCGTGCGCGAAGGTACGCCCGAACAGTTGCTCACAGATCTGGAAGCGGGCCGAATCGACCTGATCGTCGGCCGGCTCACCTCACCTACCGACGACACCGCGATACGACGGAACCTCTACGCCGAATCCGTCGAACTCGTCACCCGCGTGGATCACCCGCTCGCTCTTCGTGAGGACGTCCAACTCGAAGAGTTGCGTGGCTTCCCCTGGATCCTGCCCGGGGTCGAGACAGTGCTCCGCCGCGAGCTGGAGGAGTTCTTCGCCCGCAACGGCTTGCCGTTGCCCGAAAATCGGGTCGAGGCAACCTCTTTCCTCACCGTGCGTCAACTCCTGGTCGAGACCGACATGATCGCCGTACTGCCGAGCCTCATCCCCCGCGACGACGCGCGCTTGACCACTCTGTCCATCACACTCGATCCGATCGGGCACAGCGTCGGCATCACATCGTCGGCGACTCGCACGTCGAGTCCGTCCGCTCAGGCCCTCATCGCGACGCTGGAGTCCTTTGCAGCCGAGCTCATGCGACCGTGAAACGCCGATCGGCCCGTTCCCTCCATGGGAACGGGCCGATCGGATCAATCCGGTACTCAGGCGTTTCCGGAGACGCGAATTTCCTCGTGCTCCAAGCCCCGCGACGAATCGGGGACAATCTTGAACAGGGCGATGGCGCCGACCAGGCTGATCGTGCACACCCCGGCGAGATACCAGGTCACACCCGCCGAAGATCCAGTGGCGTCGAGCAGAGCCGTGGCGATCATCGGCGCCAGTCCACCACCGAGAATCGCACCACTCTGGAGAATCAGAGACGAGCCGGAATAGCGGACCTTGGCCGGGAAGGTGTCGGCGATGATGCTGCCCTGGACACAATGTGTGACCGGAACGATCAGGCCCATACCCAGGAACGCGATGACGGCGACCACTTTGTTCTCGGTGTTGAGGAGTGGGAAGAACACGATGCACCACAACAGGATTGCGGCTGATCCGCCGATGAACATGTGTCGACGCCCGTACTTGTCGGCGATCTTGGTCCAGAACGGGATGGAAAGGAACCACAGGACTGCGGCAGCGGTCACGCTGAGCACGAGGAACTGCTTGTCGTAGCCCAGATGTTGCGTGCCGTACGACAGAGTGAACACCATGAAGGCGTACGCCACGGCGGAGTTCGCCAAGCACGCGGCAAGCGTGAGAGACAAACGGGGGAAGCCGACCTTGAGCGACTCACGCAGCGGGAAGCGAACTATTTCGCCCTTCTCCATGACCCCGGCAAATGACGGCGACTCGGTGACGCGCAGGCGGATCACCAAACCGATCGCCACCAGAACGAAGCTCAGTAGGAAGGGGATTCGCCAACCCCACGACGCGAATGCGGAGTCCGACATCACGGCGTTGGTCGTCAGGAAAATGCCGTTGGCGAGAACCAGTCCGGCAGGTGTGCCCATCTGCGGGAAACCTGCATACAGATTCTTCTGCCCGGCCGGCGCATGCTCCATCGACATGAGTGTCGCGCCGGCGCCTTCACCGCCAAGACCGATGCCCTGAACGACGCGCATGGCCACCAGGAGGACGGGTGCCCAGAACCCGATGGAGTCGTAGTTCGGGATGAGGCCGATGAGTGTGGACCCGACGCCCATCATCACCAGCGAGACCACGAGCGTGGCCTTGCGCCCGATGCGGTCACCGAAGTGCCCGAACACGAGTCCACCTACCGGCCGTGCGATGAACCCGACGGCGAAGGTGCTGAAGGCAGCCAGCGTGCCGGCCGTGGGGCTCAGGCTCGGAAAGAATTGTTTGTTGAAGATCAGCGCGGCGGCTGTGCCGTAGAGGAAGAAGTCGTACCATTCGAGAGTTGTGCCGGCCAGGGTTGCCATGGCAACTCGGCTGCGGGCAGCTTTCTCCGGCAACGGCTTTCCGTCACTCGTCGTGCTGTTGGATATCTTGTCTGACATCGCGGAACCTATCGATTGGATGGGGCAGGCGGACGATGAAATCTGTAGTCACCGACCCCGTCTTCGGGATTGTCGGCATCACGAGCGTCGTCGATCGTTGTGTTTGGAATTGTGCTCGCTCGAGACATGACTCACAAATGCCGAATTCACCGTCCGCCATACCGGAAAGGGTATAGCCGGGGCCTCAGGCGAGACCCAGGAAGCGTTCGGCATTCCCCCGCGAAATCAGTTGGCGCGCAGTATCGTCCAAGAACTCACTCTTGCGAACCACCTCACCGACCGGACGCTCCCCCAAGGGGTACGGGTAATCGCTACCCACCATCACACGGTCCACCCCCACCGTGTCCACCAACAGTCGCAGCGCACGCTCGTCGAAGACGACGGAATCCACGTAGAACCTTCCCAGGTAGTGCGAAGGAGGGAACTCCGACGTACCGATGATGTCGTTGCGGCCGTGCCAGGCGTTTTCCATCCGTCCCAACCAGAACGCGAAAGATCCACCACCGTGCGCAAATCCGATCTTCAGGCGATCGTCGATCTTGTCGAACACTCCACCGAGAATCAGTGCGAGTATCGACAGGTGCGTTTCGGCCGGCATCGCGGTGAGCCACTGCGCCATCCACCGGTCGAGACGCGGGGAGTTGGCCATGTCCCACGGGTGCACGAAGACGGGCACGTCCAGCGACGCACAGTGTTGCAGGAACGTCACCACGCCCTCGCTGTCGAGGTCCAGATCGCCGACATGATTGCCGATCTCGACACCGCGGTGCCCGTTCGCGATGCACCGCTCCAACTCACGGCACGCTGCGTCGGTGTCCTGCAGAGGCACCTGGCAGAACGGAATCAACCGATCCTTCGCCGGCTCCACGATCTCGAGTGCGAGGTCGTTGAAGATCCGTGCAATGCGGCTTGCCTGCTCACCGCTCCGGCCGTAGTTGAAGAACGCCGGAGTAGGTGAGACGACCTGCGTCTGCACGCCGTCGGCATCCATGTCCCGAAGCCGCACCTCGGCGTCCCAGGCATCGGACTGGATGCGGCGGAACTCCTTGGTGCCCATCATGATCATTGCTTCGGTTTCCGACTCGACCTTCAGCCACGGCGCTTGCGGCCCCGCGTCTTCGGTCAGATCCGGCCACCCGTTGGGCACGTAATGGGTGTGGATGTCGATCAGGTTGCTCATAGCTCAGCCCTTGCCGGGATGGAGCGTGCCGCACTTGTCACACGTGCGGGCTTCTTCGCTCTCGTAGAACTTGACGAACACCGGCGGCAGGTCGGCCACGATGTCGCGCACCTGAAGTTCGACCTCGTGAATCTTGTGGTCGCATTCGAGGCAGTACCACTGGAACTTCTCGAGCGTGCCTTCCTTGCGGACGCGTTCGATGACCAGGCCGATGGAGCCCGCCGTGGGACGCTGCGGCGAATGCGGAATGTCTCCCGGCAGCAACCAGGTTTCGCCCTCACGAATGTCGACACGCTGAGGACCGTCCTCGGTCATGACGTTGACGTGGATGTCGCCTTCGAGCTGGTAGAACCACTCCTCGTACGGATCGAGGTGGTAGTCGGTCCGCTGGTTCGGTCCGCCGACGACCTGCACGATGAAGTCGTCTCCGAGCGCCATCGTCTGATTGTTGACAGGCGGCTGCAGCAGGTGGCGGTTGTCGTCGATCCACTTCTTGAAGTCGATGACGGGAGGAATCGTGGTCATGATGCATTCTCCGTATCTTCGGACGCTGAGCGCTTGGAGGCGGGCACGTACGCCACGCCGGAAATTTCGATGAGCAGATGCGGGTGGGGCAGTTGGTGAACAGCCACAGTCGTTCTCGTCGGACCGTTTTCGTCGAACAGTTCGGCGTACACCTCGTTGTATCCACCGAAGTCGTTCATGGACACCAGGTAGGAGGTGACCTGAACCAGATCACTGAGTTCTCCGCCCACTTCGGCGAGGATTGCCGCGATGTTTTCGATGACGGCACGCGTCTGCGCCCGAATGTCGAGCGCCGTCGTCCCCATCTCGTCGACCTCGACGCCGACAAACGTGTTGTCGGGTCGACGCGAACTGGTCCCGGAGACATAGACGAAATCGCCGACCACCTTGACGTGGGGGAACTTTCCGCGCGGCTTCGCCAGCTTCTCGATGACCTGCGCCCCACTCATCGCTTCACACCTTTCACCGTGACGGTTCCGAGTCCGTCGATCGTGCACTGTGCGACGCCCTCGTCGAGTCGCACAGCTGCTGTGGCGGCACCGGCCAGAATTACCTGACCGGCGCGCAACGGAATTCGGCGTCGACGCGCGATGTCGAGCAGCGCATGCAAAGCTCGCGCCGGATCGCCGAGAATGGCCGCCGTGGTTCCGAGCACCGTCTCGCCACCGACTTCCATACGCACGGAACGGTCCTCGACGTTCTGCAGCGGCAGCCACCGCCCGATCACGTATCCGGCCGCGCTGGTGTTGTCGGCGACGACGTCGGTGTAGGTGAAGCGGAAGTCGCGGTAGCGCGAGTCGATGATCTCCATTGCCGGAGCCAGCGCGTCGACGCAGTTTTCGATGTCGACGTTCGGATCGTCGAGATCGACGTCCTTCGACAGGCGGTATGCCACTTCGGGTTCGATCTTGGGATGAATGAACGTCCTCAGGTCGACTTCGCCGCCGTTGCTCACGCACATCGTGTCGGTCAGCTGACCGACGATCACTTCGGACACACCCATCTGCGCCATCTTCGCCTGACTGGTGAAGCCGAGCTTGATCCCCACAATCGATTCGCCACGGCTGGTGCGTCGTTCGAGGAGTTCGTTCTGGATCCGGTAGGCCTCGTCGATGTCGATGGTGTGTTCGTCGGCGAGGCTCGGGGTGTCGGTGCGACTCTGTTGAGCGTCGTCGAGGCGACGCGCGAGCGCGGATACGGTGTCTTCTGGGGCTGTCATCACGCCTCGCTCATTTCTGGAAAACTTTTGCGGTTTCGATGTTCACAGTTGCACACATACGTTCGTCGGTTCGGTGTAGAAATGCAGCGAGGACTCGCCACCCTCACGTCCGATGCCGGACAAGCCCATACCGCCGAAGGGAGATCGCAGTTCACGGGTGAACCACGTGTTGACCCAGGAGATTCCGACGTTCATCTTCTGCGCGACACGGTGTCCACGGCGCAGGTCGTTGGTCCACACAGAGGCAGCGAGGCCGTACTCGGTGTCGTTTGCCAGTGCGATTGCCTCGGCTTCGGTCTCGAACGGAATGAGTGCTGCAACGGGTCCGAAGATCTCCTCGCGCACGGCGCGATCCTTGTTGGTCAAACCCGTCCACAGGGTGGGTTCGATCCACGACCCGCCGGCAAGCTCCTGCCCGAGATCCGGAATGCCGCCACCGGTAAGCACTTTCGCACCCTCCTGCTCGGCGATCTCGAAGTAGTCGAGAACCTTCTTCCGGTGCGCCTGCGAAATGAGCGGTCCGGTCGTCGTTGCATCGAGCGTCGGGTCGCCCAGACGCAATCCTGCTGCCCGTTCGACGAGTCCACCGGCGATGTCGTCGAAAATGCTGCGGTGCACGTACACCCGCTCGGTGCACAGGCAGACTTGGCCGGTGTTGGTGAACACCGACTTGGTCAGACCCGTCAACGCTTCGTCGATATCGACGTCGTCGAAGACGATCGCGGCGTTCTTGCCACCGAGTTCGAACGAGACCGGACGGACTCGCGGCGCAACGGTTTTCATGACATGGGAACCGGTTGCCGAAGAACCGGTGAAGGTGACGCCGTCGATGCCGGGGTGCGTGGTGAGGAACTCGCCGGCGGAGTTCGCACCGAACCCGTGGACGACGTTGTAGACACCGGCAGGCAGGCCGACTTCTTCGAGTACCTCGGCAAGCAACGACGCGGTCGCTGGGGTTTCCTCGGAGGGCTTGACCACCACGGAGTTTCCGCACGCGAGCGCGGGCGCGACCTTCCAGGTCAGGAGAAGCAGCGGCAGGTTCCAGGGAACGATGACGGCGACGACGCCGAGCGGCTTGCGGATCGCGTAGTTCAACGCCTGCTTGCCACCCGCGAGATCCGTGACAAACGATTCCTGTCCGGCCGCGGCGACGATGTCGGCGAAAGTGCGGAAGTTCGTCAGGGCGCGCGCGACGTCGAGTTCGCGTGCCTGCGTGATCGGCTTTCCGGTGTCCGCCATTTCTGCGGCGACGAACTCTTCGAATCGCTCCTCGATCCGGTCGGCGGCGCGTCGCAGCAGAGCCGTCCGCTCACGGACCGGCGTATCGGCCCAACCGTTGTCCAGAGCACGTCTGGCAGAGGTCACGGCCCGATCGACCAGGGCCTTGTCGGCCTCGTGGACCCGGGCGAGAACACGGCCCGTTGCTGGGTCGACCTGATCGAAGCTCGACGACTCGTCGGGTTCGACATAGGAGCCGTCCACATAATTGCGGATCCATCCGTCGCATTGTGAGGTCATGGACTAACTATTGGCCCGTGACCCATATCAAACAAATGCAAAAACTGCCGCCAGCTATACCTCGATCGGCATAGATGGCGGCAGTTCGGCCAAACAACTCAGCTCGCTATGTAGGCGCCGAGCGCCTCAGCGACGCAGATACGCCAACTGCACATTGACGGATTTCTCCGCCACCGGCCACAGCTTCGGGTCCACGTCGGAGTAGACGTGCTCGACAACCTCGCGAACCGAGGCCGACTCCCCCAACGTCGACAGAGCGGCTCGCACCTGGTCCAGACGCTCCTCGCGGTGAGCCAGGTACTGCTGCGAAATCGTCTGCAGATCGGGCAGGTCCGGACCGTGCCCTGGTAGAACCGTCAGTCCTTCGCCGAGTGCGGCCAGGGATCGCAGCGAGGTGAGGTAGTCCCCCAGATCGCCGTCGGAATCGTCGAGGACTGCCGTGCCGCGGCCGAGAATGGTGTCGCCCGTCAGCACGCTCGCGTCGTTCTCGACGACTATCGACACCGAGTCGGCGGTATGGCCCGGCGTCGCGAGGATCCGCAACTTCAGGCCCGCCACCTCGATCACTTCACCGTCGACAAGCGCCGAAGCGCCCCCGCGAAGAAAAGTGGGATCGACGGAACGCACTGGAGCCGAAGTCAATTCATGGAAACGGTCCACCCCGCCGGTGTGGTCGTAGTGCCGGTGCGTGATCAAGGTCAGCGCTACCGGACCGATACCAGCGACACGTTGCAGGTGTTCCTCGTCGTTGTCGCCTGGATCGACGACAACACACTCGACGCTGCCGGGAGCATGCAGAATCCAGGTGTTCGTACCGTCCAGCGTCATCATGCCCGGATTGTTCTCGAGCAAGACCGAAGCGATGTCGGTGACGCGGCGAAGCTGCGCGTAGGCGGGATGGACCGTCGACATCAGCGAACTTCGACGATCAGTTCCACCTCGACCGGAGAGCCGAGGGGAAGTTCTGCCACACCGACTGCCGAACGAGCGTGGATACCGGCGTCGCCGAGCACCTCGCCGAGGAATTCGGAAGCGCCGTTGATCACGCCGGGCTGACCGGTGAATCCTTCGGCGGATGCCACGAAGCCGACAACCTTGACGACACGAACGACGTTGTCGATGCCGACCAGGGCGTCGATGGCAGCGAGAGCGTTGAGCGCGCAGGTGCGAGCCGCGGCCTTGGCGTCCTCATCCGACACGCCCGCGCCGAGCTTGCCGGTCAGCGTCAGTTTTCCGTCGACGAACGGGAGCTGACCCGACGTGTACACGTGGTTGCCGCTGCGAACCGCGGGAACGTACGCAGCGACGGGTGCCGCGACGGCGGGAAGTGCAATGCCCAGTTCGGCGAGACGCTCCGACCAGGTCTGTGTTGCCTCTGCCATGTGATTCAGCCCTTCGGACGCTTCATGTACGCGACGTGCTGCTCGCCCGACGCGCTCGGCAGGACTGCGACGAGCTCCCAGCCGTCGACACCCCAGTTGTCGAGAATTGCCTTCGGATTGTGGACCAGCAACGGAGTCACGGTGTATTCCCAGGAAGTTATTTCGCTCATGCGGTGAGCCTATCCCGCGTACATCTTCGGCCCCAGACTTATAGGCTCGCGGTGTGGTTGCATCCCAAGATGAGCTGAGCAGGACCTGGCCCGAGTCCGCGACGAAGGCCCGCCTGCACTTTGTGTCAGGTAAAGGCGGAACCGGTAAGTCCACGGTTGCCGCTGCGTTGGCGCTTGCGTTGGCCGAAGGCGGCAAGCGCGTTCTCCTCGTGGAGGTCGAGGGCCGCCAGGGAATCGCGCAGCTCTTCGACGTACCGCCGCTTCCACCGCAGGAAACCAAGGTCGCGGCCGCCGAAGGCGGCGGTGAAGTGATGGCTCTGGCCGTCGACATCGAGACCGCGTTCCTCGAATATCTCGAAATGTTCTACAACCTCGGCTTCGCCGGCCGGGCGATGCGTAAGTTCGGCGCCATCGAATTCGCCACCACCATCGCTCCCGGCCTTCGCGACGTTCTCCTCACCGGCAAGATCAAGGAGTGCGTCATCCGCACCGATCGAACCGGCAAACGCGTGTACGACGCCGTTGTCGTCGACGCTCCCCCGACCGGACGAATCGGCAGCTTCCTCGACGTCACCAAGGCGATGGCCGATCTTGCCAAGGGCGGCCCGGTGCACTCCCAGAGTGAAGGCGTCGTTCGCCTGCTGCACTCGCCGGAGACCGTCGTACATCTGGTTGCACTTCTCGAAGCGCTGCCCGTTCAGGAAACTGCCGACGCTGCCGCAGAACTGGCGCGTGACGACCTCAACCTCGGTGCCATCATCGTCAACCGCGCCAGCCCGAGGTTCTTGCCCGAAGATCAACTCTCCGGTGCTGCAGCCGGCAATATCGATGCAGCTTCGATCCGGTCGACGCTCTCCGATGTCGGCATCGATCTGTCGGACGACGACTTCGCCGGCCTTCTCACCGAGACGATCGAACACGCGTCGGTGCTCGAAGCTCAAGAATCCAGCGCCGAGAAGCTCCGCGAGATCGACGGGGCTCGGGTGCAACTCCCCGCACTCGCCGACGGCGTCGATCTCGGTGGGCTGTACGAACTTGCCGAATACCTCACGGAACAGGGCGTGTGATGACCGAGACCACCGAGAACGTGACGGTCGGCAGTTCCAGGACCGGCCGACGCGCAGCTCCTGCCCTCGATATTTCGGCGATCATCAAGGACCCGACGGCCCGGATCGTGGTGTGTTGCGGCGCAGGTGGCGTCGGCAAGACCACGACGGCGGCGTCGCTGGCGTTGCGTGCCGCCGAGGAGGGCCGACGCGTAGTCGTACTCACCATCGATCCGGCCCGTCGCCTCGCACAGGCCTTGGGTGTGGCCGAACTCGACAACACTCCGCAGCCGGTGAAGCTGGGTCCCGAAACCACGGGCGAACTGCACGCGATGATGCTGAACATGCGTCGGACTTTCGACGAGATGGTCATCGAACATTCGAGCCCTGAGAAGGCCGAGCAGATCCTGGCGAATCCCTTTTACCAAACCGTTGCCACATCGTTCTCCGGAACGCAGGAGTACATGGCGATGGAGAAGTTGGGGCAGCTGGCGTCGAACGACGCGTGGGATCTGGTGATCGTCGATACCCCGCCCTCCCGCAATGCGCTCGACTTCCTCGACGCTCCACAGAGGCTGGGAACATTCCTCGACGGACGGATGATCCGGCTGCTCTCGGCACCCGGCCGTGGCCTGACCAGGCTCGTGGCCGGCGCGATGGGATTGGCACTGAAGGGCGTCTCGACCATCGTGGGAAGCCAAATGCTTTCGGATGCATCGGCATTCGTACAGTCGCTGGACTCGATGTTCGGCGGTTTCCGTGAACGCGCCACGAAGACCTACGAGTTGCTGCGTCAGCCGGGGACTCATTTCCTGGTGATCGCAGCGGCCGAACCCGACGCTCTTCGCGAGGCGGCGTTCTTCGTCGATCGCCTTGCGGGTGATTCGATGCCGTTGGCCGGTTTGGTTCTCAACCGCACGCACCCGACGTTGACGGCTCTGCCTGCCGATCATGCAGTGACCGCCGCCGACAAACTGGAAGCGAAGGAAAATGCGACCGAGGCCGAAGCCCTCACCGCAGCCGTTCTCCGCATCCATGCCCATCGGGCCGTGATCGCGAAGCGAGAAATCGCCTTGCTGAGTCGATTCACCGCAGCTCACCCGAGGGTGCCGCTGATCGGTGTTCCGTCGCTACCGTTCGAGGTCTCGGACCTCGAGGCGCTGCGCGCGGTGGGAGATCAGCTCACTCGTAAGGGCTGATCCCCCCGATCGACCTGGATCAGACTGCTGAGTGATGCTGGCGCTGGTCTTCGAAGAACTCGGACCAGGAGTCGACGTCGGGGTGCTGCTTGAGCAGCGCACGGCGCTGACGTTCGGTCATTCCGCCCCACACACCGAACTCGACGCGATTGTCGAGCGCATCGGCTCCGCACTGCATGAGGACCGGGCAGTGACGGCAGATGGTGGCTGCCTTACGCTGCGCGGCGCCACGAACAAAAAGTTGGTCGGGGTCGACCTCGCGGCATCGTGCCTGAGTTACCCAGGCAATTCGTGCCTCGGCCTGCTCGATGTCCAAACGGCTACTCGGGGTGGCTGTGTACATTCTGGGTCCCCTCTACAAAGTCTGACCGTCGCCATGAGGCGAGCAGCGCACCATCTCAGCCGTCCCCGCGGTAGCACGGTGAAAGCTGAGACACATTCGTGATCGAGTGTTACGTCGATCACACTGATCACAATTTAGGTAAAGAACGCCCCTAACGCAAGACGGTCGGGGGCATTTTTTGGTACGGCAGTACAAAGCGCGTGTTCAGGAGGTTTTGAACACCCCCAAAACACTGAAACCGGTTCCAATGGGTGGGCACACGTACTCTGTAGATCGTGTCGATTGCAAAAACAGTGGCGAAGCTCGCCGGAAGCTCCGCATTGGCGGGTGTCCTGGTCGCAGGGGTGATGTTCCCGGTGGCCGGCGGATTCGGATTCGCGTCCAATCGCGCTGCCGATACCGTCGACAACGTCTCGGCCGAACTGGTCGAAGGCACGGTCCCCGCGGTGTCCACCATGGTCGATGCGGCAGGCAATCCCATTGCCTGGCTGTACGACCAACGACGCTTCGAAGTCCCGAGCGAGAAGATCTCCAACAACATGAAGTTGGCGATCGTCTCCATCGAGGACCGCCGGTTCCCCGACCACAAGGGCGTCGACTGGCAGGGAACGCTGCGCGCCTTCCTCACCAACACGACGACCGGTGAAGTGCAGCAGGGCGCGTCGACACTCGATCAGCAGTATGTGAAGAACTACCAGCTGTTGGTCGTGGCCAAGACGGATGCCGAGCGCCGCGCCGCCATCGAGACCACTCCGGCCCGAAAGATCCGCGAGATCCGGATGGCCCTGACGCTGGACAAGGAACTCACGAAAGACGAGATCCTCACCCGGTACCTCAACCTCGTACCGTTCGGCAACGGATCCTTCGGCATCCAGGACGCGGCCCAGACCTACTTCGGCGTCGATGCCGCAGATCTGACCGTTCCCCAGTCGGCGATGTTGGCCGGCATGGTTCAGTCCAGCTCCGCTCTGAACCCGTACACGAACGTCGAGGGCGTGACCGAGCGTCGTAACACCGTTCTCGACACCATGATCACGAACATTCCGGATCGTGCCGACGAGTTCCGCGCAGCCAAGGAAGAGCCCCTCGGCGTCCTGGAAACCCCCAACAACTTGCCGCGCGGCTGCATCGCTGCGGGCGATCGCGGATTCTTCTGCGACTACGCACTGAAGTACCTCTCGGACGCCGGAATCACGCGCGACCAGATCAACGAGGGTGGTTACCTCATCAAGACCACTCTCGATCCGCAGGTCCAGGCGTCCACCAAGGCCGGCCTGAATGCGAACGCGAGTGCCAACCTCGACGGCATCGCGAACGTGATGAACGTGATCCGGCCGGGCCAGGATTCACACAAGGTCATCGCGATGGCCAGCAGTCGCACGTACGGCCTCAATGCCGACGCCGACGAAACCGTCCAGGCGCAGCCGTACTCCCTCGCCGGTGACGGTGCGGGCTCCGTCTTCAAGATCTTCACGACGGCTGCGGCGATGGAGAAGGGCCTCGGCATCAACGCGACGCTGGACGTGCCCAAGCGCTTCGAAGCCAAGGGCATGGGTAGCGGTGGTGCGGCCGGCTGCCCGGTCTCGACGTACTGCGTGGAGAACGCCGGCAACTACCCACCGACGCTGTCCGTGACCGACGCACTGGCACAGTCCCCCAACACCGCTTTCGTCAAGCTCATCGAGGCGACCGGCGTCACGCCGACGGTCGACATGGCTGTCCGTCTCGGCATGCGCTCGTACGCCGATCCCAACACCTCGGGCTTCGACGAGCGCAGCATGGCCGACTTCCAGAAGGAACAGAACCTCGGCTCGTTCACCCTCGGCCCCACCTGGATCAACCCGCTCGAACTCTCCAACGTCGCGGCCACCCTCGCCTCGCACGGCAAGTGGTGCCCGCCGAGTCCCATCGATTCGGTCTTCGACCGCTACGGCAAGCCGGTGGCCGTCACCGAGCAGGGCTGTGAGCAGGTTGTCGAGCCCGGCCTGGCAGACACACTCGCCAACGCCATGAGCCGTGACGACGTCGGCGCCGGTACGTCAGCCGGTGCCGCGAGCAGCGCCGGATGGAGCCTGCCGATGTCGGGCAAGACCGGTACCACCGAGACCCACAAGTCCTCGGCGTTCCTCGGCTTCACCAACAACCTCGCTGCAGCCGTCTACATCTTCGGCGACTCCCCGACGCCCGGCGAGATCTGCTCGAGCCCGCTGCGCCCCTGCTACAGCGGCAACCTGTACGGCGGTACCGAACCGGCGAGATCCTGGTTCGCGGCAATGAACCCGGTCGCCAACAACTTCGGGCCCACCTCGCTGCCTCCGATCGACGAGAAGTACGCACGGGGATCACAGAACGGCCAGGTTCCCGAGGTTGTCGGCCTGAGCCAGTCGGCGGCGACGTCGAGGTTGCAGGCGTCCGGCTTCACGGTCATTTCCGTGACCACGGCGTCCGGAGCACGGGCGGGAACGGTTACCGGAGTTTCGCCGTCCGGGTCCGCGATCCCGGGTTCGACCGTCACGATCTACATCAGTGACGGTTCCGTGAGGGCTCCGGCAGCACCCGCATCCCCCGCAGCCCCGGCGGCCCCGGCACCGGGCGCGACACCCCCCGATGCGACTCCGCCCGGAGGCGAACCCGCACCGCCTGCGGGGACCCCGCCGAACTGACGGCCCTGAAAACTGACGGCTCTGAAAACAAGAACGGCCGCGATCTCCGAGTGACTCGGAGATCGCGGCCGTTTTCGGTCTGGTGGCGCGCTACTACAGGCGGGACTTCACTGCCGCAGAGATACGAGCGCCATCGGCCTTGCCCTTGGCCAGCGCGCTGGCGGCCTTGATGACCTGGCCCATCTGACGCATCCCCGGACGCTCGCCGAGCTCCTCGGAAACCTGAGCGAGGGCGGTGTCGACGACGTCGACGAGTTCGGCGTCGGTCAACGGAGTCGGCAGGTACTCGTCGATGATCTGAGCTTCGGCGCGCTCTTTCGCGGCAAGCTCTCCGCGGCCGTTCTCGGTGTAGATCTCGGCCGATTCGCCGCGCTTCTTCGATTCCTTTGCAAGGACTTTGATGATTTCTTCGTCGGTGAGGACTCGCGCTTCCTTACCGGCCACCTCTTCGGTCTGGATGGCTGCCATGAGCATCCGAAGGGTGGCTGTACGTAGCGGATCCTTCGCCTTCATGGATGCAACCATGTCGGTTCGGAGAGTGGCTTTGAGCGATGGTGTCGTGTCGGACATGGTGGAAACGTTACGCGCTCGGCGTTTCGAGCGTGCCGATAGTTACCTCCGCCCGGACACAATTCTCCGTGGAATAGCTGTAAAAGGCGGCGAGAGCGACGCAGAAGAACGCCACACCCGTATCCTTGAGAGGTGTCTTCCCAGTTCCGCACCAATCTGACCCGCACCGCACTTGGTGCCGCGGGCGCCGCTGCACTAGGGATCGGGTACGCATCCGGCATCGAACGCAATGCATTTGCACTGCGTGAGGTGACGATGCCAGTCCTGGCGCCCGGTTCGTCGTCGCTGCGGGTCCTCCATCTCAGCGACCTGCACATGATGCCGAACCAACGGTTGAAACAGAATTGGTTGCGTGAGCTCGAAGGCCTCGATCCCGATCTCGTGGTCAACACCGGCGACAACCTGTCGCACCAGCGCAGCGTCCCGGCAGTGGTCCAGGCACTCGGCGATCTGTTGGCTCGGCCGGGTCTGTTCGTCTTCGGCAGCAACGACTACTTCGCTCCGAAACCGAAGAACCCACTGAGCTACATCTTCAACAAGGACAAGCGCATCACCGGGGATCCCCTCCCCTGGGGCGATCTGCGGGCCGCGTTCACCGAACGTGGGTGGCTGGACATGACCCACGTGCGCCGCGAACTCGAAGTGGCCGGTATTCGCATTGCGGCCGCCGGCGTCGACGACCCGCACCTGAAGCGCGATCGCTACGACACCGTCGCCGGAACACCCAATCCCGTCGCCCAGCTCAAGCTCGGCCTGACACACTCGCCCGAACCTCGAGTTCTCGACCGGTTCGCCGACGACGGCTACGACCTCGTGCTCGCCGGCCACACGCACGGTGGTCAGCTGTGCCTTCCGTTCTACGGCGCGCTGGTCACCAACTGCCAGATCGACCGGTCGCGGGTCAAGGGGCCGTCCAAGTGGGGCGCACACACTCAGCTGCACGTCTCCGCGGGCATCGGCACTTCGCCGTGGGCACCGGCGCGCTTCTGCTGCCGCCCCGAGGCAACTCTGCTGACTCTGGTTCCGGCCACCAAGCGCGAACCGGAGCACGTCTCCGCACACAGTTCCACAGAGTCTCCAGCGTCGGTTCTACGCAACTGACCTGCGGATTTAATGTCAGTCGACTCGGTAATGTAAGCTAACCGAGGTTCGACACGGGGTGTGGCGCAGCTTGGTAGCGCGCTTCGTTCGGGACGAAGAGGTCGTGGGTTCAAATCCCGCCACCCCGACAGTGAAGAACAGCAATCGAGGCCCTTCCGCTTACGCGGGAGGGCCTCGATTGCGTTGACGATAAGGTGAAGCCGTGGCATCCGAACCAGACTTCGCGCACAACGACATGGCGAGCCGTAGCCGACGTGAGAAAGCTGTCGGCCTTGCCAAGTTCGCCTGGGATCGCGATATCAGCAGTGCAGAGTTGCTCGAGATGCCCGACGATCGGCTGCGCAAACTCGCGCGGGCGGCGGGCGCCAATCCGCCGAGCACGCGGGAGACCTGGACGATCGCGGCCGGACTGCTCGACGAGAAAGCCGTGTGGGCAGCCGCTCATCCAGACCGACCCGAAGCTCGGCGTGAGCATCCGGACGAGAAGATCATGTGGGTGAAGAAACCGATCGAGCCCTGGCTGTGACAGCCGAATTCAGCGCAGCTGTGACAGCCGAATTCAGCGCAGCTGTGACAGCCGAATTCAGCGCAGCTGTGACAGCCGAATTCAGCGCAGCTGTGACAGCCGAATTCAGCGCAGCTGTGACAGCCGCATTCAGCGGAGCTGTGAACAGGTGATCGGGCAGGTCGACGAAGTAGTTGTGGATTGCTCCGCGCCAGTTCAGTTGGCGACCTTCTGGGCCGGAATCCTCGGTGGGCAGCCGGTGAAACGGAGCGAGGAGTGGGCGTTTGTCGACCCACCAGGATGGACCCGCCTCGCCTTCCAGCGCGTACCGGAATCCAAGCTGACGAAGAATCGCCTCCACATCGACGTCAGCGTGGATGACGTCGTAGTTGCAACCGAGGCGGCCGAGCGCCTCGGCGCAACTCGGGTCGGCACTGTTCAGGAGGACCCGGCAGGCACGTTTCAGGTGTTGCTGGATCCCGAGGGAAACGAGTGGTGCGTCGTCAAAGGAGTCGAAAGTTGATTCACACTCCCGCTACGGTTTCGCGAGCCCAACGGTAGTCCGCCTTACCGCTGGGTGAGCGGAGGATACTTGGTACGAGCACGATCGAGCGAGGGATCTTGTACCCGGCGACGTGGGTGCGGCAGTGCTCCGACAATGCGTCCGTCGCAACATCTTCGAACCCCGGTCGAACCTGCACGACAGCGGCGACCTTCTCACCGAATCGTGCGTCGGGCGCGCCCGCGACCAGCGCGTCGAAAACTGCCGGGTGAGTTTTGAGTGCCTGCTCCACTTCCTCGGGGTAGACCTTCTCGCCACCGGAGTTGATGCACATCGAACCGCGCCCGAGCAGCACGATGGTTCCGTCGGCTTCCATCGTGCCCATGTCCCCGAGCACCGCCAGACGCACCCCGTCGACGACGGGGAAAGTTGCCGCAGTCTTGACGGGGTCGTCGAAGTAGGCCACGGGAACATGGCCGGCCCTGGCGATGAACCCGACTGTGTCCGAGCCTGGTTCGATACGACGAAACTCGTCGTCGACAAGAATCATGTTGGGGTTGGATCGAATTCGCTTGGAACCGTCCTCCCCGAATTCGACGACGCCGTCGTTGCCGGATTCCGAAGCACCGAACGCATCCTTGATCACCAGCCCTGGCAATCGGGTTGTCAGTTCTGCCTTCAGGTTCGGGGAGAACAATGCGCCACCCGACCCGATAAGTTTGAGAGTCGAAAGGTCGTAGCGCCCTTCGCTTGCGGTGATGGCGTCGGCGATCGGCCGAGCAATTGCATCGCCGACGACGGTGATTCCGGTGATCTTCTCGGCCTCGACCAGTCGCAGCACCTCCATCGGATCGAAGCTGCGGGTCAACACTCGGGGCGCTCCCATGAGAAATGCCGTGAGCAGTGAATAGATCGCGGCTCCATGCATGAGCGGCGGAATGAGTAGCAGCACAGTCGGGTTGGTGTTCGCCACGGCCGCCTCCACAACCTCTTCGAGGCTCCGACGCGGTGGCCCGCTGAGGTTTGCTCCAGACAGCGCAGCGAAGAAGAAGTCCTCGTGCCGCCACACCACGCCCTTGGGCATTCCGGTTGTACCGCCGGTGTAGATGATGAAATGGTCGTCGTTGCTGCGAGGGCCGAAGTCGCGGGTATCGGATTGCGCCGCAAGCGCGTTCTCGTAGTCGTCGCCGACGATCAGCACGTGGGTGATCTCCGGACACTGCGGAACCACAGCCAAAGCGGTCGGCACGAATTCTGCTTCGACCAGCAGTGCCACCATTTGAGAGTTGGTGTAGATGTACAGCAGTTCTGCATCGGTATAACGGAAGTTGACGTTGATCGGCACCGCTCTGATCTTCAAGCACGCCAGGAGCGCTTCGACGTACTCGACGCAGTTACGCATGTGAATACCGACATGCTGGCCCGGTTCGACGCCGACGGACTGCAGATAATGAGCGAGGCGGTTCGATCGCAGTTCGAGTTCGGCGTAGCTCAACCGCGAATCTTCCAGAATCAAGGGAACTCGATCGGGGATCGCATCGGCAACGGCCTCGAACAGATCGGCAATGTTCAGGGTCATCGAATTCCTCACTACACGCGTCTTCACTTACCAGCACAGGTCTTTCGCGAAGCTAACACGTTGCTCGAGCCCTGTAGTCCGAATTGCGTAGAGGTCCCGCTGAGCGAGACCTGACGCGCCGTTCACCCGGTATCGACGGTGCGGATACCTCCCTGACCAAGCCCGATAGGCGGAAGGTAGGGTAGCCTAATGCATTCACGCACCACTCTCCGGAGCCGCACGTCGGTCCGGGTCGCCATGGTTGCCTTGGCGACTGTTTTTGCCGCTACGGCCTGCGGTTCTTCCGACGCCGGCGGCAACGCAAACGGCAACACCGATGTCGCGACCGGCGGCAAGCTGTTCAGCACTGCCGACACGGAAACTGCGAAGCTCGGCAGCGATGCCGCGCCCGGCGAGTTCCCGCGCACCATCACCCACGCTCTGGGCGAGACCACCCTCGAGGCCAAGCCGACCCGCGTCGTGGTCCTCGACAGTGGCGAACTCGACGAGGTCCTCTCGCTCGGGATCACCCCGGTAGGCATCGCCAGCCCGGAAAGTGCCGCCGGTCAGCCGTCGTACCTGGCAAACAAGTTGGTCGGAGTCCCCGACGTGGGCACGACCAACAACCTCAACCTCGAGGCGATCACCGCACTGCAGCCCGATCTGATCCTCGGTAGCAAGTTGCGCCAGGACAAGCTGTACCCGCAGCTCGCGGCAATCGCTCCGACGGTCTTCAGTATCCGCCCCGGCTTCCCGTGGAAGGAGAACTTCCTCCTCGCCGGTGACGCGCTCGGCGAGGAGACCAAGGCCGAGCAGGTTCTCAACGATTACCAGACGCACGCGGATCAGGTCCGTGAGTCGATCGACGGCTCCCCCACCATCTCACTGGTTCGCTTCATGTCCGGCAAGCTGCGCCTGTACGGCAACCTGTCGTTCATCGGCGTCATCTTGAAGGACGTCGGCCTGCCCCGCCCGGCGATCCAGGACATCGACGAACTGGCCGTCGAGGTCAGCCCAGAGACGATCACCGAAGCAGAGGGAGACCGAATCTTCTACTCCAGCTACGGAAATCCCGCCGACACCGGCCAGACCACCGTCGTTGCCGGCCCGCTGTGGGCCAGCATGGACGCAGTCAAGGAAGGCCGCGCCACCGAGGTCAGCGACGAGACCTGGTTCCTGGGTCTCGGCCCGACAGGTGCCGGCCTGGTTCTCGACGACCTGCAGGCCAAGCTCGGCAAGTAGCCGTCACCGAAGCCAAGACCGCCGCTCGACTCTCCGGAGTCGAGCGGCGTTTTTTGTTCAGCGGTTGTCCTGCTCGAGGTGTTCGTTCATCGTCGAGTGCAGGTCGACGAGAAATTCCTCGAATCGACTGAGCAGTTCGGGCGGGTATTTCTCCATCATGGCGTCGAGTCGCACGGCAAGGGGCCCGAAGAACTCGTCCGCCAGATCCTGCACATGCGCACTGCTGTGCAGCGTGACCACGCGACGGTCTGCATTCTCTCGGGTCCTGACGATGTGTCCCGCCTTCTCCAGACGATTGAGCAGCGCGGTGGTTGCGCCCGACGTCAAGGAGATCCGCTCCGCGAGGCGCGCGGGTGAGAGCGGCGCACCTTTCTCCTCGGCTGCGGTGATTTCCATCAGGGCAGTTGCATCGGTGGAATGAAGACCCAGCCACGACGCGAATCGATGGCTGAATTCGGTGAACGTCCCACCGTACGCGCGGAATTCGTCCATCAGCCGCTCCCGCTCCACGGAGATGTCGCGCGGTGCCTCCACCTCGGTGATCCCACCTTTCCTGTGCCAGACGGCGGCCAGCAGAGCCCAGCGCGCACGTTGACAACTTACCGCCTCAAATATACCTTCATTATAAAGTTACTTCACCATGGAGGTTTATTCGTGAACATCTCACCCACCACCCGCAAGTGGTTGGGCCTGATCGCCATTGCACTCGGCGTGGCGCTGATCGTCGTCGACACCACCATCGTCAACGTCATCGTTCCCTCGATCATCGAAGATCTCGGAATCAATTCCGTTCAGGCTCAATGGATCCAAGAGTCCTACGCAATCGTGTTCGCGGCACTTCTGCTATTGGTCGGCAGAGTTGCCGATCTGGTCGGCGCTCGTCGTATCTTCATTGCCGGTGTCATCGTGTTCGGCGCGACGAGCCTGCTGGCCGGACTGGCACCGAACGGCGGTCTATTGATCCTGGCGCGATTCCTGCAGGGCGCCGGCGCGGCCATGATCCTGCCGACCTCACTGTCGCTGCTGAACGCTATGTTCACCGGCAAAGCCCGCGGCCAGGCCTTCGCAGTCTGGGGCTCCACCATCGGTGCAGCCTCCGCCCTCGGCCCACTACTCGGCGGCTGGCTCGCCGAACATGCCTCATGGCGTTGGGCATTCGGGATCAACATTCCACTGGCTGCGCTCATTCTCATCGGCGCAGTGCTGTTCATCGCGCCCTCACCCCGCACCGCTGGGCGCATCGACGCCACGGGAGCGGCACTGTCCATCGCCGGCCTTGGCTTGCTCGCCTTCGGCCTCGTCGAGGGACGTACGTACGGGTGGCTGACCACGAAGGAACCCTTCGATCTGTTCGGTCTGTCATGGACCAGCGGACCGTCACCGGTTCTGGTCGCGCTCGTACTCGCCGTTCTGTCGCTCGGTGCGTTCGCCTACCGGCAAACCATGCTCACCCGCAGCGACGATCCGTCGCGGGCGCTGATGGACGTGCGACTCTTCTCCATCTCGTCGTTCCGCAACGGCAACATCGCGACGCTGATCATCGGGCTCGGCGAGTTCGGAATCGTTGCGGTGCTTCCTCTCTGGCTTCAGTTCACGCTCGGATACAGCGCACTCCAGGCCGGACTTGCACTGGTTCCCATCGCCATCGGCAGCTTCGTCGCCAGTGGTGCGAGCTTCGGAATGGCATCGAAGGTCTCGCCGTTGGGTTTGGTCCGTATCGGTTTGGCCCTCGAGGCGCTCGGTCTCGCCGGTCTCGGATTCATCGCTGCGACAGACAGCCCCTGGTGGACTATCGCCGCAGTGCTGTTCTTCTACGGAATCGGCGTCGGTTTTGCGACTGCGCAGGTGACCAACGTCGTGCTCGAGGAGATTCCCGAGCAGAGCGCCGGTCAAGGCTCCGGAATTCAGAGTGCGTTCCGCCAACTCGGATCCGCACTGGGCATCGCTGTCCTGACCACGGTCTTCTTCAGCACTCTCAACTCCACGCTGAACAACGACCTCACCGAATCCGGTGTCGACCAAGCTCAGGCTGATCAGTTGACGCGTGCTGTCACCGACAGCGCGGGCGCCGCCATAGACTCGCTGGCCGGGTCACCGAGCACCGCTTTCGTCGCCGACGCCGCACAGTCTGCAATGACTCACGGCATCACACTCGGCGGATACCTTGCGGCCGGATTCGTCGTGGTCGGCCTGATCGCCACCGCGCTCATCCCGAACAAGCCTGCCCCGTCAAGCGAGGAGGAAACGAAAGCACCAGCCGACGTCGCCTGACGGCCGGATAGGTGCAGTACGGTGCCGGTATGCGATTGCCCTGGTCACGGTCAACACAGTCACGGTCCGCACAGTCACGGTCAACACAGTCACGGTCAGCACCGGTGCTCAGTGAGGCTGACATCGTCGCTGTCCGTGAGCAAGCGCGCGAGCTGGTAGTCCCTGGTTTCGCGACGTTCGACGAAATCTGCGAAGCCGCCCGAGACAGCGTCGAGGGCGGTTTCGAGAACGATGAACTCGGCAGACGGATCGACGCAGTAGTGCGTGAGGTCTGGGACCGAAGACTCGAGGAGCAGACCCAGTGGACGGCTCCTGGCGACTTCGAGCGCCTATCCGCCGCCTTCGCAGAACTCGAGCACAACGGCATCGTGGCCCGAATGAACTTCACCTGCTGCATGCAGTGTGGCACTACCGAAATCGACGACGAGCGCACGCCGGCCGAACCGGACGAGAACGGGTATCCCTTTGCTCAGTGGGCGTACACGTTCTTCCACATGCAGGATGCGGAGCGTCTCGGCGACGAGCCGTCCGATCTCTACTTGTCCTACAGTGCGTTTCGCCCTGCCCACGATCTCGATCCCGCACTGATCGCCGCTGCTTTCGGCGGCGACGAAACCGCCAAGGCACACATGATCGCGCACACCGATCAGACCGTCGGGCGCCGGGTGGCCGACGCACTCCGAGCCCAGGGACTGAGCGTCGACTGGAACGGTGACAACAATCAGCGTATCCGTGTCACCGACGTGCGTTGGCGCAAACCGCTCCCGCAGTAGGAGATTCAGCTGGGCGGCAATACGCGGTCGAGGAACATATTGCTGAATACGCGGTGTGGGTCGTGTTCGTCGAGCGTGGCGAGAGCGAAGTCCCAGTTCCCGTCTCCACCGGCCCGGAAGGTGGCAGGCACTGTGCTGGTGAGGAATTCGTCGTCCTGATATGCCGCCTGATCGGTGAATGCCCATCCCTTCGACCACTCCGGACGGAAAGTCGCGTAGTCGCCGGAGTAGTTCGCGACCATCCACCGTTCCATCTCACGAAGGAACACGGGCAATCCCGCGGTGCCGGGAATCGAGACCACGTTCATCCAGATCGCCGTGTCCCAGTCCTGACGATCCGCGCGGGGCCGCACCGCTGACAGATCCGGCACACCGGCGCTGTCGACCAACACCTCGCCGTTATCGTCGACACCGCAGAGACGTACTTCGAACGGCATGTTGACGGGATACTGCCCCAGCGACGCGTAGTGCGTCATTCGCTCGTTCAGCCAACTCGTCATCTCGTGGACGACGCGGCCGATGTTGGAGCGCTTGGTGATCACCGCCCCGCCGCCCGCTACGACGCGCAACGTCGTGTGCCGCAGGTAGAACAAGACGTCCTTCGACCAGCCCCACAGATCGTCGGTGTCGGTCAGCACCAACCCTGCTGCTACAGCTCCGAACTGAGAGGCACCGAACAGTGGTGTCGCAGCTTGAAGACCCTGCGCCACCATCCCCAACGGCGTGGTGACTTCTTCGGGAATCGCGTCGGAGAAGAAGTAGTTGTACGGCCCGCTCACCTCTCGGGACTCCGGAGGTTTGACCGGGGTCGGCGTCCAGACCTTGAGCCACGGTGTTTGCGTGAACGGGAACCAGATGGCTTCTACCCGTCCGGATTTCTCGACAAAACTCTCGTAGGTACGCCCTGGCGAACCGGGAGCAGCAAAGAGTTCTTGCCACGGAATGTCGGTGAAACTCTGGCAACGTAGCCGATAATTCTCCCCGCCTTGCAGCGTCACGGAGGTGACGAAGGTTCGGCCCAGGTGAGTCAGGAAAGCCGTGATCTCGTCATCTGATCGGCGAAAAGTCTTCAGCCCGTATCGATTGCTGCCTTCGTCCCACGCCACCACCGTGATCTCGGTGATCAGATTGCTCAGCGAACCATACGATTGACCAGGGGTGATCGTCTCCCCTACCGCCGGATACGTTGCCCCGTGAGCGCCGATCGCCAGTGCCCCGGCGATGGACAGCTCACCGATCGCCGGAGAGTTCGCCCAGCCGAGCCCTTCTCGCTCGAGCGCTGTCAGAATGGCTTCGATACTGGCACCGGCGCCCGCCGTGACTGTTGCGGGCGTGCCGTGCTGCACCACAACCGAATTCAAGTTCGCCATCGTATCGACCAGCAGAACTCGATCCGAAGGCGCGCCGGGCACCACGGTCAACGGACTCCACCCGTGCATCGTTCCCTTCGCACGCACTGTGTACCCGTTGTCGAACGCCCAGTTGGCGAGGGTGACGACGTCGCCGCTGTGACGCGCCGTTGCAGTCCACACGCTGTCGAGCATGATTTCTCGCGACCAGTTGGCGTATGCCTGCTGTGACAGCGGAATGTCCGACGGAAATCCGGGCGGTGGCGCGATGGTCGATGCCGAACCCCAGGGCACTGCTCCCGCCGGCGCCCAGGAAATGCCCGCGAGCGCGGCAGCACCGGCACTCGCTGCGAGAAATCCGCGCCGGCTCACACCGTCTACTCCTGAGCTGTGCTCTGCCTTGGGTTCTGCTCGATGCACCACTGCTCACTCCGTCAGCCGACTCGGTTCATGTCAGGGACGAACGTAGAACAAATATGATTACGATGCCAGTGGTTCCGTAATAAAAGTTTTCCGAAGCTCACTGCACCATCGGAGCGAAGACGGCATAGATCGCTTCCGGGGCGCCGTCGAACGCACTGATGATCAACCACGCAGTCAGAACAGTCAGCGCCGGCCCGATCAGGATCTTCTCGAGGTTCCCACCTGCACGGATGGACAGGAATGACGGCAGCCGTTGTTCCCACCATCGCTTGCCGCCGAGCGGAATCAGGGGCGCGAGAAACGGCACCCCTTCCTTGGTGATCGCATCGCCGAGACAGTGCGTGGCGCAGCCCAGTGCCACCGCAACACCTAGCCCGGTGGATCCGGCCTCACTGGGATACCACTGCCAAGTGAGGGCAGAGAGCACCAACGCAACGGCGGAAACCGCGAGCCACCCCTTCTCCTTGGCCAATTCACCCGCCAACCCTCGGATGGCCAGCCCGAGGCAGAAGAACAGCGTGATGATGATGGCGGGCTTCCCGAATTGAACAACCAACGCAGAGACCCCGGCCCCCAGACCGGCGGCAAACAGTGCGGTGTGCGTGAGCGTCCGATGCCCACCACGACGCTTGCCGTCCTTCTTGCCTTTGGTGATGCGATAGAAGGTCACCGAAATTGCGTCGATACCTTTGGCCAGCGCTTTGCTGAGCGGACCGAATGATCGGGAAACCGTCGACTGACCGGTATCGAGATCGGGAAGCAAGGCGGCGCCGGCGCACACACCGGCAAAGGTCAAGGTTTCAGCGGTGGATGTGGGCCCTCCCCAATCGAGAGGCAACAACTCTGCAACCACCAACCCCACAGCAGCACCGGACATCGCGTGGGTGGGGCCCATGACCATGAAACACAACACCTTTCGAAACGCGCCCCGCATCAGGCCGTACCGCACCCTCTGCGAGACACCACACACATGACGCCATCGGCGACGGTCCCGGCATGCTCGCCGAGACCGCCCCGAACGTAGCAAGTGCTACCGACAGGGTTGACCGCCCTCTCGTCCCAGTTGAGTACGGCCGTACCGTTCCAGGTCAAAGCGGTTCATGCGGAGCTTTTTTCGCTCGTCAGCCCGCAGCAACGGTGCATGACAGGGCAACGCCTTCCTCCAGCGGAGCGACGCCGGCCATGTAGAGCACCTCTGCCGGAACCCCCTCGGTGGTCGGAGCCCACTCGACGGTCGGCAACGCCGGCACCCCTTCACGCGCAATGAATGTCGCGGCGTCGCTCGGCACTTCAATCGTGATTGCGGCTGTACCAGCCTCCTCCGCGCGCACAACCTTGCCCTCGTCGATGAGCTTCTGCAGCTCCTCGTCGGATATCGGCGTCGTGGCACCACACGCTACTTCGGGTGCCACACCAGCATCGGACGGAGCGGTCGCGATCGATCGCACCGCTACCGGCGACCCGTCGGAAATCGGATTGGAAGCCCAGGCGATTCCCGGTGCCACGGCCATACCGAGGACCGCCACGGACGCCACCACCACACCGGTCCGGCGGGCCCGCTTGCCGTTCACTGTCAATCGCGTCATCGTTGTTCTCCTTGATCGAACGTTCTCGAATTCTCGGCGCGGTCGCATCCGAGAAACCCGAGGTTATGAAGCCGACACTGCAGATCTGTTGTCGGTTTCTTAGGAGTTGATGAGAATGCGGCGGCCCTGGCTCCGAGCGAGGCCCCGGGCCGTAATCCGATGGCACCATGGCTGGGGTGAGTACACGCGAGCGCATCCTGATCGTCGACGACGACACGAAGGTTCTGAATTCGCTCGAACGTGGACTTCGATTGTCGGGCTTCGACACGGCAACTGCCGTCGACGGACGATCCGCCTTGTCCTCGGTGAACAAGCAATGCCCGGCCGCACTTGTTCTCGACGTCAACATGCCCGGCCTCGACGGCGTCGGAGTCGTGACGGCCCTGCGCGCAATCGGCAACGAGGTTCCGATCTGCGTACTCAGTGCCCGAAGTTCCGTGGGTGACCGCATCGCGGGGCTGGAGGCGGGCGCCGACGACTACCTCACCAAACCTTTCGAGTTGGCGGAGCTTGTCGCCAGACTCAATGCCTTGCTTCGACGCACGACGCGAGCCACTCCGTCGGTCGACCATCCGATCACGGTGGGGCCGCTGACGGTCGATCTCCGTGGCCATCGAGCGCACATCGACGGTAGGCGAATCGAACTCACCAAAAGAGAGTTCGACCTGTTGTCGGTACTCGCCGAGCATGCCGGTGTCGTACTCAGTCGCGCACAACTCCTGCGACTCGTCTGGGGTTACGACTTCGCGGCCGACACCAATGTCGTCGACGTCTTCGTCACCTATCTACGCAAGAAACTCGAAGTCGACGGGGCGCCCCGCGTGATCCACACGGTGCGCGGAGTGGGCTTCGTCCTGAGGGCCGAACGATGAAGCGGCCGCTGTCACTTCAGACCCGGGTAGCCATCGCCTCGGGCCTGGCCGCCGGAATCGTGATTGCCGCGATCGGAATTGCATTCGCGGTCTTCCTGCGCGTCAACGGATCCGAACAACTGGAACGCACTCTCGATTCCGTCACCCTGGGTGTCGCAGCGAGTGCGCCGAGCCCGCTGTTCATCGAAACACCAACTGCAACAACAGAACCATTGGTCGTCAGCCCTGGATTCAATGCCACGACCGTCAGTGCCTTGGCTACCACCGATGTTCGCAGTCGCGATGTTCTCGTACCCGGCGACAGCGGCGCCGCACTGGCTGTCAGTATCCCCGAAGACCCACTGACCCAGGCAATCCGTGAGCAGCAGTTCCAAGTGGCCGCTGCGGCAGTGGTCGCCATCCTTGCCTCGGCCGGGCTCGGCTGGTTCCTCACGGGCCGTGCCGTCCGCCCTCTCCAGCAATTGACCGAGACCACCAGTTCCATAGGCAACAACCTCGATGTCGAAGGACTCTCGCGCCGGGCACCGTCGGTACGTGGAACGCGCGAAGCCGAAGAACTGTCGGAGGCAATCCACAGCATGCTCAGTCGCATCGAGAGCGATCGAAGCCGCACCGAGGAGGCGTTGGAGTCGGCACGCGATTTTGCTCGCGTCTCCGCCCACGAACTGCGCACACCTCTCACGTCGATGCGCACCGATCTGGAAGTTCTCGCGACGCTGGATCTCACGGAAAGCCAACGGCGCGAACTGTCCAGCGAATTATTGGAAGCGCAGCGCCAGATCGAGCGCACCTTGACCGATCTGGAGACACTCGCCCTGGGTGAAGTGGCCGATCCCGAGGATTGTGCCGACGTCGATCTCGTGGAAGTTGCCGATCGCGCTGTCGCGGATGCGGGCCGTCTGCACCCTCAGGTCGACGTTCGCTTGAAAGCACCGGAAGAACTTTCGGTTCAGGCCTTCCCCGCGGGCATCCGTCTGGTGTTGACCAACGCCGTCACCAACTCCGTTCGGCACGGCAATGCCGACGAAGTCGAGATCACCGTCCGATCAGGGGCCGCCACCGGTTCGGCGACGGTATTCGTCGACGACAACGGCACCGTGATCGCGCCTTCGGAACGCGAAGCGATGTTCGAACGATTTGTTCGTGGCACCGGTGCGGGCGACGCCGGAAGCGGTTTGGGGTTGGCCCTCGTGGCGCAGCAGGCGCGACTGCACGGCGGTAGCGCGCGACTCGACAAGAGCCCACTAGGCGGAACTCGATTGATCTTCTCGATCAACCCAATTCGACGTGCAGAGCCTCGAGCAGCGGCTTGGCAGCCTCGTCGAAGAATCGGTCTTGGGTATCTCCACCGATCTGTACCAGTGCCACATCGGTGAATCCGGCGTCCGTGTATGCCTTGACCGCCTCGACGATCACATCCAGATCGGGACCACACGGAATGCTTTCAGCTACATCCTCTTTGCGCACGAACTGAGTCGCACCCGAGAAGCTCGCCGGCGTCGGCAGTTCGGAATTCACGGACCACCCGCCGCCGAACCAGCGGAACTGCTGATGAGCTCGGGCAATTGCCGTGTCGCGATCAGGGTCCCACGAGATCGGAATCTGACCGATGGTCCGTCCTGCGGGAGCCAATCCGTATGCCCGGCCGTGCACGTGCTTCCACTGGTGCACCAGATCCGAATCAGGTTGCACGGCAATCAGATCGTCGGCCATCGGACCGAAACGCTCGACGGACTTGTCTCCGGACATGGCCAGCGCCAGAGGAACCGGGTTCTCCGGGAGATCCCAGATCCTGGCGGACTGGACGTCGAAGTACTCCCCCTTCCAGCTCACCAGATCTCCGGCGAGCAGTGCGCGAATGATGCTCACCGCCTCTTGCAGCATGTCCTGGCGGGTGTCGATGGACGGCCAACCCTCGCCAACCACATGCTCGTTCAGGCTCTCGCCACTACCCAACCCCAGGGTGAAGCGACCGTCCGCGAGGATCTGGATCGTCGCAGCTTTCTGAGCGACGACGGCGGGGTGGTACCTCACGGTCGGACACGTCACATACGTCATCAATCCGACTCGCTCGGTGGCGTGGGCGACTGCCCCCAGCACCGACCAGGCATAGGGCGCATGCCCCTGCTCGGTCAGCCACGGCGAGTAGTGATCACTCATCACTTCGAAGTCGAAGCCGACTTCCTCGGCCCGAACTGCATGGCGAACCAGTTCTTTCGGGCCTGCCTGTTCCGTCATCAAGGTGTAGCCGAATCGTGCCATCACTGATCAACTCCCGGTATCTTGGCCTGAAACGAGTTCGGAGATCACACTGCCGTCGAGGTGGTCGAGAAGATCGCGGGCGTCGTCGTACACGGCCGCCGCACCCGCGCCTTCGAGTTCGTCGGTCGACATGCCGCCGCTGCGCACTCCCACAGCCACAACGCCCGCCCATGTCGCCGCCTTCATGTCCCAGACGGCATCCCCGACCATGACCGCCTCGCCCGCGTCGACACCTGCCTTCGCGAGCGCGACCTCGATCAGGTCCGGATCAGGTTTTGCCTCCTCGACGGATTCCGAAGAGGTGGCGGCGTAAATCATTTCGTCGATGTCGAGCGTCTGGCGAAGCAACTTCAGTTCGTCGTCAGGCGCCGAGGTAGCGAGCACCACGTGCAGTCCGAGCGAGTGAACTCGGCGGATCAACTCGCGCGCTCCCGGCAGCACTCGGAGACGATCGGCCGACTGCCGGTAGTACGTGGTGTGAAGTTCTTTGGCCCGCGGCCCGCACCCGTCGATGTCTTCCCCGAGCAGCGTCTCCAACAGTTGGTCGCCGTCCATTCCGATGCTGCGGTGCACCCGCCACGCGTCAACCGGGCGACCTACCTCGAAGAAGGCTCGTGACCACGCTTCTACATGCAGATAGTTGGAATCGACGAGCGTTCCGTCGATGTCGAAGAGAACTGCACCTATTGCCATGGGAATTGACTGCCCAACACTTCCGTTCGCGAAACTTGTGCCCCGAGCATTCTCCGCTCGAGAAGCGGATCATGGAGAGTGCGAACAGCAGAAGTGCACGTCGAACAGGGGTGTCGTCATGGAGTCAGTAGTTGTGTTTCTTCTCGCATGCTTCGTCTACTGGTTCGCACTGCTGTAGTCGGGCAGACGAAAACGGACCGCCGCGGGGAAGTGATTTCCCTTGCAGCGGTCCGCATTCGGTACACCTAAGCGATGCTCATGTCAGCGGGTCACTGACCTGCGCGTACACCCTCTTCGACGCGTTTACCCAAATCAGCGTCGACGTTCTTCCAGTATTCGAAGACACGCAGCAGAACTTCTTCACTGACGCCCGCAAGTGCGTGGCCGACGATGTTGCTCACCAGGCGCTCACGAGCAGCGTCGTCGAGAACCTCACGAACCAGCGTTCCGGCTTGCGTGAAGTCGCCGTCTTCGGCGTGCTCGATGTATCCGGCGCGCACTGCCTTGCCGTCGAACGCCCACAGTCCTTCGTCACCGGCAACCGACGGATCGGCATGCGGTCCGCCGTACGAGTTCGGTGCGTACACTGGCGTCGACGGGGAATTGAAGCTGTACCGCATGGCGCCCTCCTTGGAGTAGGAGTTCACCTCGTTCTTCGGGGCGTTGACCGGCAGGTCGGCGTAGTTGGTGCCGATACGGTAACGATGTGCGTCGGCGTAGGAGAAGACGCGGCCGAGAAGCATCTTGTCCGGGCTGAATCCGATGCCGGGCACCACGTTCGACGGCTCGAACGACGCCTGCTCGATCTGCGCGAAGAAGTTCTCCGGGTTGCGGTTGAGCGTCCACTTGCCGACCTCGATCAGCGGGTAGTCCTTCTGGGACCAGACCTTGGTGAGGTCGAACGGGTTGAAGCGGTAGCCTTCGGCCTCGTCGACCGGCATGATCTGAACCTTGAGGGTCCAGCTCGGGAAATTACCTGCCTCGATGGCGTTGTACAGATCCGCGCGGTGGTAGTCGGGATCGCTACCGGCGAGGCTGTCTGCTTCGGCCTGCGTCAGGAACTCGATCCCCTGATCGGTCTTGAAGTGGTACTTCACCCAGAAGCGTTCACCCGCAGCGTTGACCCACTGGTAGGTGTGCGATCCGAAACCGTCCATGTTGCGCCAGGTCTTCGGGATACCGCGGTCACCCATCAGCCAGGTCACCTGGTGAGCAGTCTCGGGACGCAGCGTCCAGAAGTCCCACTGCATGTCGTGGTCACGAAGGCCGGAACCCGGCAGTCGCTTCTGCGAACGAATGAAGTCGGGGAACTTGATCGCGTCCTTGATGAAGAACACCGGGGTGTTGTTGCCGACGAGGTCGTAGTTTCCCTCTTCGGTGTAGAACTTCATCGCAAAACCGCGCGGATCGCGCCAGGTGTCCGGGCTGCCCTGCTCACCGGCGACGGTGGAGAAGCGGACGAGCGACTCGGTCTTCTTACCCGGCTGCAGGAACGCGGCCTTCGTGTACTTGCTGACGTCGTGTGTGATGACGAGTTCACCGAAAGCACCGCCGCCCTTGGCGTGGACGATGCGCTCCGGGACACGCTCGCGGTTGAACTGCGCGAGCTTCTCGATCAGGTAGTGGTCGTGAAGGAGCACCGGCCCCTGAATACCCGCGGTCAGCGATTCGTCATCACTTGCGACCGCGATACCGAAATTGTTGGTGGTGGGCTTGGTCATGGCGAAGCCTCCTAGCGTTGTGGGCTGGGCGTCAGAGGAGCGGGGCTGCATCCGAGCCGAACGCATGGGCTGCATGCGAAGGGGCTGGCTCGGAGGTTCTGGACGCATCAATTCGATTCTGCGAGACCGTGTCCGACGCGGTGTCGGATTCGGCAGACTTCTTCAGGCAATCTTCGCAACGGCCCCAGAACACGACCTCGGCTTCGTCGATGTCGAAGCCGTGATTATCGGAAGGTTCGAGGCAGGGAGCTTGGCCGACAACACAATCGACGTCGACGACCTTGCCGCAGCCGCGACAGACGAGGTGATGGTGGTTGTCACCAGTTCTCGTCTCGAACCGGGCGGGTGAACCCGCCGGCTCGATGCGTCGCAGCAATCCTGCGTTCACGCATGCCTTCAGCACGTCGTAAACGGCCTGTGTGGATACCGATCCGAGCTGCTGCCGCACGAGTGCTGCAACAGAATCGGCGTCTGAATGCGGTTGGGCTGTAACCGCATCCAGCACGGCGAGGCGCGGAGCAGTGACCCTCAACCCGACGGCGCGCAGTTGCGCTCGGGGGTCGAAGTCATGCTCTCCGTCTCGCATGTTTCCCAGTATGCCGCTTTTCTGGAATTAGTCAAGAAAATGATTGCCTAAGTTGAATCGAGATCGGCGTCACACCCAGTGGCATCACACCCAGTGCACCGCACCCGGTTACTCAGCCCAGGACGAACCAGATCGCCTTGACCGTCTCGTCTGTCTCGTTGCGCAACCGGTGGGGAACGTTCCCGACCAGGTGGATCGCTTCACCCGACTTGAGCAGCCGACGCATTCCGTCGATGTCGATAGTCAAAGTCCCTTCGAGCACGTACCCGTAGTCGTCACCCGAATGGGTCTGCGGTGCATCGCCCGGCGCGGAGTCGGCGCCGGGCTCGTACTCCGTGAGGAGGAACTGGACGTGATGGTTGGCGGGAGTGTTCGCCAACCGTTGCCAGCGAACACCCGACCGAAAGGTGAGGCAGTCGGAGATCCGCGGTTCGTGAGTCTTCGTTTCGGATGCGGATTCACGTTCCGGATCGACGCTGTTGCCCAGCAGCACGTCCAGCGACAGGTTGAGTTCGGTCGCGATCGCAAAAAGCGTGTTCACCGCGGCCTGACTCTGCCCCAGTTCGAACTGCGACAGGAAGGACGGCGATACGCCGAGCCGCCTCGCCAATTCGCGAACCGGGATTCCCTGTCGCGTGCGTTCGGCACGAACCGTCTTGCCTACCGACGTCCCCAAACCGTTGTCCTCCGCCTTCTGTTTGCGCGCCGCCACCTTGGCCGGCGCCGACTTCTGTGCCGACTTCTTCTGTGCCGACTTCTTCTGTGCCGTCGCCTTTGGGGGAGTCGTCTTGCGCGGTTGCGATTTCTTCGATGCAGCCGCTGTCGACTCAGCCGCCCTACGAGGTGGCTTTGCGCCGGTTGCCGTCATGTCCGAACTCGCTTCCGTAGGTCTCGGGGACCGCCTGTGCGGAGCCCAAGCCTAACGCTCGACGCAGGAGAAACTTCTGAACCTTCCCACTCTCCGTCCGAGGAAGAGACGCGACAGTCTCGACTCTCTCCGGAGCCTTCTGAACAGCGAATCCTTCGGACAGCAAGAAGATCCGCAGGTCTCGAACGCTTGGTGGTTCACCCTCCGGAACGACGAAGGCGCACGCGCGCTCCCCCAGTTCCTCGTCCGGATACCCGACCACTGCCACCTCTCCGACGTTGGGATGAGCCTCGAGGGCCCACTCGATGTCGGCAGCACTGAATTTCTCTCCGCCCCGATTGATGATGTCTTTGATTCGCGACGTGATCCGGATCTGACCGGGTCCGTCCACGGCGGCTACGTCGCCGGTTCGGAAAAAGCCGTCGTCGGTGAACGATTCCGCGTTGATCGAGCTGTCGACGTAGCCGACGAACAGTTCCGGACCCCGCACCAACAGCTCGTCGTCTTCGCCGAGCCGGAATTCGTTTCCCCCGATCACAGCCCCTTCGTCCTCGGCCTGCAAATCGATGTCACCGAAAGGATCACCCATGACGAGAGTCGGAAGTTCCGTCGATCCGTAGGTACGTACAACCGCTGTCCCCATCACGCGATGGGCCCGGCGCACCAACTCGGGCGGAATCCCGGCCCCACCACACACGAATCGGGTCAGCTGGGATCGTCGATATTCGCCACTCTCGTACGCGTCGGCAAGACCACGGAGAAACGGTGTCGCGCTCACGGTGAACGTGCATTGTTCGCGCTCGATCAACGCAACCGCCTCGTCAGGATTCCACCGTTGCATCAGAACCGTCGAGCAGGCTGCCGCTGCCGGCAGGACGACCGCATACGAAATCCCGGTGATGTGGGGCAACGGCGAAGGCATGAAGATTCGATCGTGCGAATCCACGCCGCAGTGCGCAATCATGCTCGAACTCTCGGCCATCAGGGTCCGGTGAGTGTGCAGAACGCCTTTCGGAGCCGAAGTGGTTCCGGACGTGTAGAGAACGAGGGCGACATCGTCGGGATCCGCGTGGCGGTCGGGCCTGTTCGACGCCGTCCCGAAGTCCAGAAAGTCGTCGAACGTGGTGCGCCGCAACCCACCTTCGCCGCGAGCTTCCACGAGAAGAATCTCTCGGCCCAGATCACGGAGTACGGTCCCGAATTGCTCGACGTGACGATATCCGCGGTATTCCTGCGGGGCGACGATCACCGTCGGCTCAGCTTGCTCGATGATGAAGGACAACTCGTGTGCGCGGTAGATCGGGACTACCGGAAGGAGAATGCCGCCGGCAAGCCATGTACCCCAGGCCGCAACCACGGATTCCCACCAGTTCGGCAGCTGAACGAGTACCACTTCTCCAGGCTCGAACCCTGATTTATGCAGCGCGCCTGCAAATCTCGTCGAAGCGTCCACCAATGCCCGGTACGTCCACCGCGCACTGCCATCGACAAGGGCCAGTGCCTCGGGATCTCGATGCAGAGCATCGAGAAGCATCTCAGGCAGCACCGGACCTCCGCCGGTCATCGCCCGCGGACGGGTAGCGCTCAGCATGACATCACCCGCCGAACAGCTGCAACGATGTCGTCAGGCCCGACTTCCCACTCACGTTCGAGCACCGGCGCATAGGGTGCGGGTGCGTACCGTGCTCCCACCCGTACCACCGGGGCGTCCAGCGAGTAGAAACCGGAATCTACTGCCAACGCTGCGATCTCGGCTCCGACGCCGAAGTCCACCACCGCTTCCTGAGCAATGACCATCCGGTTGGTCCGACCGAAGGATTCGAGAATGGTCTCCCGATCGAGTGGAGCAATCGTTCGTAGATCGATGACCTCCGCATCGATCCCTTCGTCTGCCAACGACTGCGCCGCAATCAAAGCGTGCATCGCCATCCTCGACCACGAGACAATGGTGACGTCCGACCCTGGCCTCGTCACCGCCGCCTTTCCGATCGGAACCCGAAAATCCTTGCTCGGCAACAAATTTTTCTTCTCGTACAGCAGTCGATGTTCGATGAACATCACGGGGTTGTCGTCCTCGATCGCTGCCCGCAGCAGGCCGTACGCATCGGCGCCCGAACTGGGCATGAGCACAGTCAGTCCAGGGATGTGCGCCAACAGCGCTTCGAGACTCTGCGAATGCTGGCCACCCGACGATCTGCCGGAACCGAACTGCGTCCGCACCACCAACGGCAGACTGGCTGCGCCGCCCGTCATGAACCGCAACTTCGCCGCCTGATTCATCAGTTGATCCAGACACACCCCGAGAAAATCGAGGTACATCAGTTCCACGACAGGTCTTCGGCCTGCCATCGCGGAGCCGACGGCAAGGCCCATGATCGCCGATTCCGAGATCGGAGTATCGAACACCCGCCCCGGATACTTCGCGGCCAATCCCCTGGTCAGACCGAAAACATTCCCGCCGGCAACATCGATACCGGCAAGAAACACATCCGGATCCGCCCCCAGGGAGTCGTCGAGCGCGGCTTTGATGATCTTGGACTGCGACACCGCTGCACCACCCGCGTCGATACTCACGTCGAGGTGGCCCGGCGGATAGACACGTCGCGGTGAATAGATGTACTCCATCACGCTCGACGCCTCCGGTTGCGGCGACGCCCGCGCGAAACGCTCCGCCTCGTCGACCACCGCCCTCACCCGCTTGTCCACCAGATCGAGGACATCGTCCCCGATGCCTCGCTCCCGAAGTCGGCCCCGCGTCACCGTCAGTGGATCGGCCACGAGAATGCCTCGGGCCATCTCGTCCTTGTCGCGGTACACCTGCGGATCGCCCTCGTAGTGCCCGTGCACCCGCAGGGTCGTGACCTCGACGAACACCGGACCACTGCCGCCTCGCACCTGCGCGTACACCGGCCGAATACCGTCGGCGACTGCCTCGACGTCGTTGCCTGCCAGCGTGATCGATTCCATTCCGTATCCCGCTGCGCGCGCAGAGATCGGGACCGGATGCTGATCCGCCGTCGAGGAGAACTCCGAGAACCCATTGTTCTCGCACAGGAAGATGATCGGCAGTTTCCACAGCGCGGCCATGTTCATCGCCTCGTGGAACGCGCCGGTCGCGATCGCCCCGTCACCGAAGAACGCCACGACCAGATCACCCTCACCGCGATCCTTGGCAGCGAAAGCCGCACCGAGGGCGATCGGCAACCCTGCGCCCACGATGCCGTTCGCACCGAAGATTCCCAGGCGGGGATCGGCGACGTGCATCGAACCGCCCCGGCCGTTGTTGGCCCCGGTGACCTTTCCCATCAACTCCGCCATCATCCGGTCGGGCTCGAGACCTTTGGCCAGAACATGACCGTGCCCGCGGTGCGTCGAGGTGATGACGTCACTGACCCGCGCATGAGTGAGAGCCCCCACCGCGCATGCCTCTTGACCTATCGAGGTGTGAACGAATCCGGGAATGATGTCGCCCTTGTAGAGCGCCGAGATGCGCTCCTCCATCACACGGATCAACAACATCTTTTCGTAGGCACACAGGACTTCTTCGCCGTTCACGAGCCGGAACACCTCCAATAATGCTGCGCTCGTTACGAATACATGCGCAGTGGGTGAGCAGGACTATACCGACGGATTTTCCTTGCTGTCCAGTGACACTTGACAAAGGCTGTGAGGTGACTCACGATTACGGGGTACTTCGGATCCGCGACGATCCGCTCGGGGCAGTTGACACGAGCGAACCGCGTCGATGCCGTAATACGCACGGCGACAAGACCGTCCGTTTTCTTTCGCACCTACTTCCGTTCAGCTTTCACTCGTTACATGAGGAGTCGCGCAATGCGCCGTGAAGATGTCGAATTCTCCAGCGACGGAGTCACCGTCCGCGGTTGGCTGTACCGGCCCGACACCGACGAAGACGTACCGGCCGTCGTACTGGCAGGCGGTTGGTGCTACGTCCGTGAGTTGGTCATGCCCTATTACGCCGAGGCCTTCGTGACGGCCGGTATGGCTGCGCTGGTCTTCGACTACCGCAACCTGGGCGTGTCGGACGGTGAACCCCGTCAACACCTGGACCCGAAGCAACAGATTCGTGATTATCAGAACGCGCTCAGCTTTCTCGAGCGCACTCCCGGCATCGACAACGACCGTCTCGGAGCCTGGGGCATCTCCTACTCCGGCGGCCACGTGATGATTCTCGCCGCGACCGATCCTCGGGTGAAGGCCATCGTGTCTCAGATTCCGGTGATCGACGGGTTCCGCAACATGCGTCGGATCCACGGGACCATGGGCTATCGAAAGCTGTGGGACGCGATCCTCGAAGATCGCCGACTCCGCTTCGACGATCCGGATCAGCGACTGCACATCGCTCACGCCAGTGAAAATCCCGAGGAAGAACTGTCTTCCTGGCCGTTCCCCGAGACGAAGACGACCTTCGCAGCTCTTCAAGCCACCGAAGCTCCTCTCTACCAGAACAGTTCGACTATGGAATCCGTCGATCTCCTGCTCGACTACGACGTCAACTATTTCGTGCCCAGGATCCTCGACACACCGTCGATGATGATCGTCGCCGAAGGTGACGACCTCACGTTGTGGGACTTGGAAATCGAGAGTTTCAACAACATACCGACTCCGAAGAAAGAACTTGTCGTCCTGCCGCACACGTCGCACATGACGCTCTACAGCGACCAGTCCAAGCTCGCAGTGGCTGCCGAACACGCTTCCCGTTGGTTCACAACGCATCTGCTGTCGAAGTAGCGAAATCTCCCGTTTCCTCCATACCTCGAGAAGACCTCTCGAGAACCCCCTCTTGCGAGACCAAGGATGTGATCATGCCTTCGATCGAATCGAAGATCGTGGACGTCGCGCGAAACGCGACGTTCTCTCATCCACTGACCCGACGTTCCTTCTTCGCCGCAATGGGCGCAGCAGGCATCACTCTCGGCGCAGTGGCCTGCGGAGCAGGCGGCAGTTCCACCAGTACCGCTGCCGGCGGTGGCGCCGGTGCGGGAAAGGTCCAGGAAAAAACCCTCTGCCAGGTGACAACACTCTCCAACGACTACTTCGTCGCCTTCTCGGACGGCGGCAAGCAGGCAATGGACGCGTTGGGCGTCAGCATGTCCTCGGTGGAGGACCAGGGCAACGTCAACACCGCACTGGGGCAGGTAGGCAACGTCCGCGCTTCGGGCGGCAAGTCGATCTTCGGCACTCCCGCCACGGAAGCTCAAGCGGCCGCTGTCACGAAGGCCTGCCAGGCAGCGGGGATCCTGTATGCCAGCTCGTACACGGCACCCGCCTGGTACACGCCTGCCGACGCGGACAAGTGGGTTCGTTTCATCACGCCGCCGTCGACCAAGATCGCCGTCGCAACCGCCAAGGCTCTGTTCGAGAGAGTCGGTGGCAGCGGAACCATCATTCATGTTCCGGGACAGAAGGGTTCGTCTTCCGATGATCAACGGACCGCTGGTTTGAACGCCGCGGCCAAGGACTACCCGGGAATCAAGATCGTCACCGCTTCGCCGGGCAACTGGACTTCGGAGGACGCAAGAAAGGCGTTCACGAACATCCTGCCTTCGGTGCCGGACTTCGTCGGGGTGTTCGCGCAGAACGACAGTCAAGCCGCAGGAGTCATCGCGGCACTGGATGCTGCGAAGATCACGGGCAAGATCGTTGTCGGATTCGACGGCAACAAGCAGAACGTCGAATACATCGCGCAGGGAAAGCAATACCTGACCAGTGCGACGGTCGGCGGACTCACGGCAGGAATTCTCGGTGTCACCATCTTCGATCAACTCAACGGTGTCGACCTGTCCCTGCCGGAGCGCTTCCTTTCGCAGGGAGCACTCCTGGTGACTCCGGAGATCGCCGACGACGTACTGAAAACTGTGTACGCGCCTACACTTCCGTTCGACTGGGCAAAGATGAGCAAGGCTCTGCATCCTGACGACTGGGACCCGCAGACCGTACTCAACCCGATCGATCCGCGGGAGTACTACGCCGGCGTATCGCAGGACCAGTACACGCTGAACAGCGCCTGGAACTCTGCAGACATCACCGGAGTACGGACCGATTACGCAGCCGCGTTCCGATCGGGCCCGTTGCTGCAGTACAAAGATCAACTCGTGGCTTGAAAATGAGTGATACGAAGGTGAGCGACACAGCAACCATCAGCTTGCGTGGGGTCTGCAAGAGTTACGGGCCCGTTCACGCCCTCCAGGACGTCTCACTCGACGTCAGCAGAGGTGACGTTCTCGGCTTGATCGGTGAGAACGGCGCCGGAAAGTCAACGCTGATCGGCGTTTTGACGGGAACGGTACGTCCCGACGCCGGCAGCCTCGACGTCAACGGGACTCACGTGGAACTCGGCGACTCTCGCACTCTCCGCGAACTCGGAATCTCCGTGGTGGTCCAGGAGCAGTCATTGGTCGATGCACTGCGGGTGTACGAGAACATCTACCTCGGACGTGAGGGCGAGATAGGTGGTTGGGGCCCCGGCCGGCGTCGGAGAATGCGCGACGCCGCCCAGTCCCTTCTCGACACCCTCGGCATCGAAGGGTTGCGCGCCGATGCCGTCGTCGCCGAATTGACATACCCACAAAGGCAACTGGTCGAGATCGCACGCGCATTTTCGCGGATCACCGACGCCACCGAAGCTCCGGTGATCCTTCTCGACGAGCCAACCAGCGCGTTGACCGAGACCGAGGTGGAAATTCTCTTCGCATTGATCGAAGGGTGGCGCGATCGGGTGTCGTTCATCTTCGTGTCCCACATCCTGCAAGACGTCTTGCGGATCAGCACGCGGCTACTCGTACTTCGCGACGGGCGGTCCATCGAAACCCTCTCTGCCGACGGCGTCACGGCGGAGCGACTGCACGAGTTGATGGTGGGTAGCGAGCGCAGCGCCGACTACTACCGAGAAGGCGAACAGGCCGGAGCGCTGTCGACGAACCCGCTGATCGAACTCCGAAATGCAGGCAGCACAGGCGAGTTCGAGTCGGTCGATCTGGTCGTCCGACCGGGCGAGGTAGTGGGATTAGCTGGGGTCATCGGTTCGGGGAAAGCGTCGGTGGCCGCAACTGTCGCGGGTGCCGAGTCGTTGTCGACAGGTTCGATTCACGTCGGCGGTACCGTGCACGAGCACTGGTCGGTTCCCGCCGCCGTGGCCGCCGGCGTCCTGTACGTCCCACCGGAGCGTGCCCTGGACTCCCTCTTCCGCAGCGCATCGATCAGAAACAACATCTCGATCGGCTTCCTCGATCTCATCCGCCACCCGTGGACGCGGCTACTGCGTCTGCGGACCGAACGGGAACGGACGACGGAGTTGGCCCGCGCGCTGCAGGTCAAGGCTCCGTCGTTGTCGACGCCTATCGGGGAACTCAGTGGCGGAAACCAACAGAAGGCGATCTTCGCTCGGTGGCAAGGTCGCGAATGCAAAGTGCTGGTACTCAGCGATCCGACGCGAGGAATCGACGTCGGAACTCGAGAGGAGATCTACGGTTTGGTCCGATCGATGGCTGCGTCGGGGGTCGGTGTGCTGCTGTGCGCCGAGTCCCTCGAAGAAGTGATCGGAATGTCTGACCGAATCGTGGTCATGAAGGACGGGGTCATCAGCGCAGAGTTGGCGGCCCCTGCAGAGCACAAGCCCGCCGAAGTCGACGTGATCAAGCACATGATGTGAGGAATGCAGTGACCCAGACACTCTCGAAGCAATCGCCGGCCAGCGATGCCGCAGCGCCGTCAGGCGCGCGCGGTCTGCTGAGTCGACTCGATCAGCACCGCAACATAGTTGTTCCGACGGTTGCAGTGCTGGTCCTGATCATCTATTTCCAGTGGCGCACGGAAAGTTTCATCACTGCCACGTCCGCGCAGAACATTCTCAACCAGATGGCTTTCCTGACCGTGCTCGCACTCGCCGGCACATTTGTCATCCTCATCGGCGGTATCGATCTGTCAGTCGCCGCGACGGCCACTCTCGCCGGAATTCTGATCGCCACATGGATCGACAAATTCGGTGGCCCGTTGGCGATAGTCATGGTGATCGTCGCGGGGGCTGTGGTTGGACTGGTCAACGGGTTGATCACGACAATGCTCAAGGTGCCGTCGTTCCTGGTGACGCTGGGAATGATGTCCGTACTCGACGGCATTTCCAATACCGTCTCCAAAGGCGGTCCTGTTTCCTACAACTCGAATCTTCTCCAGAACCTGGTGAACGAGTCGATGATTCCCAACGTCCCCAACGGGGCACTGATCGCAATCCTGCTGACCATCGGCGCGACAGTCCTTGCCTTCGGTACGTCATTCGGTCGCCACATGTACGCGGTCGGTGGCAACGAGCGCGCCGCAGCCCTCGTCGGTGTTCGCGTACGACGCACCAAACTTGCTGTCTTCGCCGTCGCCGGAGCCGTCGCCGCGATCGCCGGAATCATCTTCACCGGCCAGGCCAGCACCGGCGTTCCGATGGGTGCCGGTCCCAGCCTGCTCAATTCCATCGCGGCCGTAGTGGTCGGAGGCACTGCGCTGTCCGGTGGCGTCGGCGGCCCACATCGCACGATCCTCGGCGCACTCGTGATCGTGTTGCTGAGCGCCGGAATGGACCTGACGTCCGTCGACCCCTACACACAACTCGTCATCAAGGGCATCGTGGTGATTGCCGCAGTTGCCCTGACCATCGACCGACGCCGATACGGAGTGATCAAGTGACCACCACAGCACGCACCACCGGACGCGTTTCGGGCAAGGTCGCGTTCGTCACCGGCGCAGCACGCGGCCAGGGCCGGGCACACGCGGTCCGTCTGGCCGAAGAAGGCGCAGACATCATCGCGCTCGACATCTGTTCCGACATCGACGGCGTTCCGTACTCACTGGCAAGCGAAGCCGACCTCGCCGAGACCGTCCGGTCGGTCGAGGCCGTCGGCGGGCGAATCCTGGCAGAGGTGGCCGATGTTCGCGACTTCACCGCGATCAAGGGTGTCCTGGACCGCGGGGTCGACCAATTCGGTCACGTCGACATCATCTGCGCCAACGTCGGTATCAACATCCCCTCGCCTACGCACGAACTCACCGAAAGCCAGTGGGGCACTGTCCTCGACATCGATCTCAGCGGCACGTGGCGAACCGCCAAAGCGGCAATCCCCTACTTGATCGAGCAGGGGGTCGGGGGCGCGATCATCCTGACCAGTTCAGCGGCCGGGCTCAAGGGATACGGCAACATCGCGCACTACACGGCCGCAAAACACGGCGTCAACGGATTGATGAAGACCCTCGCTCAGGAACTGGCTCCCCACCGAATCCGAGTGAACACCGTGAACCCCACCCAGGTCGACACTCCGATGATCATGAACGACGCGATGTACCAGTTGTTCTGCCCGAACATCGACGAGCCCACTCGCGAGGATTTCGCCCCGCTGTCACAAGCGATGAATGCGCTGCCCATCCCGTGGGTCGAATCCGTCGACGTCAGCAACGCCGTGCTTTTCCTCGCGTCCGACGAAGCCAGGTACATCACTGGCGTCGCACTACCTGTCGATGCAGGCGTACTCGTCAAGTAACTCTCCGATCACTTACTCATACAACGATTTCAGCAACAGGAGGATCCTCATGACCGGACGATTCGAAGGCAAGGTCGCATTCATCACGGGTGCTGCTCGCGGGCAAGGACGCAATCACGCGCTGCGGCTGGCCCAGGAGGGCGCGAACATCATCGCTCTCGACTCCGTCAAGGACAACGACACCGTGCCGTACCCCTTGGCCACGGAGGACGACGTCCAGGAAACAATCCGTCTCGTCGAAGAAGCAGGCGGCAAGATCATCTTCTCGCACGCCGACGTGCGCAACTTCGACTCGGTCAAGCTCGCCCTCGAAGCCGGGCTCGATCGCTTCGGGCACGTCGACATCGTCATCGCCAACGCGGGCATCCTATCCTTCGGGAACGCGCACGAGTTGGACGAGGAGAAGTGGGGCGAAATGATCGACGTCAACCTCAGCGGGGTGTGGCGCACCGTCAAGGCCGCGATCCCCCACATGATCGAACAGGGCACCGGCGGCGCGATCGTCCTCACCGCCTCAGTTGCCGGGCTACGCGCGTACACGGGTGTCGGGCACTACGTCTCGGCCAAGCACGGCGTCGTGGGATTGATGAAGACTCTCGCTCAGGAACTCGCTCCGCACCGCATTCGCGTCAATACCGTGAACCCGACGCAGGTCGACACCGAGATGGTGCAGAACCAGGCGATGTACAACCAGTTCGTTCCCGGCACCGACAATCCGGGTCGCGACGATTTCGCCAAGGCCTCCGGAGACATGATCCTCTACCCGATTCCGTGGGTCGAAAACGACGACGTCACCAATGCCGTCAAATTCCTCGCCTCCGACGAAGCGCGTTACATCACCGGCGTCGCACTGCCTGTGGACGGCGGCGTGCTGGTCATGTGAGTGCTCGACCAGTTCAGGAGACTCTCGTGAACCGACTGACGAAGATGCCACCTCAGCCCTGCGGAGGAGCGGGCGTCCCTACCACCCACGAATGCCAGGTTCGACGCGCCAAACGCTCGCGAAATCGTGGATCGTACGCGGACGACCTCATCGACTTCGCAATCCTGTGGCGACCGTGGAACGGTGCCACCGCCGAGGACATCTTCGTCACTTTCGGTCTGTCGCCGCGGACGTATTACAACCGATTGCGATCAGCTCTGAGTGGGCCGGCGGGATCGGATCTGTGTGTGGGACTGAAAAAGGAACTCGCCCTTCTCGGCCCTGCCTGAACTCGTCGGCCCTGCTGGAATTCGCTGCACACCCTGTCGGAAACTACTTGGCGATCCCCGGGAACAAATCCGGGGAGACCACCGTTGAACACCCTGTCGGCGTCCGAACAAGCCCCGGGCCCCACCCCATTTGTCGCTGCGAGCGACCACCCGCCGAGAGGCGCCTGTGGGACGTCGACACCTAACTTTCAACACAACACGACACTTTCAACACAACACGACACTTTCAACACAACACGACACTTTCAACACAACACGACCGAGGCCGCCCAATCACTGATGGGCGGCCTCGGTCGTTCTTTCGCAGGTCAGCCCCCTGCTATCGGCGCTTGGCTGCTCCCGTAGTCATTTTTCCGCCCAGAATCACGACGCCGTGATGAGTGCCCGATGCCAACCAGTTCGGCAGTGTCGGTCCCTCTGCCTCGACGCTCACGCGCGCGTATCGGAACGACCCCGTCAGCCTGGCCGACGCGATCGCCACACCACCACCGGATTCCGGCTGCGCAAATCCCAACGCCCCGGCAATCGGCAGACGCGGCCCGAGCATCCGCGTGTCGGAACGCACCCGCCATCCGTCGCCGGTTGCCGTGAATTTCTGCTGCACGTCTCCGTCGAACTCGGCCAGAACCTTGGGTAGTTGCCAGTGGAACCGTCCGCCGTGCACCGAAGGTTCCGAATCCACCGCGATGAAAGGGACCGCCATTCGCGGCACAAGCCCGATCCGTTTCCCTGGCGCATGCAAGACCGGACTGGCGAGGATCTCGCGATACGGGCCGACCGGAGAATCGAGGTAGTCCACCATCATGGCTACCGTCACCGGAATCGTTCGACCGTCTGGCCCGAGTTCCCGCGCCGCCGGCGTACTGCGGTGCCACCACAGTGTCGCGCGAACGGAAGCAGGCCACGGCGGCGGATCACTCACCGGCCAGTCGACGCGGTCACTTGTCGATTCAGGCACGCTCCACATCGGACACCTTCTCAGCTCGAATGGTCAGGGGAAGCCGCAAAGCGCCTGGTGCATGCGTCGGCACCACCGGATCGGACGGCAACGTCGGGTCGATACGTACGTATGGCTCGCCAGTCCTCGGGCGGGCGTCTGCGCCACCTTTGTTCGGCCACATCGCGCACGCTCGTTCCGCTTGCGCGGTGATGGTCAGGGAAGGATTCACTCCGAGGTTCGCGCTCACCACCGAACCGTCCATGACGTGCAGGCCCGCATGTCCGTAGGCACGGAGATACGGATCGACGACACCACTCGACGCACTGTCCCCGATCGCGCAGCCACCGAGAAAGTGCGCCGTCATCGGGATGTTCACGATCTCGGCGATGGAACCACCCGGATCGCCGTCGATCTTCTCGGCGACCTTGCGAATAGCTGTATGCCCCTGCGGAATCCACGGCGGAGGTGGATCACCCGGCCCCGGCCTACTGGTGAGGGAACGTCCGAATCGTTTGGTGTTCTTGGAAAGTTCGAGGGAGTTGTCGTCGGTCTGCATCACCAGCGCGATGACGGTTCGCTCGGACCAGTTCCGCACCGACAAGGATCGGAAGAACGCACCCGGGTGCCGGGCCGCGACTGCCAGAGTCTTCAGCACCCGGGGAGTTCGCCCACCCCCGTCACTCAGGACAGTCTGCAGAAGACCTATCGCATTGCTGCCCTTGCCGTATCGCACCGGTTCGATATGCGTGTGATCGTCCGGGTGAAAGGAGGAGGTGATCGCAACGCCCTGCGTGAAATCCCGTCCACGCGACTTCGACGTTGCGGCCAGCACGGCTTCGGAATTGGTACGTACGACGGTGCCCAGCGTGTCCGACAGGCCGGGCAGGGCGCCGGATTCCTTCATACCGAGCAGCAGTCTCGCCGTTCCGTACGTTCCGGCGGCAACCACCACCTGATCTGCGGTGAACCTGATTTCTCGCCGGCGGACGCCGTCCGTTCTTCGGGCGAGCAGGTGGTAACCACCATCTGCGCTCGGCCGAAGGTCGGTGACGGTCGTGAGCGGATGAACCCTGGCGCCCGCTTGCTCGGCGAGATGGAGGTAGTTCTTGACCAGCGTGTTCTTCGCCCCGACTCGGCACCCGGTCATGCATCCCCCACATTCGGTGCAGCCGGTGCGTTCGGGCCCTTTTCCACCGAAGAACGGATCCGGCACGGAAACTCCTGCCTCCCCGAAGAAAACACCGACGGGGGTAGACGTGAAGGTCTCCCCCACGCCCATCTCTTCGGCGACGTCCTTCATCACCGCGTCGGCGGGAGTGAAGGACGGATTGGTACGAACACCCAACATCCGCTTGGCCTGGTCGTAGTACGGCGCCAGTTCATCGTGCCAGTCGGTGATGTGCGCCCATTGACGGTCTTCGAAGAACCGCTTGGGTGGCTGATACAACGTGTTGGCGTAGTTCAAAGATCCTCCGCCAACTCCGGACCCCGCCATCACCAGTACATCCGGAAGCAGATGGATGCGCTGCACGCCGTAGCACCCAATCCACGGCGCCCACAGATACTTTCGCAGTCGCCAACTGGTTTCAGGCAACTCGTCGTCGGCAAACCGGCGGCCGGCTTCGAGCACCCCGACACGGTAACCCTTCTCCGTCAGGCGAAGAGCGGCGACACTGCCACCGAATCCCGATCCGATCACCACCACGTCGTAGTGCGTCGTGGTCATGCCTCGACGCTTTCGATCTTGCGAGCGGAGTAGTTCTCGCGATCGAAATGCTCCAGCAGCGAACGGAATTTGAACGTGAACGTCGGCCACTGCACCGAGTTGCGCCCCTCCGGATCGATGTACCAACTCGAGCATCCGCCCTTGTTCCACACCGTGTGCTGCAACTCGTGCTGAATTCCCTTGTTGTAGTGCACCTGTACCGTCTCGTTCACGTCGAGTGCATCGATCCGCTCTCGCTTCATGGTGTTCAAGGCGTCGTTGACGTACTCGGCCTGGGACTCGAGCATGTACACGATCGAACTGTGTCCGAGGTTGGTGTTCGGACCGTACATGAGGAACAGATTCGGAAATCCGCTGACCGCGGTGCCCTTGTACGCATTGGGACTCCCGTTCCAATGCGCAGCCAGCGTCTCGCCATGTTTTCCGGTGATCAGATGCGCGACAGGCGGTTCGGTCGGCGTGAATCCCGTGGCGAAGATGATGGTGTCGACCTTGTGCTCGACTCCGCGCCCGTCGACCACTCCGTTTTCTGTGACCGAGACGAGCCCGCTGTCTTCCAGACTCACGTCCGTGCGGTCAAGGGTGCGCAACCAGTCGTTGGACAGAAGCATGCGCTTGCAACCGATCGTGAAATCGGGGGTCAGTTTCCGGCGCAACTCCGGATCTTTCACCTGTCTTCGCAGATGGAGGCGCGCGGCCGCCTCGAAGGCAGGCAGCACCCACGTCGCGTGCGACATCGCGGCACCGAGTAGCTCACGGAAGCCGTAAACCCATCCCCGAATCACCTTCTGGGTAACGGGAATCCGCGAGTACACGGCTTTCTGCGCAGCAGGCAGGGTGCGATCCATTCGCGGAATCACCCAGGCCGGAGTTCTCTGGAACACGGTGACATGGTCCGCCGGGTCGGCAATTTCGGGAACGAACTGAACCGCCGACGCTCCCGTTCCGATCACTGCTACGCGTTCACCACGCAGGTCGTGTTCGTGGTTCCACGTCGCCGAATGGAAAGTGGTACCGGAGAACTGGTCGAGACCGGGAAAGTCGGGAATCTTTGGAGTCGACAACGCCCCGGTCGCAGCGACCAGCGTCTTGGCCGTCAATGCCCCTCGGGATGTCCGAACACGCCACAGCGCCGCATCGTCGTCCCACACAGCAGCTTCGAGTTCGCAGTTCAGGACTACGCGATCCACGATGCCGGTGTCTGCCGCCACCTTCTTCAGATAGTCGTAGATCTCGGGCTGACGAGCAAAGGTATGACTCCAATCGGCGCTCGGCGCAAAAGAATACGAGTACAGCGCCGTCGGCACGTCACAGGCACACCCTGGGTAGGTGTTGTCGCGCCAAGTGCCGCCGATGTCAGCTCCGCGCTCGATCAACACGACGTCCGCCGCGTGATTGTCGCGAAGCATTCTGGCTGCCAAGCCCATACCAGCGAATCCGGCACCGACGATCAGCGTTTCGACATGTTCGGGAAGCTTCACTTCTTCTCCACTCGGGATTGCCAGGCCGGCAAAAGTCGCGCTCTGAGCGCGTCGTCGGCTTCGGGTGTACGGAAAAGGGCTGAGACTGCAAGACCGCGGACGAGTTCGATGGTGAGTTCGACCGACTCGGAATCGAATCGATCGCCGAACAACTCGGCGCTACCGAACTCGAGTGCCTCACTGACCTTGCGTTCGAGGGGCACCGTCGCCGCGTGCAGAACAGGATCGGTTCGCGCCGCGACCCACAATTCGAGCGCAGCGTAGAACAGCGGCCCGGAGAACGCGTCCGCCAGGACCTCGAGACCTCGGCCGCGATCCACTTCAGCGGTGAGGATTTCTTCCAGTCGCTTGTCGACCAGATACTCGACGGCCGCGACGACCAGCGATTCCTTGGTCGGAAAATGATGCAGTTGCGTACCCCGCGAGACGCCTGCGCGGCGGGCGATCTCTTGCGTACTGGTCCGTGCGTAGCCCAACTCGACCAACGATTCGACGGCGGCGTCGAGCAGACGCCCACGCATCGCGGCAGTTCGTTCGGCCTGCGTACGGCTCACTTTCGCATCAGAAGTGGTCTCGGTCACAAGAACACTGTAGAGCCGAAACGTAAAACAGTCCAGGCTGACTTCAAAACTTAGCCAGCCGATAACACTATCCGGACCAACCAGTCAGCTTCCCTGATAGCGTCTTCGCATCGAGAGGAGGGGATCGGTCGTTATGTCAGAGCAAACTGCATCTCAGCATCGCCGCATAGGGCTGGTGGAGGACCACGAGTCGGTGGCTATCGGCCTGTCTGTGATGCTGAAGGACGAGCCAGATCTCGAGTTGGTGTGCATCGGGACCACCGTGTCCGAACTTCTGGCGCAGAACGTCACCCTGGATCTGGCAATTCTCGACCTCCGATTAGCTGACGGGTCATCACCCAAGAGCAACGTCGAGCAACTTCGGACCGCCGGCCTCGAGACTCTGATCTTCACCGGGGCAGAAAACCCTTTCCTTGTTCGCTCGGCCGCGCGTGCCGGTGTACTCGGAGTTGTGCGCAAGTCCGAACCGACGGCCGTCGTGGTTGATGCGATACGTGCCGCCGCTTCGGGAGGGCAAGTGGTGACGACGGAGTGGGCCGCCGCCATCGACGGGGATCCAGGTCTAGATGAAGTAGGTCTGAGCCCTCGACAGCTAGAGGTCCTCGAACTCTACGCATCCGGAGAGAAAGCGGATCGCGTTGCACGGCTCACCGGTTTGGCACCACAAACGGTCAACGACTACCTACAGCGCATCAGGCAAAAATATGCTGCCGCCGGACGGCCGGCGCCAACCAAAACCGATTTGTACAAGAGAGCAGTCGAGGACGGGGTGTTACCGATTCCGGAACGGAGGGATTTCGGCAGAAATCTGACCCTGACTAATAATGACCTTCAGTAAAGAAAAAGTTCGGTAACGAATGGTTTTGCCAAGGCTGCCCCTGGAAATATGGGCAGAGGAATTGGTGTCTGGGGAAATGGCCAACTTCGACTTACATTCACCTGGTACGAAGACGGCACTGTCGGGGAGTCTGTCATTCCGCTGGACGAAAGAAGGACGAAACTCATGACCGTCACTGTGGAAAACTGCATGGCACAGGATCCCGTCGGACCAAGTTTGTCGGATCGCGAAGTCGAGGTCCTCAGGGAATGGCTACTGAGTGACTCGAAGTCACGCGTCGCTCAAAACCTCTACATAAGCGTGGGAACGGTGGGGACTCACCTGTCTCGGATTCGCGAGAAGTATGCCGACGTTGGAAGGAAAGCACCGACGAAATGCGAACTACTCGTGCGAGCGATACAAGATCGGATAGTGACGATCGACGAACTCTGATCAGAATGCATCGACCGTCGCCGACGGATGATGCAGCAGAGAGTCAATTAAGTACAAGCGATTCCACCTTCACCGACAAGATCCTTCGACTGTTCGGTAGATTCGTATGCACTGGCTACTTATTTTACCTGCTCATCCTGATTCCGAATATCAGAGATGCAGCAGCAACCACTGCGGCCTGGTGGACGCCGGTCGCAATCTTCGCGATATTCGGAACAGCCGTGGCATTGGGGTTTTCGACGTTCCTCCCCCAGACGATCTGGATTCGTCGAGCTGCCGCAGTCAATGCGATGGTCTACATTCTCGTTGCGTGCGCATGGTGGCCTGCCTGGACCGGCGAACATGTCCAAGGCTTCGGGACGTGGCTCGCCAACATCCCTGGCGTCGCCGGGCTCGCGGCCGCAGCTGCATGGCAGCCTGCCTGGGCTCTGCTGTACCTCGGAGTAGGAGTCACGCTTGTTCAACTGATCAATCACACCATCCGCGAAGCACCCCTGTTCTATCTCCTGATTCCGGACCTCAGTGCTGCGCTGATGTTCTGCACAGTTTTTGTTGCAGCATCCGTCGTCGCGCTTCGCACCGGGCAAACCCTTGACGCCACCATCGCCAGTACCCACGCTGCGGCTGCAGGCGCCGCGGCTGCAGCTGCTAAGGACGTCGAACGGGAACGATTCAACGCGCTGATCCACGACACCGTGATGTCGACCTTGTTGGCTGCGGCGCGAACCGACTCCGATTCCGCAGTCGCCGAGCAGTCACGACGCACACTGACCCGCCTGGACCGTCTTCGCTCTGGAGTCGAGTCCGCAGAGCGATTGGACCCGGATGCGGTTCTCGCCCAACTCCGTTCGGCAGCCTCGGAAGTTGATGAGAACGTCGCCTTCACATCACACGTCGGACCCAACGCCAACACGGTCGAGTTTCCGTCAGAACCGGTGAGTGCTCTCGCCGCAGCTTTGAGTGAAGCGCTGCGTAACAGTAAGAAACACGCCGGGCCGGACGCATGCCGTTCAGTCGACGCAATTGTCGAAGAAACTCGAATGGAGGTGACGGTACGTGACAACGGAATCGGTTTCGATCCGCGCACCGTACCGACACATCGACTCGGCATCGCCGTGAGCATTCAGGCCAGGGTACGCAACATCCCCGGAGGTGCAGCGCACGTCGCGTCTACTCCGGGAGTAGGAACCACAGTCGCGCTGTCCTGGCAGAGAGCTGAAAGGGCTCCTCGATGAACATCACTGCGGGGAGCATCACCGCCGACAAAGACATCCGCGACCTACTCGGAATGCGTAGCAGATCCGCTCTCCTTCTGGTTGTCTGCTTCACCGTCACGTACTCGATTTCCGCGGCGTACGGGACGAGCGGAGTCAAGTCCTCGTGGCCGCTGGCGGTCGCGGTACTCGTTGGGTCAGCAGCTGCCTTCTCCATCGTCTTGACCGACGGGGACCCCATGCCCCTGCCCCAGGCCATCCTGCTCAGTGCTACTGGCTTGGTCGCCTGCGGCGCGGTGTTCATGGTATTGCCAGTACCGGTACATAATCCGGCACAACTCTGGCCTTTCGGAATGTGTACTGTCGTCTTCACCTTCATGTGTGTACGTGGAAGAACGGGCTACGCCTGGCTCGGTGTGATTCTTCTAATTGCTTCCTCGATTGCCTGGTCGACTGTCACAGGCCAAGGACCGATGTACGGCTTCGCCGAATCCTTCGCCAACGTCGGGCCAGTCCTGATGTCGACGGTCTTCGCCCTCACAATTCGGCCACGAGCCAAGATGATCTTCGCACTACGCCAAGCATCTACCGAACGCATCGCCGCGGAAGCAGCCACATCGGCAGTCATCGAAGAACGAGACGCCCAACTCGACAGACTCAACATGCTGGCCCGGCCCCTGCTCGAGCGGATTGCTTCCGGCGTACCAATGGATTCCACCGAGAAATTGGCCTGTGAGCTTCTCGAAGCTCGACTACGTGACTCGCTCCGAGCGCCGGGATTTCAGAAGAATCACGTGGTCGATGCCGTTACCCTTGCGCGGAGCCGCGGCATCGAGGTGGTCCTGCTCGACGACCACGGAATGGACGACACGAACCCCGCCGTTCGCGACCGGATCCACTCGAGCATCGTCCGGGAACTCACCGCGATCACGCGAGGGAAAGTGACCATTCGGATCCTTCCACCACGGCGTACCGCTATGGCCACGATGCTGGTCGACGCTGAAGACGTTCGACGAATCGAGTTCGATCACAATGGAGTGCAGCTGGTACGGCAGGGAGATCGGGGGGAACTCGGCACCCCGTCCATGTCCGTCGATCCGACTACAGACAGCGCCGTCGATCCCGAATAGTTTTCGAGGCGAGTGAGATTCACCGGGTCGATCACCAGGAGAAAAGAATGATCTTCGAACTGCGTCCAGCGCATGTCGCTCGCGCTCTCGCCGCACTGTGCGCCGTTCCGATTCTGTGGACCTTCGCAGTCGAGGGAACCACCACGACAACGGAATACGACTACAGCACGGGCGAAGTGTCCTCATCGAGCGACCTGGGCTCGCAGATCGGAAGCGTCGCGATCTGGATCATCCTCGCCATCGTATTCGCCGCCGGCGCCTGGTATCTGGAGAAGCAGCGCACCGGTTGGCCCCCGGCAGCACACGAACAGCTGGTCAAACTTCAACTCGCATCACCCAACCGAAACGAGTGAAGCTCCCTATCGCTTCCGATCGCCCGCGCGGAGAAGATTACTGGGAACAGTATGGCCCACAATCTCTTCCGCGACAGCGGCGGCCCGAATGCTCGCATCCAGGTCGATGCCCGTCGTGATACCCATGTCTTCGAGCATGTAGACCAACTCCTCGGTCGCGATGTTACCGCTCGCACCGGGAGCGAACGGGCAGCCGCCGAGACCACCGGTGGATGCGTCCAGATTTCGAACACCGTGCTGCACAGCCGCCAACGCGCAGGCAATGCCAGCGCCACGCGTGTTGTGGAAGTGCACACCCAAGCCGAAGTCACCCACTCTTTCGCCGACAGCGTCGATCAATCGTCCGACACGTCCGGGCGTTGCAGTACCGATGGTATCTGCGATCGAGAACTGATCAGCGCCGAACTCTTTGGCCTGCTCCGCAATCCGTAGAACGCGATCCGGATCGGTTGGACCGTCGAACGGACAGTCCCAGGCTGTAGCGACGATGACCTCTACCCGCCCGCCTGCGTCGTGAACGATCCGGACGACCTCTCCGATACGTTCGGTCGCTTGCTCCGTCGTCGACCGAGTGTTGGCCTCGCTGTGGCCGTTCGACGCTGACACAACATATTCGACGGTTTTCATTCCTGCGGCGACGGCCCGCTTTGCTCCGCCGATTCCGGCGACCAATGCCGAGAACTCGATACCCGGCCACCGGTGCAGCTCTGCGGCCAACGACTCCGCGTCGGCTAATGCCGGCACAGCTCGCGGCGACACGAATGACGTCGCCTCGATGCGCGAAACACCCGTCGCAGCCAGAGCTTCTACGAGTCGAAGTTTGTCCGCCAGCGATACTGGCTTTTCGATCTGTAACCCGTCCCGAGGCCCGACCTCGCGAATGCTGACCGCGGGAACACCTGCTTCAGGTACCGACACGTCAGATCACGCCTTTCTTCTTCAGTTCTTCCTGCTCGTCGTCCGAGAGTCCGAGGATCCCGCCCCAGACGGAAGCGTTGTCGTGCCCCGGCGACGATGCTCCCGCGTTGCGCACGGAACCGGGTGTCTCACTGAAGGTAGGCACGACGCCCAGGCCGAGGACGTTTTCGCCGATCCGTTCGTCGTAATGATCGACGAGCATCCCCCGTTCGATCAGCTGCGGATCCTTGACCACATCTTCAACCGTATTGATCGGCCCGGCAACAACTCCCACTTCGGTGAGGCGTTCCACCAGGCTGGTGGGATCTTGGAGCGCGACCCAGGCGCTGATCAATTCGTCGAGCTCGTCCTGATGCTTGCCACGCGCAACATGATTGGAGAATCGGTCGTCATGCGCTAGTTCCGGTCGACCCATGATGGTGCACAGACGCACGAAGAGCGTGTCCTGATTGGCCGCGATCACCACCCAGTTTCCTTCAGAGGTCTGGTAGATGTTGGACGGCGCGATACCCTCCAACCTCGTTCCCGAGGGCTGCCGGATGATCCCGCCCCGATCGTAATCCGGGATCGTGGATTCCTGCACCGCCAGACAGGATTCCGTGAGAGCAACGTCGACCACCTGACCACGGCCGGTCCGCTCTCGCGAGAGCAACGCCGCCAGCACTCCCTGAACGGCGAACATCCCACCGAGAGAATCTCCGAGTGAAAGGGCAATACGCGGAGGTGCCTGCCCTGGATAACCGTTCAGATGCCGAAATCCGCTGACCGCTTCGGCAACCGAGGCGTATCCGGCGCTCTTCGCCTGCGGACCACTCTGTCCGTAGCCGGATACCCTGGCCAACACCAACTTCGGGTTGTGCGCGCTGAGAACGTCGAATCCCAGACCCCACTTCTCGAGGGTGCCCGGCCGGAAGTTCTCGACCACCACGTCGGCATGTTCGATCAGATTCAGAAACAGGTCGCGGCCCGCGTCGACCCGAAGGTCCAACGTCACACAGCGCTTGTTGCGGGCGTGAACCGTCCAGAAGAATCGATGACCGTCCTGCTCTGCCTGACCCCAGGTACGAAGCGGATCGGGGCGGTCCGGTGATTCGATCTTGATCACGTCGGCACCCATGTCGCCGAGCAGTTTCCCGGCGAAGGGCCCGGCGATCAAGGTTCCGAGTTCAATCACCCGATATCCGTCCAGGGGCCCGGTGGGCGCACCTTCCGACACAGCTGCCTCCTCTGGGAACTTTTCTCCCTTTGAAGGCTACGTCACCACCCGGTATCGCAACATCATGTCGTGGTCTTCGTGATCGAGCATGTGGCAGTGCCAGACGTACCCCTGCAGGTCTCCCATGCCGGCTTCTCCATGGGCCGAGTGATCCGCCATGGATCCTCTCGCGAAAGTTGCATCCGGATCGAAGCCCAACTCATCGGCGGTCGGAAAGCGCACGATCACGCGGGTGATCGAGTTGGCATCCACGATGACCGTGTCCTTCTCCCCCGTTTCCCACACTTCGGGAGGCCGCAGCGACGAAGTCACGAATTCCTCTGCCGACGGCGTCCACCGGACCCCCAAGTCGGGCACCGGATACCGCTGCATCAGCGCTGCCGTGTCGATGCTCTGGCGTCCCACAACGCGGAACGCCACCAGATGCAGATGAATCGGATGCGGTTCCGTGGTGATGTTGATCAGGTTCCATTGCTCGACGGTTCCCTGACGCGGCAGTTCGATATCCGAATCGGTGAACCTCAAATTGTTGAGCGACATAGTGATCGACGGGTAATCCGAGGGACGCGACAGCTGCATGATCGTGAGATTTCGCACCACATCCGGGGACGCTGGTTCGGCAGCAACGGAATTCAGCCGCTGTGGGATCGATCCGGTGAACCCCGCTGCGCTGCCAACGTCGAACCGACAGAACACCGGCATCACCTGGGTGCCGCGTTGAGCCACCGCAAGGGGTACCGGTTCGTCGTTGCGCAATTCCACCGTCGTGCCCGGCTCGAGCATACTGAAGTCGACAAGCAAATCAGCGCGCTCACCCGGACTCAACCGAACGTGATCCGTCGGCGCAGGAACGGCCAGCAACCCGCCTTCGGACCCGATCACCCAGAACCGCATGCGATTTGCGAAGTGCAGATTCCACACCGAATAGGTTGCTGCATTGAGCAGGCGCAGGCGGTACAGTCCGCGAGCGACTTCCAACTTCGGCCATACGACGCCGTTCACCACACCCACGTCACCGGGAGTCGCCGGATCCCAGGACCCCTGCGGAGTGAGCCACGTGGAACGGACACTCTGTTGGCCGTCGGAGGTGAATACCTTGTCCTGCAGAATCATCGGGAGTTCAAACTCACCGGACGGCAGGCCGAATGAGTTCCCGGCGGTGCCTGTGTCAGCATCGTCGCGGAGAAAATACATCCCGACCAACCCGGCGTAGACGTTGAGGCGCGTCATCCCCATGGCATGATCGTGGTACCAGAGATTGCCGGCGGCACGACCATTCGTGTATTCGTGGACCAAGCCTTCGCCCGGACGCTGAATCAGCTCCGGATGCCCGTCGAACTGCGGTGCGGTTACACCTCCGTGCAGGTGAAGCGAAGTGGGGACCTGTGTACGGTCGAGGTCGCTGACGCCGTGTAAACCCGGATCCACATCCGCGGCAAGCGGATACGCAGCAATGTCGTTGGCATATCGGACTGTCACGAGCTGATCGACGTGCGCCTCGATGGTGGGGCCCAGATAATCCATTCCGCCGTAGCCCAGCGACGGCGACGGCGGTAGGTCCGGATGGAAACGGTGCATCGACGAGGCCGCACGAATTTCCAGATTGCCACCCGAAATGCTCGGCAGGACAGGAAGGGACTCCCGGAACGGTTCCAGCCGGGGAGATGGAAGTTGGAACGGGCGCAGCGGATCGACATCAGGAGGTCGAGCCGTCGCAGATCCAGCGGACAATGCGCTCAGTCCAGCCAGCAGGCCCAGCCCTTGAACAAACGATCGGCGACGGATCTTGTGCGACTCGTCCACTCACGGCCCCCTCACGCTGACGGCATCCGGAGCGGGTTACCCGCGTGCTCGCACGGTCAAACACCGACCACCTTCTCCAACCAAGGTTTGAGGATGGGTAGAACATGAGCCGGTTGCATTGCCTGCGTGTGATCCAGACCGTCGAGTACCTCGATATCCCACCCTGCCGACCGAACGGCGTCGAGGTCGAGATCGGCCGGCGCGACCCGTGCCCCACCCCATCGGTCACCGTACTCGATGACGTCTTGCGAACCGACGAAACACATTCGCGGACAAAGGATGCGCTCTTGAATCGTTCGATCGTCGAATTCACCAAGTGCGCGGTACAGCGTCACGAACTGCCGGGTCTGCGCTTCGGTCAATGCAATGTCGATGGAGTTCCAATCGAACTCGTCCGGCGATGCCGTGGACTGCAATGAGGACTGGGGCGGTTCGCTCGCCATGCGATGTGTCGCTTCGGTGACCTGGAGCATTGCCTTGTACGGCCCATCCACCGGCGGGAAACCGCCCATGACCAGTGCGGTCAGACGATGGGTGCGCAGCGCCAACTGCAACCCACACACAGCCAGCCAGGAGTATCCGTAGTAGGCGAAGTGATCGATGCCAGCAGCATTCGCCACGGCCAGAAGATCTGACGCGATCTTGTCGGGAGTGAGCGTGTCCGGAGCAGGCGACGCCATCCGGTGCCCTTCGTAATCGAAGGCAACCACGGTGAAATTCGACGCCAATGCTTCCACGAATGTTCGACCGAGCGCCGGGTCTGTTCGACCGAGCGCCGGGTCGACGCCCCAGGCACTCAGTTCTTCCGCCTTGTCGCCGGTAGCCGGGATCGGGTTCACGGGCATGAGCACGGCTGGGCCATGTCCGAGAACCTCCACCTCGATAGTTGTCCCGTCGTGAAGTCTTGCCTCAACCATGCCCACTCCCAAATCTTTACACTGTAAAGTAATTAAGAGTAGCGCGACTCCACGAAAGCGACAAGATGAACAAACAGGCAGGCCGACGCGATATCGCACGCACGATTTCACTTCTGTGGCGCCGTACCGAGGCGCCTTCCGGACGGCGAGGACCGAAACCCGCCCTGTCAACGGACACGGTCGTCGACGCCGCAATCGAAGTCGCCGACGCCAACCCCACGACACCGTTGTCGATGCGCATGCTCGGCGAGCATCTCGGACGCACCGCAATGTCGCTGTACACGTATGTCCCAGGAAAGGACGAGTTGCTCGACCTGATGCACGACAGGGTTCATGCCGAACTACCTACGATCAAAGGCACCGGCAACTGGCGCATTTCGCTGTCCGACTGGGCTGCAGGACTTTTCGCCCTACACACACGCCATCCGTGGACATTGGACGTCTCGTTGGCGCGCCCCGTCCTGGGTCCGCGCGAGCAAGCCGGACTCGAATCACTCCTGTCCATCCTCTACTCCACAGGTCTCGATTCTCCGACCATTCGCAGATCGGTGAGCATGCTTTTCCATTTCATCCGAGGATCCGCGCGGACCCTGGCCGAGATCCGGAGCGCATCGACGATTGGAGAATCCGAGTCACATTGGTGGGCACAGTCTTCTGCTGCACTGACCGCTGCTGCACCAGACTTCGCAGACCGCTTCCCCCACACGATGCAGTTGGGTCGGGAGGCCCCGCCAACACTCGGCGGCGACTTCTATCTCGAACGAGAAGCCGAGGAGTCGTTTACTCAGGGCCTCCAAATCCTCCTCGACGGGATCGAATCGCAGATTCGAAAACACTCTTGACTCGAACTGGTGTTCGAGTATTGTTGGGGGTGGGGATCGGGGGATTCAATGAGTGTCTATCTGTCGGACGTGGTGTCTGGTTCTGCGGTGGGGTTACGCGGACGCCTGTGGCAGTTGTCTGCTGCTGAGCTACGTGAGGCTGCCGTGTCCGCGAGCGCGGAGATTCTCCGCCTCGAGGCCATTCGGGTGGCAGTGGTCGACGAGCTCTCGTTGCGCCCGGATGATCAGGTGATCGCCAGCCGCGGAGTCGGCGCGTGGTTGGCGGCGAACACGATGCTGCAAGTTCGGGACGGGAAGAAGATCGCCGCCCTCGGTGCTGCGCTGCGGCCGTTTCCGGCAGTGGCAGCCCGGTTCGATTGCGGGGACTGCTCGTTCGATCATGCTGTCTTGATCGTCTCGTTTTGTGAGTCACCTCCGAAGGGAATGCCGGACGAAGCGCTACCGAAGTGCATCGACTTGTTGTTGGCTGCCGCCTCGGGAGTGGAAGCAACGACC
>Ga0153994_1000038_pt1 | contig 99027 bp, 88 predicted proteins | sample TSNC078MetaG_FD_104735 | JGI IMG/M metagenome (GOLD analysis project Ga0153994, IMG submission 104735) | Attine ant fungus gardens microbial communities from North Carolina, USA - TSNC078 MetaG | ecosystem: Host-associated > Fungi > Mycelium > Unclassified | place: USA: North Carolina, Lumber...
ACGCGACGCCTGGCTGCTCGTCCTTCCCGCGCTCATCCCGATCGTGCTGTTCAGCGTCTATCCGCTGGTCCAGGGCATCTTCCTCGGCTTCACGGACGCGCGCGCCGGGCTCAACCTGCCGGTCAACTTCAACGGCATCGACAACTACGTCAAGCTCGGCTCCAACCAGCTCTTCTGGAGCTCGTTCGGAATCGGCCTGGTCTGGGCGTTCAGCGTCACGATCCTGCAGTTCCTCGCCTCCCTCGGGCTCGCCCTCCTGCTCAACCTCAACCTCAGGATGCGCTGGCTGGCCCGCACGCTCGCTCTCGTCCCGTGGGCCATGCCGCCGGTGATCATCGCGATCATGTGGAGGCTGATGCTCAATCCGAGCTACGGGCCGATCAACCAGACGTTGAAAGCGGTCGGGCTGCCGAGCGACATCAACTGGCTGGGTGACGCATCCATCGCTCTGCCTGTCGTGATCATCGTCGGCGTCTGGGCCGGGATGCCGCAGACCACCATCACCCTGCTCGCCGGGCTGCAGAGCGTGCAGACCGAGCTGCTGGAGGCCGCGGCCATCGACGGGGCCGGCACCTGGAGCAGATTCTGGCACGTCACGCTTCCTGCGCTGCGGCCGATCATCATCGCGATCACCACGCTCGACCTGATCTGGAACTTCAACTCGTTCGCGCTCGTCTTCGTGCTCACGGCGGGAGGACCGGGAGGCACGACCATGCTCCCGATGCTGTTCGCATACAACGAGGCGTTCCGTTACGGGAACTTCGGGTACGCCGCAGCGATGGGCAACGTGATGGTCGTGGTGATCGCCGTCTTCCTGTTCGTCTACCTGCGCGGCCAGATGAGGAGCCGGAACTCATGAGCACCACCGACACCCGCACCCAGCGCGACGCGGCGACCAGCCAGGGCGGCGCCCGCGACCGCAAGCCGGACGCGTCGCACAGCGGCTCCCTGCGGCGCGGCCGCATGATCGGCCGGCCGCTGCAATACCTGGCGCTGTTCGCCTACATCGTGTTCCTCGGCTTCCCGCTGCTGTTCCTGCTGACGACGGCGTTCAAGACGCCGCGCGAGCTGCAGTCGCCGAACCCGGGGTTCTTCCCCACCTCGTTCAACTGGGACAACTTCGCTCAGGCGATCGAGAAGGCCAACCTGTTCACGTCGGCGGGCAACAGCCTGATCGTCGCGGTGGCCACCACGGTGCTCGTGACCGTCATCTCGCTCCCCGCCGCGTACGCCCTCGCCCGCTTCCGCACCAAGCTGCGCGGGCTGGCGACCGGCTGGATCCTGCTCAGCCAGGTCTTCCCGTTCATCCTGATCATCATTCCGCTGTTCCTGGTGCTCAAGAACATCGGCCTCATCAACAACCTGCTCGGGCTGATCCTCGTCTACACCGTGTGGTCGCTCCCGTTCGCCCTGTGGATGCTGCAGGGCTACGTCGCGGGGATCCCGGTCGAGCTCGAGGAGGCCGGCGCCATGGACGGCGCCACCCGGTTCCGCACGCTGCGCTCCATCGTGCTGCCGCTGCTCGCCCCCGGCCTCGTCGCGACCAGCCTGTTCACGTTCATCTCGGCGTGGAACGAGTTCTTCTTCGCGCTCGTCCTCATCCAGGATCCCAACCTGCAGACGCTGCCGCTGTCGCTCGCCCGCTTCGTCGGGGCGGAGGGCCAGGTGCAGCTCGGTCAGCTCGCCGCCGCATCGCTGCTGGCGACCATCCCGAGCCTCGTCTTCTTCATGCTCATCCAGAAACGTCTGACCTCCGGCCTCCTGAGCGGGGCCGTCAAGGGCTAGACGTCCGCTCCACCCCAACACCAACAGCAAGAGTCGAATCAACAGAAAGAGGTGTGCAATGCGCACAACAACCGCCGCCCGTCTGGGCGTCGCCGTTGCCGGCATCGTGGCCGCGTCGCTCGCACTGTCCGGATGCTCGACGTCGGGCAGTTCCGACGCCTCCAGCGGCGGCAAGGTCACGCTGACCTTCCAGTCGCTGGCCTATCAGGACACCACCGTCGCCGCGACGAAGGACATCGTGGACTCCTGGAACAAGAAGAACCCGAACATCCAGGTGAAGCTCCGCCAGGGGAGCTGGGACAACGTGCACGACCAGCTCGTCACGCAGTTCCAGGGCGGAACGGCCCCGGACATCATCCACGACGAGTCCGCCGACATCATGGGCTTCGCCAACCAGGGCTACCTCGCCGACCTGAGCAAATATCTCGACGCGGACGTCAAGAAGCAGGTCTCGAAGGACGTCTGGAGCTCGGTCACCACCGGCGACGGCAAGATCGTGGCCGCGCCGACGCTGCTTCAGTCGTACGTCGTGTTCGCGAACACCGACGCCATCAAGAAGGCGGGAGCAGAGGTCCCGAGCGGCAAGACGCTCACCTGGGACGACTTCCAGGACCTGTCGAAGAAGCTCACCTCAGGAGGTAACTTCGGCACAGGATGGGGTCTGAAGCAGCCGACCGCGACCGTCATGAACCTGGCGCTCGGCTTCGACGGCACCTTCTTCACGAACAAGGACGGCAAGTCGACCATCCATGTCGGCGACGACGAGCTCCAGGTGCCCAAGCGCATCAACGAGATGGCGTACACGGACAAGTCGCTCGACCCGACGTCGCTGACGCAGAGCGGCACGGATGTGCTTCCCGGCTTCTTCGGCGGCAAGTACGCCATGTACGTCGGCGGAAACTACGTGGCGCAGCAGATCACCGAGTCCGCTCCCGCAGGATTCAACTGGGCCGTCCTTCCTCCGCTCGCCGGCGCTGACGGTGCCGCGCAGGCGGCCAACCCGCAGACGATGTCCGTCTCGGCGCAGAGCAAGCACGTCGAGCAGGCCGCGAAGTTCATCAACTACTTCATGGATGCGGCCAACCAGGCCAAGCTCGCAGAGGGCGACTGGCTGATCCCCGCCTCCGCCGCCGCTCGCGACCAGGTCGCGAAGGACACGTCGGGCAAGAACGGCTGGGAAGCCATCCTCAAGTCGGGCGAGGCCCTGAAGGCGGCACCGTTCCAGGGGGCGACCAACTACCCGCAGTGGAAGGACCAGTACGCCACCCCGGCGCTGCAGAAGTACTTCGCCAACTCGATCTCGCTCGACGACCTCAAGAAGCAGCTCACGGACGGCTGGTCGGCGGTCGGCTGACCCGCCGACAGACCGGCCGACCGCGGCGACGAAGAACAACCGAAACAAGGAGAAGGATCGATGGACGCGCTGGTGATGAAGGCGACGGGGGCACTCGCGGGAGCGGCTGTCGGCGACGCGCTCGGAGGAGCGGCGGAGGGCAACACGCCGGAGGCCATCCAGGAGCGCTACGACGGCTTCATCACCGGCATCGTCCCTCCGTTCCTGGAGGACTGGCGCAACGCCAGGCCGATCGCGCCGTACCACAAGGGCGACGGGCACGTCACGGACGACACCCTCATGACGACGGCTCTCGTCGACGTCTACGACACCGTGCGCGACCACTTGGACGCGTACGCGATCGCCGACCACCTGGTGCCGCTGCTGATCGGCGACAAGCGGTGGATCCCGGAGTTCGAGTCGGAGGGGCTGCTGCTGCACCGCATCTTCCTCGCGGAGAAGTGGCTGGTCACCCGCCTGCACTACGGTCACATCGACCCGCGGGAGGCCGGGGTCGGCAACATCGTCAACTGCGGGGCGACCATGTACGTCGCCCCCATCGGGATCGTCAACGCCGGAGCTCCAGATGCGGCGTACGCGGAGGCCATCGACGTCGCAGGGGCGCACCAGTCCAGCTACGGCAGGGAGGCGGCCGGGGTCTACGCGGCGGCCGTCGCCGAGGCGATGCGGCCGGGGGCGTCCGTCTCCAGCGTCGTCGAGACCGCGCTGCGGCTCGCGAAGGACGGCACCAGGGATGCGATCGCGTCGGTCGTCGACGCTGCGGCGACGGTGACCGACTGGCGTTCCGGCCTCGGTGTGCTCCGCGCGGCCGTCGAGCCGTTCGACACCGTCGGGCCGCACTACCGGCAGCCGGCGAAGGATGCGCGCATCCCGAGCAGGACCAAGTCGATCGAGGAACTGCCGGTGGCCCTCGGGATGCTCGTGGCCGCGCAGGGCGGCTACAGCGAGGCCGTCCTCGGCTCGGTCAACTACGGCCGCGACTCCGACTCGATCGCCGTGATGGCCGGCTCGATCGCCGGCGCTCTCGGCGGAGTCGACGTGGTTCCCGCCGAGTGGATCGACGGCGTCAGCGACGGCAGCCGGATGGACATCACGGCCACGGGGCCGGTCATCGCCTCCGTAGCGCGGGAGGTCTGGGCGGCGGACGCCGAGCGGGCACGCTCGGTGGCGTCCGTCCGCGACGCCTTCGCCGCGGACCTCGAGGTGGCGTAGTGCTCAGGTTGAGCTGGACGCAGCCGGAGGACCTGCTGCCGCACGCGCTGGTGGCCGCCGAGCTCGACGGCCGGCCGGTCGCCGACCTGCGGAAGCGCTGGGAGGCGGCGGGCGGAACGCCGACGGCCGCGGTGAGCGGCGCGACGCCGGAACCGGCGCCCGCGGCGCTCGTCGGACTCGCACGAGACCTCCTCGCCGAGGTGGACGAGCGGGCGGATCCGGCCGAGCTGGTCGCGGCGGAGCCGGACGCACTCGACGCGATCCTGGCGGCGGCGTCCGGCGCAGACAGCGCGGGCGGTGCGCGCAGCGCGAGTGCCGTGGGTACCGCTGACTCCGCCGACCTCGCCGACCGCATCCTCGGCGGCTGGCTCGGCCGCGCATCCGGGTGCCTGCTGGGGAAGCCGGTGGAGAAGATCTCGCTGGAGGGCATCAGGGCCATCGCGCGCTCGACGGGGAACTGGCCGCTCCACTCCTACTTCACCGAGGCGGGACTCGACAGCAACATCGCGGCGCGCTTCCCCTGGAACCGGCGCAGTCGTCCGACCAGCCTCGTCGAGAACATCGACGGGATGCCAGAGGACGACGACCTGAACTTCCCGCTCATCGCGCTGGGGCTCCTCGAGCGCGTCGGAGCGGGTTTCACGACCGACGACGTCGCGCAGGCCTGGCTGGACAGCCTGCCGGGCGGCCGCGTCTTCACAGCGGAGCGGATCGTGTACCGCAACCTGCTCGACGGCTACGAGCCGACGGTGGCAGGCGCCGTGCGCAACCCGTTCCGCGACTGGATCGGCGCGCAGATCCGCACCGACGTCTACGGCTGGGCCAACCCGGGCGATCCGGTCGCCGCGGCTCGTCTCGCCTGGACGGACGCCCGCCTGAGCCACGGCCGCAACGGCGTGTACGGGGCGATGTTCGCGGCGGCGGCCTGCTCGACGGCGGTGATCGCCGACGACGTCCGCGCTGTGATCGACGCCGGCCTCTCCGTCGTTCCCTCCGCATCCCGATACGCCTCCGCCATCCGCCGCGGGGCGGAACTCGGCGCGAGCGACCTCGACGACGAAGCGGCAGTGGATGCGCTGCACGCGGAGTTCGGGCACCTGCACTGGGTGCACGTGCTCGGCAACTCCGCGCTGCTCGCGTTCGCGCTGACGCGCGGCGACGGCGACTTCGAGCGCACCATCACCCTCGCGGTGAGCGGCGGCTGGGACACGGACTCGGTCGGCGCGACGGCGGGCTCCATCGCGGGTGCGCTCACCGGCGCCCGCGAGCTCCCGGCACGCTGGATCGACCCGCTGCACGACACACTCGCGACGAGCGTTCCCGGCTTCTCCGACGTGCGGTTCAGCGACCTCGCTGCGCGCACGCTCCGCCTGGCGGAGGGCGCGGGCGTCCAGCCGGTCGAGGCAGCGTCCCGATGAGCGTCGTCGTGGTCGGCAGCGCCAACCTGGATCTCGTGTACCGGGTGGAGCGCATCCCGTCGCCGGGTGAGACTGTGCTGGCGGTCGGATCCGACTCCGCTCCCGGTGGAAAGGGCAACAACCAGGTGATCGCCGCGGCTCGCGCGGGCGCGCGGGCGACCTTCGTTGCTGCGCTCGGCAGGGATGCGGCGGCCGAGCGGTTGATCGCGAGCCTGGAGGACGCCGGGGTCGACCTGCGGATCAGGCGGGTGGACGAGCCGACGGGCACCGCGATCATCACGGTCGACGACTCCGCCGAGAACGCGATCGTCGTCGATTCCGGCGCCAACCGGATGCTCGACGGCCTCGACGATTCAGAGCGCGAAGTCGTCGCTACGGCAGACGTGCTGCTGCTGCAGTTGGAGACGCCGCTCGCCACTGTGACGGAGGCGGCTGCCGTCGCGCACGCATCCGCGACCACGGTCGTGCTCAACGCCGCCCCCATCCAGTCGCTCTCCGCCGCGTTCCTCGCCGACGTGGATGTGCTGGTGGTGAACGAGCACGAGGCGGCGCACCTCGCAGCCGAGCTCACCGGCGAGGCCGTGCACGAGGCGAGCGGCGAAGATCTCGCCGCGATCCTGAGCAGGCTCGGCCTGGCGGTGATCGTGACGCTCGGCGCTGACGGCGCCGTCGTCCGGGTGCCGGACGAGCCCCCCGCGCACGTCGCGGGGCGGGTGGTCGACGCCGTCGACACGACCGGCGCAGGCGACACGTTCTGCGGCGCGCTCGTCGCAGAGCTCGACCGCCGCCGCAGCACGAACGGCAGCACGGGCAGTGCCCGCCCCGACCTCGGCACGCTGGTGCGGTCCGCAGAGTTCGCGACCATCGCCGCCGCCATCTCGGTGCAGCGCGCAGGCGCTGTGCCCTCCATCCCCACTCTCGAGGAGATTCACGATTTCCACTCGGCCAGCTGACCAGGCTTCCGTCACCACGTTCGACCCGGACGAGGAGAACACCAACGACTTCGATCCCCTGGTGCCCAGGGCGATCGACCTGCCGACGGTGCTGCCGCGCGGCGGCGTCATCGATCCGGCTGCCGGCGACATCGCGAAGATCTTCGCCGCACCGGAGGACCCGGCGGAGTGGCCGACCTGGCGCGCCGACCTCGCTGCCTGGCGCGAGGAAGCCCACGCCCGCCTGAACTACGACGGCGCCGTCTACGAGCGTGCGGAGACGGAGTGGGCGCGTGCGGCGTACAGCGTCGCCCAGATCTGGCTGTGGGATGAACGGCTGTTCGACCACGAGCGTCAGGAGTTCACGGTCGACGCCTTCCTCGACGCGACGGCCGACCACGGCGGCTTCGACGGCATCGTGCTGTGGCACGCATACCCGGTCATCGGGATCGACGACCGCAACCAGTTCGACTTCTACCGCGACGTCCCCGGCCTGGATGCGGTGGTCGCGGCCTTCCACGCCCGCGGCGTGCGCATCTTCATCGACTACAACCCGTGGGACACCGGCACCCGTCGCGCACCGGACGCTGACCCGGAGGAACTCGCGAACGTCGTCGGAGAGCTCGGCGTCGACGGCGTCTTCCTCGACACGATGAAGGAGGGCGACGCCCGCCTGATCGACGCTCTGCTGCAGGCGACCCCGCCGCAGGTGCTCGAGGGGGAGTCCAGGGTGCCGAACCAGCGCATCCAGGACCACCAGCTGAGCTGGGCCCAGTGGTTCTCCGACTCGGCGGCGCCCGGCGTGATGCGGGCGCACTGGTTCGAGCGCAGACACATGATGCACTCGACGCGCCGCTGGAATCGCGACCACAGCGACGAGCTGCAGTCCGCGTGGATGAACGGCACCGGTCTGCTGGTCTGGGATGCGGTGTTCGGCGTCTGGGTCGGCTGGAACGAGCGGGACAAGGCGACGCTGCGACGGATGCTGCGGGTGCAGCGTGCGCTCTCCGACGTCCTGGTGGATGGGGAGTGGTCGCCGCTGCTCGGCGCGTCGGACGAGGCGCTGGCAGCCGGGGTGTACGTCTCGCGGTTCGCGGCAGACGGTGCGACCCTGTGGACGGTCGTGAACCGGGGAGACCAGGACTGGACGGGAGACCCCCTGGCGGCACCCGCCCCCGACGGTGCACGCCGTCACGACGTGACCGATGGACGGGCGGACGTGACGACGGTGCACGTTCCCGCGCGTGGTGTCACGGGCATCCTCGAGGTGGTGGCCGGGGGAGCGCATCCGGCGTCGCTGCTGCGCGAGGCTGCGGGCGACACAGGGGCGGACGACGCCCGGTTCCCCGCGCGGCAGGCCGTCCGCACGGTTCCCCCGCGCACCCCGGCTGCGACCGCGCCGGTGGATGCGGTGGTCGTGGAACAGGGCGAGCGCGAGCTCGCTGCGACCTTCCGCCGCCGCGAGACGGGCTTCTACCAGGGCGCGCCGTACGTGGAGGAGTGGAAGCCGCTGCCTCCGCGGCTGCACGACGATCGGCGGGAGACGCTGACCGTCACGATCCGCGGGCGCGTCGCCGTAGCCGCACGGGAGGTCACCGCTGCCGAGTTCGCGGGCTTCGTGGCGGCCACGGGATACCGGCCGGTCGCCGGAGCGCGCTTCCTGGTGGGCAGCGCATCCGGTGACGCCCCGGCCGTCGGGGTCTCGCTCGCCGACGCGCGCGCATACGCGGCCTGGGCGGGGGCACGGCTGCCGGACGAGTTCGAGTGGCAGCTCGCCGCGGAACAGCCGGGCTTCGCCAGGTCGGAGCCCGCCGTCTGGAACTGGACGGAGAGCGAGCACAGCGACGGCATCACCCGGTTCGTCATGCTCAAGGGCGGGAGCGACCACGTCGCCTCCGGCTCGGACTGGTACACGGACGGCGGACGGCGAGACGCGTCGTTCAGCCTGAAGTTCCTGCTTCCCGGACTGGGCGTCGAGCGGTCCAGCAGCATCGGTTTCCGGCTCGCATGGGACCTGTCGAGCGCGGACGAGCTGACTGTGGGAGAGCCGACCACGGACACGCAGGCCGTGGACGGGGGAGTCCAGCGATGAGCGAGCCCGCCCTCCGCGGCATCCGGGTGCTGGATGTGTCGACCCTGTTCGCCGGGCCCCTCGCGGCGACCTTCCTCGGCGACTTCGGCGCCGACGTGATCAAGGTCGAGCATCCCACCCGGCCGGACGCGGCCCGCGGGCACGGACCGGCGAAAGACGGTGTGAACCTGTGGTGGAAGACGCTCGGACGCAACAAGCGCACGGTCACCATCGACCTCGGGTCGCCGGACGGCGCAGAGCTGCTGCTCGCGCTCGCCGCGGACGCCGACGTGCTGATCGAGAACTTCCGTCCAGGCACCCTGGAACGCTGGGGGCTCGGGCCGGAGGCGCTGCACGCCGCCAATCCGCGCCTCGTGATCGCGCGCGTAACGGCGTTCGGCCAGTTCGGGCCGTACTCCGCGCGTCCCGGCTTCGGCAGCCTGGCCGAGGCGATGAGCGGATTCGCCGCGCTCACTGGCGAACCGGACGGGCCGCCGACGCTCCCGCCGTTCGGACTGGCGGACGGCATCGCCGCCCTGTCGACCGCATACGCCGTGATGGTCGCGCTGCGCGCAGCGGAACGCGACGGGCACGGTCAGGTCATCGACCTCGCGATCATCGAGCCCATCCTGATGCTGCTCGGCGGCCAGATCACCGCGTACGACCAGCTCGGCGCCGTCCAGCCGCGCACAGGGAACCGCTCGGTCAACAACGCGCCGCGCAACGTCTATCGCACGGCGGACGGCGACTGGGTGGCGGTCTCCACCAGCTCGCAGTCCATCGCCGAACGAGTGATGCGCCTGGTCGGCAGACCCGATGTGATCGACGAGGCGTGGTTCGCGACAGGGCACAGCAGGGCAGAGCACGCCGACGAGCTGGATGCAGCGGTCGCGGCCTGGATCGCAGCTCGCCCCACCGAGGAGGTCGTCCGCGAGTTCGAGGACGCGCAGGCCGCCATCGCGCAGGTCTACGACGTGCGCGGCATCCTCGCCGACCCGCAGTACCAGGCGATCGGCACGGTGCAGACGGTCGACGACGACGAGCTGGGACCGGTGAAGATGCAGAACGTGCTGTTCCGTCTCTCCGACACTCCCGGTGCCATCCGCTGGGCCGGCCGGCCGCACGGACGGGACACGGACGACGTGCTCGCCGAGATCGGCGTCACTCAGGAGCAGGTCGAGGCGCTGCGGGCGAAGGGGGTCGTGCGATGAGCGGGATCGTGACAGGGCTCTACGTGCCGGGCGACCGCCCGGACCGGTTCGACAAGGCGGTCGCGACCGGCGCGGACCTGGTGATCCTCGACCTGGAGGACGCCGTGGCCCCTGAGGCGAAGGCCGGAGCCCTCTCTGCCGTCGCGGAGTGGCTGTCCGGGCGTGTGTCGAACGGCTCGGCAGCTCGTGGCCCGCTCATCCAGGTGCGCGTGAACGCGGGAGCGGACCACGAACTCGTCGCCCTCCGCGCGACGGGCGCCCCCATCGAACTGCGCGTGCCGAAGGTGGAGTGCGCAGCCGATGTCGAGCGGATCGTCGCTGTCGCTGGCGACCTTCCGATCGCCGCCCTGGTCGAGTCCGCGCTGGGGGTGGAGAACGCCGCAGCCATCGCCGCGCATCCCGCTGTCGCCCACATCGCGCTCGGCGAGTCCGACCTCGCAAGCGACCTCGGCAGCAGGGATGCGGTCGTGATCGACTACGCACGCACGCGCCTGCTCTTCGCGGCACGCGCGGCAGGCCTCCCCGCGCCGATGCTGTCCGCGTACCCCGACATCCGCGACCTCGACGGTCTCCGAGCGGACACCGAACGCGGAGCGCGACTCGGCTGGTTCGGGCGGACGGCCGTGCACCCCAGCCAGCTCGCGGTGATCGCCGCCGTCTTCGCGCCCACTGATACGGAGACGGCCTGGGCGCGCGCGGTGCTCGCCGCTGTCGAAGGTGGCGGGGTGGCGACGTTGCCGTCCGGCGAGATGGTGGACCCGGCGATGCTCGGCCGAGCCCGCACCATCCTCGCCGCCCGTGTTGATTGACGCGCTGGAGCAGGCCGACTGATGCTGGAGCAGCGATCATTCATCAGCAGGGCCATCGGCGACGAACTGCGCTACACCCTGATCGCGCCGGACGTCGTGCCGGGTCCGCTGCCCATCGTCTACCTGCTGCACGGGCGAGGAGACTCCGCCGCGTCGTGGGAGCCGGTGCTCGACGACCTGCGCGCGCTTCCGCTGATCGCGGTGCTTCCGGATGCGCCGTGGAGCGAGCGCGCGAGCTACTACGTCGACTCGGCGCACCGGGCCGGCCGCCAGGTCGAAACGGCGCTGACCGGCGACCTGCTGGAGCACGTCGAGGCGCGGCTGCCAGAGGGGCGAGCCGCGGTGGGGCGCGCATCCCGCATCGTCGCCGGGTACTCGATGGGCGGGTACGGTGCGCTGCGGTTCGGGCTCGCGCATCCAGAGTCGTTCGGCCAGGTCGTGGCGCTGAGCCCTGCGGCGTACGATCCTGAGCCGCCTGCCGGATCGTCCGCGCGCACGTTCGGCGCGTTCGGCGTCGGCGACACCGTCTACGACGCCGACCGCTACCACACGCTGAGCATCCGCGCGGCGCTCGACGGCTACGCAGGCATGCCGCTCAGCATCGACCTCGCCGTCGGCGACGCGGAGCAGCCGCACCCCGGCGCGCCGGACGCACTCTCCCTCGTCAGTCAGACCGCCACCATCGCGCGCCTGGCAGCAGACACCCGCGGCATCACCGTCCGGGCGCGCACCTACCCCGGCGCTCACGACTTCACTGTCTGGCGTCCCGCTCTGCTCGACGCCCTGACCGGCCTGCTGCTCTAGTTCGGCGGCCGCCGCTCGCCGATCCGCCGCTCGCCTGCTCGCTGCTCGGCTGCTCGCCGCTCGGCTACTCGCCCCTCGCCTGCCCGCCGCTCGGCTGCTCGCCTCTCGCCTGCTCCGCGGCGCGGCCCCTGGCGACGTGCTCGAGGCGACGCAGGGTCTCCACGTTCCGGATGTGCAGCATGAGGTCCGCGAGCGGCTTCGGGATGAGGCGGGCCGGGCCGCTGACGGGGTACTCCTCCATGCGCACGACGCACCCGGTGCCGCGGGGCTTCACGTCGATGATGACGCGCTCTTTGCCGACCGGGCGGGTCTTCGCCTCGAGCACCATCCGCCGTGGCGGATCCCAGGTCTCGACAACGGTCTCGTCGTCGAGAACGAACGGCCAGACGCCGATGGAGTGGTGCAGCTTGGAGCCCGACCGGGGGTAGCTCGGCTCCGCGGCGCGCAGCCGGGACGCCCCGACCACCCAGGTCGGGTAGACCCACGGGTCGGCGAGGGCGACGAATACCTGCTCTGGCGTGCAATCCAGTTCGCGGACGGTCACGGACATGTGCTCACTGCTCCGGAAGGCCGTCGGGGCGCAGCGACGCCTCGGCCTGGTCGATGGATGGATGCGCGCCTGCGCCGGGGATGGCGCGCGCGTCCGCGTCCGGTGCGAGCGACGGCATCGCGCGCATCCCGAACTCGTGCCGCAGCGCGCTGCGCGCCGCGTAGTAGCCGACGAGCCCGTGCACTCCTGGGCCAGGCGCGGCGGAGGCAGAGGCGAGGTAGAGTCCGCGGCCGGGCATCCGCCACGGGTCGGCGGACGCCACGGGTCGTGCGATGAGCTGACGGAGGCTGGGCGCCCCTGCCGAGATGTCGCCGCCGACGTAGTTGGGGTTGTACGCGGCCATCTCCACGGCGGTCTTGTGGGTGCTGGCGAGCACCACATCCCGGAAGCCGGGTGCGAAGCGTTCGATCTGCCGCGTGATCGCCTCCGTCTGGTCGACGGGGGAGCCGGCCGGCACGTGCGTGTACGCCCACAGCACGTGCTTGCCTGCCGGTGCCCGCGTGCCGTCGAAGAGCGATGGCTGGGAGACGAGAACGTACGGATCGTCGCTGTGACGCCCGGCGGCGACCTCGCGCTCCGAGCGGGCGACGGCCGCTCGGGTGCCCCCGAGGTGCACGGTGCCGGCCTCCAGCAGTTCCGGGTTCGACCACGGCACGGGGCCGGAGAGGGCGAAGTCGACTTTGGCGACCCCGTTCCCGTTCCGGAAGGCGGAGATGCGCCGCAAGTAGGACGGCGGCAGCCGGTCCTCGCCGAGGCGGGCGGCGGCCTCGGCTCCCGTGTCGAACAGGATGACGCGCGCATCCGGCAGCTCCGCGAGGGAGGTGATCTCCGTCCCCGTCACAACTTCGCCGCCGTGCGCGACGATGTCGGCCACCATCGCGTCGGCGATGGCCTGGCTCCCGCCGACAGGGATCGGCCAGCCGCGGGCGTGCGCGTATGTGGCGAGGGTCAGTCCCGCCGCTGCCCCCGCGATGCTCGGCAGGGCGAGCGTGGTGTGCGCGAACACCCCGGTGAGCATGGCGCCCGGGGCCTCCGTGCGGAAGAACGCATCCCACCAGGGGCCGCCCTGGGCCAGCATGGTCGCCCCGAGCCGCGCGGCGACGAGCGGGTGCCGCGGCACCTGGAAGAGCTGCGATCCGGTGAACTGGGCCACGGCGTCCGCGTTCCGCACGAGGGGACCGAGCATCCGGAGCCACGCCGGCCCGTCGACGCCGAGCGCGTCGGCCGTGCGGTCGAGGTCGCGGTAGGCGATCGCCGCTCTCCCGCCGTCCAGAGGATGCGCGTACGAGGCGCTCGGGACGACGAACGGCACTCGCTGCTCGATGCCGAACCGCTGGAAGAACCCGGAGGCGAAGGCCAGGGGATGCACGGCGGAGCAGATGTCGTGACGGAACCCCGGCAGCGTCACCTCTTCTGTGCGGGTGCCGCCGCCGACGGTCGCGTTGCGCTCGTAGACGCGCACGGAGAGCCCCGCGCGGGCGAGGGTGACAGCGGCGGACAGCCCGTTGGGGCCGGAGCCGACGACGATCGCGTCCGGAGTGGTGGAGCTCATGCCTCCCTGTATACCCCGTTATCGTCCGATTCGACCGGGATGCTCAGAGCTGGGCGACGCTGTCGGAGAGGGCGCCTGCCCCGTGCAGGGCGGCGGCGATGGCGTTCGCGGTCTGCTGGAACGCGCTGTCGGTCTTGGCGGCTCCGATGGCTCCACCCTTGAGCGCGCCTCCCGCCATGTTCCTGTTGAGGCGCGCGACGAGCCGTCCGTGCTGGTCGACCATGAAGTCGACGAGGAAGGTCTGCTGGAAGTTGTTGCCGGCCAGGCCGCCGAGCAGCACGGTCATGGCGGTGCTCCCGCGCTTGGCGAGCAACCCGCCCGCCGGGGTCGCTGTGACCGCGAACCCCTCGCTCTGGAGCGCGGACGCGACGATGCGCCTGCCGTTCTCGTGCTCGCCGATGATGAAGAAGTCGTGCGCTTTGGCCATGCGGTCAGCGTATCGCCTGAGGTTAACGAGTTGTGAACAGTTGTTTCATGACACAAAAATGTATGAACAAAGCGTTCATGAGCGCATAGGCTGCACTCGTGAACGACCGCCAGACCCCCAGCAGACCGACCATCGTCCTCGACTTCGACGGGACCGTGTGCGTCGGCGACGCCCCCGTGTGGGAGTACGCGGAGGCGGTGATCGCCGGCATTCTCGACGCCGGATCGACAGGGCGGACCGACCTCGATGCGTCGCTCCGCGCCAGGCTCGGCGCGTTCCTCGACGGGGAGCCTGGCTCACCCGCATACATCGACGGCTACGCGGCCGTCGCAGCGCTCGCAGCAGGGCACGCAAGCGACGACCTGCTGCAGAGCGCGTACCAGACCAGCCGGCGGGCGCTCGCCGGGGGAACCGTCGCGGTGACGGCGCCGGCCGGGCTCGCCGACTTCCTCGGCAGCCTGGGGGGAAGCGTCGAGCGCGTGCTCGTGACGAACGCGCCGCTCGACGGGGTGCGGGAGACGCTCGCGGCCATCGGGGTGGCCGACGCGATCGACCGCATCGTCACCGACGCGGACAAACCCGCCGGCTGGACCAGCCTTCTTCCCGTGCTGCTCGACGGCAGGGAGCCGTCGCAGCTGCTGTCGGTGGGCGACATCTGGGGCAACGACCTCGCCCAGCCGCTCGCGGCCGGGTGCGCCACCGCCCTGATCGACCGCTTCGGCCACCGCGCTGGTCCTGCGCACCTGGTCGCGGCGGACTTCCCCGGCCTGTACGACGGCATCCGCCGCTGGGCGGCCGACCCCGCCGGCTTCACCGCCGCGCACCAGCCGACGACGGCCGCGGCCGGCGCTCCGGCCTGACCAGCAGCCGACCTCACCCCTCCACACCCCCACCCCACGACCTCTCTCTCCACAGATCAGCACCACCCACCACTCGCAGTCCTCACCTCCGCACAGAATGGGAACGTCATGAAAATCCGGAAGATCGCCGTCGCGAGCGCCTCTGGCCTCGCCATCCTCGCCGCGCTCGCGCTGAGTGGATGCGGTGTGCAGCAGCAGACCGCATCCGGCTCCACCGCATCCGGCACGGCGGCCCCCGCCGCCTGCACGGGCACCTCGGACGACTCGGCCAAGGCTCCCACCTCGCTCACCCTCGCGCTCGTCCCCTCCGGCGACGCCGCCAAGCTCGTCGAGACGGTCAAGCCGCTCGAAGAAGCCCTCACCTCGCGTCTCGGCATCCCGGTGAAGGGCGTCATCACGCAGGACTACCAGGCCGCCGTCGAGGCGATCGGCAGCAACCAGGCCCAGATCGGCATGCTCCCGAGCCTCCAGATGAGCCAGGCCTGCGACAAGTACGGCGCCGTCCCCGCCCTGCAGACGCAGCGCAACGGCAAGAGCACGTACGCCGCTCAGTTCTTCACCAACGACCCCAAGAAGTACTGCTCAGACACTCCGGTGAAGGGCGCGAACGGGATGCTGTACTGCAACGGCACCGAGAAGGGCACCGGCCCTGCCGGGCTCGACAGCATCACGAAGATCAAGGGCGCGACGGTCTCGCTGCTCCAGGCCGCATCCCCTGCCGGCTACATCTTCCCCGTCGCGGCGATGAAGAAGGCCGGCCTCGATGTCGACAAGGACATCAAGACCGTCCAGGTCACCGCCAACGACGCCAGCGTGCTCGCCGTCTACAACGGCGACGCCGAGGTCGGCACCAGCTACTGGGATGCGCGCTCCGTCGTGCAGAAGGACACCCCGGATGTGGGCGAGAAGGTCGTGGTCTTCGCTCTGACCGACGAGATCCCGAACGACGGCGCCTCGATCAGCAGCAAGCTCAGCAAGACCTGGCAGACCAAGATCGCCGACGCGATGAAGGACTACGCGGGCACCCCGGAGGGCGTGAAGGCGCTCACCGCGATCTACCAGATCACCGGTCTGGTCGACGCCGACCCCGCGAGCCTGAAGAAGACGCAGGACGCGGCAGCATCCATCGGCCTCGGCTGATCGCACGACCATGAGCGGGGTGGCGGGCGCAACATGCCTGCCGCCCCGCATCGACAGTATCGACGGCAAGGAAGGACAGACGAGATGACGGAGTCGTCAGGAGCGCGCATCCGGTTCGAGAACGTGGGCGTCACGTACCCCAACGGATTCTCCGGACTGCGGGACGTGAGCCTCACCATCGATCCCGGCGAGATGGTCGCCGTGGTCGGGCTGTCCGGCGCAGGCAAGTCGACGCTCATCCGCACGATCAACGGGCTGGTCCCGATCACGTCCGGCGAGATCACCGTGGGCGACTACCAGCTCTCCGGGCTGCGCGGCAAGCGGCTGCGCACCCTGCGCAGCGAGGTCGGGATGGTGTTCCAGAGCTTCAATCTCGCCAAGCGCACCACGGTGCTCAACAACGTGCTGATGGGCCGTCTGCACCACACCTCGGCCTGGCGAACGCTGCTCGCGGCGTGGTCGGCCGACGACGTCGAACTCGCGATGCAGGCGCTCGAGCGCGTGGAGATCGTCTCGAAGGCGTACTCCAGCGCCTCCGAGCTGTCCGGCGGTCAGCAGCAGCGCGTCGCCATCGCGCGCACCCTGGCGCAGCGGCCGAAGGTGATCCTCGCCGACGAGCCCGTCGCCTCCCTCGACCCTCCGACCTCCCACGTGGTGATGCGCGACCTGCAGCGGATCAACGCCGAACTCGGCATCACCGTCGTCGTCAACCTGCACTTCCTCGACCTCGCCCGCCGCTACGGCACCCGCCTGATCGGGCTGCGCAACGGCGAGGTCGTCTACGACGGCCCTGGCGCCGGCGCGGACGAATCCGTGTTCGAGTCGATCTACGGCCGTTCCCTCACCGCGGAAGACGTGCTCGACGCCCCGGCGGTGCTGCCGTGACGAGCGTGACCGCCGGTTCGGCGCAGAACGCCCGCCCCGTCAAACCGCGCTCGGCGTGGAAAGTCGTCGTCACCATCGCCGTGCTCGCCGCGATCACGATCTGGTCGGCCATCGCCGTGCAGGTGGACGTCGGCGCACTCTTCGCCAACGCGCAGAACGCCTCCAACACCCTCATCCAGCTCTTCCAGCCGGACTACACGTTCTTCCCCGAGACGCTGCCGTGGCTGCTGCAGACCGTGCAGATGGCCGTCATCTCAACGGCCGTCAGCGTGATCATCGCGCTGCCGCTGTCGTTCCTCGCCTCCCGCGCCACCAACCCGAACAGCGTCGTCCTCGGCATCGTGCGGTTCGTGATGAACATCGTCCGCAGCGTGCCGGACCTGCTCTACGCCTCCCTGTTCGTGACCGTGGTCGGCACGGGGGCGCTGTCGGGCATCCTGGCGCTCGTGCTCTTCAACGTCGGCATCATCGTGAAGCTCATCTCCGAAGCGCTCGACGGCCTCGACCGCGGTGGCCAGGAGGCGGCGCTCGCCGCGGGCGGCACCTGGTTCAAGGCCAACCGCGCCGCGATGGTGCCGGAGGTCGCGCCCACTTACCTGTCGCAGGCGATCTACGTGCTCGAGCTGAACATCCGCGCATCCACCGTCATCGGCCTGGTCGGCGCCGGCGGTCTCGGGATGCTCATCGACAAGGTGCGCACCTTCTACCAGTACCACTACCTCAGCATGATCATCTTCGAGATCCTCATCCTCGTCGTGCTGCTGGAACTGCTCAGCTCATATACCAGGCGGAGGCTGATCCGATGACCGCGCCCACCATCGCCGACCGCACCAGCCCCGCCACGCGCATCCCGAGCCAGCCGCGGCCGCGCAAGCCGCTGCGGATCGCGCGCACGGTCGTGTGGGTGATCGTCACCGTCGTGGTGGTCGCCGCCTTCTGGGGCGTCGACATCTCCTGGGATGCACTGTGGCAGCTCCCGCAGAAGCTCGCCCACTACCTCGGCCTGATGTTCCTGCCTCCCGCCTGGGACAAGCTGCCGGATGCGCTCTCCGCGACCATGCTGTCCGTCGCGATGGCCTGGTTCGGCACCGTGATCGGCGTGATCGTCTCGTTCCCGCTGAGCCTGCTCGCCACCAGGGGGCTGACCCCGGCGGTGGTGCGCTGGCCGCTCCGCGCGGTGTTCGCCGTGCTGCGCGCCGTGCCGGAGGTCGTGATCGCCGTGCTGATGCTGTCGGTCACCGGACTCACCGCATACACCGGTGCGCTCGCCATCGCTATCGGCTCGATCGGCACGCTCGGCAAGTGGGGTTACGAGAGCTTCGAGTCCGTCGATCGCGGCGCCATCGAGGCGGCGACAGCCGCGGGCGGCTCGCGGGTGCAGATCATGCGCTGGGGCGTGTGGCCGAACGCGAAGCCGGACGTGCTCGCGTTCTGGCTGTACCGGTTCGAGATCAACGTGCGCGCGTCCGCCATCCTCGGCCTGATCGGTGCGGGCGGCATCGGCAAGATGCTGGTCGACAACATCCAGTTCCGCATCTGGGACGTGGTGGGGATGCTGATGATCGTGGTCATCGTCGTCACCATGATCATCGACCAGCTCTCGGGTCTGGTGCGCCACCGCATCATCTCCGGGCACTGGGAGCTGCCGGTGGTCACGGCCGTTCGGCGTCGTTCGGCGCGTCGGGTGCACGCGGAGAGCATCGAGCTGAAGGCGACGGAATAGGGTGACGTCGTGAGCTTCCCTGCCGAGCGCGGCCTGCGCATCCTGCACATCTCCGACACCCACCTCTTCGGCGACGGCAGCCTGCACTACGGGATGGTCGACACGCTCGCCGCGCTCGACCGTGTCCTCGCCCGCGCGTCCTCGCTCGGTGCCGTCGACCTCGTCGCGGTGTCAGGCGACCTGTCGGACGACGGCAGCGCGGAGTCGTACAGGCTTCTCGCCGGGCGGATCGCTCCGTGGGCCTCCGAGCACGGAGCCGCCGTGGTCTGCGCGATGGGCAACCACGACCTCCGCGACGGCTTCGAGAGCGTGCTCGGCGCCCGCGAGACGGTCGTGGAGGTCGCCGGTTTCAGAGTGGTCACGGTCGACACCTCCGTGCCTGGCGCCGGTTACGGGGCTGTGGATGCGGCTGCCCTCGACCGCCTGCGCGGCGTCGTCGACTCCCCATCCGCTCACGGCACCGTCGTGGTGCTGCATCATCCGCCCATCCCCGCCGCGAGCGCGCTGCTGACCGCTTTGGAGTTGCAGAACCCGTCCGGGGTGCTGGAGGCGTGCGCCTCCGGCGACGTGCGGCTCGTGCTGGCAGGGCACTACCACCACGCCATGAGCTCGGTCGCGGAGGGCATCCCGGTCGTCGTCGCCCCTGGCACGGCGAACAGCTCAGACCCCATCGCCGCCGCCGGAACGGAGCGTGCGACCGTCGGCTCCGGCTTCGCGGTGATCGACCTCCCGCTGGAGGGTGACCCGACCGTCATGTTCGTCGCCGCGCCCAGCGCAGAGGACGGCACGGAGATCTTCGACCTGGACGCGGCGGAGGTCGAGCGCATCGCCGCGGCGGCCGGCCCGAAGGAGCCACGATGACCGACCACCGTCCCGGCGAGGTCATCGCGACCATCCGCTCCGTCCTCCCCTCGCTGCTGCCGACGGAGCAGGCCGTCGCCGCCGTGCTGCTGGAGCGCTCGGCGGAGATCGTCGAGCTCAGCTCGCAGCAGGTCGCAGAGCTGGCGGGCGCCTCCCGTGCCACCGTGGTGCGCACCTGCCAGAGCCTCGGCTTCACCGGCTACCAGCAGTTGCGCGTGCTGCTCGCCAGGGACGCGGGCTACCGCCCGGTCGCAGCAGAGGCCGCCGTGCCCGTCGGGTCGGCCGGCATCGTCACGCAGACCTTCACCCACATCGCGGGCAGGGTGGACGACATGGTCGCGCTCCTCGACGCGGACGCGGTGGAGCGCGCCGTCGAGGCGCTGGTCTCCGCCCGCCGCGTGGTCGCGGTGGGCAACGGCCTCTCCGCCCCCCTTGCACTGGATGCGGCCGCTCGTCTCACCAGCGTCGGCCGGGCAGCGGAGTCCCCGCTCGACGTGATCGGTCAGCAGATCACCGCGCGGCTGCTCTCGCCAGGCGACGTGCTGCTGGCGGTCAGCGGGAGCGGCTCGAACGCCTCCACTCTCCGCACGGCAGGCGCGGCGACGGCGGCGGGCGCGACCGTGATCGCGGTGACCGCGTTCGTGCGCAGCCCGATCGCGCAGGCCGCCGACATCGCACTGGTCGTGACCATGCCCGACCTGACCTTCCGCGACGAGATCACCCTCGCCTCCCGGCTTCCGCAGGCCATCCTCATCGAGGGGCTGGTCGCTGCGGTGACGCAGCGCCTCGGCGACGCTGCGACCACGGCGAAGTCGCTGGCGCTGGACGCGATCAGCGACAACCTGGCGGAGTAGGGCGCTGCCATCCCCTGGCGCGGCAGAATGAGGGGACCAGGACACGAGGAGGCTCACATGCCCGTGACAGGAATCGGCGGACTCTTCTTCCGCAGCAGCGACCCGGATGCGCGGGCCGCCTGGTACAAGGAGCACCTCGGCATCGACGCAGGGCAGGCATCCGTCTGGCAGCAGGAGGCAGGGATGACCGTGTTCGCCCCGTTCCCCGCCGACAGCGACTACTTCGCCGCCGACCAGGCATTCATGCTCAACCTGCGGGTCACCGAGCTGGATGCGCTGGCGGCGAGCCTCGAAGCGGCGGGCATCCAGGTGGAGCGCAAAGACGAGTGGACAGGCACGGAGTACGGGAGCTTCGCGCGCATCCACGATCCGGAGGGGCTCGCGATCGAGCTGTGGCAACCTCCGAACTGACCATTGCTCAACAGGGGGCCGAGGACTACCGTGCGACGGGCTGGGTCTTCGCCGACCAGCGTCCGTGTGCAACATCGACGTTCTAGGAGAGAACACCATGAGTGATAGCACCCCACCGGCCAGCTACCCCGCGTCGTCGTCCCCGGCGGGAAGCGGCGCACCCGTCGCTCCGCCGCAGCAGGTGAACATCGCGTTCTGGCTGTACATCGTCGGCGCCGCTCTGAGCCTCATCGCGCTCATCGTCTCGCTCGCGACGGTCGGATCGCTCAAGGACGACGTGCAGAAGCAGCTCGCGAACCAGGGCCAGCAGATCTCCGACGCGACGCTCAACGCGACGGTCGGCGTGTCCGTCACGCTCGCCGTGGTGTTCGGCATCCTCTACATCGCGGCGTACGTGCTGTTCGCGTTCTTCATGCGTCGGGGCGCGAACTGGGCGCGCATCGTGCTGCTGATCGTCACCGTGCTCTCGCTCTTCGGCATCCTCGGCGGCTATGGTCTCGGCGCGGCCCGCGTGGTCGTCGGCGTGATCGCCACCGTGCTGATCTTCCTCAAGCCGGCAAACGAGTACTTCGCCGCAGTGAAGGCGAGCAAGCGGGTCTGACCACGCCGATGAGCCTGAGCGTGGACGGTGGCGAAAAGTCACCGCCCACGCTCAGGCTTGTTCCTGTATCGTAGATAAGTCGGCTCTTGACACCGCACGTTCGTGCGGATGGGTTTGTAAGTCAGGTGGGCCGGTTTCGCCGCCGTTCGGCAGGCGAATGATCACTGTATGTGAACGGCCCCGGCCAAAGACTGCCCGGGTTCTCCTTTGAAGCGCGGTAACGATCCGCGTGCTTCGTCATGCATAACGAGAACAACCCAGGAAGACATCCATGCCCGGATTCAAGAAGCACGGAAACAACAGCGCTCCTGGCGCCCGCAAGGGTGCCCCCAAGGCAGGCAGCCGCAGCCCCAGCCACCGCGGATACCGCGCGGCGGAAGAGGGCGCAGCCCCGAAGAAGGCCCGCTGGTCGGAGGACGAGCGCGCCGCCCGCGGTCGCGCCACGTACGGAAGCCGCGATGGCGGAAGCCGCGACGGCGGCCGCGAAGGCGCAGGCTCGACCGGCGCCCGCAAGGAGCGCCCGAACTGGGAGCCCCGCGGCAAGGACGCACGCCGCACCTGGCAGCCGGACGGTGACCGCTCGCGCGGCCGTGACGACCGCGCTCCGCGTCGTGACTTCGACAACGACCGTCCGCGTCGTTCGTTCGATGGCGACCGCGCTCCGCGTCGCGATTTCGACAACGACCGTCCCCGTCGTTCGTTCGACGGCGACCGCGCTCCGCGTCGCGATTTCGACAACGACCGTCCCCGTCGTTCGTTCGACGGCGACCGCGGACCGCGCCGCGACTTCGACAAGGACCGCGCTCCGCGTTCGTTCGACAAGGACCGCGCTCCGCGTTCGTTCGACAAGGACCGCGCTCCGCGTTCGTTCGACGGCGACCGTGGACCGCGTCGCGATTTCGACAACGACCGCCCGCGCCGTGGAAACGACGACCGCGCTCCCCGTCGCGACTTCGACAAGGACCGCGCTCCGCGTTCGTTCGATGGCGACCGTGGACCGCGTCGCGACTTCGACAACGACCGTCCCCGTCGTTCGTTCGACGGCGACCGCGCACCGCGTCGCGACTTCGACAACGACCGCCCTCGCCGTGGAAACGACGACCGCGCTCCCCGTCGCGACTTCGACAACGACCGTCCGCGTCGTTCGTTCGACAACGACCGGCCGCGCCGTGACTTCGACAACGACCGCGGCCCCCGCCGCTCGTTCGACGCCGACCGCGCACCGCGCCGCGACAGCTCGTCGTCGTTCTACCCGTCGCGCGACGAGAAGCCCGCGTTCACGGCGAATGACGACGTCGTGCTCGAGCGCCTCGAGGCCGACGCCATCGAGGCGAAGGACGTCGACGGCGTGACCTTCGGAGACCTCGGCCTCGGTGGCAACATCGTCCGCGCGCTCGCCGAGCTCGGCGCCGACCGGCCGTTCCCCATCCAGGCGGCGACGACCCCGGATGTGCTGGCAGGCAAGGACGTCCTCGGCCGCGGCCGCACGGGCTCCGGCAAGACCATCGCGTTCGGCGCCCCCATGGTGGAGCGACTGATGACCCTCTGGGCCGAGTCGGGCAAGTCGGGCGGCAAGCGCCAGATGGGCCGCAAGCCGCGCGCCCTCATCCTGGCCCCCACCCGCGAGCTCGCCCTGCAGATCGACCGCACCGTTCAGCCGATCGCCCGCAGCGTCGGCCTGTTCACCACGCAGATCTACGGCGGTGTGCCGCAGGCCCGCCAGGTGGGAGCGCTGCAGCGCGGCGTCGACATCGTGATCGGCACCCCCGGCCGCATCGAGGACCTCATCGAGCAGGGACGTCTCGACCTCAGCGAGGTCGTCATCACCGTCCTGGACGAGGCGGACCACATGTGCGACCTCGGCTTCCTGGAGCCGGTGCAGCGCATCCTGCGCGAGACGTCGGAGGGCGGCCAGAAGCTGCTGTTCTCCGCGACCCTCGACAAGGGCGTCGCCCAGCTCGTCGACGAGTTCCTGGTGAACCCGACCGTGCACGAGGTCGCCGGCGAAGACCAGGCGTCCTCCACGATCGACCACCGTGTGCTGGTCATCGAGCACCGCGACAAGGCGGCCATCATCGAGCAGCTCGCCGACCGCGACGGCAAGACCCTGGTCTTCGCCCGCACCCGTGCGTTCGCCGAGATGCTCGCCGACCAGCTCGACGACGCCGGAATCCCGGCCGTCAGCCTGCACGGCGACCTCAACCAGTCCCGCCGCACCCGCAACCTCGGCCAGCTCACCAGCGGCAGGGTCAACGTGCTCGTCGCCACCGACGTCGCCGCCCGCGGCATCCACGTCGACGACATCGACCTGGTCATCCAGGCCGACGCGCCCGACGAGTACAAGACCTACCTGCACCGTTCCGGCCGCACCGGCCGCGCAGGCAAGCAGGGCACGGTCGTCACGCTCATCCCGCGTCAGCGTCAGCGCCGCATGACCGAGCTGCTCGGTCGCGCAGAGATCGAGGCCGAGTTCGTGCCGGCGATCCCCGGCGACCAGCTCATCACCGACCTAGCTCAGGCGGCAGCGCAGGCGTAACGCCGCGGCGAGCAGCACGACAGCGACGCACGAAGGCCGCACCGGATGCATCCGGTGCGGCCTTCGTCGTCTTCTGGCCCGATCGGGCCGGCGCGGGGTAGTGTCTGGCCATGACCAACGGTTCGCTCGTCTTCGCAGGCGGCGGGGTGGCGGGGATCGCGTGGGAGGTCGGCGTGATCGCCGGCATCGCCGACGCCGACCCGCAGCTCGCCGAACACCTCCTCGCACCGGAGGTCACGTTCATCGGCACATCGGCGGGCTCAGCGGTGGCAGCGCAGCTCGCCAGCGGCGTCGACCTGGACACGCTGTACGCAGCACAGGTCTCCGACGACACCGCAGAGTTCGACCCCCGCGTCGACCTCGCCGCCCTGATGGAGCGGTTCATGGCGGCGGCGCAACCGGACGCATCCACAGCGGAGAGCCTGCAGGCGATCGGCCGACTCGCCCTCGACACGCAGACCGTGGCCGAGGCGGAACGCATGGTGTCGATCGACGCGCGCCTGCCGTACGAGGAATGGCCGGATAGACGCCTGCTGATCACGGCAGTGGATGCGGTCAGCGGCGAGTTCCGCGTCTTCGACGCCGCGTCAGGGGTGCGCCTCGGCGCTGCCGTCGCTGCCAGCTGCGCCGTGCCGGGGGTGTGGCCGCCCGTGACCATCGGAGATCGTCGATACATGGACGGCGGGATGCGCTCGCTCGCGAACGCCGATCTCGCCGCCGGTTCGGACTGGGTGCTGGTGGTCGCGCCCATCCTGGACGGCGTTCCCGGCTTCGGCCAGATCCCTCCCGGTGAGCTGGAGTCGCTCGCTCCGGCTCCTGTGCACGTCGTCTACGCCGACGAAGCCTCCTTCGCCGCCTTTGGCGTCAACCCGCTCGACCCGGCGACCCGCCCGGCTTCCGCCGCGGCTGGGCGCGCCATCGGCGCTGCCGCCGCCCACCGAATCCGCGCCGCCCTCGACCGTACCCACTGATATCGAGTCCGGACCTCTTCAGGCGACACGCCGGTCGAGGATGTGAACAACTTCGGACTCGATTATGCGGGGGTGAGCTGGGCGAGGGCGTGAGCTGCGAGGCCGGCCATGCGGGGGTTGTCGTCGGAGTTGGCGGCGAGGGCCGTGGCCATTGTGACCGCCCAACCGCGGGCGCGGCGCCAGGCGGCGTCGTCGACGAGCGCGGCGGGGGAGAGACGGGTGAGCTCTGCGCGGAACACGGCGCGCGCATCCTGGTCGAAGGTCAGCCACGCGGTCGCGAGGTCGGTGGCCGGATCGCCGGCGGTCACGTCGCCGAAGTCGATCACCGCGGCGAGCCGGGCGAGGTCGGGCGTCAGCACCAGGTTGCCAGGGTGCAGGTCGCCGTGCAGCCAGATCGGCGGCCCATCCCACGCCGGCGCCTCGAGCGCATCCCGCCACGCGTCAGCGAGGTCGGCCACCTCCATCCGCTCCGACAGGTGGCGCAGCCGTTCCTGGACTGCCGCATCCCTGGTCGCCAGGGGTACGCCGCGCACGGGGTTGTCCGGGACGTCGCCGCTCGCCGGTTCGTGCAGTGCTGCGACGAACGCCGCCAACGGCAGGGCGATGGATGCGCGCTCCTTCGCCGTCACCTCGGCCCCGTCGATCCCGTCGACCCACGGCACGATGCTCCACGCGAACGGGAACAGCTCCGACGGCACGCCGATACGCACGGGAGCGGGGATGCCGACCCCGACGCGCGCCGCGAACGCGGGCAGCACCTGCTGCTCGTGCTCGATCAGGTGCGCGGCGACCTCACGGCGCGGGATGCGCACCGCGTACGCATCGCCGAGCCGGTAGATCAGGTTGTCCCAGCCGTCGGAGACGAGCGTGAGCGGACCGGCGAGGTCGGGGTGCTGCGTGGCGATCAGCCGCGCGACGAGGTCGGCGTCGCTGGCGATGTCGGATTCCGGGGTGTGCACCGTTCGACGCCCGGCTACGGCTTACGGACGTACGACGACACAGCCGGTCCAGGGTGCAGGACGCCGTTCACGATCGCCTCGATGGCGAACTCGCTGGCCTTGGCGAGGTCGATCGCTGTCGGATCGAGCAGCCACTGAAGCTGCAGTCCGTCCATGACCGCGAGGATGGACGCCGCCGCCTTGTCGATCGTGTCCGGATCCGTCACGTTCTCCTGCGCGCAGAGTTCACGGAAGGCGTCGTCGATCTCGAGCCGGAGCGTGTGGTAGCGGTCGAAGAAGTACGACTTCGCCGGGTGGTCGTCTGTCACGGACTCGGACGAGAGCACGGTGTACACCTGCACGATGCCCGGCCGCTGGGCGTTGCGCAGCGCCGTGTCGACGAGGTGCGCGAACAGCGCGGGACCGCCGGGGATGTGCCGGTCGGCCAGGTGGGCGACGTCGTCCTGGTCGCGGAACTCGAGCACTTCGAGCAGCAGGTTCTGCTTGGTTCCGAAGTGGTGCAGCACCCCGGCGTGGGTCATCCCGACCTGCTCGGCGATGTCCGTCAGAGTGCCGTTTGCCGAGCCCTTCGTGCCGAAGGTCTCGATCGCCGCGCGGAGGATCTTCTTGCGTTTGCGCTCGGTCTCCGGGCGCGGACTGGTGCTGCCGCCCGTGGTGACCATTCGTGCCGTCCTCTGTCTCGTGCTGCTTGCATGCGAGCTTACCACTCAGTAACCTCGGACCGACTTGCTTTCTGACCAGTAAGCAAGTTATCGTCGGCCGACAACACGCACCAAGAGGGCACAGCGAATGTGCCCGTCATGAAGGAGAAGCAATGAGGCTTAGGAAAACCCTGATCACGGCATCCGCGATCATGGCCATCGGCGCACTCGCGCTCACTGGCTGCTCATCGAGCGGCTCATCAGGAGCGAACAGTGCGAGCGGAGGCTCGCTCACAGTCGCGAAGCCGGACGGCGCAGCCGTTCTCGCGACCCAGATCAACAACCCGTTCATCACCACAGGCTCCGGCATGTCGCTCGGATACGACCGGATGATCTACGAGCCCCTCGCGCTCGTCAACCCGGTCGGCAAGAACGAGACGACCCCGTGGCTCGCTTCGAAGGTCCAGTGGAACTCCGACTACACGCAGCTCACGGTCACCCCGCGCGCCAATGTCAAGTGGAGCGACGGCAAGCCCTTCACCGCGGACGACATCGTCTTCACGTACAACCTGATCAAGAGCACCCCTGCACTCGACCTGGGCGGCCTCAAGCTGACCGAGGTCAAGAAGGACGGGGACAACGTCGTCCTGAACTTCAGCGAGTCGAAGTTCGTCAAGCAGGGCGACGTGCTGCAGGTCGGCATCGTCCCGGAGCACCAGTGGAAGGGCATCGCAGACCCGACCAAGGATGCGGTCAAGGACGCGATCGGCACCGGCCCGTACACGGTCAAGACGTTCTCGTCGCAGGGCGTCGTGCTGAAGGCGCGCACCGACTACTGGGGCGGCAAGGTCCCGGTGGGCGAGCTGAAGTACCTCGAGTACAACGACAACACCGGCCTCCTCCGCGCACTGCAGAGCGGCGAGACCGACTGGGCGCAGATCTTCATCACGGACTACCAGAAGAACTACGTGGACAAGGACCCGAAGCACAACGTGTTCTGGGGCGCCAACGTCCTGAGCCCGGACATGATCCTGGTCAACAACACCAAGGCTCCGTTCAACGACGTGGCGTTCCGCAAGGCCGTCAACATGGTCATCGACCGCAAGGCGCACGCAGAGAAGGCGCGCAGCAACGCCGGCCCGGAGCTGACCAACGTCACGGGCATCCCGCAGCCGACCGGTGACCAGTACATCGCTCCCGAGTACAAGGACCAGACGTTCAAGATCGACGTCGACGGTGCCAAGAAGGTGCTCACTGACGCCGGGTACACCTGGAAGAGCGGCGCGCTGATCGACCCGTCTGGCAACCCCGTCTCCTTCACGCTGTCCGACCCTCAGGGCTGGAACGACTACGTCACCGGCATCCAGCTGGTCGCGACGCAGATCAAGAACACGCTCGGCGCCGACGCGAAGGTCGCCACCCCTGACGCCGACACCTGGACCGCGAACGTGGCCTCCGGAAACTTCGACGCCGTGCTGCATTGGACGGGCTCCGGCTCGAACCCGTGGCACATCTACGACGACGTCATGAACGGCGCATACCTCGAGCAGGCAGCGGACGGCAAGGTCGCGGACAACTTCGGTCGCTACAACAACCCGGAGGCGACGGCGCTGCTCAAGGAGTACGCCCAGTCCTCCGACGACTCCGCACGCACCGCTGCGCTGAACAAGCTGCAGAAGATCTTCGTGGAGGACGTCCCGGCGATCCCGATCGGAACGCACCCGCAGCTCGCCGAGTACAACACCCGCAAGTTCACGGGGTGGCCGAGCGAGAGCAACCAGTACGCGACTGCTGACCCCACCCAGCCGTCGGCCGTCCAGGTGCTCATGAACCTGAAGCCGGCAAGCAAGTAAGCAACCTGCGCGTCCGGGGTGGACGAGGGCTTTCCGAGCCCGAGTCCACCCCGGATCGTCCGCGGTCAGCGTGAAAGCGACATCCCTATGACAGACTCCCTTCTTTCCGTGCGCGATTTTTCGGTCGTGTACGACGTCGACCCGCCCGTCGAGGCGGTCAAGAACGTCACCATCGACATCAAACGTGGTGAAATCGTCGGCCTCGCCGGTGAGAGCGGGTGTGGGAAGACCACCCTCGCCTACGGCGTGCAGCGACTCCTCAAGCCCCCGGCCGTCATCAGCAGCGGCAGCGTCGTCTTCCACGACGAAGGCGGCGACGACATCGACATCAACTCCCTCGACGCGGAGGAGATGCGCCGGTTCCGCTGGAACAAGGTCTCCATGGTCTTCCAGGGAGCCATGAACGCCCTCAACCCGGTGGCCACCATCGGCTCCCAGCTCGAGGACGTGTTCCTGGTGCACCGCCCGGGGATGAGCAAGGCCCAGCGACGCGCGGAGGCAGCCGAGCTCCTCGAGATCGTGAAGGTGGGCGCTCAGCGCCTGCGCTCGTTCCCGCACGAACTCTCCGGCGGCATGCGCCAGCGCGTGATGATCGCCATGGCCCTCGCGCTCCGCCCGCAGCTGATGGTGATGGACGAGCCGACCACCGCACTCGACGTGCTCGTGCAGCGCGAGATCCTCAAGCAGATCTCGCAGCTCCGCCACGACTTCGGCTTCTCCGTCGTCTTCATCACCCACGACCTCCCGCTGCTGCTGGAGATCAGCGACCGCATCGCGATCATGCGCGAAGGGGAGATCGTCGAGCTCGCAGACGCAGAGCAGATCTGGACGAACCCCCAGCACGAATACACGCGCCAGCTGCTCCGATCGTTCCCACGCCTCACGGGCGAGAGAGGAGTGGTCGTCCGATGACCACGCTCGAGTTCAAGAACGTCACCAAGATCTACAACGTGCGCGGAGCGGGACAGCTCAAGGCGCTCGACGACGTCAGCTTCACCCTCGGCCCAGGCCAGACCATCGGTCTGGTCGGCCAGTCCGGCAGCGGCAAGTCGACCATCGCGAAGATCCTCACCCAGCTCGAGACGCCGACCAGCGGAGAGGTGCTGCTGGACGGCACCCCTGTTCCGCGCTCCGGCAAGCGGCTGCGGAAGTACCGCCAGCAACTGCGGATGGTCTTCCAGGACCCCTTCGCCTCCCTGAACCCGTCGCACTCGATCCGCCACCACATCGAGCGCCCGTTGCGCCTGGACAGCGTGGTCCCGAGCAAAGAGGTGGACGGAGAGGTTCGGCGGCTGTTGCAGCGCGTTCGACTGGATGCTGACGCCGTGATCGACCGTCGCCCGCACGAGCTCTCCGGCGGTCAGCGTCAGCGCGTTGCCATCGCCCGCGCGCTCGCATCCCGCCCCGCACTGCTCGTCGCCGACGAGCCGGTGTCGATGCTCGACGTGTCGATCCGCCTCGGCGTCCTGAACCTGCTCGCCGAGCTGCAGAGCCAGGAAGGGCTCGGCGTCCTCTACATCACCCACGACCTGGCGACGGCCAGGCACTTCAGCGACGAGATCATCGTGCTCAACCAGGGCAGGATCGTCGAGCACGGAACGGCGGATGACGTCATCCTCCGGCCGAAAGACCCATACACGCGCGAGCTTCGCGCCGCGTCCCCCGACCCGGAGAAGCACTTCGGATCGCTGGCCGCACAGACGTCAGGAGGTGCGCTGTGAGCGTCGAGACTCCCGTTGATCCCACGCTTGTCGGCACGATGGCGGCCAGGGCGGAGCGCCGCGGCGTCCGCATCCCCTGGCGTTTCATCGGCGGACGAGCCGCCTTCTACGCGTTCACCCTGTGGGCGGCGATCACCATCAACTTCTTCCTGCCGCGCATGATGAAGGGCGACGCCGTCTCGTCGTACATGGCGCGCAGCCAGGGCCAGCTGACCCCGGATGCGGAGAAGGCGCTGAGGGCCATGTTCGGCCTGGACACGTCGGTGCCGCTCTGGCAGCAGTACCTCGACTACTGGAACATGCTGTTCCACGGCAACCTGGGCGTCTCCATCTCCACGGGCATGGCGCCGGTGGGAGAGGCGATCGCCTCCGCCCTGCCCTGGACGCTCGGCCTCGTCGGCTTCGCCACCGTGATCTCGTTCCTGATCGGCACGAGCCTGGGTGCGGTGATCGGCTGGAAGCGCGGCGGACGACTGGATGTGTTCGTTCCGATCACGACGTTCCTCGGCACCGTTCCGTACTTCTGGGTCGGGCTGATCCTGATCGCGGTGTTCTCGACGACGCTCGGCTGGTTCCCCGCGGGGCACGCATACGAGTTGGGCGTCGAGCCGGGCTGGAACGCCGACTTCATCGGCGAGGTGATCTCCCATGCTGCGCTGCCGATGATCACCATCGTGATCGTCTCGATCGGCGGCTGGGTGCTCGGCATGCGCAACATGATGCTCACCGTGCTCGACGAGGACTACATCACCGTCGCGCAGGCCAAGGGGATGCCGAACCGCCGCGTGCTCTGGCGCTACGCCGCGCGCAACGCGGTGCTCCCGCAGATCCAGAGCTTCGCGCTCGCCCTCGGCTTCATCGTCAGCGGCACGATCGTGATGGAGATGGTCTTCTCCTACCCCGGCATCGGCCTGCTGCTGCTCAACGCCACCAGTGCGAAGGACTACGCGCTGATGCAGGGCATCTTCCTCGTCCTGGTCCTGGCAGTGCTGGTGGCGAACATCCTCGCGGACATCGCCTACGCCATCCTCGACCCACGCACCCGTCAGACGGAGGCTTGATCATGACAACCCCCGCACAAGAATCGCAGACCGTCACGCAGGACGCGCAGACGCTCGCGCAGCCGGCAGGCGTCGGCGCTCCCGAGACCCTCGCGGTCGCGGTCGCCGACCGGCAGCGTCCGACGAAGGCCACCTTCTGGTCGCAGCTGAAAGCGTCGCTCGCGATGTTCAGCAACCCCAAGTCCGCGACCGGCCTGATCATCATGGCCGTGTTCATCCTCGTCGCGATCTTCGCCCCGTGGATCGCCCCGTACGACCCGAACGCGCAGAACCTGAACGAGACCCTTCAGCCGCCGTCGTTCGAGCACCTCCTCGGCACGACCCACATCGGTCAGGATGTGTTCAGCCAGCTCGTTTTCGGTACGCGCGGCGTGCTCGTGGTCGGGTTCCTGGCGACGATCATGGCCACCGTGGTCGCGATCATCGTGGGCGTGACCGCCGGCTACCTGCGCGGCTGGAAGAGCGAGTCGCTGTCCGCGCTGTCGAACGTGTTCCTGGTCATCCCGGGACTGCCGCTGATGATCATCGTCGCCTCCCAGTTCGACGACCCTCCGCTGTGGCTCATCGCCGCCGTGCTCGGGTTGACCGGCTGGGCTTGGGGCGCACGCGTGCTGCGGGCGCAGACCATGTCGCTGCGCAACCGCGACTTCATCCAGGCGGCGCGGGCGAACGGTGAGCCGTTGCACCGCGTCATCCTGGTGGAGATGCTGCCGAACCTCCTCGCGATCATCGCGTCGAGCTTCGTCGGCACGATGACGGCAGCGGTGCTGGGGCTCACCACGCTCGCGTTCATCGGCGTCATCCCGGTGTCCAACCTCAACTGGGGCACCATCCTGTTCTGGGCGCAGCAGAACAACGCGTTCCCCGAGTACTGGTGGTGGTACGTCCCCGCCGGCCTGTGCATCGCACTGCTCGGCGTCGCCCTGTCGCTGATCAACTTCGGCATCGACGAGTACGTCAACCCCCGCCTCCGCTCGGCGGGCGAGCGCGCCCGTGCGATGAAGCGCAAGGGCATCAACATCAACAACGCCGTCACCCAGGTGCGCACGGATTCCTCCGCCGCCGGTTCGGCCGAACACACACGGGAAGTCAAGACCGAATGACCTCAACACTGCCATCAGCATCCCCGGTTCTGGCATCGGGAACCCTTCCGTACCAGGACCCATCGCTGACGACAGCCGAACGTGTCGCTGATCTCCTCGCACGCATGAGCGTGGAGGAGAAGGTCGGGCAGATGCTGCAGCTCGACGCCCGCGACGACCTGCGCGACCACATCCTGCGACGCAACGTCGGCTCCATCCTGCACACCTCGCCCGAACGCATTCTGGAGGCCAACCGGCTCACGCAGGAGACCAGGCTGCGCATCCCCCTCCTCGTGGGGGAGGACTGCATCCACGGGCACTCGTTCTGGCCGGGGGCCACGATCTACCCGACCCAGCTCGGCATGGCGGCATCGTGGGATGCTGACCTGATCGCGCGGGTCGCCCGCGCCACAGCAGAAGAAGTCGCCGTGACCGGTGTGCACTGGACCTTCTCTCCTGTGCTGTGCATCGCCAGGGACCTCCGCTGGGGACGGATCAGCGAGACCTTCGGCGAGGACCCGTTCCTCATCGGAGAGTTGGCGAGCGCCATGGTGCGCGGTTACCAGGGCGACGGGCTCGACGATCCGACGGCGATCCTCGCGACCGCGAAGCACTTCGCCGGCTATTCGGAGACGCAGGGCGGCCGCGACGCGAGCGAGGCCGACATCTCCAGGCGCAAGCTCCGGAGCTGGTTCCTGCCGCCCTTCGAGCGCGTGGCCCGTGAGGGCTGCCGCACCTTCATGCTCGGCTACCAGAGCACGGACGGCGTGCCGATCACGGTGAACGACTGGCTGCTCAGCGAGGTGCTGCGCGGCGAGTGGGGATACACGGGCACGCTCATCACCGACTGGGACAACGTCGGCCGCATGGTCTGGGAGCAGAAGGTCCAGCCCGACTACGCGCACGCCGCGGCCGCCGCGGTGAAGGCGGGCAACGACATGGTCATGACCACGCCGATGTTCTACGAGGGCGCACTGGAGGCCGTCGAGAAGGGGATGCTCTCCGGCGACGACTTCGACGCCGCCGTCGCGCGCATCCTGACGCTGAAGTTCGACCTCGGACTGTTCGAGAACCCGCGCCTCCCCTCTGCGGAACTCGACGCCGTCGTCGGCAGCGCTGAGCACGCCGAGCTGAACCTGGAGATCGCGCGGCGCTCGATCGTGCTGCTGGAGAACGACGGGACGTTGCCGCTCGCCGCCGAGCCGCTCAGGGTCGCGCTCGTCGGCCCGCTCGCCGACGACGCCCAGAGCCAGCTCGGCGACTGGGCGGGCGGATCGGGGCAGGCGGGTTGGCTGGACGGCCAGCCCCGCGAGATGATCACCACCGTGCTGGACGGCCTGAGCGCGATCGACGGCTGGAGCGTCCAGCACGCCATGGGCGCGGAGATCCTCACGCTCGAGGACGACCCGCGCGGAAAGACGTTCCAGGACGGACAGCCGCGGCCCTCCGTGGTCGTGCCTGCCGCTCCGGACGCCGCGCTGATCGCCGAGGCCGTCGCTGCCGCAGAGGCGTCCGACGTGGTGGTGGCCGTGGTCGGAGACAGGATCGAGCTCGTCGGCGAGGGGCGCTCGACCGCGACCCTCGAACTGATCGGCGGCCAGATCGCACTGCTCGACGCGATGATCGCGACGGGGAAGCCCGTCGTGGTGGTGCTCCTCGCCTCGAAGCCGCTCGTCCTCCCGCCGTCGGTCGCGAACGCCGCAGCCGTGATCTGGGCGGCCAACCCGGGGATGCTGGGCGGGCAGGCGCTCGCCGAGATCGTCGCAGGCCGGATCGAGCCGTCCGGCCGCCTGCCGATCTCGTTCGCCAGGCACGTCGGCCAGCAGCCGACGTACTACAACCAGATCCGCGGGCAGCATGGCGACCGCTACGCCGACCTCACGCAGGAGTCCGCGTGGGCGTTCGGCCACGGGCTGTCGTACACGACGGTGGAGTACGCCGACCTGGCGCTCGTGCGCACCGAGCTCTGTGCTCACGACGACATCGTCGCCGAGGTCACCGTGAGCAACACCGGCGCACGCCCTGTCCGTGAGACGGTCCAGGTCTACGTGCGCGACACCGTCACGAGCGTGAGCTGGACGGACAGGGAGCTGAAGGCGTACCGCCAGCTCGACCTCGCCCCTGGCGAGTCGGTCAGGGTGCGCATCGACCTCCCCGTCAGGGACTGCTCGATCGTGGACGCCGCGGGAGTCCGCCGCGTGGAAGCGGGGGACTTCGAGCTGCTCGTCGGTCCATCCTCCCGTGACGCTGCGCTGCTCTCGGCCGGGTTCGAGGTCGTCGCGACCTCCTGATCGCGTGCGCGGGCGGCGTGCGCGTCGCCCGCGTGCCGCCCGCGTGCGCCTCAGGCGCGTTCTCGCGTCAGGTGCGGTCGTGGAGGGTGATCTGGTAACCGTCCGGGTCGGCGAAGGTGAAGGTGCGCCCGAAAGGACCGTCGATCGGCGCGGCGACGATGGTGTGACCGTCGGCGACGAGCGCGTCGTGGATGGCCTGGACGTCGGTGGCGTGCAGCCAGAGGGCGGCTCCGATGCCCGGCTGGGCGACGGCGTCGAGGTCGGTGCCTTGGACGACGTCGCGGAGGGCGAACGCGATCGGCGTCGTCTCGAAGACGACGGCGTGCGGCGGGCCGGCCTGCGAGCGGACCAGTCCGAGGTACTGCTCGTAGAACGCTCGCGAAGCGTCGAGATCGCGCGCCTGCAGGGAGATGAAGTCGGGGCCGGTGACGGGCATGGTGGTGCTCCTTCGTGATGTGTCAGTTATCTGACACGCATCAACCTATGTCAGACTACTGACATGAGTCAAGACGGAGCGGGCGTGGACCTGGAGACCTCGCTGGGCTACCTGCTGAAAGAGGCGTCCAGCGCGCTCCGCGCCGCCATGGAGGCCGTGCTGCGCCCGCTCGGGATGACCATCACGCACTACTCGTGTCTCGAATTGCTCGCGCAGCGCCCCGGCCTGTCCAACTCCGAGCTCGCCCGGGGAACCTTCGTGACCCGGCAGTCGATGAACGTGCTGCTCCAGAACCTCGAGCGCGACGGCTCCGTGGTGCGGCCGGCGGAGGCGTCGGTCGGGAAGGTGCTCCCCACGCGGCTCACGGAGCGCGGACGGCGAAGCCTCGAGGTGGCGACGGTCGCCGTCCGCGGTGTCGAGCTCAGGATGCTGGGCGACATGACGGAGGAAGAGCAGGCGAGTGCGTTCCGCATCCTGCACGGCATGATCGAGCGGCTGCGCTGAGCCGAGGCTCTGTGCCGCTGGCGGGGCTCGGTCAGCCCACCATCGCCAAGATCGCCTCGGCCACCTGCCTCGGCGACGCGCTGGTGGTGTCCACGGTCGGACCAGGGATGCCAGCGGAGGCGAGCACCGCGTCCAACTCCCCGTGGCGGTGCAGGTGCCAGGTGAGACCCGCAGGATCGTCACGATGCCTGGCGCGCAGTCTGGCCGCACCGGCCTCTGGGTCGACGGTGAGCCGGACGACGGTCAGCGGGATGCTGCCGACCGCGTCTTCGTAGAGCCGCACCGCCGCCGCGTCCTCGATCACCCCGGCAAGCACCAGGACGCGCGCCCCGGCTGCCAGGTGGTTCGCGGCGACAGCGCGGAGGTTCGCGAGCTCCAGCGCGTTGTTGAACGGATCGCCCGCCGGGGCGGGCCACGCTGCGCGGAGGGCGTCGAGGTCGACGATCGCGTGCGGGACGCCGCGCTCGACGAGGAGCGCGCTGAGGGCGTCGGCGGTAGCGGTCTTGCCGACGCCGACGGTACCGTTCACGAACAGGGCTTGGTCGCGCATCCGACCAGTCAACCGCACAAGGGTGCGGCGAAGTGTTGCGCGCTAGGCGATGGATGCGCCCGATCGTTGCGCGCAGCGGCGAAAGAGTGCCGAAGTGTTGTGAGAGTCTGCTGTGGGCCCGAGAGGAAAACATGGATAACCGCAAAGCCGACGCCACGCCGACCAGGATGCACGCCGTCTCCGACGAGACCCGCGGTCTCGTCGACCTCGTGCTCGAATACTCGCGGCGGCGCATCCTGAGCACGGACACCCCGCTCGACAAGCCGCTGTCGGAGGCCGAACTGAACCGGCTGGCCGGGCAGACCGTGGTCGAGGGCGGGATCGGCGCCGAGCGCGCACTGGCGCTGTTCGAGCACGTCCTCGCTCCCGCCTGCATCACCACGGACCACCCGCAGTATCTGTCGTTCATTCCGACGGCGCCGACCAAGGCGGCCACCGCGTTCGACCTGGTCGTGTCCGCGAGCGCCGTCTACGGCGGCTCCTGGCTGGAGGGGTCGGGGGCGGTGTTCGCCGAGAACCAGGTGCTCGCCTGGCTCGCCGCCGAGTTCGGTCTCCCGAAGACCGCCGGCGGGGTGTTCGTGCAGGGCGGCACGCTCGGCAATCTCTCCGCCCTCGTCGCCGCCCGCGAGCACGCGCGCGCGGAGCGGGGCGACCAGCTCGGGCACGGCCGCTGGAAGATCGTCTGCAGCGCAGAGGCGCACTCCTCCATCGCGTCCGCGGCACGGGTGATGGATGTGGAGGTCGTGCCTGTGCGACCCGACGACAGCGGGATGCTCACAGGCGCGAACGTGAGGGAAGCGCTCGACGAGCACGGCGCATCCGTGTTCGCCGTCGTCGCCACGGCAGGATCGACCAACTTCGGCATCGTGGACGACATCGCATCCATCGCGGCCCTGAAAGACGAGTACGAGTTCTGGCTGCACGTGGACGGGGCGTACGGCCTGGCCGGGATGCTGTCACCGACCGCCAGACACCGGTTCGCCGGGGTGGAACGAGCGGACTCGGCGATCGTCGACCCGCACAAGTGGCTGTTCGCGCCGTTCGACGCGTGCGCGCTGCTCTATCGCGACCCCGAGGCAGGACGCAGGGCGCACACCCAGCACGCCGAGTACCTGGACACGCTCACGGAGACCACCGAGTGGAGTCCGTCCGACTACGCAGCGCACCTCACCAGGAGGGCGCGCGGCCTCCCGCTGTGGTTCTCGCTCGCCACTTACGGAGCGGCGGCGTACCGCGAGGCGGTGACAGCATCCCTGGACGTGGCGCAGCGGATCGCGCGCGAGATCGAGTCTCGCGACGGCTTCCGGCTGGTGCGCGAGCCTCAGCTGTCTGTCGTGGTCTTCGAGCGGGATGGCTGGACTCGCGACGACTACGCGCGCTGGTCGGCCAGGCTGCTCGACGAGCAGCGCGCGTTCGTCACGCCCAGCTCGCACGACGGACGTCCGAACACCCGGTTCGCCATCGTCAACCCGACCACCACCTTCGCCCACCTCACGTCCATCCTCGACACGATGTAGACGCAAACGAGTCCGGAGTTATGCACGCGACGCGCCGGGCGCGAGCGTGCATAACTCCGGACTCGATTGTTTAGACGATGGGGTCGTCTGTGTCGCTGGTGCGACGGGTGACGCGCTCGCCGGAGGCGGGGTCGACAGCCGTGCGCGTCGTCGCAACCGACTGGCGGCGGCGGGTCAGCAGCACGACGCCGATGATGATGCCGATCGCGCCGGCGGCCATCAGGATGTAGCCGACCAGATGGAGGTCGATCCAGGCCACCTGCAGGTTCAACGCGAACGCCAGGATGGCGCCGATGACGAACAGGACGATTCCGGTTCCGAGACTCATGGTGTCTCCCTTCCGGTCAGACGCGTCGGCTGCCGGTGAGCATCCTCACGAGCCAGACGATCACGGCGATGACGAGCAGGACGATGCCGACCCAGAGCAGGAAGTTCAGAGACTGCACGAATCCGCCGGTCAGCAGAAGAATGATCGCAATGATGGCGATCACGATGAGCAGGATGTTCATGGCAGAGGTGTCCTTTCCTTGACGACACCACAGAACTACTAGTTCAGTTGCCTAGCAATCCCCTTGACTTGACGAAAATTCCTGCTTTACTCGCGCGCGCAGTTCGGGGAGGAGCGTTCAGGAGCGCCGGGGCTTGGTCGAGATGCGGTCGACCGTCTCTCGCATTTTGGTGAGGAAGCGCGTGATCGTCGCCGCCTCCTCCGGGCTGAGCTCCGCGGTCGCTGCTTCGATCTGGGTCTGCGCGGCTTCGAGCATCGGCCCTGTGTCCCCCAGCGCCGCGGCGGTCGGCACGATCTCGATGGAGCGCTTGTCGACGGTGCTGGGCTTGCGCTCCACGAATCCGCCCTTCGCCAGCCGGTCGATGAGGGCGGTGGTGGATGCGCTGGAGATGCCGAGATACGCGCTGACGTCTTTGGAGGCTGTCACCCTTCCCACCGCGCGACGATCGAGGATGAACCGGAGCGCGAGCAGGTCGCTGTCTCCGATGCCCATCGCAGCGCCGGTGCGCCGACGCATCGCGGCCTCCGCGGCCCGGTAGACCTGCAGCGCCTCGAGGACGCCCGTCTCTGGGCGGTCCGGCACCTCGGTCTCGTCACTCACAGCACTCACTCAACCCACGTTCGCCGATCTGACAAGGGAGGAACCCGACACTTTCGGCTGATTCACGGCCAGGGCGACGACGACGAGGGCCGCGCGTATGCTCGCACGGTGGACGATCGTGTGCTGCTGGACCGCTACGAGCTGAGGGACGCGCTCGGCCGCGGAGGGATGGCGACGGTGTACCGCGCGTTCGACCGTCAGCTCGGCCGGTTCGTCGCCGTCAAGCTCTTCGCGCCGGGGACCGCCGTCGACGACGCGCGCCGCCGCGGAGAGGCGACGCTGCTCGCGCGGCTCAGTCACCCGAGCCTGGTGACCCTCCACGACGCGCACCTGGCCGTCGAGGGAGACGAGACGCCGAGCTTCCTCGTCATGGAGCTGGTCGCGGGAACCGACCTGCGCACCCGCCTGGACGACGGACCCCTGACCGGTCCGGAAGCGGCAGAGCTCGCCGCCGAGATCGCGGAAGGTCTGGTGGTGGTGCACGACGCGGGAATGGTGCATCGGGACCTCAAGCCCGCCAACATCCTGCTGCCGGCGTCGACCGTGCCAGGAGGGCGGCTGCACGCCAAGCTCGCGGACTTCGGCATCGCCCACCTGATCGGTGCGGAACGTCTCACCACGGACGGGACGGTCATCGGAACGGCGGCGTACCTCAGCCCGGAGCAGGTGGCGGGAGCCGAGCCAGGAGCGCCGGCCGACATCTACTCTCTGGGGCTTGTGCTGCTCGAAGCGCTCACCGGTCGACGTTCGTACCCCGGCACCCCCGTCGAGTCGGTGAGCGCCAGGGCGGCGCACGACCCGCGCATCCCGAGCACGCTGCCGGAGGACTGGCGCGGGATGCTCGCCGCCATGACGGCGCGCGAGCAGGCGCTGCGGCCGACGGCGATGGAGACAGCGGTGATGGCGAGGGAGCTGGCACCGCAACTGGCCGGGTGGGATGCGGGTGCGGCCGGTTCGGCGCCGGAGGATGAGCCAACGGTCGCGATGATTCGCCAGGACGCTCAGGTGCCGCCGGAGCCTCTGGCGCCCACCGTGGCGATGCAGGGGAGCGCTGCCGCAGCGGACGCCGCCGACGCAGCCGACGCACCGACCGCCGTGCTGACGCCCACGAAGCATCGCCGCGGACTCGTCGCGGCGGTGATCGCCGTCGTGGTGGTCGTGCTGGTCGCCGGGGGCATCGGCGTCGGCGCGCTGCTCGCGCCGTCCGGGACGTCGCCGGGGACGGGCCCGGCCACGCACACCCCGGCGACGTCGACGACTCCGAGCCTCGCGCCGACCGTCGCGCCGGTCACCACCCCCGATCCGGCGTCCCCGCCGGCCACACCGACCACGCCTCCGCCGGCGACCACGTCCGCTCCAGCGACCACTCCTGCGCCGACGCCGGGCAACAACGGGAACGGCAACAAGGGCAAAGGCAACAACAACGGGAACGGCAATGGGAACGGCAAGAACAAGTAGCCGCTAGCCGGCCCGACGCCCGATCGAACCGCGTGCCGCTCAGCGCGGGCGGCAGACCAGGATGCTGGCCCTGCGTCGCCGCTCGAACCCGAGCGCTTCGTACACGCCGGTCGCGCGCTCATTCGTCGTCTCGACGTGCAGGAAGGGACGCTCGCCCCGCGCGATGATGCCGCGCATCACCTCGACCATCGCCGTCGCGGCGAACCCGCGCCCGCGGAAGTCCGGGTCGACGCACACCGCACTGACCTCGCACCACCCGTCCGGCCGCATCCGCTGCCCCGCCATCGCCGCAAGCCGTCCTCCGACGCGGATGCCGCGATACCCGCCGAACTCGATCGTGCGGGGGAGGAACGGCCCCGGCCTGGTGCGGTCGACCAGGTCGAGCGCATCCGGAACGTCGGCGTCGCCCAGCTCCACCAGCACAGCGTCGTCGCCGAGAGGCCGCAGCTCCGGCACGGTGTCGTGCTCGTAGGTCAGCTGCCAGCAGTCGTACACGCCGAGCGTCTCCCAGCCGTCCGGGCCCGTGGATGCGCCGAACACGCCGAGAGCGTCGTCCGCGTCCGCGTCGCTCGCTGCAGGCCAGATCAGGCCGGCCAGCGCATCCAGCGGCCCGTCAGGGTCGGCGACGGCCGCGAACGGTGAGACGTCGGGACGGAAGCGTTTCGCGTCAGCTGTTCCGATGGCCAGGGAGCGCTGCGCACCGGTGAGGGCGTGCCAGGCGGGATTGTCGAGAACGTGCATCCCCCCAGCTTTTCATGCCGTGGATGTGCCGTGCGCCGGTTCCGTCGGGCCCCGTGCGCCAGTAGTGTCTCGCGTGACCCGTGCATTCCGCGTCGCCCATTCGAGGAGGACTCCCTGAAGACCGCTGCCATCGTCGTGAATCCGATCAAGGTCGACCTGCCCGCCGTCCGCGCAGCCGTCGAGGAGGCCGAGTCCCGCTACGGCTGGGGGGAGACGATCTGGCTGGAGACGACGGAGGACGACCCGGGCACCGGCCAGGCGAAGCAGGCGCTGGAGCGCGGGGTGGATGTGGTGATCGCGGCGGGCGGTGACGGCACGGTCCGCACGGTCGCCGAGGTGCTGCAGGGCTCTGGGACGCCGCTCGCCCTGCTCCCGTCCGGCACGGGGAACCTGCTCGCCCGCAACCTCAGCCTCACTCTCGACGACGTGGAGAACGCGCTGCAGTCCGCGTTCGACGGCGATGACCGCCCGATCGACGTCGGTGTCGCCGACCTCCGGGATGCGGACGGTACGGTGAGCAGGCACTCGTACCTGGTGATGGCGGGTCTCGGCATCGACGCCAAGATGCTCGCCGCCACCGACGACGACCTCAAGGCGAAGGCCGGGTGGCTCGCATACGTGCGGGCGATCGGCACCGTGCTGCGCGACAAGAACGAACTGCACCTGCGCTACCAGCTCGACGGCGGACGGGTGCACTCGCTACGCGCGCACACCGTGATGATCGGCAACTGCGGCTCACTGCCTGGCAACATCCTCCTGCTGCCGGACGCCGCGGTCGACGACGGCGAGTTCGACATCGTGGTGCTGCGCCCGGAGGGTTTCATCGGCTGGGTGCAGATCGTCGCGAAGGTGTTCTGGGAGAACGGCGTGCTGCGCCGCACATCGGCAGGGCGGCGGCTGCTGAGCATGTCGAAGGAGGTGCGCGCCCTCAACTACCTGAAGGGCAGCGAGTTCGTGCTGCGCCTGAGCCGCCCGGAGGACGTCGAACTCGACGGCGACCTGTTCGGCCGCGCGACGGCGATCAAAACCTGGATCGACCCGAAGAGCCTGATCGTGAAGGTGCCGGCGGCGGAGTGACGCTGCCGGCCCGCGCGGCCGTGGACCACCCAGGGCCGGCCCGCCCAGGCTCGGCCCGCTCGGGCTCGGCCCGCTCCGCCTAGCCCCGCTCGCCCACCGCCGCGACGATCTGCACCAGCGCGGCGCGCAACGCATCCGGATCGTCGACGGCCGGGAACACGTCCCGCTCCAGGTCCTTCGCCCCCGCGAACGCCTCGCGCCCGGCGTCGGTGATGCTGAGCGCGTGCCTGCGCCTGTCTCCCGGGTACGGGGAGCGCGTGACGAGTCCTTCGCGTTCGAGCCTGTCGACCGTGCGCGACATCGTCTGCGCCTCGACGCGCGCGAGACGCGCGAGGTCGGCCTGCGAGGTGATGCCTGCATCCAGGAAGTGCAGCACGATCAGCCCGGCGTGGGTGAGCCCGCGCTGTTCGAGCGCCTGCGCCCAGGTCCGCTCGACCGCACGCGACGCGACGCCGAGCAAACGGCCGATCGGCCAGTTCTCCGGACGCTGCTCGTCGGCGTTCACGGTCTGCTCGTCCATCGATTCATCCTAAGCGCGCCACCTGCGCCGCAGAGCTCCGATTCTCTCATCGAGCGAGTCGTTCAGCGTGACGGAGGCCGGGCTCGACGGGACACGCGCGAGAGTACGGTTGAGCCTGTTCGAACCGGATTGGAGCACGCATGGAGTACGTCAACCTCGGCAGCACAGGTCTGAAGATCTCGGCGGTCGTCCTCGGATGCATGAGCTATGGCGTGCCGCAGCGGGGTGCGCATCCCTGGAGCCTGGACGAGGAGGCGAGCAGGCCGTTCATCCGGAGCGCTCTGGAGGCCGGGATCACGACGTTCGACACGGCGGACGTGTACTCCGACGGCACCAGCGAGGAGATCGTGGGGCGGGCGCTCGCCGACTTCGCGGAGCGCGACGACGTGGTCATCGCCACCAAGGTGCACGGCCGGATGGGGCAGAGCCCGAACCGTGCCGGCCTGTCGAGGGCGCACATCCTGTCGGCCATCGACGACAGTCTCCGCAGGCTCGGCACCGATCACGTCGACCTGTACCAGATCCACCGGTGGGACCCGTCGACGCCGATCGAGGAGACGATGGAGGCGCTGAACGACGTCGTCCGCTCCGGCAAGGCCCGCTACATCGGTGCGTCCTCGATGTGGGCGTGGCAGTTCGCGAAGGCGCAGGCCGTGGCCGATGCCAATGGCTGGGCGCGGTTCGTCTCGATGCAGGACCAGTACAACCTGCTGCAGCGCGAGGAGGAGCGGGAGATGCATCCCCTGTGCGTCGACCAGGGCGTCGGCGTCATCCCGTGGTCGCCGCTCGCCCGCGGGGTGTTGACGCGCGACTGGGGCGAGACGACCGACCGGTCGGCGGGAGACGCGTTCGGCGCGACTCTGTACCGGGGCGACGACGAGTCCAACCGCGGCATCGTCGACGCCGTCGCCCTGGTCGCCGAGGCGCGCGGCGTCTCGCGTGCGCAGGTGGCGCTCGCCTGGGTGCGTCAGCAGAGCGCGGTGACGGCGCCGATCGTCGGCGCAACGAAGCAGCAGCACCTGGTGGATGCGGTCGCCTCGGTCGATCTGACGCTCACGTTGGAGGAGTGCGCGCTGCTGGAGCGCCCGTACACGCCGCGACGGCCGGAAGGCTTCTAGGCGAGGGAACTACCCTGCGGACCCCAGGAATGCCGTGAGCGCGTCGGTCACCTTCGTGCGGGCCTCGTCGTCGCCGATGCCGGGCGCGCTGTCGCCCGGCTGCGTTCCGTAGTCGCCGAACTGGGCGTGGTTCATCCCTGCGATCTCGACCATTGTGGCGTCCGCTGGCAGCAGGTGCCTGGCCGCGTCGATCTTCGCGGGCGTGCTGAGGCCGTCGTCGCTGCCGCCGATCGAGAGCACCCGCAGGGCGGTTCCGCTGAGGTCGTTCGCGCAGTAGCTGCCGAACAGGATCAGTCTGTCGACGGCCGGGTCCGACGCGAGCTGGCACGCACGCACACCGCCGAGCGAGTGCCCGCCGACGTACCACGAGGTCACGTCTGGGGCGTGCGCGGTGAACGTCGACAGCGGCCGCTGGTCGAAGAAGGCCAGGTTCAGCGTCGGCTTGGTGACGACGACCGTGAGCCCGGTCTCCTCCACGGCTCCGGCGAGCTTCGAGAGGTAGGCGTACGGGTCGACGAGCGCGCCGGGGATGAACACCAGGCCCTGCCCGGACGGGGTGCCTGTCGGCGCGAGCAGCACGGAGTCGCCCTCGTCGGTGATGCTCACCGCCGGGTTCGTCCACACCTCGATCGCTGCGGCGCGGTCTCCCATCATCGGCGTGTTCGCCCAGGCGAGGAAGCCGACGAGCACGAGCACGAGGACGGCGACGATCGAGACCAGGATGCGCACGGTGCGGCGCCTTCCGCGGTGCGGTGGTCTGGGCATCGGGACTCCTCCGGTTGGCGCGGGTTGCACCGATTATAAGCAGGCTTACTATCCGCGCGTCCCGGTGGCAGGGTGTACAAAGCAGGAGTGACCAACGACGCGCAGAGCGCCCCACCCCGTCAGCAGGCGAACGCCGTCGTCACCGTCGATACCGGTTCCGGAGACACCACGTACATCCTCATTCACGGCATCGGGGTGAGCTCCCGGTCGTTCGAGCGGCTGGTCCCCGTCCTCGCCAGGAGCGCCAGAGTGGTCGCGGTCGACTTGCCGGGGTTCGGCCGGAATCCGAAGCCGGGACACCCGATGAGCGTGGAGGACTTCGCGGACGCGGTGGCGGCGGTCATCGACGGTCTCGGCATCACCGGATGCGTCGTGTTCGGCCACTCGATGGGCTCGCAGGTCGCGACCAGGCTGGCCCTCGTCCGGCCGGATGCGGTGAGCGCGGTCGCTCTGATGGGCCCCGTGATGGATCCTCGCGACCGCACCCCGTTCCGTGCCGCCGCCCTCCTGGCGCTCGACACCGTTGGCGAGAGCCCCCGGGCGAACGTGGTGGTGCTCACCGACTACATCCGGTGCGGGCTGCGCTGGTATCTGACCGTGCTGCCGTCGATGCTGACCTACCGCATCGAGGACGACGTGCCGCGCCTCGATCAGCCCGTGCTGGTACTGCGTGGTGAGCGCGACCCGATCGCACGCGTCGGTTGGGTGTCGGTGCTCGCCGCGTCGGCCAGGCGGGGTGGGGCTCGCTCCATCGGCGGGTCCCGCCACCTGGCGATGCATGCGAAGCCGGAGCGGACGGCTGCGCTGCTCGCGGCGCTGGCCGGTGTCGCGCGGTGAGCGAGCCCGGGTCCCGGTCGCGCCGCCGGGCGGAGGGCGTCCTCCGCAAGGCTGGGATCTGGGCGCTCGACTACCTGTACGCGGCACGTCACCAGGTGCGCGCGGCCTTCAGCCGAGACGACCCGGGGATGCTCGCGGCGGGTCGACCGGGCGCATCCACGGTGCTGCTGCTGCCCGGGATACTGGAGACCTGGCGGTTCATGCTCCCGCTCGCGCGGCACCTGCACGCGCGCGGCCACGCCGTGCACGTGGTGGCCGCTCTCGGCAGGAACGGCTCGACCATCGGAGACGGGGCAGACCGTGTCGCCGCGTATCTCGCGGAGCACGACCTGACAGGGGTGAACATCGTCGCCCACAGCAAGGGCGGCCTGATCGCCAAGCAGCTGATGGCGTCCAGTCCGGAGGGTGCCCGCGTGCGCCTGGCGGTCGCGGTCAGCACACCGTTCGCCGGGTCGGTCTACGCGCGCTACCTGCCGACGCGCAGCCTCCGCTCGCTCGCCCCGACCGATGCCGCCCTCCTGAGGCTGGCCGCGGAGAGCGCGGCGAACGAGCGGATCGTGTCCGTCTTCGGCTGGTTTGACCCGCACATCCCCGGCGGGAGTGCGCTCGCCGGGGCGCGGAACGTGGAGCTTCCGGTCGGCGGCCACTTCCGGATCCTGGCGAGCAGGGAGCTGCTGGAGGTCGTGGACGCGTGCGTGGACGGCGGCTGATGAACGGCGCTTCCACGCGCATCCGTCGAGTTATATAGTTAATGCATATAAACCAACTCGAAGGACGCACTCTTTTGCCTCGCACCGGCATGTTCAGCAAGGACCACCCGCACTACAAGTGGGTCGCGCTCAGCAACACCACCCTCGGGATGCTCATGGCGACGATCAACTCGTCGATCGTCATCATCTCCCTCCCCGCCATCTTCACCGGCATCAAGCTCAACCCGCTCGAACCGGGCAACGTCTCGTACCTGCTCTGGATGCTGATGGGCTACATGCTCGTCACGGCCGTGCTCGTCGTGATGTTCGGGCGCATGGGCGACCAGTACGGCAGGGTCAAGATCTACAACGCCGGGTTCGTGATCTTCACCGTCGCCGCCATCGCGCTGTCGCTCGACCCGTTCACCGGGGGACCAGCCGCCATGTGGCTGATCGTCTGGCGGTTCGTGCAGGGCATCGGCGGAGCAGCGCTGTTCGCCAACTCGACCGCCATCCTCACGGATGCGTTCCCCGCCAACAAGCGCGGGTTCGCCCTCGGCCTCAACCAGGTGGCCGCCATCGCCGGAAGCTTCATCGGTCTGATCGTCGGCGGGATCCTCGCCGAGATCGACTGGAGGGCCGTGTTCTTCGTGTCGGTGCCGATCGGCATCGTCGGCACGATCTGGTCGTACAAGTCGCTGCACGAGGTCGGCCAGAAGAACCCTGGCCGCATCGACTGGCTCGGCAACGCCACCTTCGCTGTCGGCCTCATCGCCCTGCTCACCGGCATCACGTACGGCATCCAGCCATACGGCGGCAGCTCGCAGGGCTGGGGCAACCCGTGGGTGCTCGGCGCGATCATCGGCGGCATCCTGCTGCTGGTGGCCTTCGTGCTGATCGAGCTGCGCGTGAAGTCGCCGATGTTCGACATGCGCTTGTTCCGCATCCGGTCGTTCTCGTCGGGGATCTTCGCCGGGTTCCTCGCCGCGATCGGGCGAGGCGGTCTGCAGTTCATGCTGATCATCTGGCTGCAGGGCATCTGGTTGCCGCTACATGGCTACAGCTATGAGTCCACGCCGCTCTGGGCGGGCATCTACATGCTGCCGATCACGATCGGCTTCCTCATCGCCGGCCCCATCTCCGGCGCGCTCTCCGATCGGTTCGGCTCCCGCGCGTTCGCGACGGTCGGTCTCTCCCTGGTCGCTCTGACGTTCATCGGGTTGCTGTTCATCCCGGTCAACTTCGAGTATTGGCAGTTCGCCGTCCTCACCGGGCTGAACGGCATCGGCTCCGGCCTGTTCTCGTCGCCGAACCGCACCGCCATCATGAACAGCGTGCCGGCGAACGAGCGAGGGGCCGCATCCGGGATGGCGGGCGTCGCGCTCAACGCGGGAAGCTCGCTGTCCATCGGAATCTTCTTCTCGCTGATGATCGCCGGCCTGTCCGTCGCCCTCCCGACCGCGCTGACGAACGGGCTCACCACCCACGGCGTGCCGCACGCTGTCGCGACGCAGATCGGTGCGACGCCCCCGGTCGGCAGCCTGTTCGCCGCGTTCCTCGGCTACAACCCGATCGCCAGCCTGCTCGGGCCGACCGGCGTCCTCAGCAGCCCCCACGTGGATGCGGCCACCCTCACCGGCAAGGAATTCTTCCCTCAGCTCATCTCCGGACCGTTCCACGACGGCCTGGTGGTCGTGTTCGTCGCGGCCGCCGTGATGAGCATCATCGGAGCTATCGCCTCATTCGCAGGCGGCGGCAAGTATGTTCATGAGGAGAAGATCGCCGAATCGCAGGCGATCAGCGAAGAAGGCGAGGAAGTCGGTGCGAGCCGCGCATAGCGTTCAGGAGCGTTCACGGTGACAGTCGGCGACGTCGGAGACGGCCGCTCCTCGCTCGAGGACGACGATCTGGCCGGACGACTGGCGCTCGCCGTCGGCCGCCTCAACCGCAGGATGCGGTCATCCACCGGTGACCTGAGCCACGGCCAGCTCTCCGCCCTGTCCACGATCGTGCGCCGCGGGCCGCTGCGCCCGGGCGAGCTCGCCGCCATCGAGGTGGTCGCCGCCCCGACCATCACCCGCGTCGTCTCAGACCTGGAGGCCCGGGGACTCGTCCAGCGCGAACCGGACCCTGACGACGGCCGCTCCTCGTTCGTCAGCGGAACGGAGGACGGAATCGAGCTCCTGCTGCGCGCCCGCTCCGACCGAGCCCGCACGGTGCAGTCGATCCTCGCCGAGCTGACGCCGGAGCAGGTCGCCGCGCTCGCCGCGGCGCTGCCGGCCCTGGAGTCCGCCGCGCACGTGTCCTAGGGAGCCGCGCGAAACGACTCGTGCGATTTGTGCGCTCGCGGGTACCTGAACCGCCCGTTCGGCACGAATCGTGCGACGAGTGTCGCGGCTCAGAGTCCGAAGACGGCCACGGTGACGAGGACGGCGACCGCGACGAACACGGAGTCCCGCACCCGCCAGCGCGACGGCGTCCGCTCGGTTCGGGTGGGATGCGCGCCGAACGCCCGCGACTCCATCGCCAGCGCCATGCGCTCCGCGTGCCTGATCGACGACGCCAGCAGCGGCACCACGGCGGCGAGCGCGCGCCGGACGGCCGCGATGGGACCCCATCCGCCCGCCACGCCCCGCACCCGCTGCGCCTGCCTGATCAGCATCAGCTCGCTGCCGAACCGGGGCAGGAAGCGGTATGCCGCGATGGCGGTGTACCCGATCCGGTACGGGATGCGGAGCTGCGCCACAAGCGCGCGGGCCAGGTCGGGACCCGTGGTCGTCAGCCCGCCGACCAGCGCGAGCGTCACCAGGGCGCCGAGCCGCAGAGAGGTCGCCAGCCCCACCGCGAGCGCGCCGACGGTGTAGTCGTACGCCCCGATCGAGAACAGGATGCGCTGGTCCGCGACTCTGGATGCGTCTGTCCAGAATCCGAAACTCACCGCCATCACCAGCACGATCGCCGGGAGCACGACGATCAGGCCGACGACGATCGCCCGCCGCAGCCGAGCGCCGACCAGGATGAGCGCGACGCCGAGCACGACGAACACGAGCGGCGTGACGATGTCGCGCGTGAACAGCAGCGCCACCCACGCCGGAAGCACGGCGGCGACCTTGGCCAACGGGCTGAGGTGGTGCAGGAATCGGGAGCGGGGCACTGGCGCAGAGGTGCCGTACGGGTCGGGGGAGAGGAAGGTCATGCGCTGCCCGTCCCTGCGCCATCGGCCCCGCGCCCGTCTGTCCCAGCGCTTTCGGGGTCGGCCCCGCGCTCGTCCCTGCCCGGCAGATCGGCCAGCCTGGTCACGTGGCCCCAGCCGGGCACCCCGCCGAGGGCGGTGGCGAGCGGGGGCTGCCGGAGTCCGCTGCGCTCCAGCAGAGAGACGTCGCCGAGGATGTCCGCGGTCTGGCCGTATGCGGCGAGCGTCCCGTCCGCGAGCACCGCGGCGTGGGTGGCGTACTCGGCGACGAGTTGCAGGTCGTGGGTGACGATGACGACCGTGGTCCCTGCGTCGTTGAGACGGGCGAGCATCCCGAGCAGTTCGGTGGCGCGTGCGCGGTCCTGCCCGAACGTCGGCTCGTCGAGCACCAGCACGGGTGCGCCGGCGATCAGCGCTGTCCCGACCGAGAGCCGTCGCTTCTGACCGCCGGAGAGGAGGTACGGATGCGCATCGCGCTGTCCGGAGAGGTCGAGAGTGTCGAGCATCGCGTCGACACGGCGGCTGATCTCGTCGGCCGGGGTGCGCCGAACCCGTAGACCGTACGCGAGCTCGTCCTCGACAGAGTCGGCCACGAACTGGTGCTCGGGATTCTGGAACACGAAGCCGACGGCGGCGGTCAGCGCTGCGACGCTCGCCCGCGCAGGGTCGACCCCGCCGACCGACACCGTCCCACGTGGTGGCCGCACCACACCGGCGATGGCCTGCACCAGGGACGTCTTCCCTGCCCCGTTCGCCCCGAGCACGGCGACGAAGTCGCCCCGCCCGACCCGCAGGCTCACGTCCCGCAGCACCACCCGCTTGCCGCGCAGCACCTCCAGATCGCGCACCTCCACGGCGGCCGCAGCGTCGGCGGCGCGGCCACCCGCATCCGGCCTCGCCTCCACCACCACGCCCAGCCGGGCCGCGACCTCCGCCAGCTCCTCCATCGTCACTGGCAGTCGCTCCACCGCCCACCCGGCATCCCGCAGTCGCAGCCCGGCGAGCGTCGCGACCGGCAGCCAGACGCCAAGCGCAGCCAGCTCCTCCGCACGTTCCCGGAACAGCTCAGCGGCGGGGCCGTGCGCCACCTGCCGGCCGTCACGGTCGAGCACGAGCACCGTGTCCACCACTGGCAGTGCCGCGTCCAGGTTGTGCTCCACCAGCACCACCGACCGCGTCGAGCCAGGGCCGGTCAACGCACCGAGCACCGCGTAGACCTCCTCCGCGCCCGCAGGATCGAGGTTCGCGGTCGGCTCGTCCAGCACGAGCACGGGAGCCTCCAGCGCCAGGGCGCAGGCGATCGCAAGGCGCTGCTTCCCTCCGCCGGAGAGGGTGTCCGGGTTGTCCGCCCTGCGCTCCCACAACCCGACCGCCCGCAGCGCCGCTTCGGCGCGCTGAAGCACGGCACCCGCGGGCACCAGCTGGTTCTCCGGGCCGAAGCAGACCTCATCGAGCACGGTCGCGGTGACGAGCTGCGCATCCGGGTCCTGGAACACCGTGCCCACGTGCTCGCTCAGCTCGGCGACCCTGGCGTCCGCGGTGTCGACGCCCGCCACCCTGACGGACCCGTCGAGGCTCGCGGGCACCGCGTGAGGTACCAGCCCGTTGAGCGCGAGCGCGAGCGTCGACTTGCCGCAGCCGCTCGGGCCGAGCACGAGCAGCACGTCGCCCGGTGCGAGATCGAACGTCACGCCGTCCGGCGTCCACTGGTCTGCGCCATCGTGCCGGATGCGCACCCCGCGCACCGAGAGCGGCGCGGGAATGGCGGCCACGGCGTTCAGGGCTGCAACGTCGGCGCCGCGAGCATGGGCAGCGCATCGGAGCCGGCGCCGCCGTCTCGCCCGCGCCTGGTGCGCACGATCGGGAGCTGCAGGCCGCGCCCGGCGCCCGTACGGTCGAGTCCGGCGGCGACGGCGCGGCCGGCCCAGGTGAACAGGATCGGCGACGCCACGAACAGCCCGATGTGCACCACCTGCACCCAGGGCTGCGTCTGCTCGGCTCCCTGCGCGACGAACACCCCGATCCCGAAGACCAGCCCGGCGATCGTCACGGCGGCGTAGAACAGCCACGCCCGCCAGTAGCGATACAGCGTCACCGCGAACGGCAGCTCCTGCAGCAGCCCGATCGACCCCGCCGCCATCACGGCGGCGAACCCGATCGGCTGGAACGGCACGGACACCAGGCCGGCGATCACCGAGGTGATCAAGGCGACCCCTCCGCGACGCAGCAGCGCCTGCGCGATGACGCCCGGCAGGAAGTACACACCGATCACAGCGCCGTAGAACATCGGAGCAGCAGCGGCGAGCGTGCCGGAGATGTAAGCGCTGATCGAGAACACGATGCCACCGGCGACACCGATCGCGGCGCAGGTGAGGAGGAGTCGGGTGCTGGTGTTCTTCATGTCCCCACCAGCGTAGATGGGTAAGGGTTGCCTTACAAGCGCGCCGCCGGTCGGGAGAACAGGTTGACGACGTTGCCGTCCGGGTCGCGGATCAGCGCAGACCGGTTGCCCCACGGCATGGTCGTCGGCTCCAGCAGGATGTCGGCGCCGTCGCCGATGGATGCGCGGATTCTGGCGAACTCCGCATCCACGTCCGCCACGAGGAATTCGACGATGACGGAGTCGTTCCTTCCGGGTTTCGGGGCGCGCTCGCCGAGCATGGCGACGGTGGCGGTGCTGCCGATGGCGAGCGTCGCAGACGCTGTGCGGAACTCGGCGAACACCGGCGCCGGCCGCACAGCGTCCGAGCCGGTGACGAGTTCGTAGAAGCCGGCGAGGCGGTCGACGTCGTCGGTGATGATCCTGATCGAGGCGAAGTCCATCGGTGGTCCTTTCGGAGGGTTCGGGTGGCCGTTCCGCCCGCTGACCCCATACTCGAACCCGTGCACGACACCGTCCTGTCGGTGTTTAGCGATTCACCGCCCGATGCTCACCGCCCGATGCTCACCGCCCGATGCTCACCGCCCGCAGCTCTCCGCACGCGATGTCCAGGTCCTCCGGCCGCAGCTCCCGCTGCGGCGCCCGCTCGCCCGTCGCCTCCGCGCTCACGATGCGATCGCCGCGGAACGCCCGCACCCCCGCGCGCAGCCGGCACCACGCGATCAGATACCAATCCGTCCCCTTGCCGACGTAGCCGAGCGGCTCCACGTCGCGCACCGTCTCCGCCCCCGACCGGTCGCGATACGCGATGGTGAGCACCCGGCCGGAGCCGAGCACGCCGCCGAGCGCGGCAGGCGCATCCCGTGCCTGGCCGTCGTCGAGGAAGTGGATGCGCGCTGCCAGCTCCGCGGTCGTCTGCAGACTGCGCGCATCCATCACAGCGGTCACTTTGCGCACGGCGGACGCCGCAGCCTCGCGGAACGGGCTCGACGCGAGCATCCCGAGTCCGACCGTGACCGCGAGCGCTTCATCCGGGGTGAGGCCGAGCGGCGGGAGGGTGTGGGAAGGGTCGATGGAGTAGCCGCCCGTGCGCCCTGGCTCGGCCCAGATCGGGACGCCGGACTGCTGCAGCGCGGACAGGTCGCGCTCGATCGTCCGCGAGCTCACCTCGAACCGCTCGGCCAGCCATCTGGCGCTCCTGGGCCGCGGCGACACCGCGCGCAGCTCCTCCACGAGCGCATACAACCGGTCAGTGCGGTTCATCGTCCTCTGGCCGCTTGGCGGAGTCGAAGCCGGGACGCGCGGCGATCACCGGATGCGCGCCCGTGTATCCCTGCCTCTGCTGCGCGATGGCGAGGATCTTGGTGCGGCTCGCGAACCAGCCGATCACCAGCAGCGGGATGATGATCACCAGCGAGGCGATGGTGAAGGTCCCCGTCGGGTAGTCGAACGCCATCAGCACCAGCACGGCCGCGAGGAACGCCAGGGTCAGGTACGCGGTGAACGGCGCCCCGAACAGCCGGAACGCCGGTCGTTCCAGCTTGCCCTGCAGCGCCCACCGGCGCAGCTGCATCTGGCAGATCACGATCATCCCCCAGCTCGTCACGATGCCGAGCGATGCAACGTTCACCACGATGTTGAACGCCTCCTCCGGCACGATCAGGTTGAGGAAGACCCCGAGAACGCCGATGCAGCCGGTGAGCAGGATGCCGCCGTACGGCACGCCGCGCCTGTTCATCCGGCCGGTGAAGGTCGGCGCCGCTCCCGTCTGCGCCATCGAGTGCAGGATGCGCCCTGTCGAGTACATCCCGGCGTTGAGGCTGGAGAGGGCGGCGGTGAGCACGACGAAGTTCATCACGGAGCCGATGACAGCGCTCAGCTCAGGAGACCCGAGGTGGCTGAAGAAGGTCACGAACGGGCTCTCGTCTCCGCTGTAGACATCGGAGGGGAGCAGCAGAGCGAGCAGCAGGACAGACCCGCAGTAGAACACCGCGATGCGCAGGACGACGCTGTTGATGGCACGCGGCATGATCTTCTCCGGGTGCTCCGTCTCACCGGCGGCGATGCCGACCAGCTCGACGCCCGCGTACGCGAAGACAACACCCTGCACGAGCACGATCGCCATGCCGATGGTCGCGAAGCCGTGGGGGAGCAGGCCGCCGTTCGCCTGGAGCATCGCGATCCCGGTCGGCCCCTGGTCGGTCGGCCAGCCGAACGCGAGCACCACGATGCCGACCACGAGGAACAACACCAGCGCCGTCACCTTGATCAACGCGAACCAGAACTCCATCTCGCCGAACACCTTCACGGAGATGAGGTTGAGGCTGACCACCACCACGAGGGCGATCAGCGCGAGCAGCCACTGCGGCGCAGCGGAGAAGATGCTCCAGTACTTCACGTAGAGGGCGATGGCGGTGGAGTCGACGATGGCCGTCATGGCCCAGTTGAGGAAGTACATCCACCCGGCGACGTATGCCATCTTCTCGCCGTAGAACTCGCGGGCGTACGAGACGAACGAGCCGGACGACGGCCGGTGCAGCACCAGCTCGCCGAGCGCGCGCAGCACCAGGAAGGCGAAGAACCCGCACAGCGCGTAGACGAAGACCAGGATCGGGCCGCCCTGCTCGAGGCGGCCGCCTGCGCCGAGGAAGAGGCCGGTGCCGATCGCGCCGCCGATGGCGATCATCTGCACCTGCCGGGGCTTGAGGCTCTTGTGGTAGCCCTCCTGCTCGCTGGCGAAGTCCTGAACCGCCTGGCTCATGTCTCCGACGTGCTCGCGGCTGTTCTCCAGATCGTCGGCCGGATCGTGCTGTGTCATGTCAGCCCCCTCGTGTTTCCAGTTGTTCACACTAGTGAAGGATGCGCGCTCAGGCGATAGCGAGCATGCCGGCTGCCGCGACGGCGAGCGCCAGCCCCACCCACTGGATGGGCGCGATGCGCTCCCGGAGGACGATGGCGGCGAGCACGATGGTCCCCGCCGGATACAGCGCGATCAGCACGGAGAACGCGGCGAGGTCGCCGAGGCGGAGCCCGAACAGCATGACGATGTTCGCCGCAGCGTCGAGCACCCCGCAGGCGATGGCGAACGGCAGCCCGGGAAGCCAGGCGGATGCGCGGGACTGTGTCTGCTGCACCCGCCGTGAACGCAGCGCGAGCACCCCGACCACCGCCAGCATGATCACGCCGTTCACGGCGCGGTTCAGCACCAGCGGCACGAGCCCGGACGAGTCGGGCGTCTGATCGATGATGATGAGGAACGCGCCGATCATCGCGCCGGAGCCCACCGCCATCAGGATGCCGCGCAGACTCGGCCGCACGGCGCCCTTCTCCGGCACGAACCCCACGAACACCACAGCCACCAGCGCGAGGCCGAGGGCGACGTACCCGATCGGCGCGAACTGCTCGCCCCCGATCAGTCCCCACGTCATCGGCACGACGGCCGAGACGACGGCGGTCAGCGGCGACAGGATGCTCATCGGCCCGATCGCGAGGCAGGCGTAGAGCAGCGAGATGGCGACAGCGCCTGTCACACCGGAGAGCGCGCCCCAGCCGATGGCGGAGGCCGACCACTCCCCTCCGGCGAACGGCAGAGCGACGAACAGGAGCACCAGCCCGGACAGGGCGCCGATCGCTGTGACCTTGATCGCGCTGATCTTGCGTGCGGCGATCCCGCCGAGGAAGTCGGCAGAGCCGTAGACGAACGCCCCGACCAGCCCGAGGGCGGCGGTGAGCATCAGCTCCCTGCGAGGCGGTAGACGTGCAGGACGGCGCCGCTGTCGAACCGTTCCAGCTCCGTGAGCTCGAACGACCACTTCTCCCTGTCGTCGGGGAAGATCCGCAGGCCGCCTCCGACCATCACCGGATAGGTCAGCAGGCGCAACTCGTCGACGAGCCCCCAGACCAGCAGCGAGCGAACGAGGGTGGCGCTGCCTGCGACGAGGATCGGGCCGCCGTCTCCCTCTTTCGCGTCGGCCACGGCTACCCGCACATCCCCGTGGATGCGCGTGGCGTTCCAGCCGAGGTCTCCCGTGCCCTTCGCGGCGACCAGCTTCGGCATCGCGTTCATCTTGTCGGCGAACTCGCCGTCGCGCTCCGGCCACGCGGCACTGAAACCCTCGAAGGTCTTGCGTCCGAGGAGAAGGGACTCCGCCTCCATCGTCTCGCGCAGTTTGAACGCGTACAGGGCGTCCGTGCCGTACGGCATGGTCCATCCGGCGTGCGGATGCGTCGGCTCCCCGCCCGGCGCCTCGACGACGCCGTCGAGGGTCATGAACTCGGTCACGATCAATCGGCGCATGTCGCTGATGGTACCCGTCCACAGGTCGCGCGTGCTCGGCCGTTCTCCACAGATCGAGGACGGCCAGGTATTCGTCGGTCCCGCTCGTTACGATCGAGGGATGAGCTGGAACGCGGAACACCCCTGGGAGCCCGACGAGCGAGACGCGCCCCCGGCCGACGATGAGCCGCCGTTCCCGGAATACCCGAGCGACCAGGAGGAGCTGTTCCCTCCGGACGACGCGTACCGGGGCGGGGCTGTCGACTTCGGCGACGCCGGCGCTGTTCCGGGTTCCGCCACGCCGGCATCGCGCGGCGCGGCGACCGCAACGGCTGTACGGCGCGAACTCCGCGCATCCACGGCCAAGTTCGCGAGCCCGGCCGAGGCGCTGCACACGGTGTTCGGCTACGACTCGTTCCGCGGGGAGCAGGCCGAGATCATCGACCAGCTCGTCTCAGGCGGAGACGCCGTGGTGCTCATGCCGACGGGTGGAGGCAAGAGCCTCTGCTACCAGATCCCCTCGCTCGTGCGCGAGGGCACCGGCGTGGTCATCTCCCCGCTCATCGCGCTCATGCAAGACCAGGTGGATGCGCTCACGGCGGTGGGCGTGCGCGCCGCGTTCCTCAACTCCACGCAAGACCAGGCAGAGCGCGCCAGGGTCGAGAACGCGTACCTGACGGGCGAGCTCGACGTGCTCTACGTCGCGCCGGAGCGCCTGTCGTCCGAGGCGACCAAGCGGTTCCTGTCCGGGGGGAAGATCGCCCTCTTCGCCATCGACGAAGCGCACTGCGTGTCGCAGTGGGGCCACGACTTCCGGCCGGACTACCTCGCCCTGTCCGAGCTGGGGGAGCGCTGGCCGGACGTGCCACGCATCGCCCTCACCGCCACGGCGACGGAGGCGACGCACCGCGAGATCACCGAGCGGCTCGGGATGCAGAAGGCCGCGCAGTTCGTCGCAGACTTCGACAGGCCGAACATCCAGTACCGCATCGTTCCCAAGGTGGAGGTGCGCAAGCAGCTTCTCGACTTCATCACCACGGAGCACCCGAACGACGCCGGCATCGTCTACGGACTGTCGCGCAACACGGTCGAGCGCACGGCGGAGTTCCTGAGCGCCCGCGGCCTCAACGCCCTGCCGTATCACGCCGGGTTGGATGCGCGGCTGCGCGCCCAGACGCAGGCCCGCTTCCTCCGCGAGGAGGGCGTGATCGTGGTCGCCACCATCGCGTTCGGCATGGGCATCGACAAGCCGGATGTGCGGTTCGTCGCCCACATCGACCTCCCCAAGTCGGTCGAGGGCTACTACCAGGAGACCGGCCGTGCCGGCCGAGACGGCCTCCCGTCCACGGCCTGGCTTGCCTACGGCCTGCAAGACGTGGTGCAGCAACGCCGCATGATCGACGACTCGCCTGGCGACCTCGCCCATCGCCGCCGCATGACGCAGCACCTGGATGCGATGCTCGCTCTCTGCGAGACGGTCCAGTGCCGCCGCGTCAACCTCCTCAACTACTTCGGTCAGCGCGCGGAGCCGTGCGGCAACTGCGACACCTGCCTCACGCCGCCGGAGAGCTGGGACGGCACGGTCCCTGCGCAGAAGCTGCTCTCGACGGTGGTGCGACTGAAGCGTGAGCGCAACCAGCAGTTCGGCGCGGGTCACCTCGTCGACATCCTTCGCGGCAAGCGCACCCCCCGCGTCGACCAGTACGGTCACGACGCCCTCGCCACGTGGAGCATCGGCGCCGACCTGAGCGAGAGCCAGTGGCGCGGTGTCATCCGCCAGCTCATCGCGCAGGAGCTGCTCAAGCCGGAGGGCGAGTACGGCGTCCTCGCGATCACGCCGGAGAGCGCAGCGGTGCTGGCAGGCGACCGTCCCGTCGTGCTCCGCCGCGAGCCGGATCGCCCTGAGCGTCCCGCCCGCGCCTCCCGATCCGCGGCAGCGGTCGCCGACCTGGAGCCGGCCGACCACCCGCTGTTCGAGGCGCTGCGCGCCTGGCGTGCAGAGGCAGCGCGGTCGCAGGGCGTGCCCGCATACATCGTCTTCGGAGACGCCACCCTGCGAGCGGTCGCCGCGGCCAAGCCTGCCACCCTCGGCGACCTCGACGGCATCACCGGCATCGGCGCCAAGAAGCGCGAGGCATACGGCGAGGCCCTGCTCGAGGTGGTGGCGTCGGCGTAGCCGCCCCATCCCCCGCCCGCCCCTAACGCAGGAAGTCCCGCGCCAAGCCGCTGCGTTCTCCGTCGGAACGGAGGCGGCAGCGGCGTGGCGCGGGACTTCTCCTGCTGAGTGTTACGTCTGGCTGAGTGCTACTTCTGGCTGAGTGCTGCTTCTGGCTGGGCCCTACTTCTGGCTGGCCGGGCGGCGCATCCTGAGCAGCAGCATTGCTGCGCCCACGATGGCGGCCGCGAGGGCGGCGAGGAGCGGGACCGTCACCGACGAGCCCGTCGCGGCGAGCCCGGCCGGCGTGTTGTCCGCCGGGGTCGTGCCTGCCGGCGTGGTGCCGGGCGGTGTCGTGCCGGGCGGGGTGGTGCCAGGGTCCGTGCCGCCCGGGGCGGCGGCCGCGGTCACCGTGATGGCGATCGAGCCGGTGACCCCCGAGGTCAGGCCCGTCACCACGACGGTGTGCGCGCCGGCAGGCGTGCTGCTCGGGATGCTCACCGTCGCGCTGATCGTGCCGGTTCCGGACGCGGTCAGCGTCGCCAGCTTCACCGGCGTGGAGTGCAGCCACACCTCGACGGTCTCGCCCGCCGTGAAGCCGGACGCGTCGACGCTCACCTGACCGCCGACGGCGACGGTCCCGGCCGAAAGGGTCACGGTCGCCGGGGTCGTGCCGGGCTCGCCGGGTCCGCCGGGCTCGCCGGGTCCGCCGGGCTCGCCTGGGCCACCGGGCTCGGTCACGACCGTGCACTCGATCGTGCCGGTGCGCAGTGCGTGGCCGTCGTCGTTCGTGTCGTCCGACCAGATCACCGGCTTGTGGCCGTCGACGCACTCCGCCTGCGGGGCGATCGCGAAGCCCTCGTTGTTGAGGTTCGGCATCCCGGCCGGGCGCGCGAACGTCGCGTCGACCGTGAAGTCGCCGGCGTCCGCCCCCGTGGATGCGATGGTCAGCGTCTCGTGCTGACCGTTGCAGGTGTCGTCGCAGACCGCCCAGAGCTTCTGGGTCTCCTGGTCGAACTGGAGCTCCATCACGCCGGTCATGCCGCTGGAGATCGTCGCGACCCGCGTGTAACCGGCGTCGGACTGGTCGAGCGCGTACGCGTAGATGTCGCCGTTCGCCTCCAGCCCGGTGAAGAACAGGCCGTCGCCGTGGCCGGGGTACGACGCGGGGTCGTATGCCGCGCCCGTGTGCTGGTCGGCGAAGCCGTGGGCGGTGAGGTACGCATCCGGAATCCAGGTGACGGCCTCGAGGCCCAGGTTCGGACCGACGACGGGCAGGTCGGCGGTGAGGTTCCAGTCGGCGGTGGCGCTCAGGCTGGTTCCTGCGGCGTTCGCGTCGAACCGGAGGATCGCCGGGCGGCTCACCCCGTTGTTGGAGTTGTTGCGCTCGGTGGAGACGAAGATGCCGCCGTCAGGGCCGGCGCCCGTGATGGTGACGCCCTCCGAGTCGGGGTCTCCCGTGCCGTCCGCGTAGTGCAGCGCCTTGCCTGCGCCCCAGCCGTTCGCGGTGTCCGGAGCCCAGACCGTGCCGTTCCAGAGCAGGCGGTAGAGCGTGCCTGGTCCGTTCTTCACGGCCCAGAGCACGCCGGGCGCGCTCGTGCCGGACGCCTGGTAGTAGAGGCCGCTCATGTTGCCGCCGAGCAGGTTGGCGTCGTCGGCCGTCGCGACGGTCGAGCCGCCAGGCCACGGGGTGAGCTGCACGTCGCCCGCGCAGGCGTTCGGAGCGTTCTTGGTCGAGGCGGCGGTGGTGGCGAAGTCGCCTGTTCCGTTCGGGCAGCGACCGTATGTGGTGGCCGCGTGGGCCGTCCACTCGTACGAGTCGATCAGCGTGGTGCCGTCCGGTGCGAACAGGCGGGCGGAGTCGGCGGCGCCGAGGCCGAACGCCGCATCCACGTCGGCCGTGTAGTAGCCGCCTGCCGCGACGACCGTGCCTGCCGGGATGGGGAAGGCGTCGGTGTCCTTGTTGTCGCGCAGGATGTAGCCGGACAGGTCGACCGGTGCTGCGCCGTTGTTGATGAGTTCGATCCAGTCCGTCGCGTCGCCGTTCGACTCGACCTCGTTGATCGCGACGGGAACGCTGCAGTCGTTGGGGGCGCCCTTCGTCGACGACGTGGTCGTGGTGAACGCGCCGGTGCCGTCCGGGCAGCGGCCGTACGTCGTGGTGGCGTGCGCCGTCCAGCTGTACGTGTCGATCAGGGCGTGCGACGGGTCGTAGAGGCGGGCGGAGTCCGCTCCGCCCAGCCCGAAGCCGAGGGTGGACTCGTCAACGACGAAGAACCCGCCGGCCGCGATGGTCGAGCCGGAGGGCAGCGGGACGGCGGTGTGCGTGTCGTCGTTGTCGAGCAGCGACCAGCCGGCGAGGTCGACGGCCGTGCTGCCGGTGTTCATGAGCTCGATCCAGTCGCCGGGGGTTCCCCCGCTCGACTCGACCTCGTTGATGACGACGGACGACGGCGCAGGGACCGCCGACGCCGGGGCCGCTCCTGCGACCAGGGAAGCTGTGGCGAACGCTGCGGCCACCAGGGCCGCCACCGTTCCTCGCCAATGAGTGCGCAAGCGTGTTCTCCTTCTGCGACGACGGGGGAGCGCGCATCGCAGGCTGCCGATCCGGTGGATGCGGTGCGCCGACCGGGTGGATGCGGCGCTGACGACGCGGCGACCCGGCAAAGATGCGAACACTCGCAGCTTCGTGACGCAACGGGAACGCGCGGTGAACGGCGCGCGAACGGCGGATGACGCGCATCCATCGAGTCGCGCTGGGTGTGGGTGTGGGCGCCGGCGCCGGGGCGGGTGTGGGTGTGGTTGCGGAGCGGGTGTGGGTGCGGGTGCGGGTGCGGGTCGCACCGTGGCGGGCGAACGTCGCCGGTCAGCGGGCGATGGGGCGGCCCAAGCCGCGTCAGTGGATGGTCTCTCCGCGGGCGAGCTGGTCGACGAACGCAGCGATGCGGCGGGCGCGCGTGTCCGCCCGCTTGGCCGTGGTGGTGCGGAAGATGATCGCGAACCGGTTCTGCCCGCTCAGCGTCTCGAAGAACGCCGCCGCCGCAGGATTGGCGGCGATGGCCGCGGCGAGGTCGTCCGGCACCGTCTTGTCCGACTGGCGCTGATATGCCGCCTCCCACCTGCCGTCCGCCTTCGCGCGTTCGATCTCGCGCATCCCTGCGTCGGTCATCTCCCCCGACTCGATCAGCGCTGCGACCAGCTCGCGGTTGCGCTGCGACCAAATGCTGCGTGCCCGGCGGGGCGTGAACAGCTGCAGGAAGTGTGTCTCATCCAGGCTGTTGCGCCGCCCGTCGATCCAGCCGAAACAGAGCGCTCCGTCGACCGCCTCCGCGTAGGTCGGGCTGGAATGGCCCGAGTTCTTCTTCGCGATGGCGAGCCGGACGCCGACCTCGGTGTCGTGGTGCTGCTCCAGCCAGGCGCGCCAGGCCGCCGCGTCGGGAAGGTACAGGATGCTGTGTTCGGCCATACCTCGATCTTGCCCCGAAAAGTACGGGGTGGATGTAACGAAAACGACGGTGTACCGTCACGGTTCTGCGGGACGATCAGGGAATCTTTTTCCCCCGTCTCGCGTTATCGAAATATGGACATTTGCGACGATCTCGAAGGAGGACGCGATGGCACGAATGATCGAAGAGCTCGAAGATGAGACCGGCGCCGTAATCAAGTACAAGAGGCACGCCAACGGGCGGGGCCTCGTCGCACCGACTGCGCGTGTGGCGGAGTCCGCGTTCATCGACGCGACCGCATACGTGGAGAAGGACGCCCGTGTCGGACTCGACGCATGCGTCGGAGCGGGAAGCTGGATCGACACAGGCGCGACGGTCGGGGACCGCACGTTCGTGGGCGCCAACGTCCACATCGGAGCCGGCTCCGTGATCGGCAGTGGCGTGCGCATCGGCAGCAACGCCAAGCTCGGCCGCGCGGTGATGGTGGGCAACGGCGCGCGCATCGAGCGCGACGCGCAGGTGGAGCAGGGTGCGGTGATCGAACTCCGCGGCTCCGCGGCTGCCCGCGCCGCACTCAGCGCCCCCGTGCGCCCTGCCGCGCAGCACGCCAGGCGCGACGCGTCGCGTCGCGCTGCCTGACGTCCCACGCCGGAAACGTAACGCCCTGAGCCGGTTTCGGCTCAGGGCGTTCGTGCATCCAACGCACGCGCGGCGAGCGACGAGATGCCAGTAACTGTCGCGCATCCCGGGCGTTTCGCGACCGTTGCTGGCATCTCGTCAGCTGGTCAGTCCTCGACACTGCCGCGGGATGCGGGCAGCTCGCCGGGGGCGGAGGCCGCGGTGGGGGTCGTCCCGTCCTCCTCGGCGATCGGATGCGCATCCACCTGGCCGCCCGCATCCACCTGGCCGACCGCATCCACGTGGCCGCCCGAATGCACGGGGTGCGTGCTCGCCTCCTTCAGCGTGCGGGTGCGCGTGCCCGCCGCCAGCACGAGGACCCCGGCAACGGCCGCGCCGACCGCGAACGCCGTGGTCGTTCCCGCGTGGTCGACCAGCAGACCGGCCACCGCAGCGCCGACCGCGACGCCGAAGTTGACGGCGGTGTTCGTCCAGGTGGTCGCTTCCGTGCGCACGTGTTCTGCGGTGAGCGCGTCGGCCAGCAGGTACGCCGTGATGACGGTGGGGGCGAGGAACAGGCCGAGCCCGAACAGGACGACCCCCAGCGTGATCTGCTCCGGCGCGAGCGCGGCGATGGCGCTCACCGCCACGAACGCGATGCTCAGCACCACCAGCCGGATCGCGAGCGCCGGTTTCCAGTTGCGGTGGCCGTAGACGAGTCCGCCGACGGCGCTTCCCGCGGCGAGCAGGGCGAGCAGGATGCCGGACACCGCCGCCATCGACCGCTCTGCCGTGAACGCAGGGACCGCGGTCTCGACGGTGCCGATCACCAGGCCGACACCGGTCAGCGCGACCAGCACCGTCGGGAACCCGCGCTGCCGCAGCGGACGTTCGTGGGCGTGCGCGGTGGTGGTCGCCGGGCCTTTCGCGCGTACGTGCCTGTGCAGGCAGAACAGCACGGTCCCCGCCAACGCGACGCCGGCGGTGGTGAACAGTGCCGCCACCGGGCTCGCGACGAGCACGATCAGGCCGACCAGCAGGGGGCCGGTGGTGAACAGCAGCTCCTCTGCGACCGCATCCAGGCTGTATGCGCGGGGGAGGATGCGCGCGTCCGGTGCGATCGCGGCCCACATCACGCGCATGGTCGAGCCGAGCGGGGGCGCGAACACGCCGGCGACGGCGGCGAGGCCGATCAGCAGCCACGCCGGGGCGCCCGCGAGGCAGCCGATCGCGGTGGCGACAAGGGATGCGGCGAACAGCACGCCCATGACCAGTAGCGAGCGTGTCGGCCCGAACCGGTCGACGGCGCGCGCACGGGCGGGCGAAGCGATCACGTTGGTGACGCCGAACGCACCCGTCGCCGCGCCGGCGGCCGCGAACGTGCCCGTCGCCGCCTGCACGCTGAGCAGCAGCGAGAGCGAGACGGTCGCGAACGCGAGTCGCCCGATCAGCGCGGAGCCGAACAGCGCGGCCGCGCCGGGGATGCGCAGGACGTCGGCGTACGACTCGCGCTTCACGATGCCGCTCCGGATGCGCTGGATGTGCCGGATGCGGAGGATGCTCCGGACGCAGCGGACGCGCCGGATGCGCCGGAGCCACTCAACGCGGTGGCCCCTGCCACCAGCTCGAACAGCGCCAGCGTTGCGGCGACCCTGTGGGTGCCGGGCGTTCCCGCCGGTTGCGCGGCGTCGGCGAGCAGGATGCCCGCCTGCCGCACCAGCCCTTCCACCTCGCGGAATGCTGCTTCGTCGATGAAGAACTCGGCGTCCGTGAACGTCAATCGCGTGCCAGGCGCCTGCAGTGCCGCTCTCCTGGCCAGCTCAGAGCTCATGGCGACGAACAGCTCAGGCGCCCCGGACATCCCGAGTCGCTCGCCGCTGGCCGGATCGTGCCGGTAGCGCTTCGCCCTGCCGCCCCGGATGGCCACCTCCTCGACCACATCCACCAGCCCTGCCTCGTGCAGGCGGCGCAGGTGATAGCTCACGTTCGCCTGGCTGTCGCCGAGCTCGCGGGCCGCCTCAGCAGCGCTCAGTGCAGAGCCGCCGAGCAGCGAGAGCAACTGCAACCGCAGGGGATGCGCGAGCACGCGCAGGTCGCGCAGGTCCAGCGGTTCGCGCTCGCGCGTCGGGGTGGTCTGTTTCGTCACCGTCCCAGTGTGGCGGGAGGCGGTGCAACTGTCAAACGTTCCTTTGGGAGTCGAGGTGCGCGCCGAGACGGGCCAGGCAGTCCTCCCAGCCTTCGACGTGGTCGGCGGCCGCCTCGGCCGTGCCGAAGCCGTCGTGCACGACGGTGAGGAGGGTGCCGGGGACTGAGACCCGCTCCGCCCCTGACGCCGACGCCGCCGCCGCATCCGGCTCCGACCCCGCCGCCCCGGGTGCCGACGCCGCCTCCACGAATCCCACCGTCACCCGCGTCTCGTCGTCCTCGCCGTCCCACCGCCAGGTGAGCACGATCCGCGACGGCTCGTCCGCCTCCACCACCACGCCGGATGCGCCCATCGCGGTCGGCGCGGACCGGATGCTCCACGCGCTCCCCGCCGTCGCATCCACGGTCGCGACGGTCTGGAATCTCGGCGGCCAGAACCACGACGCCAGCTCCTCCTGCGAGACGAACGCCCGCCAGACCCGCTCCCGATCCGCCCGGAGCGTCCGCGTCACCCGTGCCGTGTGCTCGCCCATGCCATCCGCCTTCGCTCGCCGTGCCTGTCGTACTTGTGGACAGGGGCACACTCACCACCCCCGCGATTGGAGCATTCCGCAAACCGTCCGGCGTGCATCCGGGAATGGTTTGTAGGCCGCGCACCGCTGACTTCGCGAACCCGGATGTGCGTCGTAGCGTGACGATATCCCGCACGAGAGCGAAGAGGAACCCTGATGGTCGATACCGCCGAGCGCACGCCTCCGACGAAGAAAACCCCGTCCGCCTCCCTGGTGGAGACCCGATCGACGACCACCCCGCCCGGTGACGCGCGGGCGCGCATCGACGTGGAGGCGCTCGGGCGCCAACTGCTCGGGGACTGGGCGGAGATCCGGCTCAAGTCGCGTGAGTTGTCGAGCCGTCCGGAGATGCAGAAGGTCGAGGGGCTCAGCCTCGACGACCAGCGCGCCCGCACCTTCGAGCAGTTGAAGCTGCTCGTGGAGAACGGCCAGGTGCACCGCGCCTTCCCGAAGAGCGTCGGAGGCGAGGAGGACAACGGCGGCAACATCGCCGGATTCGAGGAACTGGTCGCCGCCGACCCGTCGCTGCAGATCAAGTCGGGGGTGCAGTGGGGGCTGTTCGGCGCCGCCGTGCTGCAGCTCGGCACGGCTCCGCACCACGAGAAGTACCTGCCGGGCATCATGTCGCTGGACGTGCCAGGCGCGTTCGCGATGACGGAGACAGGGCACGGCTCGGACGTCGCCAGCGTCGCCACCACGGCCACCTACGACGAGGAGACCCAGGAGTTCGTCATCGACACTCCGTTCCGCGGGGCGTGGAAGGACTACCTGGGCAACGCGGCGAAGGACGGCATCGCCGCTGTCGTGTTCGCCCAGCTCATCACCAAGGGCGTCAACCACGGCGTTCACGCGTTCTACGTTCCGATCCGGGATGCGGACGGTGCGTTCCTGCCCGGCGTCGGCGGAGAGGACGACGGTCTCAAGGGCGGCTTGAACGGCATCGACAACGGCCGGCTGCACTTCACCGGCGTGCGCGTGCCGCGCACCGATCTGCTGAACAAGTACGGTGACGTCGCAGAGGACGGCACGTACTCGTCGTCGATCAGCAGCCCGGGCCGCCGCTTCTTCACCATGCTCGGCACGCTCGTGCAGGGTCGCGTCTCCCTCGACGGGTCTGCCGTGAACGCCGCCAAGATCGCTCTCAAGATCGCGATCACCTACGGCAACGAGCGCCGCCAGTTCACCGCGGGCAGCGACACGGACGAGGAGGTCATCCTCGACTACCAGCGCCACCAGCGCCGCCTGCTCCCCCTGCTGGCGACCACGTACGCCGCCGGGTTCGCGCACGAGGTGTTCCTGCACAAGTTCGACGACGTGTTCAGCGGACGAGCAGACTCCGACACCGACCGCCAGGACCTCGAGACCATCGCGGCGGCGCTCAAGCCGCTGTCCACCTGGCACGCGCTCGACACCCTGCAGGAGGCGCGAGAGGCCTGCGGAGGCTCTGGCTTCCTGACGGAGAACCGGCTCACCTCGCTGCGTCAGGACCTCGACATCTACGTCACGTTCGAGGGCGACAACAACGTGCTGCTTCAGCTCGTCGCCAAGCGTCTCCTCACCGACTTCTCGCGCAAGTTCGCCAAGGCGGACGCCGGGGCGCTCGCCCGCTACGTCGTCACTCAGGCGGCAGGCAAGGCGTACCACGGCTCCGGGCTCCGCTCCGTCGCCCAGACCGTGAAGGACTTCGGTTCGACCGGCCGATCCGTCAACTGGCTGCAGGAGCCGAGCACGCAGCGCGAACTGCTCACCGACAGGGTGGAGTCGATGATCGGCGAGGTCGCAGGCAAGCTGCGGCCAGCATCCAAGCTGGGCAAGAAGGCCGCTGCCGACCTGTTCAATTCGCAGCAGAACGAGCTCATCGAGGCCGCCCGCGCCCACGCGGAGCTGCTGCAGTGGGAGGCATTCACCGACGCCCTCGACAAGGCGCCGGATGCAGGCACCCGTCAGGTGCTCACCTGGCTGCGCGACCTGTTCGGCTTCGGGCTGATCGAGAAGCACCTGGCCTGGTACCTCATCCACGGTCGCCTGTCGCCGCAGCGCGCGCAGGCCGTGACGGCGTACATCGACCGGCTGCTCACGCGCATCCGGCCGCACGCCGTCGACCTGGTGGATGCGTTCGGCTACGGCCCCGAGCTCGTCCGCGCCAAGATCGCGACCGGCGCAGAGGCCGCCCGCCAGGCGGAAGCCCGCGACTACTACGCTGCCCAGCGCGCCTCCGGCACCGCCCCCACTCCCGAAAAGTCCCTCAAGTCCCCCAAGCGCTGACCCCCGCCCCCAAGCAATCGAGCCGGGACTTATGCACGCGACACGCCGTGGTCGGGTGTGCACAAGTCCCGGCTCGATTGCTTGGGGCGTGGCCGGGCGGGGCGGCTAGAGGAGGCCGAGAGAGCGGACGGCGTCGCGCTCGGCGCGGAGCTCGGCGACGGAGGCGTCGATGCGGGCGCGGGAGAACGCGTCGATGTCGAGACCGTCGACGATCCGCCAGGCGCCGTCGACCGAGCGCACGGGGAACGACGAGATCAGCCCGGCGTCCACGCCGTACGACCCGTCCGACACGACACCGGCCGACGTCCAGCGCGACCCCGTGCCGTCGACCCAGTCGCGCACGTGGTCGATCGCGGCGCTCGCCGCCGACGCAGCGCTCGACGATCCGCGCACCTCGATGATCTCCGCGCCGCGCTTGGCGACCCTGGGGATGAACTCGTTCGCCAGCCACTCCTCGTCCACCAGCTCGGTCGCCGGTCGGCCGTTCACGGTGGCGTGACTGAGGTCGGGGTACTGGCTGGCCGAGTGGTTCCCCCACACGATCACGCCGTCGATCGCGGACACGGGCACGCCCAGCTTCACCGCGAGCTGCGCGACGGCGCGGTTGTGGTCGAGCCTCGTCATCGCCGTGAACCGGTCGGCCGGCACGTCGGGAGCATGGGCGCTCGCGATCAGCGCGTTCGTGTTGGCCGGGTTGCCCACCACCAGCACGCGCACATCGGATGCTGCGCCCGCGTTGATCGCCGCGCCCTGCGGCCCGAAGATGGCACCGTTCGCCTGCAGCAGGTCCGCGCGCTCCATGCCGGGGCCGCGCGGCCGAGCCCCGACGAGCAGCGCGATGTTGACGCCGTCGAAGGCGGCGGTCGCGTCCTCGGTGACGGTCAGGTCGTGCACCAGCGGGAACGCGCCGTCCTGGAGTTCGAGGGCCGTCCCCTCCGCAGCGGCCCTGCCCTGCGGGATCTCGAGCAGCCGCAGCCGCACGGGGACGTCCGGCCCGAGCAGCTGCCCTGACGCGATGCGGAACAGGAGCGCGTAGCCGATCTGCCCTCCCGCCCCGGTGACGGTGACGGTGACGGGCGTGCGTGCGGTGCTGCCTGCCGTGGTCTCTGTTCTGCTGTCGGCGCTCATGCCGCCAGCCTATGACGGGGCGCGGAGCCGTACTACCGTGTCGGGCATGACCTTCAACCCGAACGCCGACATCAGCGGAGGCAAGGCCAAGCGACGCGGCCGCACGGCCGGGATCGCCGCGGGCGGCGTCGGCCTGGGAGCCATCGTCGTCCTGCTCGTCTCGCAGCTCTTCGGGGTGGACCTCAGCGCGTTCGTCGACGGAGGTGCCCCGCAGAGCCAGACCCAGCAGATCGGGACAGGAGCCGAACTCACCGACTGCCTGACGGGCGCGGACGCGAACGCGAACATCGACTGCAGGATGAAAGGGGCAGCCGCATCCATCGAGGCGTACTGGGCGACCGAGATGCCAGCACTCGGCGGCACGTACTCGTCGCCGCAGTTCGTCCTGTTCACCGGCCAGACCAGCACCGGGTGCGGCACGGCGTCGAGCGCGACCGGCCCGTTCTACTGCCCGCCGGACGAGACCATCTACGTCGACACGGCGTTCTACGACGAGCTGCGCAGCCGCTTCGGGTCGAGCGGAGGGCCGCTGGCCGAGATGTACGTGGTCGCGCACGAGTGGGGCCACCACATCCAGAACATCGGCGGGATCATGGATGCGCACCCCAGCAGGGCCACCGGCGCCGCCTCCGACAGCGTGCGGCTGGAGCTGCAGGCCGACTGCTTCGCCGGCTCCTGGGCGGCTGCCGCGTCCAGCACGAAGGACGAGAACGGCGTCCCGTTCCTGCAGCCGATCACCCAGGCGCAGATCACGGATGCGCTCAGCGCGGCCTCCGCGGTCGGCGACGACCGCATCCAGCAGGCATCCACCGGCGGCATCCGCCCAGACACCTGGACCCACGGCTCCTCCGAGCAGCGGCAGCGCTGGTTCCTCACCGGGTTCCAGAACGGCGCGGGGGCGTGCGACACGTTCTCGGTGCGTGCGGGGTCGCTGTAGCGACTGTGCCCCCACCGCACCCGCCGGGTAGCCTCGGGCGTATGCGCACTTTCTATCCCGAAATCGAGCCGTACGACTCCGGCATGCTCGACGTCGGAGACGGCCAGCAGCTCTACTGGGAGACCAGCGGCAATCCGGAGGGCAAACCGGTCGTGTTCCTGCACGGCGGCCCAGGTGGAGGAACGAGCCCGAACCAGCGGCGGGCGTTCGACCCGGAGAAGTACCGCATCGTGCTGTTCGATCAGCGCGGCTGCGGCAGGTCGCTGCCGCACGCCAGCGAGCCGGAGGCCGATCTCAGCACGAACACCACCTGGCATCTCGTCGCCGACATCGAGAAGCTGCGCGAGCACCTCGGCGTGGAGAAATGGATGGTGTTCGGCGGTTCCTGGGGGAGCGCGCTCGCTCTCGCCTACGCGCAGACGCACACCGAACGGGTGACGGAGCTGGTGCTGCGCGGGATCTTCACGCTGCGGCCGGAAGAGCTCGACTGGTTCTACGAGGGAGGCGCCGCCGCGCTGTTCCCCGACCTGTGGGAGGGCTTCGTCGAGCCGGTGCCCGTCGCGGAGCGGGGGAGGCTCATCCGGGCGTACAGCAGGCTGCTCAACGACCCGGACCCTGCCGTGCACATCCCCGCCGGTGTCGCGTGGTCGCGCTGGGAGTCGTCGACGATCACCCTGCTGCCCCGGCCGGAGGTGGTGGCGAGCTTCACCGAGCAGCAGTACGCGGTGGCGTTCGCGCGCATCGAGAACCAGTACTTCATGAACGGCGGCTGGTTCGAAGAGGAGCAGCTGATCCGGGATGCGCCGAAACTCGCCGGCATCCCCGCCGTGATCGTGCAGGGCCGGTACGACGCGTGCACTCCGGCGATGACCGCCTGGGACCTGCATCGCGCCTGGCCGGAAGCGGAGTTCCGGCTGATCCCCGACGCCGGCCACGCTTTCGACGAGCCAGGCATCCTGGATGCGCTCATCGAGGCCACCGACCGGTTCGCGGAGTGAGCGCCATGCAGACCGTTCTCCGCAACGTGCGGCCGTGGGGAGGCTCCCCGGCCGATCTGCGTATCGCCGACGGCGTGATCGTCGCGATCGAGCCGCACGATCCGTCCGCCGAAGCGGTGTCAGGCGACCCGGGCACCCGGTTCATCGAGGGCGACGGGCTGCTCGCCCTCCCCGGCCTGGTGAACGCGCACGCGCACCTCGACAAGAGCTGGTGGGGCAAGCCGTGGGTGTCGTACGGCGGGGAGGCCACCACCCAGGGCCGCATCGAGCACGAGCGTGCGCACCGAGGCGAGCTCGGCATCCCGAGCGGTGACAGCACCGTGGCGTTGTTGCGCGCGCTGGTGGCGCAGGGGACGACGGCGTTCCGCTCGCACGTGGATGTGGACCTCGGGGTGGGGCTCGACGGCATCCACGTGGTGCGGGATGCTGTGGCGGCGCTCGGAGTGCCCGTCGCGCTGGAGATCGTGGCGTTCCCGCAGGACGGCGTGCTGCGGCGGCCGGGCGTGCTCGACCTGCTCGACCGCGCGGCGGCGGAGGGCGCAGAGCACATCGGCGGGCTCGACCCTGCGTCGATCGACCGCGATCCCGTCGGTCAGCTCGACGCGCTGTTCGACATCGCCGACCGGCGCGGCGTCGGCATCGACATCCACCTGCACGACGGTGGGGAGCTCGGCGCGTTCCAGTACGAGCTCATCATCGAGCGCACGCGTGCCACCGGCCTCGCCGGGCGGGTGAACGTGGCGCACGGCTTCGCCATCGGGGAGCTGCCGGAGGCGCGGCGCCGCGCGCTCATCGACGGGATGAGCGAGACCGGCGTCTCGATCACGACCGTCGCGCCGATCAACGCGCCGCGGCTGCCGCTCGCCGAACTGCGCGCTGCCGGGGTGCCCGTCGGGCTCGGAACAGACGGCATCCGCGACCTGTGGGGCCCGTACGGCGACGGCGACCTGCTGCGCCTGGCTGCGCGCCTCGCCCAGCTCTCCGGCTTCCGGCGCGACGACGACCTGGTGGATGCGGTGCACGTCGCCACCAGCCACGCCGCCTCCTTCGTCGGCCGCGCCTCCCACGACCTCACCGTCGGCTCCGTCGCCGACGTCGTCCTCCTCGACGCCGAGAACGTCCCAGAGGCGCTCGTCGCCGCTCCGCCCCGCGCCCTCGTCCTCGTCGCCGGCCACGAGTTCCCCGCCTGACCCCCTCCCCACATAATCGAGCCGGGACTTGTGTACGCGACACGCCTGGCGTGGGCGCACACAAGTCCCGGCTCGATTGCTGGGGGAGGGAGGGTCAGCCGGCGAGGGCGGCGAGAGCTCGGCGGAGGGTCGTGGATGAGGTGGTCATCGTGTACGGGAAGTAGACGACCTCGACGCCGACCGCGGCGAACTCGCGCTCGAGCCGCAGCCCCTTCTCGGTGCCGCGCCAGTCGTCGCCCTTGAAGAACACGTCGAACTGCAGCTCGCGCCAGGTGTCCAGCTTGTCGGGCACGGTCTCCGCGACGGCCTCGTCGACGAAGCCGATGTTGCGCACGATTTCCAGGCGCTCGGCGAGCGGGATGACGGGATCGATGCCCTTCACCTGCCGCAGCATCTCGTCGGAGACGACGCCGGCGATCAAGTAGTCGCACTGGCTCTTGGCGTGTTTCAGGATGTTGAGGTGTCCGATGTGGAACAGATCGAACGCCCCTGCTGCATAGCCGACGCGTCGGGTCACGGGCTGCACCTTTCGGGGTTGAGATATCCTCACCTATTCTGTCGAATAAGTGAGAATTTGTCACCCCTTTGGCGAGAACTGCGAGAACTCCGTCGGCTCCGGCGCGAACCGCCGCGTCGTCTACGGCTTCGTCGCGAGCAGTACTGCGGCGATCCGCGCCGTGAGCGGCTCGATCTGCCCGAGCGAAGCCACGTACGCCGACCGTCCGCGCCCATACGGATCGAGTATGTCTCCCTCCACGTACCCGCGCCTCGTCGCCGCTCCGCGGTTCGCGACAGCGGCGCTCGGGCGGTGCGATGCCGCCCAGGCCGTCAGCTCGCGCGCGGTCAGCGCAGCGGGCTCTGGGTGCGCGGCCACCGCATCCGCGAACTCGGTCAGCGTGAACGCCCTCCTCACCACCCCCGGCGCCGTGCCGACTGCCCACTCGCGGTGCTCGCGGGTGGCTGTGAGGACGAGATCGGAGCCGGAGAGCATCCGGTGGTCGGCCTGGCGCGACACGAACTGGTCGCTCTCGATGCCGCGCTCTGCCAGCAGCTCGTCCATCGGCGAGGAGATCCCCCAACCCGTCATCGCGTGCGTGCCTGCCGAGCTCACGGAGAACCGCGCGTCGCCGGAGAGGGCGTGCGCGAGCAGCAGGTCGGCGGCGGGGGAGCGGCAGATGTTTCCCGTGCAGAGCGTCAGGATGCGGAAAGTTGCGTGAGGCACTCCGCCATTCTCCCGGACGACGCTGATGGATGCGCTTACTCTCTGAAGCGGTCGCGTCGAGCCTGGCAATCCCCTGAGAGGGGGGCACCGATCGAGCCCACTTTGAGAGCGCTTTCAACCTGTGTTTTGCTCAGGATCACGGGTGTTGGCCAATCTGTGTGGCGCGCCATTATGCGGAAACTGGCACCCGAATGGGGGGTGGGTTCGGGAGAAAAGTCGAAGCGGGCGCGCGGTACGATTATCGATTTATGTTTCGCGACCGGGGTACCGGTCTGCTAGCGTGCTCAGCAGCATTTCAGCATTTCAGTAGTCGTTGGTCTCACCTACTGTTCCACCCCCCTCAACGACGAAAGTTTGGACAGACGTATATATGGTTCGTCAGCCCGCACACAGAAACGAAACCCCCAAGAAGAAGAACCCCCGACTCGGATTCGGCATTGCCGCAAGCGCCACCGTGGTGGCCCTCGCTGCCCTCGGACTGCCAGCGCTCTCGGCGACGGCAGCCCCGATGAGTTACCAGAACGACAAGCAGATCGCGTCAGACACCCTGAATCGCGTCGCCCAGAACGGCTGGGGAGCCGCTCAGGTCGGTGGCGCATACACGGTGAGCAGCCCGCAGGCGTTCTCCGCCAACGGCACGACCGGCATCGCGGCAGTGCCGCGTCCGGGGGCATCGCTGTCGGCAAATCTTCCCTCCGCCACAGCGGCAGACGCCGACGCTTCCGTCGTCGTCGCTCTGCCGGCGATCCCTCAGACGGGCAACGGCATATACGCCGGTGTCCAGCTCCGGTCGGCGAAGGGCTCCTACTACCAGGCGACCGTCCGAGTGGATGCGACAGCCAGAGCACTGCTCTCCGTCTCCCGCGTCAACGGGTCCACCGCTGACCAGACCGTGATCGCCGGTGAGAAGGTCGTCGCGCAGGGCGTGACGGCCGGCCAGCGGATCGCCATCGACTTCCGCGTCACCGGCACGGACTCCGTGAGCGCGAACGCCAAGGCGTGGCTCGCGGGAAAGACGGCTCCGGACTGGCAGCTCACCGGGACGGACACCACCGCAAAGCGACTGAGCGGCGCAGGGTCCGTCGGGCTCTGGACGTACGTGTCGAGCAGCAGCTCTGCTGCCGCTGTCGCGTTCGACGACCTCTCCGCGTACTCGCTGAAGAGCGTCCCCGTGACCCAGCCGTCCGCGCCGGCGACGACGGCGCCGAGCCCCGCTCCGACGAAGACGGCGACGCCGGCTCCGACCCCGAGCACCCCGGCGAAGCCCACGACGCCCCCGACGACGCCGACCACCCCGACGACGCCGACAACTCCGACCACGCCGACCGGTGACACCACGATCGACCAGAGCTCCGCTCGGGTTGCGACGGGCGCTGCCGCCATCGGCAGTGCGTCGTACACGGTTCCCGCCGGTGCGTACTTCGTGGCTCCGACGGGTTCGGACGCGGTCGCGACCGGCACGCAGGCGACGCCGTGGAAGAGCGTTCAGCACGCGGTCGACATCGCGCCGAGCGGCGCGACGATCGTCCTCCGCGGCGGCACGTACCACGAGACCGTCACCATCCCCCGCGGCAAGCAGCTCACGATCCAGCCGTATCCGAAGGAGGCCGTCTGGTTCGACGGCAGCCGCACGGTGACGAACTGGGCCAAGTCCGGCTCGGCGTGGGTCTCGTCCGGCTGGAACGTCGACTTCGACGACAGCCCCACGTACACGCGTGGCGCTCCGGACGGAACGCAGCCCGGCTGGGCGTTCGTGAACCCCAGCTATCCGATGGCAGCGCATCCCGACCAGGTGTGGATCAACGGAGCGGCCCTCTCGCAGGTCGGATCGCGTTCCGCCGTCACCACGGGAAAGTTCTTCGTGGACACCGCGGCCAAGCAGCTCGTGGTCGGCTCGGACCCGAGCGGCAAGCAGGTGCAGTCCAGTGACACGGTCAAGGCGTTCACCGTCCTCGGCGACGGCAGCGTCCTCCGCGGCTTCGGCGTGCGGCGCTATGCGCCGTCGGTGCCGGACATGGGTGCGCTTCAGGTGTACGCCGTCGGCGTGAGCCTCACCAACCTGTCGATCACCGACAACGCGACGACCGGCCTCGCCATCGGCGGCGTCAACGCCACCGTGACGAACGTCACCGTCGCCAGGAACGGGATGCTCGGAGCGACCGCGACGTACGCCGACGGCCTCACGGTCAAGGGGATGCTCGCATCCGGCAACAACTCGGAGCACTTCAACCGTGCCCCGGTGGCCGGCGGCCTGAAGATCGCCCGCTCGCGGAACATCACGGTGTCTGGGAGCAACTTCCTCGGCAACGCCGGCAACGCGCTCTGGTTCGACGAGTCGGTGTACAACGCCTCCATCGCGAACAGCGACATCGTCGGAAACGAAGGCAACGCGCTTGTCGCGGAGATCTCAGCCAAGTTCGCCATTGCCAACAACGTGATCGCCAACAACGGAATCGCGGGAGTGCTGGTCAGCGACACCGGGACCGTGGACATCCGCAACAACACGATCACCGGCAACCAGCGTGACATCAACATCACGCAGGGCACCCGCAGGGCGAGCGACCTCTCGACGGCCGGCCACGACCCGCGACAGAAGCTGCCGGACCCGACCGTGACCTGGATCACCGGCAACATCACCGTGGTGAACAACGTGCTCGCCAAGAGCACGGGCAATGCGATCCTGGCGGTCGAGGACTACAGTCACGAGCGCTCGGCGGCCCAGATGGGCATCACGCTGAACGGCAACGTGTACCAGCGTCCGAGTGCGTCGCTGCCGACCTGGGCGATCGTGTGGTCGCGTGGCGCAGGCAACCCGGCCGTGTACAACACCGTCGCGGACTTCACTGCGGCGACCGGGCAGGAGAAGTCCACCAAGGCTGTCGACGGAGCCGATGTGCTCAGCGGGTTCTCGAAGGTCCTTCCCACGGTCGGCGCCGGGTCGCTCGCGCAGCCCCTGCCCGCCGCGGTGGCGGCCATCGTCGGCAAGCCGGCCGGGTCGCTCCAGGTCGGAGCCTGGCCCGTCTGACCAGGCTCAGCGCGACCGGATCATCCTGGCCGCAGCGAGCACGCCGCCCAGATCGCGGCGAACGACAGGCACCAGGAGGGCCGCCAAAGCGTAGACGGCGAGAGCCGCGAGCGCCGAGGCGGCCACCTGGAGCAGGTTGCTCCAGGAGCTGCACAGGTAGGCGGCGCCGCCCGCCGCTCCGGCGGCGAGCGCCGCAATGGCCAGGATGCGTCCCGCCCCTGCGTACAGCCGAGCGGTCGGGATGTGCGTGCGGCGGGACAGCCACCAGAGTGAGATCGGCCAGGAGATGGCGGGGGCGATGGCGTATGCGATCGCCACGCCGAGCACGCCGCCCGTCACGCCGATCAGGATGCAGACGATCTTGATAGCCGCACTCACCAGTGAGTAGCGCAGCAGGTCCCCTGTGAGGGCACGGGAGACGTAGACCCAGTATCCGACGAATGCGAGGATCTGGAAGATCCCGGCGATGGCGAACAGCCGCAGGATCGGCGCGGCCTCCGACCATTGCGGTCCGAGCAGCACGGCGGTGAGCGGTTCGGCGGCCCCTGCGACCAGCGCGAGCCCGGCGACGATCGTGTATCCGAGCGCGAGCTGACCACGGCAGAGCCAGTCGGAGAACCGTTCCCGCTCGTCCTTGAGCCGGGAGAACACGGGAAGGGCGACCGTCGTGAGCGGGATGCGCACCTGATTCAGCGGCGTCATCAGGAGTTGGAACGCCCGGCTGTACACGCCGAGGGAGACGGCGCCGAACCGGATGCCGACGAGGACGTTGTCCACGTTGTTGCTGACGTAGCTCACGAGCTGCGAGGCGAGCATGTTCCAGCCGAACCGGAGGAAGCCGCGGATGGACGCATCGCGGCGGGGAAGACCGGGGATCCACCTGGCGGCGATCACGAGCACCGTGAGGAGGATGAGCGCCTGCCCGAGCTGCTGGGCGACGAGGGCCCAGTAGCCCCAGCCGAGCAGGGCGCCGGTGATCGCGATGATCAGAGCGAGGGCCGGAGCGATGATGTCGGCCGAGGCGACGGCGCTGAACTTCAGCCTGCGCACGAGGTCGGCGCGGTACTGCGTTCCGAGTCCGTTGATCAGGAAGGTGAGCGAGAGCGCGTGCGCGATCGGCACGAGATCGGGCTGCCGGAACGCGGCAGCGATCAGGCCGGCTCCGCAGAACACGATCACCGAGAGGCAGAGCCCGATCGCCGCATTCACCCAGAACAGATTGTCGCGCTGACCGCGGGTGACGGTCGTTGCCTGGATGGCGGCGGAGGAGAGGCCGAAGTCTCTGAACAGCTCGCCGACCCCGATGATGGCGACGACCATCGCGATGAGCCCGTAGTCGTGCGGCGACAGCAGCCGGGCGAGCACGACGACGGACGCCACCTGCACGAGGACCTTGCCGCCCTGCGCGGCCAGCGTGACAGCCGCGCCGCGCGCTGCCTGTGCTCCGAGTCGTTGCGGCGGCCGATCCTGGCGGGCGGCGGCCGCGGCTGCATTCAGTTCCGCGCGTTCCTCATCGGCGACCTCCGTCGGGGTCGCCGCGGCGAAGTCCGCCGCGTCGCCGACGACCTCCTGGTCCGGCGTCTCCGTGACCACTGCGCCCGCGCTCGTCTGTTCGCGCCCTCCGCGATGGCGGCCGGGTGTGCGGGGCGGGCGACGGTTGCTCATGGTGTCGGCGATCCTGCGCCGTCCGGTTCGGACGACGCCGCTGTGCGGGACGCTGCGCCCGCAGCGCGCCGACGGCGGAACGTCCCCTTCGCCATCCGGTACGCCTCGCGCAGCCGAGGAAGCGCGAGCATGGACAGCGAGAATCCGCGGTATCGCGGCACGGCTCCTCCGGCGAGCCGAGCGCCGAGCAGTCGGCCGGCCAGCGTCTCCCTGCGGGTAGTCTGAAGCGGCTGGACCGCTGCGAGGTCGGCGATGTCCATCGCCGTCACAGAGATGACCCCGGCTTCGACGGCGCGGAGCACGATGTCGTAGCCGCGCTCGGTGCGAGCGATCAGGGCGCTTCGTCCTGCACCCTCGGCGAAGACCGGATAGCCCTGAGCATCCGCCCGCCAGAAGTCGGCGGCGGTGATGTCTGCGCTCTCGCCGACCCCGTCTGCGCAAATCTTGCAGCGCCATTGCACCGCCGGCCCGAGCGTGGATCCCCACGTCTGTTCGTAGCTGGCGTCGACGCTCGTGCCGTCCGTGCGGACGGCGGTGAAACGCCCCGGCCAGCCGCGCCCTCGATACCAGAGGTCGTCGAGCTGATCGTCCGCGGAGACCCCCAGCGATTCGACCAGCGCGTCCGTCGCATGCTGACTGGGCGTTCCGGCGCAGAAGAACGAGAGGATGACCGGATCGTCGCCCGGTTCCGCCGCCTGCGCGTCCGGCCTGGTCGCGATCAGCGAGCGCACGGCGGACGCCTCGCACGGCTTGCCGATGAACACGGAGCCGTTCTGCACGGCAGCGGGCTGGGCGGCGCTCGCCGTCGGCGCATAGCGGGAACCGGCGGAGGCGATCGCCTGGTCGCGCGTCATGATCGTGACGCTCACGGTCCGGCGCGGCTCTGCTGCTTCGGCGGTCGCGCCCACCATGCGTGCAGCCTGACCGGTCTCCAGCAACCAGGCAGCGATCGCCGTCAGGGCACCGCCGCTCGATCCACGGTGGCGTGTGTCCGAGTCGGTCGCCCACGCCTTCCACGCGCGGACCACGGGCCCCATCGTGGGGTGGCGCCTGGCGCCGGACGGATTCGCGGCACGCACGGTGACACCTGGACAGGCGTCTGTGAACCGTTCGACGGCGTCCGCGGAGACCGTATCGGTCGCTTCCGCGTCCCGCCGCACGGGACGCAGGAAGCCGTCCGGCGACCGTCGCATCTCCACCCCTGGGTCGAGCAGTGCGCACGCACCGCATCCCGAGCAGTTGCCGGAGCGGACCACCTTCTCGATCGCCTCATCCAGGGCGGCGGATGCCGGGCTCAGTGCCCCGGCTGGCAGCGTCGACGTGGTCACGCCACCTCCCGCAGAGCCTGCTCGGCTAGGCCGATGGTCGCCTGGGCGCGCGCTCTGGCGCTCGCCGCGTCGTCGACGAGGCTGGGCGAGTCGAGCTCCCGCAGCGTCTCGGCGACAGGGTCGTCGCTCGTGCGCAGGTCGACGGTGTGATGCCAGCCGAGGTCGCCGAGCAGGGGAGTGAACTTGCGCGAGTACGCGAGGGGGATGGCGGGTGTCCCGACCGAGAGCGCATTGAGGCAGGCGTGCATCCGCGAGCCGATCACGACGGCGGCGGATGCGACGGTGGTGCGCACATCGTCGAGACCGGTCGGAACCACGACTTCGGCATCTGGCGCGACGGTGGACGAGAACTCCTGGATGGCCGCGATATCGGAGTCCGGGTTGTCTGAGTCGAGGACGTGGGCGAGCAGGGTGACGTCCCTGCCGTTCGCCAGAAGCGCTCTGTACAGGTCTGAGACCGTGGAGCGGTACGCCTGCGCGTCGACGTGGCTGTTGGGGAACCAGAGCAGCCCGGAGATGTTGAGAACGACGTCCCTTGTCGTTGCCACGTCTGGCCGGGGGAGTGCGAACACGACGTCCGTGGTCAGCACGTCGGCGGCGCGGCCGAGCTGTCCTGCGTGATCTGCGCTCGCCGAATCCCTCGCCATCACGAGGGCAGAGCGGCGCAGGGAGTGCCTGCCGATGGCGCGGCCTCGTCTGCTGTCGAACGGGCCGATGGTCTGCGGGCCGAGCACGACCGGCACTCCGGCCTGTGTGGCGAACTCGGCGACGGTCGACATGACGACCAGTCGCCTGGTGCCGTAGATGTCGGCGAAGCTGTCTCCTGAGCGGGTGTCGACCACGAGGTCGAATCCGGCCAGCCAGTCCTGCATCCCAGCTTTGCCGAGCACGCGCTCCTTGACCAGCGAGCGGACCCGGCCGATCGGGAGCTGCGGCACTCTTCTGCCATAGTTCTGGAAGGTGATGTCCGCGTCCGGCCAGACGCGCGTCACCAGTTCGGCAGTGCCGGACCCGAGGGCGCGGACGCCGAGGTTGGGCGAGGCGTCGTCGGCCCAAAGGATCAGAACACGCATGGCAACACTTCCGTCATCGGTTCGGCGGATGCAGGGGACGCGTCCCTCACGCGCCTGTCCCGGCAGCCGTCGCACGGGTGCCTCTAACTGAGACTTACTCATGTATCTTAGCCTCATGTCCCGTCGGCCGACCCCGGCGAAACTGGCCCCAGTACGGGGCGCGCGGCTCGCCGTCCTGGCACCGCAGGGACACAATGGACCGCGGAAGGGTGCCGGAGCACCACGACACGAAGGGGATGACCGTGGCCGAGCTGATCGTGCAGCAGTCCTTCCCTGAGCCGCGCCCAACCACCAACCCGTACCTCGTGATGCTGCGGGACAGCATCCGTGACCAGCCAGGGGTCGAGCTGCGAACGTTCAGCTGGCGGGGAGCGCTCACCCGCCGGTACGACGTCTTCCACGTGCACTGGCCGGAGATCCTCGTCTCCGGGCACAGCCCGCTCAAGAAACTCGCGCGCCAGGTCCTGACCCTGGCTCTCGTCGGCAAGCTCGCGCTGACCAGGACGCCGATCGTGCGCACCGTGCACAACCTCGACCTGCCGGACGGCATCTCGCGTCGGGAACGCTGGCTGCTGCGCCTGATCGACCGGCGCACCACCCTGCGCATCCGCCTCAACCCGCTCACGCCGCTCCCGGACGGCTCGGCGTCGGAGACCATCGTGCACGGCCACTACCGCGGATGGTTCGCGCCGTACCCGCGGTCACCGCGCATCCCCGGACGGCTGGCCTACGTCGGACTCATCCGGCGATACAAGGGTGTCGACACGCTGCTCTCGGCGTTCCGCTCCGCATTCGCGGGAGAGGCCGCCGCCTCGCTCACGGTCGGCGGCAAGCCGTCGTCGGAGGAGCTCGTCTCACAGTTGCGCTCACTGTCGGAGGGAGACGACAGGGTCGCCATGCACTTCGCCTTCCTCAGTGACGCCGAACTGGTCGAGGCGGTGACGCGCTCCGAGCTCGTCGTGCTTCCGTACCGGGAGATGCACAACTCGGGCGGAGCGCTCTCGGCCCTCTCGCTCGACCGTCCCGTTCTCGTGCCAGACAACGAGGTGAATGCCATGCTGGCCGCAGAGGTCGGCGACGAGTGGGTGCTGCGGTATGACGGCGAGCTCTCCTCCGACGATCTCGAGGACGCGCTCGCACGGGCGCGGCGGTTGTCGCCGGAGGCCACGCCAGACCTCTCCCTCCGCAACTGGGACGATGCGGGCAGAGCCCACGTCGCCGCATATCGCCGCGCCATCGCGCTGCTGCGTCGGGGCTGACCACCGCCTCCGTCAGCGGCTGAACCGGCCCTCGCGGACGAGCGTTCCGCTTCGCAGTGCGTCGCCAAGCGAGCGCGCGGAGAGACCACGTTCGGTGTACCCGTCGAGGACGCGCGCGATCAGGTCGACGCGGTCGACAGAGGGCGGTGTTCCGTCGTCGACGCCGTCGACCGCGTCGGCGAAGTTGTCGTGAGCGAGCAGGATGGCGCCCCTGCCTGCTCCGCGAAGGGCGGCGGCGACCCGCTGCTCCTGGTCCACATCGGCACGAGAGTCCCAGGTCGTCGGACCCCACAGCACGGGCGTCAGCTCCGCAGCCCGGACGGCCCGCCAGACGCGGAAGGTCTGATGCCCGTACGGTGGTCGGAACCAGCGCACCCTGCGCCCTGCTGCGTCCTCCAGTTCGCGGCGGCCATCCCGCAGCCTGCCGCGGACTTCGTCGATCGGCATGGCGGTCAGATCGCGGTGGTCCGTGCCGTGCAGCGCGATCTCGTGACCGGCGTCCACCATCGCGCGCAGCAGGCCGGGATCGGTGCGCACGCGACTGAGCAGCACGAAGAAGGTGGCGGTTGCTCCACGTTCAGCGAGAACGCCGAGGATGCGATCGGTGCTGCCGGAGACGGGCCCGTCGTCGTAGGTCAGCACGAACTCCGGAGCTTCGGTGCGCACAGAGACGACCGTTCCGACGAACCAGGTGGCTCGCCGTGCCGCCGCGACGGCTGTGCTTCTCGCGCTCATGGAGCAGACTCCGTTCTCGCATACTCCAGGTAGACCATCCCTGCTGCGCCAGACACCATCCCGCCGCCGCGCCACACCGCCCTGGCGCCTCGTGCCTGGTGGCGCAGAGAGCGCGTGAGCACGCCGACGCCCCAGCGCACGGCCCCGCCCGCGATCCGGGCGACACCGCCGGCCAGGCAGGCAGCACGCGCGCCGAGCGCGCGGACACCTCCGCCGGTGAGGCGGACGCGCAGCACGCTGGCCGAGTTGCCGTGACTCCACGCTCGGCGGAGCACCCAGCGCCTGGTCATGCGCTCCACGGGAACGAGATCGGTGATGACGGATTCGTCGCACCAGACCATCCGATGGCCCGCCGCGTGCAACTGTCGGCTGAACAGGGTGTCCTCGCCGCCGCTCAGGCCGAGGTCATCGGCGAAGCGCACGCCGGACGCCCGAACCTGGTCGAGATCGAGCAGCAGGTTCCCTGCGGCAGCGACGTCGATCGCGGTTCCCGTCGGCATGCTCCTGCGGGTGTAGAACGATCCGGCGGCGAGCCATGGATCGAGCGGTCCTGCGAACGAGGCGACGACCCGCCCGGAGACGGCGGCCGGCGTGCCCGTCGCCTCCCAGGTCTGAAGCAGGAAGCTGAGCCAGCCGTCGTGCGGGTGCTCGTCGTCGTCGATGAAGGCCAGGAGGCGGGATGTCGCGCCTTCGTCGAGAGCGCGATTCCGAACGGCGGAGATGCCGGGATGTGCTTCGACCACATAGCGGATGCGGTCGTCGCCGATCGCGTCGACGGCTGGTCTCCCGCTGCCATCCGGATCGTTGTCGATCACGAGGACGTCTGCGACCCACCGCGTCGCGTTCGGAACCTCCGCGGGACGTTCGACCTCGTCGGCGTGCGCCAGCAGCATCGGGAGCAGTGCGGTGAGCTCGGCTGGACGGTGGAACGTCGGCACGGCTATCGTCACTCTCACCGGCTCGTCCGGTTGCACTGCATCCACCCCCTTGGCTCTAAGAGCGGAAGTCTATGCCAGACCGAGCACGTTTCGCGGGTTGCGCCGTCATCGTCGTGAACTACGCGTCGACGGCCCTGCTATCGCAGAACCTGGTGCGGCTGACCAGAGCGGCTCCGGGGCTCACGGTCGTGGTCGTCGACAACCTGAGCACGGCGCAGGAGCGGCGCGCGGTGACGGGCCTTGCGGCGGATGAAGGGTGGACGACCGTTCTGCCGGAGACGAATCTCGGCTTCGGCCTTGGCATGAACGCTGGCGTCGAACGAGCGATGGAACTCGGCGCCGACCGCTTCCTCCTGCTCAATCCCGATGCGTCGATCGCGCCGGACGACGCAGCGCACCTCTTCGCGCGCGTGGCGGCCGAGCCTCTGACGCTCGTCTCCCCCGTCGTCCGCCGGCCGGACGGCTCGACCTGGTTCGCGGGTGCGGACGTCTCGCTCGCCGACGGCAGGATGAGCTCCGCCGCCAAGCGACCGCAGCCGCCAGAGCGCAGGGCTGAGCCCTGGCTGAGCGGCGCCTGCCTGTGCGTCGGCGCCGAGCTCTGGCGGCGGGTCGGCGGGTTCGCAGACGGCTACTTCCTCTACTGGGAGGATGTGGAGCTCTCGCACCGGGTCCTCGCCGTCGGCGGAGCACTGGACGTGGCACGGGATGCTGTCGCCGAGCACGCGGAGGGCGGCACGCAGCAGTCGGGGGACGAGCACGCGTCTCCGGCCAAATCGAACGGCTACTACTACTTCAACATCCGCAACCGGCTGCTGTTCGCTGCCCGTAACCTGGACTCGGGCGACCTGATCGCCTGGCGTCGCACGGCCGTTCCCGTCGCCTGGGAGATCCTGTTGCAGGGCGGTCGACGTCAGTTCCTGCATTCGCTGCGGCCGTTCGCTGCTGCGGCCAGAGCACTGCGAGACGGGAGGCGGATCGTGCGAGACGAACTGCGAACGCGAGCAACGGGCAGGGGGAGCGCGTGAGCGTCCGGTCGAAGCTGAAACGGTACACGGAGTTGGCGCGCGGCGTGCTGCGGGGTCACCCTGGTGCGCGGATCGCCGGGGGCGTGCGGCTGAGCGGTCCAGGCAGCATCGAGCTCGCCCGCGGAAGTGCGCTGCGCAAGGGCGTGAGGGTCTGGGTCGGCGCTGGGGCGACGCTGCAGCTCGAGCGCGGAAGCGCCATCGGGCCGAGGTCGATCGTCAACGTCGAGTCCGGGGTGCGCCTCGGCGCAGGTACGCAGGTCTCCTGGGATGCGCAGATCCTGGACACAGACTTCCACCGCATCACGGCCCCGGATGGGACTGTGCGCTCCCACACCGCTCCGATCGTCATCGGCGCACACGTCCTGATCGGCACGGGCGCGCTCATCCTCAAGGGGGTGACGCTCGGCGACGGCGCTGTGGTCGCCGCCGGTTCGGTTGTCACGCGCTCTGTCGCGCCAGGTGTCGTCGTCGGTGGGAATCCTGCTGGCCCCATCGGCACGTCTGCGTCTTGGACCTGATTTCGCACGGCCCCCGGATGAGGGGGCGACAAGTGAGGAAATCTCGCATTAGTCTGTAGGTAGCAACAGCGACCCGACCCTGGTGCGATCAGCAAGTGTACTTCTCGCAGGTCTCGACGAGAAGCGGACCACACTCCGGTCGATCCGTCGTTCCGTTCGACGACCGAGAGCGAGAGAGTCATGGGCAATGGGGGAACGCGCCTCAGCATCGCACTCGTCGGCACGCGCGGCGTTCCGGCCAGGTACGGCGGATTCGAGACGTGCGTCGACGAGGTCGGCAGGCGCCTGGCGGAGCGCGGCCACGATGTCGTCGTCTACTGCCGCAGCCTCGACGAGGACGCCGACCAGCCGGAGACCTACGCCGGGATGCGCCTCGTGCACCTGGGCGCGCTGCGCAAGCGGTCCCTCGAAACGCTGAGCCACACCGGTCTCTCCGTCGCGCACCTGCTGCGTCACCGCACGGACGCCGCCATCGTCTTCAACGCGGCCAACTCGCCGTACCTCCCGCTCATCCGCGCCGCGCGCATTCCCGTCGCCACACACGTCGACGGACTGGAGTGGCGCAGGGCGAAATGGGGCAGGGGAGGGCGAACGTACTACCGCTTCGCCGAATCCTGGGCGGTCCGCTGGTCCGACGCTCTGATCGCCGACGCCCACGGCATCGCCGACTACTACCGCGACGAGTTCGACGCGGGAACGGAACTCATCTCATACGGCGCCCCGCAGATCGACGACGCAGCCGATCTGCTCGCCGACCGCGACCTGGAGCCGGGCGGATACCACCTCGTGGTCGCGCGCTTCGAGGCGGAGAACCACGTGGACATCATCGTCGACGGCTACCGCAGAAGCGGGGCGCGCAAGCCGCTCATCGTCGTCGGCTCTGCGCCGTACGCCGACGCGTACACCCAGAAGGTCCACGGGCTCGGCGACGACAGAGTCACCTTCCTCGGCGGGGTGTGGGACCAGCGGCTGCTCGATCAGCTCTACGCCGGTGCGTACACCTACCTCCACGGACACTCCGTCGGCGGGACGAACCCGTCCCTATTGCGGGCGCTCGGCGCCGGCGCTCCGACGATCGCGTACGACGTCTCGTTCAACCGCGAGGTCGTCGGCGACTCCGGCACATTCTTCTCAGACGCGGCAGGCGTCGCCGCAGCGATCGACGCGGCAGAGGCCGACCAGGAGGCCGTCGCGGCCAGAGGCGTCATCGCCCGTCAACGCGCGGCTGCATACGACTGGGATGCGGTGGCGGACGCATACGAGCGGATGTGCCTGAGCCTCGCTTCCCGCGAACTTCGCCGCCCACGCCGCCCGCTCTTCGCGCAGCGCACAGGGCGGGCGGGACGCACAGCGGCGGAGACCGCGACCGCGACGGCAGCCCCCACCGTCCCCGCAGCAGCACAGGAGGTGCTGTGATGATCGGCGACAGCGCATCCACCGTCGGCGCCGGCCGAGAGGGCTACCTCGACGTCGTCCGCCGGCTCGCCGCTGCGCAGAAGCCCGCCGCACGGTCGGCGCCGGCGTACTCCCGGTTCGTCAACCGCCGCATCGGCCGCTACCTCGCCGCCTGGGCGTATCGGGCCGGACTCTCGCCGAACGCCGTCACCGGCATCAGCGCCGTCTTCACCTTCGCGGCCATCGTCCTGCTGATCGTGCTGCCTCCGTCGTGGGGACAGGGCATCGGGATCGCGGCACTGCTCCTCGTCGGCTACGCCTTCGACTCGGCCGACGGCCAGGTCTCGCGCCTGCAGGGCACGAGCAGCCCGTCAGGGGAATGGCTCGATCACATGGTCGACGCCACGAAGGTGTCGACCATGCCGCTCGCGCTCGCCGTCGGCTTCTACCGCTTCGACGTCGTTCCGATCGGGTGGCTCCTCGTCCCGATCGCCTTCGCCGTCGTCTCCGCCGTGCTGTTCTTCGGGATGATCCTGACCGAGCAGCTCCGTCGTCGCACGGCAGGCGCCGTGCCGCTCGCCGCAGAGCAGCCGGGCAGGCCGTCATGGCTGCGCGCTCTCGCCGTTCTGCCGATGGACTACGGAGTGCTGTGCATCTCCTTCGTCCTCCTCGGCGCCGTGCAGGTCTTCGTGGTCGTCTACACGCTGATCGCCATCGCCACCACTGCGTTTCTGCTCCTCGCCGCCACCAAGTGGTTCCGTGAGCTTCGCGCCTGGACGCCGACCCCGTCCAAGGCCACACCTCAGAAAGGGGACCTCCGATGACGAAGGTCGACAACCACCCCAACCGGATGAGCACGAAGAGGATCGTCCTCATCGTCGTCGGCGGAGTCGTGGTGCTGCTGGTCGCAGCTGCTCTCATCGTGGCCGGTGTCCGCGGCGCGGCCACCAAGGCCGCCGCGGACGCGAACGCGCCGTTCACCCTGCCCACCTACGGAACCAACTCCCCTCCTCCTCCGACGCCCAGTGCGACGCCCTCCGCATCCACGGGCGGCGGCAGCACCACGGCGCCGAAGGCCGACGCCCGCTACGGCGCTGCGGTGGCGCAGACCGTCGCCAAGAACGTCGACGCGAAGCTCAGCGGAGGCATGACAGCGAAAGTCGTGTCCGTCACGTCGGTCGACGGCAAGGCGATCCGCGCCGGTGAGACGGCTGGACCCGCGTTGAAGGTGACGATCGACCTGGCCAACACCACCGGCAAGGACGTCTCGCTCGCCCAGGTCTCCGTGAACGCGTTCTACGGAGGCAAGTCCACCCCGGCATCCGTGCTGACAGACGGGGCCAAGCCGCTGCTCGGACCTCTCGCGGCCGGGGCGACAGCCACGGGAACGTACATCTTCTCCGTCCCTGACGACCAGCAGAGCTCGGCCGTCTTCACGATGACCGACGCCGCAGGGTCGCCGATCACGGTCTTCAAGTAAGGGCCGGCCAGAGCCAGCAGTCATGCACGCCGTCACCGTCCTCGCCGCCGCCGTCACCGGCCCGACCGTCGATCGCACTCTGATCGCGGTCGCCGGTATCGCGGCGGCGATCGCGGCGTTCGTCGTGTTGCGCCGCTCTCCGAAGCTGGCGGTCGGCGTGTGGATCGTCGTGCTCTGCTTCGTGCCGGTCTGGCTGGGCCTGGGGATCGGATTCAACGGGAACTACTACCTTCCCGCTGTCAGCGCGGCAGCGCTTCTGGTGATCGTGACGCTCCTGCCGATCCACTCGTTCCGCTTCAGCCTGCTCGACGCGCTGGTCATTCTGCTGGTGGTGTTCGCCCTCGCGTCGCTGCTCACGGAGAACCCCGGCATCGCGCTCGGATTCGCCTTCTCCTTGGTCACGTACTTCATCGTCGGCTACATCCTGGGAAGGGTCGCTCCGCTGCGCGTCGACCCGAGCTGGATCTACGGGGCGGTGGCTGTTGCGTTCACGGTGGTGAGCATCCTCGCGATCATCGAGTTCTTCGCCGGCTGGAATCCGTTCGTGCTCATCAAGGTCAACAACTCCATGTACTCGGTCTGGGGCACGCTTCAGGCGCGTGGAGGCGTTCTGCGAGCGGAGGGCGCGTTCGGGCACTCGATCGCCCTCGGATCGAGCCTCGCCATCGCCATCCCGCTGACGCTCGCCGCGCGCTTCCCGCTCCTGGTCAGGGCCGGCATGGTGCTGCTGATGCTCCTCGCCACCGTGTTCACGTTCAGCAGGATCGGGATGATCGGTGCGCTGCTCGGGCTGGTGCTCTCGATCATCTTCATGCGCGACGCGATCTCGCGCCGCAGCAGGATCGTGCTGACAACCACGCTCGTCGTGGTCTCCGCTGTGCTCTTCCCCCTCGTGACGACCGTGTTCGACGACGCGGGCGCCGAGGCGTCCGGCAGTGCCGCATACCGCGGGGACCTGGTGTCGCTGCTCGGCAGCATGAACCTGGTCGGCGTCGCGGACTCCGCCACGAAGGACTCGACAGGGCAGGTCTACTTCGGCAACTTCCGCTCGATCGACAGCCAGCTCATCCTCACAGGGCTCTCCAGCGGCCTGATCGCCCTCGCGCTGATCGTCGTCGCCCTGATCGCAGGAATCGTCCTCGTCGTGTCCCGTCGCGCGACGGCGCCGACGATCGCCGTCGTCGCGCAGATCCCTGCGCTGGCGACGGTCGCGCTCATCACCCAGTACTCCGTGTTCGTGTGGTTCGCCATCGGACTCGCGGCCTCGACGCAACTCGCACTGCGCCGCCGCGGTTCGTCCGAGCTGTCCGCCGAACTCAGCATCACCCACCGACCAGAACCAGAGAAGTCCAGGGACATCGTGGTCGCTAGCCGCGGAAGGGGAGCCTAGAATGCCTCCAGCACGCTCGCGGCATGTTCTACCACCCCGTCCCACCTCCGACCATGTGAGAGGCATCGCAATGAGCCAGCACCAGTACCTCGCCGGATTCAGGCGCTATTGGTACATCGTCGTGATCGCGACGATCGTCGGAGCGATGGGGGGATGGGGGCTGTCGCAGCTCGCGACCCCCGTATACACCGCCACCTCGAGCCTCTACTTCTCGCTGAACTTCGGCGGCTCGGCGAACGACCTGAACCAGGGCTCGACGTACACGCAGAACCAGATGCTCTCGTTCGCGCAGCTCGCGGAGTCTCCGCTCGTCCTGAACCCGGTGATCGAGCAGCTCAACCTGCCGGACACCCCGAAGAGCCTGGCGGACGCCATCGGAGTGAGCACGCCGCAGAACACGGTCATTCTCGAGCTCTCCGTGTCGGACCCCGATCCGGCTGAGGCGGCGAAGATCGCGAACGCCGTCTCCGCCAGCCTGAGTGACATGGTCGAGCAGATCGCGCCGAAGAGCGTCTCCGGCGGATCCACGGTGTCGGTGCGGGTCATCCAGCCCGCTGCGCTTCCGCAGACTCCGTCGTCGCCGAACACGAGGCTCAACCTGGTAGCCGGTCTCGTGATCGGCTTGCTGCTCGGCTCGCTCATCATCGTGCTGCGTGAGCTGCTGGACACCAGAGTGCACTCCGCGGCCATCGCCACTGCGGTGACCGGCGTGCCGCTACTCGGCACGGCAGACAAGGAGAAGCGTCGAGCTGTCGGCCCCGTCGTGCTGCGCGATCCGCTGTCCAACGCGGCGGAGAACTACCGGCAGCTCCGGTCCAACCTGGAGTTCGTCGCTGTGGACTCCGACCACCTCGGCTTCGTCGTCACCTCCTCCGTGCCTGGCGAGGGCAAGTCGCTGATCGCGCTCAATCTCGCCCTCGCACTGGCAGAGGGAGGCAGGAAAGTGCTCCTCGTCGACGCCGACCTGCGCAGGCCGATGGTGGCCGCGTACACGGGTCTGCCTGGCGAGGCCGGTCTGACCTCGGTGCTGATCGGCCGCGCGAAGGTCGACGACGTCATCCAGATGTGGGGTGAGACTGGCCTGAACGTGCTCGCCAGCGGTCCCATCCCGCCGAACCCGAGCGAGCTGCTGTCCTCACGCGCGATGGGCGACCTCGTCGCCACCCTCGTGCAGGACTACGACGTCGTCGTGTTCGACACGGCCCCCGTCGGCGCTGTGGCGGACGCCGCCATCCTCGCACCCCTGCTCGACGGTGCGCTGCTGGTGGCCGATCGAACCAGAGTGCACCGTCCGCAGCTCGCGCAGACGATGGACTCTCTGGAGAAGTCCGGTGTGCGCGTGCTCGGCCTCGTCATGAACAGGTCGACCCCTGCCAAGGACCAGCACGCGTACTACTACCGTCCGATGGAGACTGCTAAGAAGCCGTGGTGGCGCCGGATGTTCGGCGGCCGCTCCGCTGTGCCGCCGACGATCGCGCCGCGCGTGGCTCCCGTGCGGCCGCGGGCGTCGTCAACAGAGGACGCCGGTCCGCGCGATGCGGAGGCCGACGCAGGTCGACCGACCGGGGCAGAGGCGGTCCACCTGGAGGCTCGGGAGACAGCGCGTCAGCGCGCCTTCGTCCAGGAGATCGACGACTCGCCGCTGGACGACGAGTTCGCGGACGAGCTCGACGACCCAGCGATGGACGACGACGACCTGTACGAGCCGGCCGCGGTAGGCGGACCGCACCGCGCGGTGGGAACGGACGAGGCAGAGCGCAGCTAGGGCTGCAGGCAGCGCGGATCAGGCGCGGCCGGTGAGGCGGCGCACGATGCCGGCGATCCTGCGGCGGTAGCCGTCGACGCTGTGCCGCTCCTCTGCCGCAACGGTGTCCCCGTGCACCGCCTCGGTGTGCTCCGACCACGACGCGATCGTGTGCTGGAGCGCATCGGCCAGCGCATCCGAACTGCCGGGCGTGACGGTCGTCGCCGTCCGGTAACCTGCCGTCGCCTCGAGGAGGCCGCTGGTCGCGCTGGCGATCACCGGACGGCCGGCGAGGATGGCCTCGACCGCCGTGTTCCCGAACGGTTCGTCGACGCGGGAGGGGACGACGACGATGTCGCCGGAACCCACCAGCTCCCACACCGACGGCTGGAAGCCGTGGAAGGTGACGCGAGAGCCCAGATCGGCGCCGGCCACCTGCTCCCGGAGTTCGCTCTCGTACCACTCGTAGCCCGGGAAGACGGAGCCGACGAGGTCGAGCTCTGCATGGACGCCGCGGGAGCGCAGCTCGGCCACGGCGTCGATGGCGATGTCGACGCCTTTGCGCGGCGACAGCCTGCCGATGTATGTGAGGTGGACGCTGTCCGCCAGCTCGCGGCGGATCGGCTGCCGCTCCGGTGGTCCTGGCACGGCGTTGTACACGACCTCGGTCCGCCGTGCGAGCGCCCGGAACGAGCTGTCGATCACGCCGACGCTGAAGCGGCTGTTGGCCACCAGGGCGGACGAGAGGAAGAGGGGGAGGGCCAGCACGCGGCGCATGAGGGCGGAGGCGGACGCCTCTCCCTCGTGCACGTGCGTGAGCGCCGGAATCCTGTGCGCCCTGGCCAGGACGGCCCAGAGCGGGATGGTGATGGTGTTGACGTAGACGAGGGCAGGCCGTTCGCGGCGGATCAGAGCAGAGCCGTGCACGGTGCCTGCCGCCGTGGTGCGGAGGAAGCGGAGCATCCCGAGCGGACGGAGCACGCTCTTGCGCAGCACCGGGCTCTCGCAGATCTCCACACGCGCCCCGCGTGCGCGGAGGGCGGAGAGGAGGGGGCCGTCCCCAGGAACGGTGACGACCACCTCCCAGCCGTCGTCGATCAGTCCGCTCACGCTCTCGAGCATCACCCTGTCGGAGCCGTAGAGCTCCGCGCTGGGATGTGCGACGAGGATGGTCGCGTTCTGCCTGCGACGGCTGGGGGTGGTCATCTCCTAATGGTGTCCTACTGAGCCGGGCTGACGACGAAGTTGTCGAACTTCGTGGTCAGCGGGGTGTCGGTCGCCGTGCCGGACAGGTAGGCGCGGAGCCCGACGGAACCGGCGACCTGAAGGCCGGCGGTGCTGTCGGTCACGCTGGCCTGCCACGTGGTCGGCTCGGTGGTGCCGACCTTCCACAGCCTGGCGCGGATGGTGGTCGGCGAGGTGCCGAACACCTGCAGTCGCAGCTGGTACTGCGTTCCAGGGGCGTATGTCACGCCTGTGACGTTCACCAGTTGCAGAGCCGTCGAACCCTGGAGCAGTTGCAGCTGCACCACGTTGTTGGTCTGCGACCAGACCCTCGCCGTGTACTCGAGGGAGCCGACGGACCGCCCGATGGCCGAGACGTAGATGCCGCCGCCTGTGGACGTCCTGTCCGTGCTGAACTGCACCGTCGTGTCGGTGTTCGTGCTGGCGATCCCGCCGAGCAGCTCGGTCTTGGTCGACCCTGCTGCCCCCACGATCGTGCCGGTGCCTGAGCCGACGGTGTACGCCGATGCCGCTCCAGCTCCGGTCCACGCGCCGCCCAGGTCGGCCGTTCCCCAGCCGCTTGCCGAGGTGCGCTCGAACGTGTCGGACGCGATCGCCGCCGGCGGCGGGGCCGTGACCGTCACCGGCTTGGTAGCGGGCGACGATGCGAGACCCAGGTTGTCCGTCACCGTCAGCGTGACGGTGTACGTCCCTGCGGCCGCGTACGTGTGGGATGCCGTTGCTCCCGTCGCTGTCGCTCCGTCTCCGAAGTTCCAGGCGTAGGAGGCGACTGTCCCGTCCGGGTCGGTCGACGCACTGCCGTTCACAGCGACCCCGAGACCGTTCGGCGTTGCCGTGAAGGACGCGACCGGCGGCTGGTTGGGTACGGCCACCGTGGTCACCTGGTGCTGCACAGGCGCTCCGGCGAGACCCAGGTTGTCCGTCACGGTGAGGGTCACCGTGAAGTTCCCTGCCGAACCGTATGCGTGCGTCGGGTTGACACCGGTGCCGGTCGTGCCGTCACCGAAGTCCCAGGCGTACGAGGCGACTGTCCCATCCGAGTCGGTCGACCCAGAGCCATCGAAGGCGACGCTCAGGTTCGACACCGCGGAGGTGAACGCAGCCACCGGCGCCTGGTTGGGCGGCGGGGCCGTGACCGTCACGGCCGTCGTCTTGGTGTTGGTGGCGCCCTGGTTGTCCGTCACAGTCAGCTTCACGGCGTAGCTGCCGCTCTGCACGTAGCTGTGGCTGGCCGTCGCACCTGTCGCGGTCGAGCCGTCTCCGAAGTCCCACGCGTAGCTGGCGATGGTTCCGTCCGGGTCGGTCGACGCACTGCCGTCGACGTTCACCGTGAGCCCGGTCTGGTTCGAGGTGAACGAGGCGACGGGCGGCTGGTTGGGCAGCGTTCCGGATGTTCCGAGCGAGTAGTGGTTCGCCACATCCTGAGCGCTCAGCTCGCTGGAGTAGACCGCGGCCTCATCGAGCGTGCCGTTGAAGTACGGTCCGGTCGAGCCCCACGTGTTGTCACCGCCGATGCGCCAGTAGCCGCTGTAGCTCTGCGCTCCGGTCTGCGGGTTGGTGCCGACCAGCGCGCCGTCCACGTACAGCTTCATGCCGTCCGCAGCCTGCGTCGCCACCGCGTAGTGCCACTGGTTGTCGTTCAGCGCGTTCGGCGAGGTGATGGTGTTGGTCTGCCCTGTCCAGGTGCCGAACACGATGCGCCCGTCATCCTGCATGTAGACGTGACGGTCGTAGTTGCTCGACAGGCCGGTCTGCTGGTCGCCGAAGCCGATCAGCTTGCCGCCGTGGGTGGTGCTGGTCTTGAACCAGATCTCCTCGGAGTACGTCGTCGGGTTGCTGACCTGCTGGTTCGAGGTCACGATCCCGCCCGAGGAACCGTTGGAGTTGGTGTTGAACCGCACCGCGTTGTCCGTGGTTCCAGGGAGCACGCCGGACTGGTTCTTCGTCGTGGCAGTGCCGGAGTACGTGCCGTTGTTGCCGTACGGGTCTGCACTGACAGCCGTCGATCCACTCGTCTCGTCGAGACGCCAGTAGATGTCGGGGTTGGCGTTGTACACCGCGGCGCCGTATGCGTCGGCCGGGGCCGGCTGCAGCGGCGACGGGCGCCCGGAGGCGACGTACTGGTTCACGACCGTCGTCGGCGTGAGGACCGTCGGGTAGATGGAGACCTGCCCGATGCTGCCGGCGAAGAAGTTGCTCGACGGCTGGTTGGGCCAGCCGCCCAGGCTGTCGCCACCGACGCGCCAGTAGCCGGAGTACTGCTGGCCGCTGGTGACATCGGTGCGAGAGCCGACGAGCTTTCCGTCGATGTACAGCCGCATCCCGTTCGCGCCGAGCGACGCGACCACCTGGTGCCACTGGCCGTCGTTGAAGGCCGCAGAGCTGTTCACGGTCTGAGACGAACCGGGGTAGACGCCGAACCAGATCTTGCCGTTGTTGTCCATGTAGACGTGACGGTCGTAGCTGCCGGACGTTCCGGTGTTCGCGTTGCCGAACCCGATGATCTTGCCTCCGCTGGTGGTGGTCGTGTTGATCCACGCCTCCGCGGTGAAGGTGTCAGGTCCTGTGATCGACGACGGGGTCACTGCCCAGCCGGTCGAGTCTCCGCTGAACGTCGATGCGTTCACTCCGCTGACAGGGCCCGCCGCACCGTGGGTGACGCCGGCCTGCAACTGCAGATCGTTGAACCCGACGTGGTCGAGTCCTGCGCTTCCGCTCGCCTCATCGAGAGGCCAGTACGAGGATGCTCCCGCCGCCGTCACCGAGCTCGCGTACGCTCCGCCGCTGTTGCTGGCGCTGATGGTGACCGTGTTGCCGAGGCGCGAGATCTGGTTTCCATCCGGATCCGTGACGTACAGCCGGTAGGAGTGCGTACTCCCCGGCGTCAGTCCTGTGTCGATGAAGCCCATCGCCGGACGCGTCCAGAAGTTCGAGATCTGGTTGGTCTGGTACACCGGGTTGGCGGTGTTGCCGTCGCGGACGAGCTTGTAGTTCAGGTTGACGTTGTCCTGGTCGTATGTCGCGGTCCACGAGATGCGAGCCTGCCCTGCCGTGAAGGACGCGGCGTTCGGCACGAGCGGAACGTTGACGTTCGGCCCGAGCTTGCTCTTGACCACGGAGTTCATCGCGTACCGGGTGAGGCCGTACTGGGCGACGCCGTTGACGTACGGGAACTCTCCGCCGACGGCGAGGTAGTTGCCGTTGCCTGCGACAGACCACGCGGCCTGTCCCTGGCCGGTGAACGAGCCCGTCACGTACTGCGGGAACCAGTTCAGCAGGGTCGGGGACGGCTGGCCGCTGAAGTTCGCGTACGCGCCGTCTCCGTTGTTCGTGAGCGTGCCTGTGGTCGCCTTCGAGAAGGCGATCGTGTGGTGGTACGTCCACGGGTTGGTCTGCGGGAAGCCGCCGACGTTGCCGCAGTAGTGCGGGTGACCGGCGACATACAGAGCGTTGTTCATCGGGAAGATCGAGTACGTGTCACCGTGGCAGTCTTCGATCCAGTTGATGACTCCCGTGCTCGGGTCGGCAGAGAAGCTGCCCTCCAGGTTGCCGCCGGCGCCGAACACGTACCCGGAGCCGTAGACGGTGTCGCTGGTGGCGACGAGGGAGGTGATGCCTGCCTGTGTGCCGGCATCCCGCACCGTTTGGTTCGCTGCGAACGGCTGAACGGCGCCGGTGTCGCCCGTGACCATCGCGAGGCCGTACTCAGCGGTGCCGTTGACGTTCTGGAAGCGGCCGCCGAGGTAGGTCTTCGAACCGTCCGGGCTGACGGCGAGCGCGTCGACGACGTAGTCGGCGCTGGCGGCCCAGGTGGTGTTGAGGCTGCCGTCGGATGCGTTGATCTTGGCCACGTATCCCGTCGGGGTGCCGTTGACGGTGGTGAACGTTCCTCCGGCGTATACGGCGGTGTTGGTGGCGGCGAGTGCGCGAACCTGGCTCTCCATGATCGGACGGAAGGAGCTGATCACCTGGCCGGTTGCCGTGCTGATGGCCACGATGCGGTAGTAGTTCCCGCCGCCAGCTGTGGTGAAGTCGCCGCCGACGTAGATGCGGGAGCCGTCGGGGCTCGCGGTGATCGCCAGCGCCTGCGCGTTGAGCGGGACGTTGAAGCTGGAGATCAGGTTGCCTGTGGTGATGTCGTAGGCGAGGAGGTTGCTGCGCGGCGTCGTGTTCACACCGGCCGCCGCGCCTGCGGGGCGGGCCGTGGTGAACTTGCCTGCGACGTAGACGGTGTTGCCCACGACGACCTGCGCCCACGCGACGCCGTCGATCTGCGTGGTCGGCAGCGCATCGGCGGAGACGGTCGGAGGGGATGCGGGACTGGTCGGGTCCGGCGGCGCTGTGTCGGCCTGTGCGGGGGACGCGAGCGCGAGCCCTCCGAAGATGAGGCCGACGGTGGTGACGACCGCCGTCAGAATGCCCAGCGAGCGAGCGCGTGGGCGAGATTCAGTGCTCATGACAACCTCGGTGTCTGTGATGTGCGAGTGATGGGGGTTTGTTGGTCGGGTGATGCGATCGGTGTTGCTGGTCGTGCCGCGGCGGTGGAGGGCCTCATCAGTACGCCCCCACGGGATGCGTGAGCACTTTGACCGTCCGCCACATGATCACCAGGTCGCCGGTGAGCGACCAGTTCTCCACGTAGTAGAGGTCGAGTCGGACGCTTTCCTCCCAGGAGAGGTCGGAGCGGCCGTTCACCTGCCACATCCCGGTGAGTCCCGGCTTGATGTAGAGGCGGCGATGGACGTGGTTCTCATATCCCTCGACCTCGGAGCGCAGCGGGGGCCGCGGTCCGACCAGGCTCATGTCGCCGAGGAAGACATTGACGAGCTGGGGCAGCTCGTCGAGCGAGTACTTGCGCAGGATGCGGCCGACGCGGGTGACGCGAGGGTCGTCCTTGAGCTTGAAGAGCACGCCGTTGCCGTCGCTCTTCGCCTGCAGCTGGGCGAGGCGTGCTTCGGCGTCGACGCACATGGAACGGAACTTGAACATCCTGAACGTCTCGCCGTTGCGGCCGACGCGTTCCTGGGTGAACACCACCGGTCCCTTGTCGTCGAGCTTGACGAACAGGGCCACGGCGAGGAACACGGGGGAGAGCAGGGCGAGGGCGATGCCGGAGGCGAAGAAGTCGAACGCGCGCTTGAGCACGTGCTTGCCGCCCTCGAACTGCGGGATCTCCACGTGGATGAGCGGCAGCCCCTCCACAGGGCGGAAGTGGATGCGCGGGCCCGCGACGTCGGTGAGGCGCGACGCGAGCACGAGCTCCGTCGCCGTCCCTTCCAGCTTCCAGGCCAGCGTGCGCACGAAATCGCCGCTGGTCAGCGACTGACCTGCGACGATCACAGTGTCGACGCCGAGCCGCGCCGCGGCGTCTGCCACACCGTCCAGATCGGAGACGACAGGGACCTCGCGGTCGGGCGCTGCGATGCGCTTCTTCATCGCGGCGTCCTTCTTGGCGCCCTTGCGCTTGCCCGTGTCGAGGGAGGCGCCGACCACGTGGTACGCGGCGCCGGACTTGTTGTGGATCTGCCGCACGACATAGTCGACGTCGGAGAACCCTCCCACCACGAGAGCGCGGGAGAGGTAGTGGTCGAACATCCGCTGCCGGATGAGCCACTGCCGCCACAGCCACCGCGAGAACAGCACGCCCACGACGCCGAGCGGTAGCGCAAGCACGAAGTAGCCGCGGGCGATGTCGACCTTGGCGACGAGGAAGACGATCGCGAGCAGCCCGAAGGTGAGCGCGCTCGCGTTGACGACCCTCTTGTACTCCGCGACGCCGACACCGACGACGCGCGGGTCGCGCGAGTGGTTGACGGCGAGGGCGAACATCCAGGTCACGGCGATGAGCATCGAGAGCGTGAAGTAGTCGGTGCGGAAGCCGGCGAACCGGGTGCCGGAGTCGTCGAGGCCGAAGCGCAGGAACATCGCGCACAGGGTCGACGCCAGGATGATGGCGGTGTCGGTGATGAACAGGCGCGCACGGTACTGACGGGCCCAGGTGCGCTCAGAGCTGCGGGGATGCGTCGGTGCGGCCGGATGGCCGATGGCGGCGGCCGGATGGCCGATGGTGGCCAGGCGTGGTTTGATGACGGTCATCGGAGCGCCCTCCCCGCGCTGCTGATGCTGGTTCCGACCGAAGAGCCGACGACGGCTGGGGGAAAGCCGTGGTCTCGAACGGCTTCACCGCCGCCGGCCCCGCTGATGAGGGTCGTCCCGTTGCTCCGCGCACGCCGGGTGACCCTCGGGTCAAGGGGGTTGAGCGAACGGGTCGCTCGACGTGGCGGATGCGGGTTCACGGGTCGTCCCTGCGTGTGTCGGGATGGTGCTTTTTCGGGTGGCGTGAACCGGAGAGACGCACTCGCGAGACCGACGAGCTGTTCAGCGAACGGAAAGTGACTGTTTCTCACCTATTCACAAAAGTGAGATTACATCGTTTTCCCAGCTAAGCGTGAGCCCTCAATGGGGGTGATTATTGCTCACTTTTGATTCGAGGGCGATTTCGGCGCGCCGAAACGCCGCGGCATCCACACGCTTCCGCTGACGAGATACCAGTAACCGTGCCGCATCCCGGGGTTTTGCAACAGTTGCCGGCATCTCGTCGCGGCCGCTGTGGCTGTCGGGGGTGCGCAGTATGGTCGGGGTATGTGTGGACGGTTCGCGATGGACAAAGAGACGGACGACATGATCCAGGAGTTCGTGGCAGAGGGCGGCGACTTCCGGGAGTGGCGGCCGAGCTGGAACATCGCGCCGACCGATCCCATCCCGATCTTCCTGGAGAGCAAGAAGAAGGACGAGCCGAGCGTGCGTCGGATCGAGCTCGCGCGCTGGTCGCTCGTGCCCTCCTGGTCCAAGGAGCTCAAGACGAAGGTCCCCACGTTCAACGCCAGGGCAGAGACAGCGGCGGAGAAGCCGATGTTCAAGGCGTCCGTCGCCTCGCGCCGTGCCATCGTCCCGGCCATCGGGTACTACGAATGGCAGACCGATCCGGTCACCAAGAAGAAGACGCCGTACTTCATCCACCTGCCGGACGGCGAGCTGATGGGGTTCGCCGGGCTGTACGCGTGGTGGGCCGATCCGGCGAAGGACCACGGCGACCCTGAGCGCTGGCACCTGACGGCCACGATCCTCACGGCGGATGCGGTGCAGACGCTCGAGCACATCCACGACCGCAACCCCGTGCCGCTACCGCGCGAGCTGTGGGACCACTGGGTCGACCCGACGGTCGTCGGCGACCAGGCACTCCTCGACGAGGCCGTTCGCGCGGCCGTCGGCGTGGCCGAGTCGCTGGCGTTCGATCGCGTCGGGCCGGTGACCGGCGACGGTCCAGAGCTCATCCGGCCGATCGACTGACGCCACTCGTCCGACAGACGGCACTCGTCGCACTAACGGCACTCGTCGCACTTACGCCCGTCCGGCGGAGAAGAGGCGGGCCCTGGGTGGTGCGGCAACTCACGCCGCGCCTCCCAGGGACCCGTCAAGCACGCGCCGGGAAGGCCTCGGCCGCCCGTGATAGCGTCCGGGCCGCATCCAGCGCGCTGACGCGAATGTACTCGTGCGTCCCCGCTCCCCGGCAGGGGCTGACAGCCGCCGGATGCGGTGGTATCCCTAGACGTCGCCTCGGCGCGCTCCCGCCCAGAGGTCGACGCCCGCATCCACGGCCAGTTCGTCGATCTCGGCCAGCTCAGCGTCCGTGAACGACAGGTTGTCGAGCGCTCCGACGTTCTGCTCGAGCTGGGCGACGCTGCTCGCGCCGATCACCAGCGACGTGACCCGCTCGTCGCGGAGC